>Ga0209342_10005740_pt1 | contig 12646 bp, 9 predicted proteins | sample RifCSP16_2_FD_184023 | JGI IMG/M metagenome (GOLD analysis project Ga0209342, IMG submission 184023) | Soil microbial communities from Rifle, Colorado - Rifle CSP2_sed 16_2 (SPAdes) (version 2) | ecosystem: Environmental > Terrestrial > Deep subsurface > Rock core/Sediment | place: Rifle... | reverse complement strand
GATATGAAAGATATGGGAGTACCCAAAAATACAAAGAGGAGAACTATTTTGGGAATTAAATCATGCAAAGTTATTATACCAATTCTATTATTATTGTTGGCGGCCCAGTTTACCCTTGCAACGACAATTACCATGGCCAGGCAGAGCAAGGATATCGTTTTGGTCCTCGACGTTTCAGGGAGTATGGTCGGACAGGCCGGAGGAAGAGACATACTCGATAAGGTCAAGCGAAGCATCAACGATTATGTCGATCAGGTAGAAGACGGCGACCGGGTCACCTTCGTGACCTTCGAAGCCGATGTAAAAATATTTCCCACGGTTCTTGTCGATGACGATAATGACCGCGATATTCTTAAGAAATACATCTCTATGACCGAAGCCAAGGGCCTGTGGACGTATACCCATAGAATGATGATGAAGGTTTTTGATGAGGCCGAAAAACTTGGGAAGGAAAAAAGCGGAAGACCGACTGAAATAGTTATCATGACCGACGCGATTGATGATCCGCCGCCCAGTGAGTTGAAAAAATTCAATTTAAAAGAATTTGCCGCTAAATACGGCAAAAGATCAAACTTGTGGGTTTATATTCTGAGTTTTAGCAATTTGAAGAACAGCGAAGCGGCAAAGAAACTCAGCAAGGATATCAGCCAGATCACCGATAAGGTAAAGATTATCCAAACTGCCGAGCCTGAAAAAGGGAAAGAGGAGCTTATTACTGAAGAAAAGAAAGTCGAAGCGGAAAGCAGAAGTATTCTTATACCGATAATCATTGCCGCTGCCTGCATCCTGCTGGTGCTGGCGATTATTTTCTTTATTAAGAGGCTTTCGGATATCAAGGTTGCGGGCAAACTGGAGTTTTGGAACAATGAAATCATTGAGCCGTATCTCCAGCACTTCGACCTGGCCCGCAAGCAGATCCGGGAGGCGGTGATCGGAAAGGGCCTCGGATGCACGGTGAATATCAGGGACATTAATATCAAGACGCCGATCGCCATAAAGGCCATCAGGCATGAAGGCTCAATCAGAATGGCGCTTGTCGACAACGAGAGCGCCAAGGCGGAGATGGTGAACCGTCAGTCAGATGGCCTTCTGCAAGACGGCGATATATTCAAAGTGGGGAACTATACATTTAAATATTTTGCTTCTTAAAATGATGAGGGATATACGATAAAGAATTAAAAAGATCGCAATCATTCGATGATATAATATAGCAACTGCAATTAAGATTTTTAGAAATAAATCTTGACAGAAAAATCTTAATTACTATAAATAATACATTTAGATTTATATATATATTTTTTTCAAGAAAACAGATGCATCTAAAGCATGAATTTTAAAGCGTAGCGAAATAAAGGAGGAATAATACATGGCTTTTACACAATTTCCTAAAAGTCCAAACAAGTTTCACCCGACCATTCCTAATGCTGTCGGTTCTCACGAATCATACGCGCAGGAAGGACGTGATAAGATCGCCGAACAAAGGCTTGTCGTCAACGATACCACTGATCGGATTATCAATCAGATCATAACCAAGCTGCCTGAGGACGTCTTGGTGAAAATGGAAATCATGGGCGGTTTAAAAGAGAAATTGTATAATTACGTAAACCAGACCTATGTCAACATGTTCAACCGCTACACGGTAACCATGGAAGATGAATTCATGAAAAAAGTTCGTGACTTCGTTGACAAGGAAGAGCTCCGCGGTCTCGCCCGGTACACCCCGAGGGAGATCATAGAGCTGATGGACAAGATCGCCGGTCCGGACAAGTTCCACACGGGCGAAATTGATAAATCCATCATCAATATGTATGGCCACTTGCATGGACATATCCAGCGGGGGGTCAACGACCTCGAAACAGAGACAAACTCCATCCTTCGCCAGAAGACCGATATCGGCGCGTTTGTCCGCGGGCAGAACGCGTACGCCATACTGAAATGCGTCTTCAAGGACAATGAGTATCGTCCTAAATATGTCTATGACGTCAAACTTTCAATCAACATCCTCGAGAGCGAGCTCATCAGCCCGATGTACCACTATCAGGTGACCGTCGAAAATCTACTCAAAGACGCGATACAGAAGCACGTTCAGGACCTGATAGACCGCCAGGTGCAGGCGTTCAATGACGAGCTGGTCGACCAAGGCAAGCGCGAGCTTACCGGCAGCGAGAAGATGTTCGAGAAGATCAAACGCATCGAGCATTTCACCGATGACGAAAAGGACGATGAGAAATCGAAGCGGTATACCATACTCGCTAAGAAGTTCCTCGACAAGATCGAAGGGCTTCGCGCCGAAATTGACGTTGAGGATTACGACCCCCTCAATATCAGGGAAAATATCAAGTATGTCATCGACGAGGAGAACGTACGGAACAGGGGCTATAATACGGCTATCAACAGCATAACCTCAATCCTCGATACGAGCAAGCTGGGATACCAGGTGTGCAACAACATGAAGAACGCCAGGATATGCCACATCCGTGAATACGAAGAAACGGATAAGGCAGTTCTTCCGGATGAGCGCTACGCCATGAGACTGGCATTCTACGATATGAACCAGCTCAAGGAAGAGAAAAAAGAGTACGACAAGCAGATGGATACCTTCTCAACCGAGATCAAGATGCTGTGGGACGTGTGCCACGGCTACTATGAATCCAAGAAGAGATTCAGAGCCTTGAAAGATTTCGATGACCTGGCCGCAAGGATCATGTCAAAAGAGTGGAAGAGGGCGAAGAAAGAGCGTGAAGAGGATCCGGAAAACGTGCTCTGGAACGAAATCGGAGAAATGTATCCCGAGGATACTTTTGTTGAAAAGAACAACAGAACCTATGAGTACAGGATCGTCAATCTGAAGAACAAGATGAACGGTCTCAAGGATTTGCTCCAAAAGATGCACGGCTACCAGAACCCGGTGGAGCGGGTCATTCTGGACGAGCGCATCAATTTTTTGACCAAAAGGTTCAACGAGTTTACCTACCTGGTAAATCCGCACCATATTCAGCCGGGACTGATTCTTGATATTGACATAGCGACCATTAAGAGAAAACAGTTCATGCTGAAAGGAATGGCGAACGTTCTGAACGAATTCCTCTACGGCGTATCCAAAGGATTCTCGGATGCTGCATTTGCGCAATACACGAGACGCAGATCGACAACGCGGGAGGATATCGACCAGTCGTTTGCGACGGAAGATACCAGCTCGAGCATCATTGAAGAGGCATATAAGTCGACGCAGCCGAGCGAGATAAGAGGTGCGGTAAGTCTTTCACCGAAGAGCAAGACGGCGAAGAAATCAGGATTAAAAGAGCTCTAGAAATATCCCGTGCCGTAGGCCGGGACATTAAGAAAATTTTCGGGAGGCTGATTCATGCGAGTCAGCCTCCTTTGCGTATATTGGTGGATATAGTGCCAGAACAGAAAAAATTCCCGATAATTAATGCTTTTTTCATGCGACAAAATGCTTGCAATTATTGTAGCCGATTTTATAGTATCAATTGAAATCAGGGGCAGTATAGCCTGAAAATAATTGTTTCACGGTGTCGATGAATATCTGATCCATCGCAGAGCGTTATTGAGAATCATATCAATAAAACAAGGTACAAGGGAGTACAACCATGGAAAGCACCTATTTTGCATTGGCCTCCAAATTGAATTTTAACAAGGCCCTCAGGCATTTTTACAAGGTGACTGATGTTGTCGATGATATTGAATTGAATAGAAACCTGGCGGACATAATCAACGAGGAAGTGGATGCCAATGAAATAAGCGAAGACCAGATACTGCCGATCGTGGGATCCGTCATCCGCGATAAGTATGGCTACAGCTTCGATTCATACAATATCGTTGAACCGGTTACTGAATTTCAAAAGGTCGCCGACGAAACACTGAAGTGGTCGGCTCTCGATATAGTATGCGTGTATTACAACCCGGGCGGCAAGATTTTTCTCATCAACCCGAAAAATATCGATCACTGGGAGCGGGTGCGGGAGCTCCACAATGACCAACTCATGGTGATATATGCGAAATTTATCAAGGATGAAAACAAGAAGGTCGAACGCGCGGCGATCAATACTCTCGAGGAGATGCTGGCCGGAAAAGACGTGTTCATAAACAAGTCTTTCATCGACCATACCATCGTTCAGCGCAAGCCGGCCAAAAAAGAAAAAAAGCAGGTGGAGCCGGGACAGGGGATGGCTAATATCACCCCTAAGTATGCGGTAGAAGTATCCAATGAGCTTTTCCACAACGGCAATGTTGAGGCATGGAAAAAAATAGTGGAAAGCTACACAACTACCTTTCCGGGCCTGCGGGTTTACGTCTTTCATGGAAACGAATTGGTCAATGACATAAATTCTCTGTTCAAATGGGGCAAGGTAAAGCATGGCGACACGATATTCTTCCAGGTTGCGGGAGATAATATCAAAGGGGTGTCAAAACTGCAAAAATACCTGTATGAAGGAGCAAGCACCCGATTCGAGCAGTTTTTGAAGATCGAGGTGGGCCAGGTGTTGAGGCTGTTCTAGCACTGATGATGACGATATAGCATTAACAGGAGATATAAAATGGAAAATATCGTGTATTTCAATAAAAACCTGAGGGAAGTCGATGAAAAAGTCCGGCAGCGGCTTGGCATCAGGGGCAGGCGTGCCGTTGATCTCGCAATGATGGGATTGCCCATTGCTCCCGGATTCATTATTGATTCGATTCTCACTCAGAAGTTGCCACAGGTAAACCTGAAAGAAATATTAAGCACATATATAGGCCAGCTTGAAAAAGATACTAAGAAGACTTACGGCGATGCCGAAAAGCCGCTCATGCTGAAGGTCGTACTGAGCTCTGACCTGAACGTGCCCCATTTCCCGTCCATCCACAACATCGGTATGAACGGAATAACGGTCAAGGCATTCGGGAATTATACGGGAAAGGAATTCGCCTATGGCGAGTACCTGTTTTTATTGAGGAACCTGGCGCAAAAGATCTTCGAAGTCGACGACAAAGAGGTGAAAAAAATCGAGGGAAAAATCCCCCGCAAAGCACAGATCGACGATGTAACAAAAGCAATAGAGTCATATCAGAAACTGTTCGGCGACAAATTCAGTGAAGACGTATATGACCAGCTCAGCCTAATCCTGAAAGGAGCTTCGTCGCGATACTGCGATTCGGCCATAGACGTTGACAACTCGATGTCGATCATGGTTCAGGTAATGGTGTATGGGAACTGGGGCGAGAATTCCTATGCCGGCCATTATTACACGAGGAACACTATCACCGGTGATCCGGAGATTAAGGGCGAATTCGGCCAGAGCGAATTTGATATTGAGGCCGGAAAAGCCAAGGACATCAGCAAAATAGAAAAGAAGCATTTTACCCATTTTACCGAAATCGCCCGTAAGGTTGAAGATAACTTTAAAGAAATACGCGAAATAAAATTTACGATCGAGGAAGGCGATTTCTGGCTCGTCGAGCAGAAAGAGGTCGATGATAAATCCACGCAATCCCAGATCAAGGCCCTTCTCGACCTTACCAGGAGAAAAATCGTAACAGAGACATATACTATTGAGACGATAAAACCGAACCAGCTCAACGAGCTGCTTCATCCGGTGATTGATCCGCGGACGATAAAGGGAATAAAGTTCATCAAGGGCGGCATTGCAGGATCAACCGGGGCGGCCATCGGCAGGGTTTGCTTCTCTACGCCGAAACTTCTCGAGGAGCATAAAAGGGCGATTATGAAGGGCGGGGATACCAATCTCATACTGGTGATGCCGGCATCATTCGCTGAAGATGTAAAAGCCATTGAAGTCGCGCAGGGCGTCATCACCTGCGAGGGCGGTTTTTCGTCGCACGCGCCGGTAGTTGCGCGGAGCCTGGGTAAGGTCGCCATGGTCCAGCCTGATATGAAGATACGGGGAAACAGCTTCATCCTGGCCGGTAAGACCGTACACGAAGGCGACTATGTTTCCATTAACGTGCCTTACTATGAAGAGCCAACCATTTTTATGGGTAAGATAGGCCTGATAGAGCCTGACTGGAAAAGGAACGGGCTTTTTGAGTTCCTTGAGATCGTTGAAAAACATATAGGCGAATTCAATGCGCGCGCCAATGCGGACCAGCCGAGGGACGCGCTCGTGGCAAAGGCTTTCAAGGCCAAGGGTATCGGGCTCTGCCGCACGGAGCACATGTTCTTCAATGAGAAGAGAATCATGAAATTTCGCGAGATGATCATAGCCGACACGGAAGAGGAGCGGCGGAGGGTGCTGAAGGTGCTGCTTCCCATGCAGCGCTCCGACTTCTATGACCTTTTTAAGATCATGGAGGGTAATCCGGTCACGATTCGGCTCCTTGACGCGCCGTTGCATGAATTCTTGCCGAGAAACGATGAAAGCATGAGTATCTTCATCCGCTACATGCAGAGCAGGGACGGGAGCAGGAAGGCGTCGGATATCATCGCACGGTGCGAGGAGCTGGGCGAAATGAACCCGATGCTGGGACACCGGGGGTGCCGGGTGGCGGTAACCTTCCCGGAAATTTATGAAATGCAGTGCAGGGCCATCTTTGAAGCGGCCTGCATGCTCAGGAAAGAAGGACACAAGATCAAGCCTGAAATCATGATACCTATCGTTATGAGCAAGGAAGAATGAAGTGGTTGACGAATATGGCATTGAGGACCTTGAGTATGAAGTCGGTACCATGATCGAGCTTCCCGCTGCCGCGCTGGGCGCGGCGGAGATCGCGCAGTATGCTGAATTCTTCAGCTTCGGCACCAACGACCTGACGCAGACGACGTACGGGCTGTCGAGGGATGATTCCAATTCTTTCTTCCCCAGCTACTCTCTTTTTGACCTTGTGAAATTCAACCTGTTCAAGTATCTGGGCGACGAAGTGAAGGAACTGATCAGCATTGCATCTCTGCGCGGAAGATTGTCACGGCCGGACATAAAGATGGGCCTTTGCGGCGAGCATGGCGCCAATCCGGACAATATACAGTTTTGTATTGAAGCGGGGCTTAATTATGTGTCCTGTTCGCCATTTGCGATTCCTCTGGCAAAGCTTGGTATTGCGCAATTGAACATAAAAAACCTGCAGAAGCAGGAAGAGTGATTCTTCTATGTTGTATAGCATAATGTTTTGCCATGAAATATGTTGTTTTTTGCGGTTTTTAAACTGAAATAAACATCTTTTTATATGATTTTATAGATTTTTAAGGAACGAATAGATTAAGGGATAGTGTTGTTAATTTATTAAAAATAATATACCGGCCAGTCGGTTTTTATGTTGACAATGGCTGGTAATAGAATTACTTTGAATTCATCCACTATATATATACTTGTTTTGATATATAAATTTTTGATTTTTAAGTACAAATCAGCTTTCTGCGATATGGACAATAAATTAATAAAGGGATATGTATAACATTTGTATACTGTTACATTATTGGCGGTAACCATATGGTACGATATTATAAAAAAGCAATTGCTGTCATAAACGTTACTATATTACTATCAACTCTAAATTGCAAACAGGATCTGAAAAAAGAGAAAGATAACTCGTTTACTCCATTAATGATGAACACGACCGCATCTGGTCCAACAGGAGGTTCATCATCAGGTGGTATATCGGTTGATCCGGCAATGTTTCAGCTGGCTCTGGACGACGCCCGAATACAGGCTGGAACCAAGAGCATCTCTGCTGCTATTGTTCTCGGTGATGGAAAAGAATTAACGGCGGTGTCAAACGAGGAAGGGGATCCGGATGCCGTCACCTCTGACATGAATTTCAGCGTTGCCAGCGTCACAAAAATGTTCATCGCGGCATGCGTAATTAAACTTGTTGAAGAGAAGAAGCTTAGCTTTGACGATACCCTGCAGAAACTGCTGTACGATCCAAATATCCCGGATACGAAGCATAAATTAAATTCGAGCTTTTCAAGTAAAATAGCGCCCCTCATAAGGGTAAAGGACCTGCTCCATCATACTACGGGAATTGATGATTTTCTTGGCGATCAGTACTATGTTGACATAGCATATAACGTGTATGACAAGTGGACCCCTGTCGAAATTTTAGGATATGTTACTTCACCAAATTATACCTATGATTCAGACAATCCTGAAAACAATCTATTTGCCTATTCAAACACGGATTATATCCTGCTCGGTATGATAATTGAGAATGTCTCGAATAAAAAAGTATTTTCTGTCGTGAGCGATTATTTTTTGAAGCCTTTAAAGATGAACAGCACCTACATGGTCGGTGTTGATCCGTATTGGGGACTGACATCAATACCGGATCCCAAAGCTATTGGATTCGAATACTACGATGAAACCGTCGGTGGATGGGTCAAGACCAGCACCATTGTCGACGTGGATGCTTTCGCACTCTATACGTCGACCTGGACGAGCGGAAATATGAGATCTACTGCCATTGAAATGGCGCGGTGGGCAAAATATTACTATCACTATCAGTTTGACAAAGGATATTTAAATAATGATGCACTGAAGTCATGCTTCATTATTTCGCAATATTTATCCAAGAAAAAATACGGGTATGGAATCGAATACTTTAAGCACTACAACGGTTACGAGTTCTGGGGCCATACCGGAACCATAGCGGGTTTCAGAAGTCTCGTATTTTACCTCCCGAAGAAAGATATCAGCATAGCGCTTCTTTTCAATGAGCACAGGCCAGACAGATGGGAAGTTTTTGATCTTATGCTGAAGTATATTGACGCGAATTTGTAAAGGATCGTAGCGAAGGCGAGGTTGCGCAACCTCGCCTTCAAAAAAGTTTCCCTCGGGAGGCAAGAAAACCACCTTCGCAATCTCCCCCTATTTGTCGAGCGCCGCGATGCCTGGAAGTGTTTTTCCTTCCAGCAGTTCAAGCCAGGCGCCGCCCCCGGTTGAGATGTAGGAGATTTTGTCAGCCACGCCGGACTGGTTGACTGCTGAAACGCTGTCGCCGCCGCCGACGATGCTCAGGCATCCGGAATCGGCAAGGGCCCTGGCCACGGCGTTGGTGCCCTCAGCAAAATGCGGCATCTCGAAGGCGCCCATGGGTCCGTTCCATATGACCGTCTTGGAGGATTTGATTTTTTTGTTGAATAATGCAATAGATTCGGGACCTATATCGAGTCCTATCAGGTTGTCGGGTATTTTGTCTGCCGGCACCACCGACCGGGGCGAATTGTTGTCGAATTCAGGAGCGGCAACGATGTCCACCGGAAGCAGGATTTCCACGCCTTTTTTGCCGGCCTCATCCATGATCTCTTTGGCCGATGCGACCAGGTCCGTCTCAAGGAGCGACTTGCCCACATTGAGGCCCTTTGCCTTCATGAAGGTAAAGGCCATTCCGCCGCCGATGATGATATAATTCACCTTCGAGACGATGTTTTTAAGCGCGTCGATCTTGGTCGAAATTTTGGCGCCGCCGATGATGGCCCCCAAGGGCCGCCCGGGTTTGTCCATGGCCTTTTTATAATACTCGATCTCGTTCTCCATCAGGAAGCCGGCTGCGCACTCCTTTACATATTTCGTGACGGCGTCGTTGGAAGAGTGTCCCCGGTGGGCGGCAGCGAAGGCGTCGTCTATATACACGTCACAGAGGGCGGCGAGCTGTTTGCCCAGCTCAGGATCATTTTTTTCCTCGCCTGGATAAAATCTGATATTCTCAAGCAGGGCTATTTCTCCTTCCTTGAGATTATCGGTCATTTTCTTCACCTCGTCCCCGAGCGGCTTTTCAATAAACATGATTTGCTTTTTCAGCAGCTGGCCCAGCCGGCCGGCCACCGGCTTCAGGCTCAGTTCAGGGACCGGTTTTCCCTTGGGGCGTCCCATATGGGACACGAGAATGATTTTACACCCTTGCTTCAGGCAGTAATTGATCGTCGGCAGGGTTGCCGTTATCCTGGTATCGTCGGTAATGTTCATGTCCTTGTCGTAGGGAACGTTGTAATCCGCGCGAATCATGACCCGTTTGCCCTTGATGTCGACCTTGTCGATATACTTGACTGTCATGGCTCCACCTCGAAAAATAGATTTGATTTATAGTAAATCTGCCCGGATTAGGGCTGTCTCAACCTTCCAAATTCTCTTTTTCAAGTTCCTTTTTCTTTTTTCGCACCGTTGTCATTTTTGATACGATGATGGACGCTTCGTACAAAAACATCAACGGAATCGCCACGAGGATTTGTGTAAGCATATCCTGCGACGGCGTGATTACAGCTGAAATTAAAAAAATGATGATGATAGCCCATTTTCTGTTTCGCGAGAGAAAGTGCGGCGTTATGATGCCAATCCGGGTCAATATCATTATTATAATCGGAAATTCAAACAGCACTCCCATGAGGAAGCAAAAAAGAAATACAAAGGAAATGTATTCACTGGCGCCGATAACACTCGTTATATCCTTTGCGATGAAACTAAGAAGCATTTTCACCGTGTAAGGCATCAGGAGAAAATAGACGAAAGCAACGCCGCCGTAAAACAGGAATATCGACGAAGCAAGCGAAATTCGCGCGAACATCCGGTCCTTTTTCGTGATTGCCGGCAGGATGAAACGCCATACCTGAAAGATGAGGAACGGCAGACCCAGGATGAGGGCCGCAATGGCCGAGACCTTGAGCCTCATTATGAAACCCTCCGATAATCTGAACACGTTGAGCTTCAATCCGGTGTCGGTGTACGGCTTATTGATGAAATGGAGAAGCTCGTCGGAGAAAACGAATCCCGCGATGGTGAGGATGAAAAAGACTATGATGCTGATAATGATTCTTGACCTCAGCTCCCCGAGGTGGTCGACAAAGTTCATCGGAATGTCACCGCGGCCAATTGCCTCAGGATCTATTTCTTCATTATCTTTTTGTTCATCGACCTTGTCGATTCGACTGTCGGAATCGTCATGTTTCGCGAAGAAATGAATTATCCGCTCGAGCGTTGACATGCCGGTTGTATCGATATCTGCGGCAGGGCTAGCGGATTTTACCTGTTCACTTTTTAAAAGGGGATTTTCTATCGGATAGGGGGTGGTATCATGAAGCTTTTCCGATTCCGTTTTGCGGGACTTTATTTTTTTCGAAGATTTTTTAGATGGCGGCCGGACAGCCGCCTGTTTCTTGAGGCCCGTTTTTTTCTTTTTCCCGGCAGGCATCGCCGGTTTTGGTTTCTTGGATTCAGCCAAGGGAATGCTCCTTTCTCGCTCGGTCACAATGTTGTGGTATGTTGTTGAGAATGTGATATACTGTCAAGTATTTTAGAATTGCGCCGGGTAATTCATGACCGGCATCCAGCGTTATGATGACGGGCGGCACAACGATGCCGGGCTGTACGTCATGAAGCGTAATTTCGGCTTGTTAAATACGGGGATATTCGCGGGTAATCCGGCGGTGTGTTTTTTGAACATGGTGTCAATATGAATTGAGTTTTTAAATGAAACCGCAAATTAATAAGTTGACAGCTTTAAACATGGCTGTTAAGAAATATGGGATAGTGCGGCGGCTTTATAATAGAGGCACGGGTAAAAACAATTTGTTCATTTTGGCAACGATGAATAATACGATTGTTTAAAAAATGCCGGTAAGGGAACTTTCACGCAGGGATTTGAAATGTCTCCGAATATTGTTGCCGCTCGTTATATAATGGTCGGATAAAAAATAACGTTACTACAAGGGGGTATCCATGGCTAAGTTTAAAGAAACAACTATGCCGGCAATTTTTCAGAATCAGGCTGAAAAATTGGGGAATAAGGCCTGCGTCGCTGGTAAGATAGGCGGCAAGTATGTTGATTTATCATGGAACGAGATGAATAATATGATTCATGAGCTTGCTTACTACCTGCTCTCGCTCGGCGTTAAGAAAGGCGACAAGATAGCTCTTTTCTCGCCGAACCGCTGGGAATGGTGGGTCGCGAGCCAGGCGACGCTTTCCATCGGGGCTATCAGCGTTCCGATTTACGCGACCAACTCATCCGAGGAGTGCCTATATATAATCAGCAATTCAGACTCACGGCTCTGCTTTGTCGGCACGGAAGACCATATGAAAAGGGTACTCAAGGTAAAGCCAAAACTAAAGAAGCTCAAGCAGATCGTCATCTTCGATGAGCTTAACAAGCCGATAAAAGGCGTCATTACCATTACAGGGGCGTTCAAGATCGGGCAGGGAAAGAAAAAGAAGGCTGAATTCGACAAGCGTGTCGCAGCCATAAAGCCAGGCGATGTATCCACACTCATTTACACGTCCGGTACAACGGGAAATCCCAAAGGCGTGATGCTTACCCACAACAATTTTGTTTCTAATGCCACCATCTGTTTAAACGAGGTGAGGCATTTAGTCGATCAAAAAGACATATACCTTTCCTTCCTTCCGCTCTCTCATTCTCTGGAAATGACGTGCGGATATTATATGCCGATCGTGGTAGGAGCCAAGGTGGCGTTTGCGGAAGACATATCGAAGCTCATGGAGAATTTCCAGGAGATCCGCCCCACCATCATAATCAGCGTTCCCCGCATTTATGAAAAGGTCCATGCCGGCATTCTCGCCAAGGTTGCCGAGAGTTCAGGAGCAAAAAAGGCGATTTTCAATTGGGCGATGAAAATGGCGGCAAAGAACCTTCCTCATCAGTGTAAGAACATACCCCGCACCGGACTTTTCGCGAAGCA
>Ga0209342_10005739_pt1 | contig 12646 bp, 15 predicted proteins | sample RifCSP16_2_FD_184023 | JGI IMG/M metagenome (GOLD analysis project Ga0209342, IMG submission 184023) | Soil microbial communities from Rifle, Colorado - Rifle CSP2_sed 16_2 (SPAdes) (version 2) | ecosystem: Environmental > Terrestrial > Deep subsurface > Rock core/Sediment | place: Rifle... | reverse complement strand
ACGAGCCGTTCTACACCACCAAGACGGGTCGCCGGATGGGGCTGGGCCTCGCGATCTGTCGTCGCATCGTGGAGGCCCACGGCGGCGAGATGATTGCTCAGAGTCGAGTGGGCGAAGGAAGCATCTTCACGTTGAGGCTGCCGCTGAGGCTCTCGCCTCCGGATTAGACATCCGCACGCTCTTGCGCAGGCGGGATCCCGGTGACGATGATCCCCGAGTGTCGTGTTTTATACTTGCGATTGAGTGTGGCGAGCAGCGCGGTTATGCCCTCCAGCGGGCCAGCGTTCGAGAGTGGCCCCGCATCAAGCACCCTCAGCCCGATTGCACGACCGAGCTGCGCGACTGATTCTTTCGCATCACTGTGGTTTCCCGCGATGAGCAGGTCGCACTGAACGGGCGCAGGAGAGAGGAGAGCGTCCGCAGCGACATGATGAAATCCAGCCACTACGCGCGCGCCCGCGCCTAACAGCTCCTGCGCTTCCTCGGCGGCCGATCCAGCGGGGGGTGGCGTGAACAGGCGCCCGCGGCCAAATGTTAGCGGCACAACGGCGCTCACGACGACTTTTGACTGGCAGGCGGATCTGACTTCAGGAAGCAGACTGGCAAGCCCTGGGTACGGAATGGCCAGGACCACAATCTCCCCGGCGCTGGCGGCTTCACGATTGATGCGCCCCGTCACGCGCGCGCTCCCGATCTTCTGATTCAGCTCGTCCGCCTTCGCCACGGCATTTTCCTTCACGCGGGACCCGATGATGATCTCGTGCCCTGCTTGACTCCAACGGAACGCAAGCCCCGCGCCTTCCGGTCCGGTCCCACCAAGGATCGCGATCTTCATGACACGCTTATCGGCGCGGCGCTAACGGAAGAGGTCGCGTTCGGGAGGCCGGAGCAGATCTCGCCCCGTCCCCTGATCGTTATCCAAGGGATAGCCCCGCACGAGCGCGACAGGAACTCGTTCTAGCTTCCCCATGACCAGTTCCGCGGCCCCGGCCAGCTCGTCGGCGATTGCGAGAATCGTGGCCTGGAGAACGTGGCCCGCGGGGTCCTTTTCGCCGAGGTAACTCTTGAGAGGGGCGATGCCTGAAAGTCCGACCGCGACATTCGTCAGCCCCTCCCGCCATGGTCTGCCAAAGGTGTCGGAGATGATCACGCCGACGAACAGTCCGGTGAGGCGCTTGAACTCCTGGCGGAGCTGGCTGGCCGAGCGGTCAGGGTCGTCGGGAAGCAGGGACACGACTCCGGCATCAACGTTTGACTGATCCACACCGGCGTTCGCGCAGATCATTCCCTGCTTGGTCTCTGTGATGAGGATCCCTCGGTCCATCCGGACGATCCGTCTGGTTTCTCGGAGGATCACTTCAATCAGACGAGGATCGCGCCCGAGCCCTTGGGCGACCGAGACCGCCACCGGAGACGGAAGAATCTCCTCGAGCCGGACGAGTCGCGCTTCGGCCTTGGAGACGATCTTTTGGCTGATCACGAGGATGTCATGAGGATGGAGCGCGAGAGATTGCTCACGGAGGGCTGAGAGAAGGAGCCGAGCGAGATCATCACCCGGGCACACCTCGGGCAACCCTTGAATGCCGATGATCTCGAGCCGCGGTGACATCTGTCTGCCGAGTCTACCGCGCGGCCATGGGCATCAGGATCTCGCTCATCCTTGCTCCAAGACCGATCTGCGAAAGGAGTGTCGCCGTCTTCGTCTGGCCCCCTCGCGACAACAGGATCTGAAGATCGTCCGTGGTGTCGATATCCAGCCCAAGGCCCTGCAGATCGAGCACTCTCGGCTCGAAGCCGCGAGTCCGCGCTGCGTCGAGGTGGTTCGGAAAGCTCGGCTCTCCAAATGTGAGCGTGAGGAGATCGGGCGGCAAGAGCAGAGCGCCATTTGTGCCAAGCCCATTTCGCGATGGCACAAAGGTGACCGATGGAGCTGGAGCCGCGCCGTGGATGATCGCGGCGATCTCGTCGGGCGTTGCCAGCGGAACATCGCCGGGGATCGTCAGGAGCCCTTCTGCGCCCTCGGCGATCAGGCGGCGCTGGGCCAGCGCGACGGCAGCGGTATGACCTTCGTTCACTGGCTCCAGCACAATCTGCGCCTTGAATCTGCGCGCGATCTCGGTGACCTCGGGATCCCCGGTGACAACCAGCACCGAGTCCACGGGCGACGCTCCAAGGCAGCTCAGCACGTCCTCAAGCATGGCGCGCATCAACAGCCTCCGCTCGGACGCGGTGAGCAATCGCCCGACCCTCTGCTTGGCCGCGCTGAGGTCCTTGACAGGCACCGCCGCGACAATCATCGAGTGGTCGCCTCGAGGAGATGGCGGGCGAGGGCGATCTCTTTGCTCCGGTCACTCATCATCGTGTCCGTGACCAGTGCGCGGATCCCCATGCGCTCGACCTCGTGCACGAGAGCAGCGTCGTGGCGGTCGATCACGAGAATGTCCAGCCACTCCCGATAGTGTTGTGCCACCCCCACGGCTGAGACGGGGAGCCCTTTGGCTGCCATCAGCACTCCCGCAGGTCCGCTGACCGGGGCGCCACCCACGATCGGGCTCACCGCAATCACTTGCGCTCCGGTCGCCGTGAGGGCAGCGGTCACCCAGGGCAGCGCGAGAATCGGTCCGATCGAACTGATCGGATTCGAGGGACAGATCACCACCGCCTGCGCCTGCTCTATGGCGGGGAGCACTCCCTCTGCGGGAAGCGCGCGATCCGCCCCGTCGTAGCACACGTCGAGAACCTCAACTTGAAACTTCTCGCGGACGAAGAACTCCTGGAACCCGAGCCAGCCAGTGGGGGTGTTGATGCGTGTCCTGACCGGATCATCGGACATCGGGAGGATCTCGACTCTTACCCGAAACTTCTGTCGGATCTCTTCAGTGGCCTGCCGAAGCGAGGCCCCTTCGCGCAAGCGCTGGGTTCGGTAGAGATGCGTGGCCAGGTCCTGGTCCCCGACATTGAACCATGTTGGAGCGCCGAGCTGCGCCATCGCTGCCAGGCAGCGAAACGTGTCGCCTTTGATCCCCCACCCCCGCGTGTCATCGATCAGTCCGGCGAGCGTGTACGTGAGCGTGTCGAGGTCGGGCGAGACGTGCAACCCCCACCACAAAAGGTCATCGCCCGTGTTGCCGATCACGGTGAGCGCCTCGGGGTCACCCACCGCGGCCAAGCCTCGGAGCAACTTCGCGGCCCCTGTTCCACCCGCCAAAAGAGCCAGCTTCATGAGCGCGAGACCGTTGTCTGAGCCGGAAGACCGGGAACCTCGCGCCAAACGTAGAGGCCGATCCCAGGTCGTCCTTGGAGCGCCTGAGGGAGCATGGCTTCGGCGCCGGGAACGAACCCGAATCTGACCCAGACGCGATCGAGCCCTTGCGGACGGGTGAAGAGTGTCGAAGGACGCAGCGCAGGGGGTTGGGTCAGCAGCGCCGAGACGAGGTGAGCGCCCACCTCGATTGGATCGGGGGCGTTCACCACAACGGGGCCATGGATGATCCCTACAGACTCGCAACGCTCCACCATCAGGGCTCCAACCAATAAGTCATTCACCCATGCTCCCTGCGCCAACACGCCCGGTCCGACGGGAGGAAGCTGAACGCCGGCAAACCCAAACAGCGAGGATCCCTGTGGATCATCCGGTGGCAAGGGCGCGTACCGGACCCCGGCTCCTGCTGTCTGAGGAACGGTTGGTTGGACGATTCGGGCCGGGACTCTTGAGGTCCCGGCCCGGCGCCGAGGGGATCGGTTGACGTCGCGAGGTCTACTTCTTGCCAAGCACAGCGTCCTTTAGCGCCTTGGCGATCCTGAACTTCACCACCCGCTTCGCGGGGATCTTGATCGGCTCGCCCGTTTGCGGGTTCCGTCCCATGCGAGCTTTGCGGTTGGCCAGGACGAGCTTTCCAAAGCCGGGGACCACGAAGCCATTCTTCGCTTCCTTGCAAGCGAGGGTGCAGAGCTCGTCGAGAGCACTCGTCACCTGCTTTTTGGTGAGTTCGAGCTTCTCGGCCAGCTTGCTCACGGTTTGGGCCTTCGTCATCATCTTCGCCATGTGCAGACCTCCTCCTTTCCTAACGGTGAATAGTTACGCGGTCTCGCCGCCACAACGGGTTGATATATGGTAGAGCGTTCGGCCCGGTCCGTGTCACAGCGCCGGACCAGCCGAGAGAACTCCTCGGGGGTTGCGACCCGCCGTCCAGGGTGGTCGCCTGTTCCCGTGGAGATGAACGCCTCTCGTCGGGAATCCCCAGCCGTGATGTCCGGAGAGCCCAGAGGGGCAGACCGGCGTATTGTAATGGACAATGAGCGACAGCACAATATCCTCGTGCAGTGAGGTACTGGGTCAATTTGCTTCGCCATACTTCGTTCTCGGTCGTCGCCAGCCCTCAACGTACACCACGTACGCCTCGGGCTGGCTCCTCCCTCGGGCCTCGTCTCGCTCGCAACTTGACCCAGTACCACCTGCACGGATTCTCGCTGATCAAGCGAGTGTCTGTTGAGTCGCGCTCCGGCTCGACTGCTGGAACCGGAACTCTCTTGATGCCGTGAGCGCTCGGTAGGAGCCGAATCGCTCCTCAGCGTGTTCCACGCGGTCCAGCGGCCCGCACTCCTCATCCGCAGCGCCACCGAAGACTTTCAGCAGCTGGTAGGTTGTGCTGCGCTGAGCCGGTGTTCGTCCGAGATCTCGAATCATCCTCCTCAGCTCAGACGGCGCGACCAACTGGCCGTGTGGCGCTCCGGCCGAGGTGGAGATACTCTCGTTGATCAATGTCCCTCCCAAATCATCAGCGCCAGCAGTCAGCAGCCATTGAGCCAGCTTGGGCCCTTCCTTCACCCATGACGATTGAATGTGCGTGAACGTCGGACCCAGCATCAACCGGGCGAGCGCGTGCATCTTCACCACCTCTGCCCCCGTCGGGCCTCGGCGCACCCCGGCGAGCAGGCCCTTTCGGTACATCGGGGCTTCCTGGTGAATAAACGAGAGCGGGACGAACTCGGTGAAGCCGTGAGTCTCGCGTTGGATCTCTCGCAAGAGCGCCAGGTGATGGACCCAGTGCGAGTGGGTTTCCACGTGACCGTACATGATTGTGGCCGTGGTCCGGATCCCGAGTGAGTGCGCGGTGGTGACGACCTCAACCCACTGCCGCGTTGAGATGCGCCCCCGTGAGATCAGATCACGGATCTGATCGTCCAGGATCTCCGCTGAGGTGCCGGGAAGCGTGTCATGGCCCGCGGCTTTGAGGGCCTCGAGGTACTCGCGGATGGAAACCCCGGCGCGAGTTGCGCCATAGAGGACCTCCTCGGGGGAAAACGCGTGGAGGTGCAGTTGGGGGAGCGCCTTCTTCAACGCGAGCACCAGCTCGACATAGAACCAACCGTCAAGCTTTGGAGGGAGCCCGGCCTGGATGCAGGCCTCGGTGGCGCCCAGCTCCCACGCCTCGCGGGCCCGTCGCACGACCTCTTCGATAGGCAGGAGATATCCCTCCTCCTCCCTGTGGTCTCGGCTGAACGCGCAGAAGGCGCAGTGCTTGATGCAGACATTCGTGAAGTTGATGTTCCGATTCACCACATACGTCACGATGTCTCCCACCTGGCGGCGTTTCATCTCGTCGGCGACCATGGTCATGGCGTGAAGGTCCGGGCCAACGGCCTCCACGAGCGTCAGAGCGTCTGGGATCGATAGCTCGCTCCCGTCGAGGAGACCCGACAGAATGTGCCTTGTCTTGCGGTTGGTCTGATCCAGGACGCTGGGAAGCCTGTCGGCTGAGTGTGTCGTCGTCAGTTCCATGTTGTGTGCTCGATCTTCTCCGGCCGGACATATCCCTCGTTGTCCGCATAGGCTGCCACCTTTGCTCGGAGCGGCTCGGCGAGGAACTCCGGCCGGTTGACGAACTCGGGATAGATGGCCAGCCGTTCGCGAAGCGCGTACCCCGCGGCCTCGGTCGCGCGGCGGAGCGTGGCGATCTGCGGCCACGGCGCTTCAGGATTGATATGGTCGATCGTGAGCGGCGAGATTCCTCCCCAGTCATTTAGGCCAGCGGCGATCAGCTTCGGGTACGCGCGCGGGCTCAGATTGGGTGGCGCTTGAATGTTCATCTCCTCGCCCAAGATCACGCGCGCGATCGCAATGGTCCGTTGAAGGTCCTCAAGGCCCGGCTCGGGATGCTCGCCCATTGGAATCCCTGGCTTCGCCCTGAAATTCTGGATGATGACCTCCTGGATGTGACCGTAGCGTTCGTGGAGATCGCGGATCGCGCACAGGGCGTCGACGCGCTCCCTCGCCGTCTCCCCGATGCCGATCAACAGGCCGGTGGTGAATGGGATCTGGTGTTTCCCCGCCAGCTCGATTGTGCGAAGGCGCAGCGTCGGGCGCTTGTCGGGCGCGCGATGGTGGGCGTGACCTCGGCGCAGGAGTCGTTCTGAGACAGACTCGAGCATCACCCCCATGCTGACATTGACCTCCCTGAGCGCGACGAGGTCTCGCTCACGCATGATCCCTGGATTGGCGTGGGGCAAGAGCGCGGTCTCAGTCACCACCCGCTCAGAGACTGCCCGTAAATACTCCAGCGTGGTTCGGTGCCCCAGACGACGAAGCGTCTCCCGGTGTTCTGGAAATAGCGCCTCGGGCTTGTCTCCCAGGCTGAACAGCGCTTCTTTCACTCCAAGTCGCGCGCCAGCGTGGCAGAGCGTCAGCACCTCCTCAGGGGTCATGGTCCGGGCGCCGGGCTCACCGGGGTCCCGGCGGAAGGTGCAGTATCCGCAGTAGTCCCGGCAGAGCGTGGTGAGCGGGATGAACATTTTTTTGGAGAACGAAATCCTTTTGCCCCTCCCTCTGTCCCTAAGCGCGGAGGCCGTGGCCATGAGCGATGGAAGTGGACCGGTGAAGAGCTCGACGGCCTGGGTCGGCGATACGCGGACCCCGTCAAGAATCCCTTCCAGGAGATCAACAGCCCCTTGGCGTTCCGAAATCCTCACTGTCGGTAGCCGTTCCGTTGAGTTGTTAGGCGTGCTCTGCAGGTGTGGCCCGCCACTCGATGACTCGCTCCGGAGTCATTTTGATCATGATCCCGCGCTCGCGGTCAAGCGCCATGGCGCGATACTGGGGGTATTTTGCGAGAAGCAGCTCGACGGCGTCACGAAACTCGTCTCCTTCGGAAAGTAGTTCGGCGCGACTCTGGATGATGACGTATGACAGACGCGACCAGTCCTCCTCGTAGTGGTCAATGAGGAGCGAGACCTTTGGGTTTTCCTGAATGTTTCGGATCCGCTTCAGGCGCGCCCCATCCACCTGCTTCGGCTTCAGGTCGACCACTGAGTAACAGTGGCGGCCGTTCGATGCATAAGAGATCGGCACGACGAGTGGCTGACCTCCGCGATCGGCCGTCGCGAGACGGGCCACTCGACCCTGGTTCACGACGCGGGCAACCGAAGGTGTCAGCACCACGCCCACGGCGTCTCCTTCCGGAAGTCGGTTGTTCCCATCTCCCGCCTGCTCGCTTCGCCCATCCGAGCGGCCTTATCGTAGGACAGCTCTTGTCAATTTGCAAACGCTTGTGGATTTGCTTCCGGCGGTACTGGGTCAAGTCGCGAGCCAGACGAGGCCCGAGGGAGGAGCCAGCCCGAGGCGTACGTGGTGTTTCCTGTCCGCGCGGCGGCTTCGCCGGCGCAAGCTTGCGGGGGAGGTTCGGAAGGGGGGTGTGCCCCCCTCCGAGGACTTGTACGTTGAGGGCCGGCGACGGCCGAGAACGAAGTATGGCGAAGTGAATTGACCCAGTACCCTTCCGGCTCTTCGCTTGACGGAACCGGGACCCCATGCTAAGAAGTGGCCGGGGTATCGGTGCGTTCAACCACTTACCGAGAGGAGGGACCATTTATGCCTCTCTACGAGTTCTTCTGTCGCGGGTGTGAGAAAGAAGTCGCTGTCACTCTCACGTTGAAAGAGCGGGAGGGTGGGAAGGCTGCATGTCCCCAGTGCGGGCACCAGGATTTGAGGCCATTGGTGGCAACGTTCTACGCGCAAACCTCCAAGAAAAGCTGACAGGCCGTTGAAAAAGGCCCATCTGCGGCGTTGGCTTCGTCGCTCGTCGTTGCAGCGTACGTCCAAGTACGCCTCACTCCTCGCTTCCTCGCCGCCTTGCATCTGGGCCTTTTTGAACAGCCTGCCTAAGTAACAGGGTGTTTTTCAACACCCTGTTGAGGAGAGTGGAATGAGGCTCCAGGGGAAACGGGTGGCGATCCTTGCGGAAAATCTCTACCAGGAGATGGAGCTGTGGGTGCCGTACTACCGCTTGAAGGAGGAAGGGGCTGATGTGAAGGTGGTTGGAGCGGGCGACGCCACCGCCTACACGTCCAAGCATGGCTACCCCGTGACGGTCGATATGGTGGCGGATCGCGTGAGCGCGGTCGAGTTCGACGCCGTGGTCATCCCCGGCGGCTACGCGCCTGATCTGATGAGACGATCACCAGCCATGGTTCGTTTGGTGCGGGAGGCCTTCCAGCAGGGGAAAGTGGTGGCCGCGATCTGCCACGCGGGGTGGATGCTCTGCTCCGCTGATATCCTGAAGGGGAAGCGGGCGACGAGCTTCTCCTCGATCAGAGACGATATGGTCCATGCCGGCGCGGTCTGGCTGGACCAGGATGTGGTGGTGGACGGGAACCTGATCACGTCCCGGAAGCCCGATGATCTGCCTGTGTTCTGTCAAGCGATTGTCTCAGCGCTCGCCAAGGGATAAGCACCATTGCTGCGGTCAAACGGGCTCACAGCACTGAGCCCGTTTGAGTCGTAGTGTGACCGCCGAGATTTCGCTCGAATCGGTTCCGTGCCCGTTCTGTCACCGTCCAGACCAGACCCCGATTCTCACGGCCAACGATCCGCAGGCGCGCATTCCCGGGAGCTTTCAGGTTGTCGAATGTTCGAGTTGCCGCTTCGCCTACTTGAACCCAAGGGTCCCGCACGACCTGCTTCTCACGCGCTCCCCGGAAGGCTTTGGACCGGCTTTGACTCGCGTCGCGGCGCGCTCGGCCTTTCACGGAGGGCGCCTCTTGAGCGGCGCCACGACCTGGGCGCTCGCCCGTTACCTCGACTACCGACACCTCGAAGGGGCGCCCCCGGGCCTGCCCGTGCGATGCCTGGCCCGGCTCCGGCGGCGCCGACTCGCGTCAAAGTATCCGCGCTTCCTTGGACGCGGGCGGCTACTCGACGTCGGGTGTTGGACCGGCGGTTTTCTCCAGAGCATGGCGGAGCTCGGATGGGAGAGCGCCGGGATCGAGTTGATCCCCGAGGCTGGCGCCATTGCTCGCGAGGTGACACCCAACATCTTTGTTGGCGACCTGATGCATGCGCCGTTCGCGGACGCCTCATTCGATCTCGTGACCGCGTTTCACATCGTGGAGCACCTGCCTGATCCATTTGAATCCCTTCAACGGATCATCCGGTGGGTCGCGCCAGCCGGGAGAGCGATCATCGAGGTCCCGAACTTCTCGGGGATAGGGCGCAGAATCTTCCGGCGTTACTGGCATGGGCTTGACCTGCCGTTTCACCACTCCCACTTCACGCCGCGCACGCTCCAACGCTTCATCGAGAGCGCGGGCGCGAGAGTCGTCCAGATCGAGCAGCGCTCTGATCCCCATGCCATGATCAGGAGCCTAGAGAACCTGATCAGAGCGCGTGGCGGCCATCGAGCAATGGGTCTCGTCCAGAGCTCGATCGTGAAGCGCCTGCTCAGCCTGAGCCTCGGGTTCTTCAACCGGATCGGGCTTGGTGAGGCGATCCGGGTCACCGTCGCTCCCGTATACAGACAGACAGGAGGGTCAGCGCAGGCTGTTCAAAAAGGTCCAGATGCAAGGCGGCGAGGAAGTGAGGAGTGAGACGTACTTAGTGGTACGTCGCAACGACGAGCGACGAAGCCAACGCCGCAGATGGGCCTTTTTCAACAGCCTGTCACCCGATCGACACTGCCACGCAGGTCGTGGTGCGTGTCACGCCGTCGATCTTTCCGATGGATTCTGTCACAAGCTGGCCGATGACATCGATGCTCGGCCCGTCGACCACCGCGATGTAATCATACGGTCCGGTCACGGCGTCCAGGGCGAGCACTTTGCACTTGCCCGGTTTGATTCTTCCCAGCCCTTTTTTGACCGCGGTGGTTTTCCCGGCCATGGTCTCCACCAGCACATACGCTTTCATGCTCTCCCCTCCTTCGTGGTCTTATCGAAGGACCCAATACAACGCCGCGGTGGCCGCTAACACCAGGACTCCTGCCACAGCCCGCCAGAAGTTGGTGCGGAAAATAACGAGCCGGAAGAATGGAGAGTGCTGCTCGGTGGATCGCAGGCGGCCATCGAGCAGCTTGTTCACCAGCTCCATTCCCGCGTCGAGCAATACCTGACCGCTGGCGCGCGCAAATTCCGGGTCTGCAAGCGCCGGATGGCCCACGTACCCCTGGCCACCATTTTTCAAGGGGTAGTTCGGACGAAGTCGGTCCAGCCATCCATAGGAAGATGGTGGAAGCTCGCGGTACACGGGATCAACCAGGTCAGGCCGAAGGAGAAGCATCATCGAGGTCTCCCACCACCCGCCGTGGGCGTCCTCCCGGAAAGCCTCACGCTCCTCGGGAGACAACGGCCGTCCCAAACGGGATTCGATCTGCTCGAGATACTTTCCGGTCAAAAACCGCCAGGCAAGGTGGCCGGTCAATGACCCCATCCGGATCCCGTATCGGCGCGAAACAGTTCGCGCCGCCTCTTCAAGCGCCACCAGATGCCCCGGACCTGCGTGGCCGTTGGAGATGAGCAGATAGTGGAAGCCGGCTCTCGCGAAGCTCGTCCCGTAATCCACCAGGAGATCGCGGACCACCCGCTGCCGGACTTTCATCGTTCCGACATGGTCGAACGTGAAGCTTCCGAGATAGAGCGTGGGGGCGAGCACCACCTGCCACCCAGCGCGCTCGCGGACAATCCGATCGGCGAGGCCCTGGGCGAAGTACTGCGCGGTCAGCGCATCCACTCCAAGAGGAAGGTGCGGGCCGTGCTCTTCGAGCGGGCTCACGGTGAGGATGACCACGGTGCGCTCGCGGTCCATCTGATCCAGCGCGGTCGTGGAGAGCTCTTCCAGCTTGTAGATGGACATCATGCTCCCCGGGTGGATTTGAGGAAGTCGTTTTTTGCCTGCTCGAGTGTGCTCAGGATCAGCTGGCGCTCAGCGATCAGTTGTGAGAGAGCCTGCCGCTGGGCCAGGGCCTGGCGAAAGACGGTCAGACGTTGACGCAATCGTCCAACGCCGTGAAGGTACCGGTAGGCGACAAGCCCGGTCGCAGGGAGAGAGAGGGCAAACAGCATCGCGGCGACCGAACCGAGCCAGCGCCAGACGACGTAAATCTCAAGGGCATAAAAGACCGGGAACGCGACCACGCTGGCCAGCAGCCTGGTGGTGGCGTAGTCGGTCTCCTTCCTCGCGAGACGGTGGCTGAGCCAGCGCGGGACCAGGTAGGGGAGGCCATTGGTGAGCGCGCCATACGCGAACACCGGGAACCCGAACACTCCCATTCCGGTCAGCGAGAGATTTCGAATCATGGCGCGTGCGCCGGGACCCTTGACGCCGCCGGTGTCAAGGGCGCGCCCGCGCGAGGGCCCGCGCGCGATCGCGGTGTCGCGAAGCTTGAGACGCGCCAGCTCGTCTTTGTAGTGTTCAATTTTGGCCGCGATCTCCTGCACGCGCTCCGGATCGTGCTCGTGAAAGTAGTGCACCGCTTCAACCACCGTACGCGACAATCTGAAGGTATCGATCTCGTTCCGTGACAGCTTTCGCTCTTCAATGAGCTGTTTGATCAGCGCGCTCCGAAAGATCTCCTCTACGTCCTTGATGAGCCGGGCGAGACCCATGCGGGAGACGTGGATTACGTGCGCTTCCATGGCTTCCTGAATCGCGGTGGTGAGCTGGTCGACGGCCTTCCAGGGACTCTCCCGGTACATCGCCAGGAACGGGTCGAGCGGGATCGACTCACCAAAGCTCACCCGCACGCGGCCGCGGAACGACTTGCGGAACTCAAAGCTGAGCCCGACCGGGATCAGGCGGAGGTGGAGCTGCCCGTCGTGGCGCGCCTCGCACTCGAGGGCGATCCGCGCGGCCCCGGTCTTGATCCGCTGAACTCTCGGCTCGGCGTGGGTGGTGCCTTCCGGATAGATTCCGATCACTCCGCCGCGTTCGAACACGCGATGGCAGGCCTCGAACGCCCCTGTATTTCTGTCTAATGTTTTTTCAGGAGGGGTGAGCCCCGACGGCTTCTCCTCCTCGACCTCGCCCGTGGGTTGATCCTGGCGGCGGTGGATGGGGATCACCCCTGTGCCGGATAGAAAGCGGGCGAGCAGAGGGTTTCTGAACAGCGTGGCCGTCGCGAGATAGTGCACTTTGCGCGGGATCACCGCGCCAACCAGCAGTGTGTCGATCAAGTTGTTCGGGTGATTGATGGCGAGCAGGACCGGACCGCCCAACGGCACCCGCTCAGCGTGTTTGACCTCGACACGCCTGAAAAAGAACCAGAGCCAGAATCGAACGACCCCTCTGACACACTGGTAGAGCAGATCCGAAGAGTTCATGACAACAGGCTGCGCGCTCACGGCTGGTTCTTGGGGGGGAGGAGCACCACACCGGCCG
>Ga0209342_10005738_pt1 | contig 12647 bp, 7 predicted proteins | sample RifCSP16_2_FD_184023 | JGI IMG/M metagenome (GOLD analysis project Ga0209342, IMG submission 184023) | Soil microbial communities from Rifle, Colorado - Rifle CSP2_sed 16_2 (SPAdes) (version 2) | ecosystem: Environmental > Terrestrial > Deep subsurface > Rock core/Sediment | place: Rifle... | reverse complement strand
CGCGCGCGAGCGGGATGGCCATCGACGCCTACGGCGCGGGGACGTCGAACGGCACGAAGATCATCCAGTGGCCGGAAAACGGGGGGGCGAACCAGCAGTGGACGGTGGTCGCGGCCGGCGAGGTGGCGAGCTACACCGTCACCCTCGCCACGAGCGGGAGCGGGACGACGAGCCCGGCGCCGGGCGCCTACGCCGTCCAGGCGGGGACGACAGGCTCGGTGACGGCCACGCCGGCCACCGGCTACACCTTCACCGGCTGGAGCGGGGCCGCGACCGGGACGGCCAATCCCGTGACCATCACGGTGGACCGGAACATGACGCTGACCGCGAGCTTCGCGAACGGCGCGGCCGTGAGCTACACCCTCGCCATCGACGCGAGCGGCAACGGCTCGACCAGCCCCGCGCCCGGGGCGCACACCTATGCGTCCGGCACCGCGGTCCAGGTCACCGCGACGCCCACGGGCGGGGCCACCTTCGCGGGCTGGAGCGGCGCCGCGACCGGGACGGCCAACCCCGTGACCGTCACCATGGACGGGAACAAGACCCTCACCGCCACCTTCTCCGGCGGCTCGACCGGCCTCCCGGCCAGATGCCCGGGGCAGTGCAACGCGGCGACGCCGGTCTATCCCACCGTGTCGAGCGTCGGGGGCGTCGGCAACGTCACCATGTACACCACCGCGCCCAGCGACGGCGGGGCCTGCAACTACGGCATGACGAAGGTCATGTCCTTCGCGGCCATGAGCGTCAACGTGCAGCCCGGCGACGGCAGGGGCCTGTGGCAGGGCGGCCGCATCTGCGGGCAGTGCGCGGAGGCGACCGCGCTCACCTCGCAGGGGCCGAAGACCGTGGTCGTCCGCATCATGGACAAGTGCCCCGACGCCTACTGCGGCATCGACCTGGGCGGCGCCGCGCCCGGGGCCGTCATGCTCGACGGCTCGGGGCGCTACGACGGCACGTGGCGCCTCGTCTCCTGCGCCGGCCACCCCGAGGTGTCGGACGGCGTCCCCAGCCTGGCCGTGCTGCAGGGGAGCAACGCCTGGTGGTCGCGCGTGCAGGTGCGCAATCCGGCCACGGCCGTCGACACGATCGAGTGGCAGGACGCCTCGAACGCGGCGACGCGCGGGACGTTCCCCTACGCGACGGACCCGGAGAACTCGTTCGAGGTCCCCGTGAGCGCGGTGCTGCAGTCGTCGATCGCGTCGTTCCTCCTCACCGTGCACTACGTCGACGGCAGCAAGGCGACGGTGCGGGTGAGCCGGGCGCAGCTCGCGACCGAGAAGGGGTCCTATCCGCTCGAGTGAGCGGTGCGAATCCTGCCTTGCCGCTCGTGACCCCATCGCCTCCTTCCTATGAAAGGGAGCTTCGAATGACTCGCATGAAGAGGACCCCCCTGAGCAATCCTGTAGCGGCGCGCGTCGCGGCGGCGCTGATCATCGCGGCGGGCGGCGGGTGCGGCTCGCGGGAGCCGGGCGCCTCCGCGCTCGGGACCCAGGCGCTGGGGGTGACGCTCGGCGACGTCCTCAACCTGGTGGGCGTCCCGAGCGGGCGGTGCATGAACGTCGTCGGCGGCTCCACCGCCGACCAGGCGGCCCTGGAGCTGCGGGATTGCAGCGGCGCGGCGAGCCAGCAGTTCCGCCTCGAGGCGGGGGCGGAGGCCGGGTACTACGTGCTCCGCGTCGTCGGGAGCGACAGGTGCCTCGCCGTGAGCGGGGCGTCCACCTCGGCTGGCGCCAGCATCGTCCAGGCCACGTGCGACGGGAGCGCTAGCCAGCAGTGGTCGGGGGCCGACCTGGGCGGCGGGGCCTTCCGCATCGCGTCGCGCGCGAGCGGGATGGTGCTCGACGCCTACGGCGCGGGGACGGCGAACGGCACCAGGATCGTCCAGTGGCCGTCGAACGACGGGACGAACCAGCAGTGGAAGGTGGTCGCGGCCGGCGAGGCGGAGACCTACAGCGTCACCATCGCGACGAACGGGAGCGGGACCACGAGCCCGGCGCCGGGCACCTACACCGTCGCCGCCGGGACGACGGGCGCGGTGACGGCCACGCCGGCGAGCGGCTCCACGTTCACCGGCTGGAGCGGGGCCGCGACCGGGACGGCCAATCCCGTGACCATCACGGTGAACGCGGACACGACGCTGACCGCCAGCTTCGCCCCAGGCGGCACGGCCTGCTCCCGTCCGGTCGGAAGCTGCACCGCGCCGACCGCGAAGGTCACCGAAATCAACGTGGGCGTCCCGGTCACCTCCTACGGGACGGAGGATGACACCAGCCCCCTGCCGTTGGCGATCGCCGCGATGCCATCGGGGGGCTCCCGGGTGGCCTGGCTCGGTACCGACGGCAAGGTCTACGTCGGGCGGCTCGACTGCGACGACAAGCTCGTCGGCACACCGTTCAGCTTCCCAGGCGTTGACCTCCAGGACCTGTGGGCTGACGACGCGGGCGGGGTCGTCCTCTTGACGCGCAACGCGACCAACGGCGGCACCGACCAGTGCGGCACTGGCAAGCTCTGCGGCGGGACGTCGAGCCCTTGCCGCACGATGTGGATGGTGCGCTTCGACGACGCCGGCACCGTGCTGTGGGAGACGCAGGTCACGAACCTGAGCTCCAGCCTGGCCGGCTACCAAGACGGCGCCCGCTTCGTCTGGTGGTATCAGCACCACGGTCGGATCGCCTACGACGGGACCAACTGGGCCGCTTACTTCGGGGTGGCCATCACCGTGAACAACGGGAGCTGCGTCGACATCCACGAGGGGGACCGGATGCAGGTGGTGGACCCCAGCGGGAAGCTGCTCTCCGGCCACAACAGCTTCGAGGTGGGCTGCAGTCACGCCTGGCAATCCCGCATCGTGTGGGACCCGCGGAAGAGCCGCTTCACCATGGTGTGCGCAACCGATAACAACTGTCGCATCGCCCAGCCCGCCTACACCACCGTCGCCAGCGCCAACTGCGACGGCAGGTTCTTCGGCGGCGACCTGGTCATGTCGAGCACCGACGGCTACTGGGTGGCCTGGAGCCAGGACGAGACCGTTCGCTTCGACCACTTCACCACCGGCGCTTCGGACAAGTCGATCACCAACGCCGGCGGCTCCGCGCACCCGCACCTCGTCCCCTACGGCGCCAACAACATGCTGCTCTCCTGGGGCTCGGGCAGCGGGATGGCCGCCCAGGTCCGCGACTCGAGCACCGGGGCCACGGTGGGCTCGCAGTTCAGCATCGCGGTGAGCGACCACAACTACCAGGCGTTCAAGGCCTACCCGGACGGAAGCGCTGCCTACCCGGCCTCGGGGAGCACCAGCACGTCGATCAAGATCGCCCGCGTGATGCCCTGCAAGTGACGCTCGCTGCCGAAGAGCGCCTGCGAGCGGCACGGCTCCAGGCGCTCCGCAGGACCATAGTTGACCGGCTGGCCGTTGATCGTGACGCTCACGATCGTCGACGAGGTGAACGTCCCCCCGCCGTTGAAGCCCACGTTCCAGGTCTGGCCGGGCTGGATGGGCTGGTTCTGGAGCCAGGAGGGCTCGGTGGCGGTGTAGTTCCCCGACGCGTCGGGCCCGGTGATGGTCCCGTTCCAGGGCACGCCGGTGACGGAGCCGCTGCCCAGCTTGAACACGATCGCGAACGAGCTGATGGGGCTGGAGAAGGAGGTGTCGATGAGGCGGACCGCGCCGTTGAAGCCGCCCGACCATGCCTCCACGGCGACGACGTCGGCGGTGATGCCGCCGCCGGTGACGGCGACGGCAGCGCTCCTGGATCTTCTGTCGGTGGACGGGACGCCGGAGCCATGGCAGGCGACGAGGGTGAGGCCGAAGACGACGGCGGTGGTGAGGAGAGGCCTCGAGGCAGAGACCTTTCCACGCAGCTTCAGGGTGGCGAGCATGAAGACCCCCTCGGGGGGAGACGGGAGTAGTTCACCGTACGTCCGTTCAATCGGCGAGATCAACTGAAAACGATCCGCGTCCCATCCGTGGAGAGATAGGGACACCGCGCGAACGAGATCACCTCCGGAAGGATCCCCTGCCGTGCGGATGTACGCCGGTGAGCCGCTCGACCCGCTCCGCCCAGGGGCTCTCGGGATGCTGTTCGAAGAATGCGGTGGCCTCGTCGCGCGCCGCAGCGATCCTCCCCAGGTGCACCAGCGCTCTCATCGTCAAGAGGGAGCGCTCGTCAGCCATCTGCCCGGAGGGGAACTCGCGCTCGATCTCGCGGGAGAGCTCGAGCGCGGCCCCCGGGTCGTCGTCGGCGAGCGAGCGCAGTCGCTCCATCTTCACGCCCTCGGCGGGTTGCGCTCGCGGCCTCGTCGCGGCGGCGGGTGCGGACCCGGGAGTGACCCCCGCGCCGCCGCCGAGGGCCTGCGGCACCTCGCGCTCGGCGACCTGACCTTGGGCCGCGCGCTTCGAATCGGCGGAATCGGCGGACCACACCCACGAGATCGCCAGCGCTCCAGCCAGCGCGGCTGCAGCCAGAAGCCACTTGGAGTTCTTCGTCAGCATCGCCTCAGAAGCTCGTCTCGCAGGCGTGAGCATTGCCGAAGGTCTCCAGGTCGAGCGAGCTCCATGGAAACGACGTATCGGTATAGGACCAGGAGAGCGCACCCGCGTATCCGTGGTCCAGCAGATCGGAGGCGAACTGGGACGCGGTTCGCGCGGGGAGGTTCTTCGAAGGGATTGCCGACAGTCCTGCGTTCGGGAACTCACCCATGACGACGGGCTTGTCCGTCAGCCCTTGCGACTGGAGCGTGACGGTGCCGTACGGGTACCATTCGTAGACCCAGTCGTAGTAGTGCAATTGATAGAAGTCGAGGTCGAGATGGGTCCAGGCCGTCCCCCACTTGATGGCCGCGGCGCCAAGCGTGAGCTGAGCGCTGGAGTGGGCCCGGAGCGCTGCCGCCAGCTCGTTCAGGAACGTCACCATCTGCGAGTGCGTGACAGCCTGGAGGCCGGACTGCGCCTCGAAGGGATCGTTGCCATATGGATTGGGGCCCGTCATCGCCCACTCCGGCTCGTTGATCATGTCCCAGGCGAGCACGCGCTTCCGGTAGGGGCTCGCTTCCACGGCCGCGGCGATCGGCGCGATCACGTTGTCGAGGAGCTTCCTTCGCTTGCTGGCGTCGAGGACCATGGGCTGGAGGCCGGGAGTGTGGATGCCAGACTCCTCGGCCGTGGGCTTGAAGTTGTCGAAGGAGAACAGGGTGAGCACCAGGTAGGTGTCGGCCTGCTCGGCGAGCTCGAGGCCCTCTTGCACGTCGGCGATGAGGCTGCCGCCGACACCTTGGGGAACGTCGTTCGCGTCGAAGGAGATGCCGCTGGACCAGAATCGGGGGAACATCCACCATCGGATCACGCCGGCTTTCTTTGCCTTCATCGCCGCCAGGTCGTTCTGATAGGCGCTCGCGTTCTGAGAAACGCCGCTCTGGTTCCACGCGGCGATGCCGCCGAAGTCGGCCGCGAAGTTGTGCCAGGCCCAGTTGGTGCCCAGCGCGAAGCGCTTCCGACACTCCCAGGTCAGGCCGTTCGCGACCGGGCACGAGTCCTGGCAGGGCTCGCCCGACGCGAAGTTCGCCGTCAGCGTCATGTTGCCATTGACCGTGACGGTCAAGGGATTGGCCGTCCCCGTCGCCGACCCGCTCCAGCCGGTGAAGGTGAAGCCGGTGGCCGGCGTGGCCGTCACCGTGCCCGTCGTACCCGCCGGGACGGTGTAGGCGCCCGGCGCCGGGCTCGTCGTCCCGCTCCCGCTCGTGGCGAGGGTGACGGTGTAGCTCGTCGCCGTCGGCGCGAAGTTCGCCGTCAGCGTCATGTTGCCATTGACCGTGACGGTCAAGGGATTGGCCGTCCCCGTCGCCGACCCGCTCCAGCCGGTGAAGGTGTAGCCGGTGGCCGGCGTGGCCGTCGCCGAGCCTGTCGTCCCCGCCTGGACGGTGTAGGCGCCCGGCGCCGGGCTCGTCGTCCCGCTCCCGCTCGTGGCGAGGGTGACGGTGTAGCTCGCCACCTCGCCGGCCGCGACCACCATCCACTGCTGGTTCGCGCCGGCGGTCTCCGGCCACTGGATGATCTTCGTGCCGTTCGCCGTCCCCGCGCCATAGGCGTCGATGGCCATCCCGCTCGCGCGCGACGTGATGCGGTAGGCCCCGCCCACCTCCGCCCCCGACCACTGCTGGCTCGCAGCGCCGGTGCAAGTGGCCTGGACGATGCTGGCGCCGGCCGAGGAGGAGCCCCCGCTCACGGCGAGGCACCGGTCGCTCCCGACGACGCGGAGCACGTAGTACCCCTCCGCCGTCTCGAGGCGGAGTTGCTGGCTCGTCGCGCTGTTGCAGTCCCTGAGCTCGAGGGCCGCCTGATCGGCGGTGGAGTCGCCGACGACGCCGATGCAGCGCCCGCTCTGGACGCCCACGAGATGGATGATGTCGCCGAGCGTCACCCCCAGCGCCTCGGTTCCGAACCCGGCCCCGGAGGTGCCCGATCCCGACGAGTTGCAGCCGGCGATCGCCGCGAGGGCGAGCATTGAAGCGATTCGCGTCGAGCAGAGCTGAGCCATGGATTTCCCCGTGCTTGGGCGAGCGGAGCCGACCGTGCGCGGCCAGGAACCTGCGTCTCGGCACGACAGAGAGGGTCGCCAGGCGAACCGGGTCAAAACGGTGCGGCTCCGCGCCGGCCGGTTCCCCGGAGTTTCCGGACGGGAGCGTGGCGTACCCGGAGCCGGGCAGCAGCGCGACCAAGGTGAAGAGCCTGCGCATCCTGCCGTGCAGCCCTTGATCCAGCGGTGAGGTCGCCTCGCCGCTTCCGCGCCGGGCTCGCAGGGTCACCTCCACGTTCGCGACGCCCGCGCTCGCCGTCCGGCGCGGGCGTGACCCACTCCACAGGGGCGCGGCATCTATCGTCCCCGGAACCACCGTGGGCGGGGCCGCGACGAGCCACGCCGGCCAGCGGCTACACGTTCACGGGCTGGAGCGGCTCGGCGACCGGGACGTTCAATCCGCTGACCGTCACGGTGGACCGGGACATGACGCTGACGGCGAACTTCGCTCCGGCCGCGCGATCTACACCATGAGCGGGATCGTCGGTGATCGCCTTGCGAGGCCACCCTACGTCTCAGAGGAATCGAGGCGTGACCGCTCGAGCGCCTCGGGGCGCGGGCGCGCGGTCACCAGGGGTGGCACTCGCGCTGACCGCCTTCGCGGCGGCTGCGAGCGAGCTGCAGATGCAACGCGAGCTGGGCCGATGGCCCGATGGCAGCCTGGAGTCGCGCCTCCGCTGGGCCCCGATCGGGTATCGGGCCGACCCCGTGACCCGAAAGCAACCGAACACTTCTCCATAGGTGTCATCCCGGCCTAGACCGATCGGCGCTCAAGGCCCCGCACGATCGCAAGCCACGAGGAGCACCAAATCCAATGCCGGCCGGAACACCCTCCGGGACTGGAGACCTTGAGGGAATGTCAACCAGTGAACGGGCTTCCTGGGGAACTCCGGTTCAAAGGCCGGAAGCGATCGCTGCCTTACGTCAGAGCAGAAAGGAATCCCGCGATGCCGAGAAGGAACGAGAACTGCGCGGTCCTCATCATTCTGTCCCTCGGGCTCCTCGTTGCCTGTGCGCCCGAGGTGGCGGGTAACGACTCCGAGGCGTTGGGCAGCCAGGCATCCGCGGCCACCGCCAGCACGCTCGGCGGCGCCGCCGCCCAGTCGGGCCGGTACTTCGGCACCGCCATCGCCGCGGGCAAGCTCGGCGACTCGGCGTACACCGCCATCGCGAACCGCGAGTTCAACATGGTGACGGCCGAGAACGAGATGAAGATGGACGCCACCGAGCCCCAGCAGAACTCCTTCAACTTCACGAACGGCGACCGGATCTACGACTGGGCTGTGCAAAACGGGAAGCAGGTCCGAGGGCACACCCTGGCCTGGCACTCCCAGCAGCCCGGCTGGATGCAGGGCCTCAGCGGCACCGCGCTGCGTAACGCCTTGGTGAACCACATCAATGGCGTGGTGGCGCACTACAAGGGCAAGCTCGCGTACTGGGACGTGGTCAACGAGGCATTCAACGAGGACGGCAGCCGCCGTCCGTCCAACCTCCAGGCCACGGGCAACGACTGGATCGATGTGGCCTTCAAGACAGCCCGCGCGGCCGACCCGACCGTCAAGCTCTGCTACAACGACTACAACATCGAGAACTGGAGCTACGCCAAGACGCAGGGCGTCTACAGGATGGTCCAGGACTTCAAGGCGCGCGGCGTGCCGATCGACTGCGTCGGCCTCCAGGCCCACTTCGGCGCCGGTAACGTCCCCTCCAGCTTGCAGACGACGATATCCAATTTCGCCGCCCTCGGCGTCGACGTGGCGCTCACCGAGCTGGACATCGGCGGCGCCTCCGCCACCGACTACACCAACACGGTGAAGGCATGCCTCGCCGTGCCGCGCTGCGTCGGCATCACGGTCTGGGGCGTGCGCGACAGCGACTCGTGGCGCTCCGGCGACCGCCCGCTGCTCTTCGACGGCTCCGGCAACAAGAAGGCCGCGTACCAGGCCGTCCTCGATGCACTCAACGCCGCGGGTAGCGACGGGACGTTCGCGCTCACCGTGAGCAGGTCCGGCACCGGGGGCGGGACCGTCACCTCCAGCCCGGCCGGCATCGACTGCGGCTCGACCTGCAGCGCCAGCGTCCCCAGCGGCACTTACGTCACCTTGACGGCCACCCCGGCCGCCGGCTCGGCCTTCGTCGGCTGGGGCGGCGCCTGCAGCGGGATGCAGACCTGCGCTGGCAGCATGAACGCAGACTATGCGGTGACCGCCATCTTCAGCGGCGGCGGGACGAGCTTCACCCTGAACGTGAGCAAGTCTGGCACCGGGAGCGGGACCGTCACCTCCAGCCCGGCCGGCATCGACTGCGGCTCCACCTGCAGCGCCAGCGCCCCCGGCGGCACCTACGTCTCCTTGACGGCCACCCCGGCCCCCGGCTCGACCTTCGCCGGCTGGGGCGGCGCCTGCAGCGGGATGCAGACCTGCGCCGGCAGCATGAACGCGGACCATGCCGTGACCGCCATCTTCGACAGCGGCGGCGGAACCTTCCCCCTGACCGTGAACAAGACCGGCACCGGCAGCGGGACCGTCACCTCCAGCCCGGCCGGCATCAGCTGCGGCTCCACTTGCAGCGCCAGCTTCGCCAGCGGCGCGAGCGTCACCCTGACGGACGCCGCCGCCGCCGGCTCGACCTTCGCCGGCTGGAGCGGCCCCTGCAGCGGAACGGCGCCCTGCACCGTCAGCATGAGCGCGGCCCAGACCGTGAGTGCCTCCTTCAACGGCGGCACGGGGGGCGCAAACACGATGGGCTTCATCGGCTGCTCGATGGCGGAGAACACCGCGCAGGGGTACGTCGCGGTCGGCGGCAAGCGTATGTGGGGGCCGTACGGAACGGGCGCGATGGTCGTTCAATCGTGGACCGATCCCAACTCCAGCTCCTGGCAACTCTTCGACCGGCAAGTGGCCAAGTACGGAAAGCCGACGGCCGTGTGGGTGCAGATCTGCATCTTCGCTTCGAGTGGCGCGACGTATGACGAGGTGAAGAGGCTCATCGCCAACGCGCGCCAGCACGCAGCCTCCGGCGCGACGATCTACATCACCGGTCAGCCGCTCTACGACGCCGGCCACACCTGCGACTTGGCGGGCTCCGGCGGTCCGGAGCTCACCGACAGGCTCGCCAATCAGGCGGGTGCCGATTCGACGCAGAGCGTGATCTACCCCGGCCAGTTCCATCTCCGGAACAACGAGCTGTCGGACACCTGTCACGCCAACACGACGGGCCAACAGTCGCTCGGCAGGCAAGCCATAGCGTTCTGGAACTAGGCGTCCCGGATCCGGCCCGGCTCCGGGCGCCAGCACGAGGGCGCCGGAGCCGGACTGGAGGGAGACGCTCGCAGAGCGGTTCTGATGGGCCTCCGCTCGGCACCGCGAACGAGCGGGACGTGTACTACTCGTTCCTGGCGTCCAACCACATCGCCGCCATGGACAGCTTCTGGAACCTGTACGTCCGGAACTACGACACGATCAAGTCCCACACGCGGAGCAGGTTCGGGATCGACGGCGCCTGGGTGCCGGAGACCATGGGCTGGGACGGCAATGCCCGGCACACCGACGGGAGCGACTACACCAAGAACGTCTTCTCCACCGGCGCCGAGGTGTCCCAGTACATGTACTACCGGTACAAGTACACCAACGACGCAGCCTTCCTCGCCAAGGCCTATCCGCTCATGCGGGAGGTCGCCAGGTTCTACACCGGCAAACTGTCGTGAGCAGGTTCACCCTGCTGGCCAGCGGCGGCTTCCTGGTGAGCGCCGAGAAGGAGGCCAACGAGATCAAGTACGTCGGAATGAAGAGCCTGTACGGGAAGACGGCCACGGTGGTGAATCCCTGGGGCACGCAGCAGGTGCAGGTGCGAAGGGCCTCGGACGACGTGGTCGTCCTGACGACCTCGGCGAGCGAGTTCAGCTTCGCGACGGCGGCCGACGCCGTCTACGTGATCGAGAGGACCGGGAAGCTCCTCGACACGTATGCCTACCAGCAGGTCACCGGCACCGCCAACCGGGGCCGCAAGGCGCTCGGTGGCACGAACTGCGCGCTCGGCTCCGGTACGGGTCCCGCGCCCACGAGCTACACCGTGAGCGTGAGCAAGACCGGCACCGGGAGCGGGACCGTCAGCTCCAGCCCGGCCGGCATCGACTGCGGCTCGACCTGCAGCGCCAGCTTCGCCAGCGGCACCAGCGTCACCCTGACGGCCACCGCGGCCGCTGACTCGACCTTCGCCGGCTGGAGCGGCGCCTGCAGCGGGACGGCGACCTGCACCGTCAGCATGAGCCCGGCCCAGGCGGTGACCGCCACCTTCAACACCGGCGGCGGTGGAGGCGGCGGCGCCATCTCCGTCAACGCGGGCGGCTCGGCAGCCGGGAGCTTCGTCGCCGACGCCTACTACTCCGGCGGCAGCACCTACTCCACCACCGCCGCGGTCGACACGTCGCTCCTCTCCGGCACGGCGCTGCCCCAGGCCGTCCTGCAGACCGAGCGGTACGGCGAGTTCACCTACACCATCCCGGACCTCACCCCCGGCAGCGCGCAGTCGGTGACGCTCTACTTCGCCGAGACCTTCTGGACCGCCGCGGGCCAGCGCACCTCCGACGCGGACCATGCGGTGACCGCCATCTTCAACGGCGGCGGCGGGACGAGCTTCACCCTGAACGTGAGCAAGTCCGGCACCGGCAGCGGGACCGTCACCTCCAGCCCGGCCGGCCTCGACTGCGGCTCGACCTGCAGCGCCAGCGTCCCCAGCGGCACCCACGTCACCTTGACGGCTACCCCGGCTCCTGGCTCGACCTTCGTCGGCTGGGGCGGCGCCTGCAGCGGGATGCAGACCTGCGCCGGTAGCATGGACGCGAACTACGGAGTGTCCGCCATCTTCAGCACCAGCGTCGATGATCCTCCTACGGCGCGGTGATCGGCGCGCCGTTCTGGTCGCAGGAGTAGAACGACGTCCACTTGTCGACCGTCTTGAGGCCGGCGCCGCCCACCTGGTCTGCCCAGGCGCAGCTGGGCTTGCAGCAGTCCTGCATGGTGGTGGTGTAGCCGGTCTTGAAGGTGCTGTCGGCGGTGGCGGCGGTCTTGGCGTCGGGGTTGGCCGTGGGGAGGCCCTGCGGCTGGAGCCGGCAGCCGGTGACTCGGGTCAGGTTGACCGGGCACTCGATCCGCTTCGCCCGGACCTGCCAGTTCTGGTGGTAGAAGCCGGAGAACGCGTTGGTCTCCGTGCAGGAGGTCTTGGTCGCCGCGGCTACCGCCGACGAGGCGGCCGCGGTGGTGTTGCACAGCGAGTTGATCTTGTCCTGGCAGGCGGCGGACTGCATGGACGCCTCGGTGACCGCGCCGTTGACCTTGCACTCTGGGATGTTGATCGCCTTGATGCCGCCGTTGGTCGGGTACTCGGACGGGAAGGCGCTGTACATGAAGTGGCCGAAGTTGGTGGTCGCCGTGCCCGGGTAGCTGCCCGGGACGCAGGCGTTGAAGGCCCCGAACCCCCCGGCGCCCATGAAGATGTCGAAGTTCTTCCCGCCGCCCGCGGCGGTGTTGAAGCTCTGGACGATCATGGGCCTGGGGATGGGGAGGGCGGGCGGCTGCGCCGAGCCCGGCTCCGGCCGCTCGAAGACGAGCTGGTAGCACTGGCAGCAGCTGCTGCTCCCGGTGTCGAGCCCACCCTGGTCGGCGTCATGCCCCACAACGCCGTAGACGAAGGGCGCATCGGCGCCCCAGTCGTCCCTGGCCGCCTGGGCCATCTCGTCGCTGTACATCATGAAGCGCGGGCAGGCGAAGGTCATGGGGAGGGAGGCCTTCTGCGGATCCTCCGGCGGCGAGCAGGCGTTGGCCACCTGGCAGCGGCCGCCGCAAGCGCCGCTCTCGCAGCCCTTCACCCAGTACTGGTTGTAACAGGCGTCGGGCGGGTCGACGGCGTAGGAGCCGCCGCCGCCGCCGATGTTCACCGTCACGTTCACCGGGGCCGAGGTGCTGACCTGGCCGATGGTGTCGTAGGCCCTGGCGGTGGGGGCGTAGCTGCCGTTCTCGGCCTGGGTGACGGGGATGGTCACGGTGTACGGGGCGGTGGTGTCGGTGCCGAGCAGCA
>Ga0209342_10005737_pt1 | contig 12649 bp, 11 predicted proteins | sample RifCSP16_2_FD_184023 | JGI IMG/M metagenome (GOLD analysis project Ga0209342, IMG submission 184023) | Soil microbial communities from Rifle, Colorado - Rifle CSP2_sed 16_2 (SPAdes) (version 2) | ecosystem: Environmental > Terrestrial > Deep subsurface > Rock core/Sediment | place: Rifle... | reverse complement strand
CCGGCGCACTTCGTCTTGCTCGACGCCGCGGCCGAAACGGGGCTCCTCGGGGCGATGTTCTATGCGGCCGCCTTGCTTGCGCCGGCTTTCGGCCTGGCGGCCCACTGGCGCCGGGGATCTCTCTCGTTCGGCGTGTTGGGCAGCTCTGCCGCGCTCATCGGCATTGCGGTGATCGGCTTGTTCGACTATTACCCTTGGCTGCTGCAGCCCGGGCGTCTCTGGCAATGGTGCCTGTGGGGAGTCTGGGCGCGAGAATACACACGGGGTGTTCATGTCTGATCTGCTTCTGGTTCCCCTCTTTGTATTGTATTTCGCTGTCGTTGGCGTCTTATCTATCTACGGGCTCAACTTCCTGTTCCTCACCTGCGCCAGCCTGGCGCGGCGGGAGCTGCCGCGGGAGCTGCCTCCGCCCGCCGAGTGGCCGCGCCTCACGGTGCAGGTGCCGATCTACAACGAGCTCTACGTTGCGGAACGCGTGGTGCGCGCCGTATCTCAACTCGACTATCCGCTCGACCGCCTTGAGATCCAGGTTCTGGACGACTCGACCGACGAGACCTCGACCATTGTCGGCCGGCTGATTGCGCGGCTGCGGTCCAACGGCCTGGACATCCAGCACATCCGCCGCGGGAACCGGGCAGGCTTCAAAGCCGGCGCCCTGGCGGAGGGCCTGGCGCGGGCCCGGGGAGATTTCATTGCCATCTTCGACGCCGACGCGGTTCCACCAAAGGACTACCTGAAGCGCATCCTGCCCCGTTTCGATCACCCGCGGATCGCGTTTGTTCAAGCGCGCTGGACCCATCTGGATCGCGACCACTCACTGCTCACCCGGCTGCAGGCCATGGCGATCGACGCGCACTTCCGGGTGGAGCAGTTCTCCCGGCACGCGCTCGGCCTCTGGTTCAACTTCAACGGCTCTGGGGGCGTCTGGCGTCGCGAGGCGATCGAGGAGGCCGGAGGCTGGTCGGTGGACACTCTGGCCGAGGACCTCGACCTCTCCTATCGGGCGTTCCTGGCCGGCTGGCGAGGGCGCTATCTGGACGACGTCGAGATCCCAGCCGAGCTGCCCGCCAGCATCGCGGCCTATCGCCGCCAGCAGCATCGCTGGGCGCGGGGAAGCCTGGAGTGCGCCTCGAAGCTCCTCCCAACTGTCTGGCGCTCGAAGTCCCCCTGGCTCGTCAAGCTGGCGGCCACCCTCCACATGACGGGCTACGCCGTCCACCTCCTCCTGCTCCTGCTGACGCTGATCTACCCGGCCATCCTCTTGCTGGGCCCCTCGTACCTCGGCCTCAGCTCCCTCTTCGGCATCGCCTACCTCTTCAACGTTTCCGCCCTGGGGCCGATGTTGTTCCTTTACGCCGGGCAGCGGCAGCAAGGGCGCGCTGGGCTTCTGCGGCTCCCCGCCGTCCTCCTCCTCTCGGCGATGGGCGCAGGAATGATGCTCAACACCGCCCGCGCCGCGCTCGACATCCTGCGTCACAAGGACCGCGTCTTCGAGCGGACGCCCAAGTATGGGCTTGAGCACAAAGGCCAGGAGTGGGAAGCCCGGCGCTATCAGCTCGACCTGGATCGGATCGTCATCGGCGAGATCCTGTTCTTCCTCCTCTGCGCCGCCTCGGCTTTGTGGGCGGCCGCCATCGGCAACGTCTTCATCGCGTTTTATGCGGGCCTCTTTGCCTTGGGGTTCGGGACGGTCATCGCGCTCAGCCTCCGGCAGGCGATCCGCCTCGCGGAGCAACGGATAGCGGCCCGCCGATCTCCGGCAGACGCCGTCTGAGGCAAGAATGGCGATCCGCCGCTTACCTGATCCCCGCGCAAGCGCGCACGACCAAACCTCCTCCAGGCCGGCTTTGCACACAGGGCCGGAGGAGTGGAAGATCGCCGACCTGGCCTGGTCGATCCTCGCCACCCTGGCCTATGCCGACGTCTTCGATTTCCCCATGCGGACCCCGGAGATCCACCACTACCTGATCGGCCGTCGCGCCGATTTCGACGAGATCGAGCAAACGTTGGCAACCGACCCGCGCCTGAGAACCCGGATCGAGCGCCACGAGGGGGTGACCCATCTGGCCGGGCGTCAGGGGCTCAGGGAAAAGCGCCGGGAACGAGAAGAGATCGCCCGGCGGCTTCGCCCCGCCGCCGCTCGCTATGCCGGCCTTATCGCCTCCGTGCCCTTCGTCCGCATGGTTGCGCTCACCGGAGCCCTTGCCCTCGACAACACCGAGGCATTCGGCGATATTGACTTTCTGCTCGTGACGGCACAGGGCCGGCTCTGGCTCACTCGGGCAATGGTCGTGCTCCTGGTGCGGCGTGCCGCGCTCGAAGGGGTGTCACTCTGCCCGAACTACCTGCTATCCGAAACCGCGCTCTATCTTCCGGATCAGGACCTCTTTTCCGCCCATGAGCTCGTTCAAATGGTCCCGCTTTCGGGGCATACGCACTACTGGCACATGCGCCGCCTCAACCACTCGTGGGTGAGCTCGTTCTTGCCCAACGCCGGAGGCATGCCGCCGGCACGCAGCGTCGCGTTCCTCTCTGCCGATGGAGGCCGCGGCCTCCTGCCCCGAATGGGGGAGAGGCTACTCAGGCTTCCGCTGGCGAATCGCCTGGAGCATTGGGAGAGATCCCGCAAGGTCCGACGGTTTGCCCGCGAGATGGGGCTGGGCACGGAGGATGGGCGCCCTCTCGGACGGAGCGAAGAGCGCTTCGGGCCCGACTGGTGCAAGGGACACTTCGATCATCACGGCGCGCGCACGCTGGCAGCCTTCTCCCAACGGCTGGAGATGCTCGCGGAAGGATGGCGATGAGCGACGTCTTGATCGGCCAATCCTACTACCTGCGTTTCGACCCCAAGCTCTGGGAAGCCATGCAGCCCTACCCGCCTTTGGGCAGCCTGTATGCCGCCAGCTGGCTGCGGGCGAAAGGCCATTCGGTCGCCTTCTTCGACGCCATGCTGGCCGAGAGCGAGCAAGAATGGGAGCAGGCGCTGGTGAGATCCGGCGCCTCCATCGCCGTCCTCTACGAGGACAACTTCAACTACCTCTCCAAGATGTGCCTCCTGCGCATGCGTCAGGCCGCCTTCAAGATGATCGAGCTGGCCCTGGCGCGTGGCTGCGCCGTCATCGTCGCCGGCTCCGACGCCACCGACCACGCCGGCCTCTACCTGGATCACGGCGCCCACTTTGTGCTGCTGGGAGAGGGGGAAGAGACGCTGGGCCTGCTGATCGACCGCCTGGCCGGCGGGGCGGCGGCCGTGGAAGAGATCGACGGGCTGGCGTGGCGGGACAGCGCGTCGAAGGCCCGCTGGCACGCCAACCCGCGCCGCCCCGTGCTGCGGGATCTGGATTCCCTTCCCCTGCCTGCATGGGATCTCGTGGACATCGAACGATATCGCCGGGCCTGGGTTCGCCGTTACGGGTTCTTTTCCCTCAATGTGGTGACAACCCGCGGCTGCCCGTACCACTGCAACTGGTGCGCCAAGCCCATCTGGGGCCAGCGCTACAACGTGCGCTCTCCCGAGAACGTCGTGGAGGAGCTGCAGCACCTCAAGCAGACCTACCATCCCGATCATCTCTGGTTCATGGACGATATCCTGGGCCTGAAGCCCGGCTGGATTGAGCAGTTTGCCGATCTGGTGGAGCAGCGCTCGCTCCGAACGCCCTTCAAGAGCCTCAACCGGGCCGATCTCCTGCTCCGCGGCGAGACCATCGAAGCCCTTCGCCGCGCCGGGGCTCAGACCGTCTGGATCGGCGCCGAATCCGGATCGCAGAAGATCCTCGACGCCATGGAGAAGGGGACTCGCGTCGAACAAGTCTACGAAGCGGCCCGACGGCTCCGGGAGGCGGAGATCGAAGTCGCCTTCTTCATTCAGTTCGGCTACCCGGGCGAGACCCGCGCCGACATCGACCAGACGCTCAAGATGATCCGCGAGTGCGCGCCCGACGATATCGGGATCTCGGTCTCCTACCCTCTGCCCGGGACAAGATTCTTCGAATCCGTGAAGGCTCAGCTTGGCCTGAAACGCCAATGGGAGGACTCGAGCGACCTTGCCATGTTGTATCGGGGACCGTTTACCACGGGCTTCTACCGGAAGCTGCATGCCTTGGCCCATCGCGAGTTCCGCGCACGCGCGGCTTGGCGGGAGCTTCGGCGGCGCTGGGGGCGAGCCAACGGGAAAGCGCTTGCCTCGCGCAAGGAAGAGAGGAAGTCGACAGCGAGCTTGCTGCGAAGCTTTCTTCTCAACCTCGCCCTCCTTCCGCCGACGCGATTGCAGGTGGAGGTGCTATCCAGACGGCCTCGCCGAGGCCTGGGCCCGATCCGACCCGAGATGCGGCCCGAGGAAGCCGCTTCTCCCTCGCCGCAAGAAGCGAAAGCGGAAAGCCCGGTGCAGCGGTAATGAGCACACACAGCGTGTGCACACACGCATCGATCCCTCGGCTGCGGAGAAATGGTTTTTCACCTCACCCCCTGCCCCCTCTCCGCGGCGGAGCAGCCCTCTTCACTGTGGAGCGTGGCGGAGAGGGGGTGGAGAAACTCGAGGAGGCGGGGGTGGGGGTCTCGAAACGACTGCCACTTTTTCGGCAGCCTGCCAGGCTCCCTCAGTCCGGCCAAAGCCGGGCCGGCCTTCATCAGCTTGTAGTGGAGAGGCTCGAAGGTTCGGCCCCGGCGGCCCCTTGCACGGTCCCTCAGGATGCCAGGTGTGAGGCACCGGCATGGTAACCCGCAGCCCGTTCCCCGAGATCGCCGAGGCGTTCTCGCTGACTGCGGAGAAGTACGACCGATTCGGGGAAGATCATCCCAACCTGACGCGCATGAGGCACAAGGTCTACGCCCATGTGCTCCGATGTCTCCCCCCCGGCGCGCGCATCCTGGAGCTCAACGCCGGCAGCGGAACGGATGCAGTGGCCCTGGCCCGAAAGGGCTTCCATGTCCACGCGACGGATATCGCCCCCGGGATGCTGAGCCGACTGCGCGACAAGATCGACCGGCATCAACTGGCCGACCGTGTCACCGTCCAGGAGTGCTCTTTCATGGCCCTCGACCAGATTCGGGGCGGGCCCTTCGATGCGGTCTTCTCCGATCTGGGCGGGCTGAACTGCACGGCCGATCTACGAGCGGTGACCCAGAGCCTGCCGGGCTTGCTTCGCGCCGGCGGATTCGCGATCTGGGTGTTGATGCCTCCGATCTGCCTCTGGGAGTTGGCCACGGCGCTCACCGGCCATTGGCGCTTCGCCTTCCGCCGGCTGGCCCGCGCCGGGACGAGGGCCCATCTTGAAGGCAAGTACTTCACGGTCCACTACTTCACTCCTCGCCAGGTGATCGCCTCCTTCGGCCCAAGGTTCTCACCCCTGGCCGTAGAAGGCCTCTCGGTATTTGCGCCTCCGGCGGAGGTCAAAGATCTCCCCAAGCGGCACCCACGCTTCTACTCGGCCTTGTGCGGGCTAGACGATCGCCTGGCTCACCGTGTCCCCTTCTCGGGTTGGGGCGACTTCTTTATCGTCACAATGCGCTATGTCCCTTAGCCTCCGAAGACCCCTGAAGGCGTCGACGGCCCTCTCCGCGCCGGCGAGGGGCCTGGCGCTTCGCGTAGCCTGGCTGGCGATCGCCAGGCTCGGCAGCCAGGCTCTGATGGTCGTCTTCACCGTCTTGGTGGCCCGGAGGCTTGGATCGGCCGGCCTCGGCCAGTACGCCTTCATGGCCGCCCTGCTCATGGTGGCCAATACGCTAAGCACCTTTGGAACCGACAGCCTCTTGATCCGCCGTCTTCGCTCGGAGAAAGATCGGAGCCTGCTTGGCTCGGCGCTCGCGATTCAGCTGGTGCTCTCAGGATTGCTCATCGGCGCAGCCTTCGCCTGGCAGGTTGGGGAGCCGACGCTCCCCATTGAGACGCGGGCAGCCTGGAGAGTGTTTGCCCTAACCCTGATCCCCCTTGCCTTCTACGGCGTGTTCTCGGCTGCGCTGCGGGCCTATGAACGGATGGGCGCTTATATGCTGCTCAGCCTCGCCTCCGCGCTCCTCCAAACGGTGGGTGTCGCTTTCGCTCTCCGGCCCTCGGCAGGCCTGCTGGGGCTGGCCTATCTCTTGCTGATCACGCAGACCGCCGGCGCCGCGTGTGCCGCCGCGTTTTGCATCTCCCAGATCCGCGGATTTCGTCTTTCTCTCCGTCTCTCATGGCATCAGCTCACTTCCGCGTTCGCGGCGAGTTGGCCGCTCGCCGCGCTCGGCTTGCTCACCATCCTCCACCAGCGCCTAGGCATCATCTTGCTCGGGGTGATCGGCGGCCCTGCGGTCACCGGATGGTTCGCCGCTGCCGCTCGTGTCGTGGAGGCCTCGAAGCTCGCCCACAACTCGCTCTCGGGGGCGTTGCTCCCGGCCCTGGGGCAGGCGGAATTGGGCGCTCGCGATCGCGGCGCGGCCGATGCCTCCCGGCAGGCGCTCGGATCGTCTTGGAAAGCGCTCTTCGTCCTCTCGATCGCAGCCGCTCTGACGATCACCCTCTTCGCCGATCCGTTGACCCGCCTCCTCTTCGGAGGCGGGTTTGGCCCCACCGCAAGCGCGCTGCGTGTTCTCGCCTGGGCGTTGATCCCGTTCACCTTGAACGCCTACTTCTCCCTGACGCACGTCGCCGCCGGCACAGAACGGCCGGCGCTGGTCGCCGTGACGGCGGGCATCCTCGTCTTCGCTCTTCTCGGAGCCCTGTGGATCCCGCGCTGGGGGTTGATGGGGGCCAGTTGGTCCACCGTGATCGCGGAATGCAGTCAGGCCGGGGTGTATCTGATCTATCGTTTCCGAACTCGAAGCCTTGCTCCGTTTGGCCGCCCCGCCCGAGAGGCTTGAGAGATCGCTATGTCTTTTCCCGTTCATCCAGACAAACGCGCAGGACAGGCGGTGTTGACCCCTCAGGCCATGATCGCCTACCGGCAGCGGTCTGGCCTTCTGCCTGTCATGGAAGCTCCCTCGGCCGTTATCCTGTGCTTGCAGCGCGGGCTTCCAGAGCGAATGAGAGGCCGGTATCCACTCCGACGCGTGGCCCGGCTGATGGGGGACTTGTATCTCCTGAAGCGAAGTCGCGGAGCAGTCGCCGTGATGACCAACTTCGGAATCGGGGCGCCTCAGATGGCGGCTCTGGCCGAAGAACTGATCGCCTGGGGGGCCCGGCGCCTGGTGTCGCTTTCCATGGCGGGCGGGCTGCTGCCGGAGCTCAGCGCCGGGGCGGTCGTTGTCTGCACCCAGGCGATCCGCGACGAAGGGACGTCCTACCACTACCTGGCGCCGGCAAAATACGTCGACGCCGATCCAGGCCTGGTCGAAGACCTGGCCCGCGCCTTCCAGTCGCTTGGAATTCCCATGACGAAGGGCGTCACCTGGACAACCGACGGGGCCTACCGAGAAACCATGGAGGAAGTGCGGGCCTATCAGGCGGAAGGGGTGAACACCGTGGAGATGGAGACCGCTGCGCTTTTCGCCGTAGGAAAAGCGCGCGGCGTGCAGACGGCCACGGTGTGTGTGGTGGGCGACAGCCTGGCCAGGCTTTCGTGGGAGCTCCCTGAGGATATGGGCCCCGTAGAGAGAGGGCTGGCGGCCGCCTACGCCGCGGCGATCGAGGCTCTCTCGGGTCGTTGAGATGCCAGAGGAGATTAGCGCATCGGGCGCGCAGGTCCTGGCGGCGCACTTCGCGTGCCCGGCGTGCCGTTCTTCTCTCGAGATCGTCTCTTCGGAGTCCGTCCGCTGCCATCAGGATGATCTGATCTTCACGCGGGTTGATGGGATCTGGCATTTTCTGGCTCCCGAGCGGAGGGCCCGCTTCGACCGTTTCATCCAGGAATATGAGACGGTTCGAGAGCGAGAGGGCCGAGGCTCCGAGGACGCTGAGTACTATCGAAGGCTCCCCTTCGAGGATCGCAGTGGGCGGCACGCCGGCGATTGGAAGATACGAGCTGCGACATTTCGGGCGTTCTTGAGCGAGGTCCTCGCGCCTGCTGAGGAGAAGCAGGCTGCCCCCCTGCGAATCCTGGATCTGGGAGCCGGAAACGGGTGGCTCTCGAATCGCCTCGCCCGGCGTGGGCTCGACGTGGCCGCAGTGGACCTGCTCGTCAACGCTCGCGATGGGTTGGCGGCCTGGACGCACTACGAGCAGGGCTTTCTCGTTGTGCAGGCGGAATACGACCGATTGCCCTTTTTGGACGGCGTATGCGATCTTGCCATCTTCAACGCCTCCTTTCACTACTCGGTGGACTATGGAATCACGCTTCGGGAGGCGCTGCGAGTCCTGGCGCCCGGTGGACAGGTGGTGATCCTCGACTCACCGATCTACCGCGATCCCGCCAGCGGGGAGCAGATGGTGTTGGAGCGGCAGGCCTGCTTCCGCGAGGCCTATGGCTTCCCCTCCGACGCGCTCCCCAGCGAGAACTATCTCACCGACGGCAGATTGAGGGCGCTGGGGGATGAGTTCGGGATCCGGTGGCGGCTGATCCGGCCGGATTACGGCCTCCGCTGGGCACTCCGTCCCTGGGTCGCCCGGGCGCGCCGTCGCCGGGAACCGGCCCGGTTCTTGGTCATCGTCGGGTCCGCGACGAGTAACCTGGCCTCAGGTCCGGCGGAGCCCGTGCCTCCTGGTCTTCTTGGCCCTCGGCATTCCGAGCGATTTCCCAAGTGAGCGCACGGTCTGGTACCTGACAGCCGTCCTGAAACGCGCGCTCTCGGTATCCTCGCGCGTCCGCTCTCGAGGGGGCATGGTGCAAAGCGCCCGAGGACGTATATACTTCGGGCGAATTGCGCGAGAGTGTGCGCGGCCCCGGCAGCGTATCAGCCCTGGCCCGCGGCCATGCCCCGAGCCGTCCCGCTGGATGCCTCGACGAAGGAGGATGTATGAGTGACCGTGTCGCAATTGTCGGCGTGGGTTGGGCCGGCTTTCGCCCCAGCACGCCCGACCAATCCTACAAGGAGCTGATGTACGAAGCCGCCGTGCGCGCCTACGCCGACGCCGGCGTCGATCCACGCCGGGATGTCGAGAGCTTCGTCACCGTGGCGGAGGATTTCCACGAAGGGACAAGCATTTTCGATGAGTACGTTCCCGACCAGCTGGGGGCGGCCCTCAAACCGGTGCACACGATCGGAGGCGACGGGCTCCACGGCCTGGCCACGGCCTACATGCTGATCCGCACCGGGATGTTCCAGGTGGTCGCGGTGGAGGGTCACAGCAAGGCCTCCAATATTCTCACGCTTCCCGGGGTGACCGCCTATGCCCTTGACCCTGTTCTCAACCGCCCACTCGGGTTGAACAGCGACTTCATCGCCGGGATGGAGATGAACCGCTATCTCCATGTGACCGGCGCCACGCCGGAGCAGTGCGCGGGCGTGGTCGTGAAGAACCGTCGCAACGCGCTCCGCAACCCGCTGGCCTCCTACCCGGCGGACCTGGAGGTGGACGAAGTGCTTGCTGGGCCGCCGCTCTCCTGGCCTCTCGGGCGGCGCGAGGCTTCCAGCCTCGTCGACGGCGCGGTCGTCATGGTCCTGGCCAGTGAAAGCCGGGCGGAGGATCTCAGCCCTCAACCGATCTGGATCCTCGGCGCGGGCTGGTGCAACGACGCTCCTTCCCTGGAAACCCGCGATTGGGATGAGGCCGTCTATGCTCGTGAGGCGGCCCGGATGGCCTACCGCCTGGCCGGGATCGCCCAGCCGCAGATGGAGATCGATTTCGCCGAAGTGGACGATACCTACGCCTACAAAGAGCTCCAACATCTCGAAGCCCTCGGCCTGGCACGAGCCGGTGAGGCGGGGGCGTTGCTGGAAGAAGGGGCGTTCGAGCCCGCCGGGATGCTGCCGGTGAACGTCTCCGGCGGAAGCCTCGGCGTCGGCCACCTTCTGGACGCCACCGGCCTGGCGCGCGCGCTGGAGGTGGTGCTGCAGCTGCGCGGCGTGGCCGGCGAGCGCCAGCTGGAGGAGGTCGAAATCGGGCTGGCCCAATCGTGGCGCGGTGTTCCCACCACCAGCGGCGCCGTCGTCGTGATGGGCGCGTGAGGAGGATGGGGCCATGGGAATGAGAAAAGTCGCCGTCGTCGGCGCGGGCATGACCAAGTTCGTGCGCCGCGCTTTGGAGACCGGTAAGGAGCTCTCCTGGCAGGCCGCCTCGATGGCGCTCGAGTCGTGCGAGATGACCCTCGATGATATCCAGGCCGTCTGCATGGGAACCGCCCCCGACGCCTTCGATGGCGTGCACATGAAGGCCGAATACCTGAGCGACGGCGCCGGAGCGTGGCAAAAGCCCTACATGCGCTCGTATGTCGGCGGAGGGACGGGAGTCTTTGCCCCGATCCAGGGCTGGTACCACATCGCTTCGGGGCTTTTCGATACCTGCCTGGTGGTGTGCGAGGAGAAGATGTCGTCCTACTTCCCCCACCCGCAGGCAGCCTTCCTGACCATCTTCGATCACACCACCGAACGGGCCCTCGAGCCCAACTTGCTGTGGATCTTCGCCCTGGAGATGAACCGCTACATGCAGACCTACGGCATCTCCAAGGCCGACATCGCCCGCATCGCGGTCCAAAACAAACGCAACGCCGCCGACCATCCCTGCGCCCTTCTCGGGGAGGCGGAGATCACGGTGGAGGACGTGCTCAATTCCGAGGTGCTGGCCTGGCCGGTGCAGCGGCTGGACGTGAGCCCGGTCTCCGACGGCGCGGTGGCCATCGTCTTGGCCGCCGAGCACGTGGCCCGCCGGGTGACCGATAAGCCGGTCTGGATCCAGGGCGTCGGGTGGGCGCTCGACACCGCCTACTGGACCAACCGCGACCTGGCCTACCCGCGCTACGTCGAAGTAGCCGCGCGGATGGCCTATGAGATGGCCGGAATCAGGGAACCGCGCAAAGAGATCCACATCGCCGAGCCGTACGACCCCTTCGACTACAAGGCTCTCCACCACCTGGAAGGGCTGCTCCTGGCCGATCGCGGGCAAGCGCCCCAGCTCGTCGCCGACGGCGTGACGGCTCGTGACGGGGCCATGCCCGTGTGCCCATCAGGCGGGTTGCTCGGCGTTGGCAATCCAATCGCCGCGGCGGGGTTGATGAAGGTCGCCGAGCTCTTCTGGCAATTGCGCGGCGAGGCCGGGGCGCGCCAGGTGCCCGGCCAGCCCAAGCGCGGCCTGGCTCAGGCCTGGGGGGACCTGATGCAGGTGGGCACCGTCGTCATCGTGGGCACCAACCCATAGAGGAGCGGCGAGAGATGACAGCCAAGATCAAGGAGTTTCCTGGAACGGCCTTGAGCGAGAAAGATTTTGAGACCGGCAAGATCCTCTTTGTGAACGATCAAATGAAGGCGGAATACGCTTGGGATACGGGCACCGCCATCGGCGAATACCTGGCAGGCCTCAAGAGAGGGGTGATCCTGGGGGCGCGCTGCCTTCACTGCCGCAAGACGGTCGTCCCTCCGCGGCTGGTCTGCGAGTGGTGCTTTCGCCCGATGCAGGAGTTTGTCCCTCTGCAAGACACAGGCCGGGTGAACACCTTCTCGCTGTGTTACGTCACCTGGGACGTTCGTCGGATCCAGGAGCCGGAGATTCCCGCCGTGATCGAGATCGACGGTGCCTCCCCCTTGCACGGAATCATGCACAAGCTGGGAGAAGTGGACCCCAAGAAGGTGAGCATCGGGATGACCGTGAAGGCCGTTTGGAAGCCGGCGGAGGATCGCCAGGGCGCGATCACCGACATCCTCCATTTCAAGCCCTGGAAGGAGGCAAAGCAATGACCTGGCTGGAACGTGAGCGCAATGCGCCTGCGGCGTGGCCGGGCGTGCTGCCGGTCCGCAATCGATACACGTTCGGCATCGCCGGCGAGCGATTCTTCCGGGCTCTCAAGGACAAAGGCCAGATCCTGGGCTCGCGCTGCCCGCGCTGTGAAGTCCTCTACGTCCCCGCCCGGGCATTCTGCGAGCGCTGCCTTCGCGGGCTCGAGGACTGGGTCGACGTGGGGACGCGCGGAGAGGTGCACACCTTTACTGTTCTGCACGCCAACCCCGACGGGACCTTTCGGGAGACTCCGGAGGTGATCGCACTGGTCCGGCTCGGGGACGGCGGCCTGGTTCACCGCCTGGGGGACGTCGCACCAGAAGACGTGACCATTGGGATGACGGTTGAGGCCGTGCTCAGGCCTCCCACAGAGCGGCAGGGCTCGATCCAAGACATCGTTCACTTCAGGCCGGTGAAAGCGTAGGGGCCAAAGCTACCAGACCTGACAGGTGCGGAGGAACCGTACCTGTTAGGTTTTCTGGCCCATCGTTGGAAGCCCTACCCCGCAGCTCCAATCCCCGCAAATCGGCGTAGAAGCTCCTCCGCGGAATCCCTCTGCCCAGACCGGCCCCGCAAGGGTAAAATTCGGAGAAAGAGGGGCCGAGATGCAGAGCGGAGCGGAAGGTGCGGTACGCGTGGGACGAACGGTCTCGACTACGGGAGCCCTCGTGGAGCGGCTCTCGCGTTCGTGGTTTGTCATTGTCATCGTGATCTCCGGCCTCCTGGTGGGGCTCCCCTGGCTCGCCCCGGTGTTCATGCGGCTGGGATGGACGGAGGCGGGCCGGGCGATCTACTTCGCCTACTCGTTCCTTTGCCACCAACTTCCCCAGCGATCCTTCTTCCTTTTCGGCGAGCGGTTCGACTATTCCC
>Ga0209342_10005736_pt1 | contig 12650 bp, 9 predicted proteins | sample RifCSP16_2_FD_184023 | JGI IMG/M metagenome (GOLD analysis project Ga0209342, IMG submission 184023) | Soil microbial communities from Rifle, Colorado - Rifle CSP2_sed 16_2 (SPAdes) (version 2) | ecosystem: Environmental > Terrestrial > Deep subsurface > Rock core/Sediment | place: Rifle... | reverse complement strand
GACTCGGACTTGGCGTCCTAGCTCCCACCAGTGGAGTACGACCGCGGCTCGCGGATTCTCCCGCAGTTCCTCGCCTTTGCGGGAGGCCCGATGCGTGAAGAAGACGAGGCCACGTTCGTCGATCCCGCGCAGGAGCACGATTCGTGCCGAAGGTCGGCCGCTCGAGTCCGCTGTCGCGAGCGTCATCGCGTCAGCCTGCGGCACGGACACGCGCGCTTCCTCGAGCCATACTCGGAGCTGGGCGATCGGGTCGTCGGCGAGATCGTGTAGGTCCACTTGCGGTGGTTTCCTATTGACTTGACACCCAGCAGGCACGAAACTCCCTGCCCATGTGCCTGATCTTCCTGCTGGCGCTCTTCGCGCCACGCGTGGCCTTCGCGCTCATGTGGATCTTCGGCGACAGAGTGGACGCCGTGTACGGCTCGTTCATCTGGCCGCTGCTCCTCCTGATCTTCCTGCCGTGGACCGGGATCATGTACACGCTTCTCTGGTCTCCGCTCGGCGGAGCCGACGGTGGTGGCGGCGTCGATGGTGCGGAGTGGATCCTGATCGTCCTCGCCGTGGTGGTCGATCTGGGTTCCTGGAGCGCACGGGTCGCGAAACAGCGTTACGCCAGGTACTGAGGCGTAAGAGCCGACAGCGACCTCGGATAGGCTGCCGCGCGTGGCCGCGACCCGCGTGATCGAGCTCCGCACGGAGATCCCAGGCCCGCGTGCGCGCGAGATTCTCGAACGGGAGCGTCACGCGGTCGCGCGTCCGCTCATCGTGCACGAGCCCATCATTGCGGCCGAGGCGCGGGGCTCCACGATCACCGACGTCGACGGCAACACCTTCGTCGACTTCGTGGGCGGGGTAGGTGTGGCGAACGTCGGGCACAACCACCCGCGAGTCGTCGAGGCGATCACGGAGCAGTCGGAGCGGTTCCTCCACACGGACTTCACGGTCGTCGCGTACGAGGGCTACATTGCGCTTGCGGAGCGGCTCGGGGCGCTCGTCCCGATCGCCGGAGAGACACGAGGCGCATTCTTCAGCGCCGGCGCCGAGGCTGTCGAAAACGCGGTCAAGCTCGCTCGGCTCTACACAGGCCGCCACGGAGTGCTCGCGTTCGACGGAGCATTCCACGGCCGCACGCTGCTGGCGTTGACCATGACCTCAAGGACGCACCCCTACAAGAAGGGCCTCGGCCCGTTCGCGCCCGAGGTCTACCGGGCCCCTTATCCGAACTCGTATCGGGGGCCTGACGTCGACACGGCCCTGGCCGCGCTCGAGCGCATGTTCACGACCCACGTGGCCGCCGACCACATCGCCGCGATCGTGTTCGAGCCCCAGCAGGGTGAGGGCGGCTTCATTCCCGCGCCACCGGAGTTCGTCCGCGGGCTGCGGCGCATCTGCGACGAGCACGGGATCGTCCTCGTGGCCGATGAGGTGCAGACGGGGTTCGGCCGGACCGGGCGCATGTTCGCCATGGAGCACTTCGACGTCGAGGCGGACATCCTCATCCTCGCGAAGTCCATTGCCGGCGGGCTTCCGCTCTCCGGCGTCGTCGGTCGGGCCGCGATCATGGACGATCCGCATGCGGGAGCGATCGGCGGCACCTTCATCGGGAACCCTGTCTCGCTGGCCGCTGCTGCTGCGGTACTCGACGTCTTCGAGGAGGAACGACTCATCGAGAGAGCCGGGCTCGTCGGCGATGCCATCCGCACCAGGATGCTGGACTGGCAGCGCCGCTGGCCGCAGATCGGAGACGTGAGGGGGATGGGAGCGATGCTCGCGATCGAGCTCGTGCGCGACGCGGAGTCGAAGACGCCCGCGCCAGATTTGGCGGAAGCGGTCATCGACGAAGCGCTCCAGCGGGGTCTCATCCTTCTGAAGGCCGGTGTCTTCGGCAACTGCATCCGCGTGCTGTGCCCGCTGACGATCGCCGACTCCGAGCTCGACGAAGGCCTCGGCGTCTGGGAAGAGGCGCTCGTGGCAGTCCTCCCCTAGCGGACGCAGCGTCGCTCGGCGAGACTTCGCGGGTGCCCGCCGGGGAAGAACGGAAGCTCGTCACGGTTCTGTTCGCCGACCTCGTCGGTTCGACGGCCCTTGCCAGTGAAGAGGATCCCGAGCGCGTTCGCATCCGTCTTGGGCGCTTCTACGACGCGATGGTCGAGGAGATCGAGCGCACGGGAGGCACCGTCGAGAAGTTCGCTGGAGACGCAGTCATGGCGGTCTTCGGCGCGCCCGTCGCGCTGGAGGATCATGCCGAACGGGCGCTACACGCCGCGCTCGCGATGCCGCATCGGCTGCGGCAGCTGTTCGGGGACGAGGTCGAGCTGCGGATCGGGGTGAACACCGGCGATGCCGTCGTCGGCGAGGCACGCGCCGGCACGTCTTTCGTCGCCGGCGATGTCGTCAACGTATGCGACCGACTTCAGAAGGCGGCGGAGCCCGGGGAGGTTCTTGCTGGCGAGCGAACTGTGGCCGCAGCCAGTGGCGCATTCGAGTTCAGCGAAGCACGAGTCGTCGAGGCGAAGGGCAAACCCGAGGGAGTTCCATGCCGCTCCGTCCTTCGCGCTTTGACGCTGATGCGGCCGCGAGGCGTAGGCGGGCTGCATCGCGTCTTCGTCGGCCGTGACAGCGAGCTTGAGCTTCTACTGGCGACATACCGGCGCGCAGTGGCCCAGGAGGAGCCGCACCTCGTGTCGATCGTCGGCGAGCCCGGTGTCGGCAAGACTCGGCTCGTGCGCGAGCTCTGGGAGGCGCTCGCGAGGGAGGAGCTCTCGCCTCTGCTCCGCACCGGGCGCTGCCTGCCATACGGCGACGGCATCACGTACTGGGCGCTCGGCGAGGTGCTCAGGGAGCACTTCCGACTTCTGGGCAGTGACACTCCCGCAAATGTGCTCGCGCGGCTCGGCGAGCGGGAGATCCTCGGGCTGGCGCTCGGGCTCGATGTGGCACCGGACGTCCATCCGCTCGAGGCCCGCGAGCGGTTGCACGCAGGAGCGGTCGCCTTCGTCGAGGAGCTTGCGGCAGAGCGGCCGCTTGTGCTGCTCATCGAGGACCTTCACTGGGCCGAAGAGGACCTCCTCGACCTCCTCGACCGGATTGTCCGGGACGCCCGGGGGCCGATCGTCGTGCTGGCGACGTCGCGGCCCGAGCTCCTCGACCGGCGGCCTCTGTGGGGTGGAGGCAGACGGAACACTGCAGCGATCTGGCTCGAGCCGCTTCCGGCCGGTGATACGTCGCGCCTGATCGAGGAGTTGCTCGGTCTCAAGCTCCCGACGCCAGTGCGAGAACTGTTCGTCGAGCGTGCGGAAGGAAATCCGTTCTTCGTCGAGGAGCTGCTGCGCGCCCTCATCGAGACCGGGGTGCTCGATCGTCCGGATGAAAGCTGGCGCGCACACGAGCTCCCCGCCGACTTCACCGCACCCGACTCCGTGACCGCGATCCTCGCGGCGCGCATGGATCGGCTTCCGCCTACCGAGAAGAGGGCGCTGCAAGCAGCCTCGATTGTCGGTCGCGTCTTCTGGGCCGGGCCGGTCGTCCATCTGCTCGGAGGCACCCAGCAGCCCGACTTCGCGCTGCTGGAGGAGCGCGACTTCATCCGTCGGCGGGGTGGTTCTTCGATGGCGGGCGAGCGAGAGTATGCGATCAAGCACCAGCTGACACGCGAGGTCGCCTACGGGAGCATCCCCAAGTCGAGACGCGGACCTCTACATGCAGAGTTCGCTGGATGGCTCGAGGATTCCGATCCTGCACGCGACGAGCACGCTTCCCTGCTCGCGTACCACTACGCAGAAGCAGTTCGGCCCGAGGACGCCGATCTCGCGTGGGCGGATCAGCCCGACGAGCTTGCGCGGCTTCGCGCCCGCGCCGTTGACTGGCTTCTCCGGGCGGCCGAGCTTGCACGCGGCCGCTACGAAATCGACGAGGCGATCGAGCTCCTCACGAGCGCGGTTGAACTCGTCGACGACATGACCGAACGATCGGCGCTCTGGCGGCAGATCGGTCTGTGCAACGCGCTCAAATTCGACGGAGAGGCGTTCTGGGAAGCCATGCAACGCTCACTGGAGATCTGCCCGGATCGCGCGACGTGCGGCGAGACCTACGGCCTACTCGCGTTTCACACGGCGGCACGTGCGGGAATGTGGAGGACACGAACCGAGGACGAGACGGTGCGGCACTGGATCGACCGCGCCCTCGAGCTCTCCGGGCCGGGCAGCGCTGGTCGGGCGCGAGCACTCCTCGCTGAGTGCTACATCGGTAAGGCGGAGACTGAACGTGCGAGCGAGGCCGGAGAGATCGCCGAGCGGCTGGGCGACGTGGAGCTCCGGTCATATGCGTGGGACGCGCGCGCCGGGGCTGCGTTGGACGAGAGACGCGTCCACGACGCCATGACGTGGCAGCAGCGGCGGCTGGAGATCGTCGACGAGATCTCCGATCCTGACCACCTGTCGGATCTCTACGGCATCGCCGTCGGTGCCTGCGCACTGGTTGGGAGGTTCGGCGAGGCTAAACGCCTCGCCCGCCTGCAGGACGATCTCAACACTCGGCTCACGGCACATCATCGCGTGCACGGAGTGTCCGTCGTGCTTGAGCTTGACGAGTGCCAGGGTGACTGGGGCTCGATCGCGGACCTCGAGCCTCGTGTCCGGGAGGTCGTCGAGGCCAACCTCGCGACGCCCTGCATCCGCAACGTGCGCTCGTTGCTCCTGTGTGCGGCAGCTCGTGAGATCCTGGGCGGCGAAGTCGATGGCGAGGCCCTCGAGCAGCAGGCCGAGTCGCTCGGGATGGCGGGCTTTGACCGCGTCCTGGGGGCGCCACGTCTACGGCTGGCTTTGGCAAGACAGGATCGCGAGCGAGTCGAGCAGCTCGCTGTGATCCGGCCTGAGCTGCCGGGTTTCTGGTACGCCGCCTCGACTGTCGTGGTATGGCTCGACGCGCTCGTCGCGCTCGGTCGCGACGAGACGATCGAGGAGGAGGCGCCGAGTTGGGCGCTGTCGGGTACCTACTTCGAGCCGTTCGCATTGCGGGCGTTGGGCGCGGCTCGTCGAGATGATGATCTACTGGCCAAGGCGGACGAGCGATTCGCTGCGCTCGAGCTCGATTGGCACCGAGCGCAGACGGAGCGTCTGCTCGCTGGGATCTAGTAGACGAGGCGCGACTTGCGCTCGTGCCGCTCGAGCGCGAGCTCGATGAGCCGGTCGAGCAGCTCACTGTAGGGGACTCCCGACGCCTCGAAGAGCTTCGCGTACACGCTCGTCGAGGTGAAGCCAGGGATCGTGTTGATCTCGTTCACGACCACCTCTCCGTCAGGCCTGACGAAGAAGTCGATTCGCGCCATCCCTTCGCACTCGGTGGCGACGAACGACTCGATCGCGAGATCACGGACGCGCTCGTCGGCCTCCGGGGGGATCCGTGCCGGTATCACGAGCTCCATCCCTCCCTCGTCGTACTTCGCCGAGTAGTCGTACCACTCGGCGTGCGCCACGATCTCTCCGACCACCGAGGCAACCGGATCCCGGTTCCCCAGGACGCCGCACTCGACCTCGACTCCCGCGACGAACTCCTCGATCAGCACCTTGTCGTCATGGCGCCGCGCGAGCGCGACCGCGGCATCGAGCTCGATCTCGTCGTGCGCCTTCGAGATGCCGACGGACGACCCTAGACGCGCAGGCTTCACGAAGACCGGGTACGGGAAGGGGTGCTCGATCGGGTCGCCCTCGCGGAGGGTCACGTTCTGTGCCACGGGGATCCCGCGATCGCGCAGCACGGCCTTGAAGAGGTCTTTGTCCATACACAGTGCGGACGCCGCGACGCCCGCTCCCACGTACGGAACACCGGCGAGCTCGAGCAGCCCTTGCACCGTGCCGTCCTCTCCGAACGGGCCGTGGAGAATCGGCATAGCGACATCGACGTGACCGAGCACCGCGGCGGGCGGCGACTCTGCGACCACGGGCAACGTCTCCGTCAACGGGGTCAGAGCCGTGGTGTCTGACCCCGACCCCTGCGCGAGTAGCGCTGAGGGGTCTGACCCCGCGAGCGGTCCAAGCCCACTCGAGAGCGCCCAACGACCCTCTCGGCCGATCTCGATGACCGTGCTTTCGTAACGCTCCGGATCCAGACCCTCGACGACGGACCGAGCCGATTCGACGGAGATCGCGTGCTCGCTCGAGCGGCCGCCTGCGATGACGGCGACGCGGACGCGGCCGGTCACGGTGTTGTCGTCGTCGTCCCGGCTACGAAGCGTCCGACGAAGAGCGTGACCAAGGAGTTCGGCTTTGCCTGCGTCCCTCCGACCGGGTCCTGCGAGATCACGATGCCGTCGAAGTTCGGATCGTCGGTGTCCTCCAGGACGACGCGGGTCCGGAACCCTGCCGCCTCGAGCGTCGCCTGGGCGATCGTCGCGTCCTGGGTCGTCACGTCCGGGACAGCCGAGGTCACCGGCCCCCTGGATACCGAGAGCGTGACCGTGGAGCCCCTCGAGCTCTCCGACCCGCCGTTGGGATCCTGATCGGTCACGATGCCCGCGGCGAGGTCGGAATTCACATCGACTCGTGCGACACCGAAGCCGACGCGCTGCAGCTCGGCGGCCGCCTGGTCGTAGGGCAGCCCGATGACGTTCGGGACCGTCAGGGGCTTAGGGCCGCGCGAGACGTTGATCCGAACCTGTGTGCCCTCGACCACGACGGTGCCGGAGCTCGGTGACTGGGCGGTGACCGTGCCTTCGTCCTCGTCCGAGTTCACCTCGACGACTTGCGCGTTGAGCCCGGCTTGCGTGAGCTCGGCGACGGCGTCCTCGACGCTCTGTCCGACGACGCTCGGGATCGTCACCTCTGGCTTGCCCGACGAGATGTCGATGAGGATGACCGTCTCCTTGTCCACGCGAGTGCCCTCGGTCGGGTTCTGAGCGAAGACGATTCCCTCCTCGACGTCCGAGTTCGACACTCGCCGCACTCGCGGAACGAGGTCCTTCTCGGTGATCAGGTTCACGGCTTGCGCCTGCTGGAGACCGACGACGTAGGGAACGGCAACCGTCTCCGCGTCCTTCAGCTGGCTCTGGATCGAGTCGTAGAGGAACCAGCCGCCTGCGAGCAGCGCGAGCAGCGCTCCGATTCCGAGCAACCAGGGCCAGATCGGCCGACTGCGCGAGGGGGGCTCGTACTGCGGCGGCCCCCGTCGCGCCAGCTGCGTGACCGCGGTCGCCTCGGCAGCTCGTTCTCCGGACAGGATGATCGTGGCCGCATCTGCGGTCTCGGCAGCAACGCGGCCTCCGCGGGCCACCGTCTCCAGGTCTGCGTCCATCGCGGCGGCGGACTGGTAGCGGTCGGCCGGCTCCTTGGCCAGCGCACGCACTACGACGAGGTCGAGATCCTCCGGCACGTCTGGCCGAAGATCGGACGGTGTCGGGGGAGCCTCGGCCAAGTGCTTCATGGCGATCTCGACCGGGCTGTCGCCCGTGAACGGGACTTCCCCGGTGAGGAGCTCGAAGAGCACGATGCCCGTGGAGTAGAGATCGGAGGTCTGGTCGACCGGTGCACCGCGCGCCTGCTCGGGCGACAGGTACTGCGCCGTGCCGATGATCGCCCCTTCCTCGGTCATCTGACTGACTCCCGCACGCGCGATACCGAAGTCGGTCACCTTGATGACGCCCTCGGGGTCGACGATGACGTTGTGGGGCTTGATGTCTCGGTGGATCACCCCGTTTCTGTGCGCGTAGCGGAGCGCGGCGAGGATCTGGCGCGTGTATGCGATCGCGACCGGAACGGGGCAGGGCCCACGCGAGCGGATCAGTTCCTTCAGCGTCCTCCCTTCGACGTATTCCATGACGATGAAGTACGACCCGTCGGCCTCCCCGCGATCGAAGATCGAGACGATGTTCGGATGCGAGAGCCCTGCGGCGTGGGTCGCCTCGCGACGGAACCGCTCGACGAACTGCTCGTCGTTCGCGTAGCGCCCGTGCAGCATCTTGATGGCGACGCGTCGGCCGAGCTCCTGGTCCTCGGCCAGGTAGACGTCGGCCATGCCGCCGCCGCCGAGCTTCCGCGAGATGCGGTAGCGCCCTGCGAAGAGTGTTCCGGAGAGGGTGTCCTGAGTTGCCATGAGCCCTAGAGGTTAGGGATTCTCCGTGTCCTGCAGGATTGCCTGCATGACGGCTCGTGCGATCGGCGCCGCAGTCGTGCCGCCGGTGCCGCTTTGGTTCTGCAGAACGACGGCGATAGCGAGCTTGGGCGGGCTCTCGTCGTCGTCGCCGGCGAACGCGATGAACCAGGTCGTGTTGGCACCGGGAAGGCCCGTCTCACCCGTTCCCGTCTTGCCGCCCACCGAATACCCGGAGATCTGTGCAGCAGTTCCCGTGCCGCGCTCGACGGCTAGCCGCATCATCTCGGCGACGGAGTCGGCCGTCTTCTCGCTCACGGCGCGGCGGATGAGGTGCGGCCGTCCCCGCTCGATCACCCTGCCTCCCGGAGCGACGATCCGGTCGACGACCTGGGGCTCCATCAGCTTTCCGCCGAACCCGATCGCGCCTGCAACCATCGCCATCTGCAGCGGCGTCACGAGCATCCGCTCCTGACCGAACGCCATCCGTCCGGCGTCGACGTCGGAGTCGAGCCTCGGGTAGTAGAGGCTCCCCCCTCGATACAGACCGCTGGGCAAGCGCTCGTCCACGGGTGTCTCGAGAGGCGGTCGCTCGTAGAAGCCGAACTGCTTGGCCGTGTCGAGGATCTGCTTGGCGCCGAGCTTCAAGCCGATCTTGCAGAACACGGAGTTGACCGAGTTCGCGAGTGCGTTCGTGAGGTCGATCGTCCCGTAGGGGCGCGTCGTGTCGAAATTGTTGACGCGCTTGCCGTAAACCGTGCAGTAGCCGGGATCGACGAAGCTCGACTGCGGGCCGTACTTCCCGGATTCGAGCGCCGCAGATGCTGTGATGACCTTGAACGTCGAGCCGGGGACGAAGAGCCCGGCGCTGCCGCGGTTGAGGAGCGGCGCTGCCGGCGTGCAGTCCGCGGTGATTTTCGAGATCTCGCCGAAGCTTTCCTCGACGAGGTTGGGGTCGAACCCTGGGGTGGACGCCATCACCTTGACCTCGCCACTTCGGGGATCGAGTGCCACGACAGCGCCACAGTTCGTTCCGAGCTCCTCGAGAGCAACGGCTTGCGCGTCGAGATCGAGGTTCGTCACGACGTCGTTGCCCTGGACCGGCTTCCCTCGAAGCTCGTCCAGGGTCTTGTCGACCAGCGTGGAGAGGTTCGCGTTGGACGCCGTCAGGTAGTCGTTCAGCGACCGCTCGAGGCCCGTTCGTGAGCGCCCGACCGTCGAGTACCCGACGACGTGCGCTGCCAGCGGGCCGTAGGGATACCGGCGGAAGAAGAGCGTCTTGCCGTCGATCTCGCGCTCGATGTTCCTTGCGAGGCGTTTGCGCGGATGGAAGGCGAAGATCAACCCGCGGTCGATCGAGAACTCGGCGACGCGCTTGATCGCGTTGTCCTGCCGGGCGGCGAGGCTCGCCGCCGCCCAGGCCTGCCAGTACGTCGTCATCACGACGAGAGCGCCGATGAGTGCGAGCGCAACGAAGGTGAGTCTCCCGATCCGTGCGTTCATCGCGGTGCGTTCGCTCGATTCGAGATGAGCAGGAGACCCGCGAGCAGGAGGAAGTTGGCGACGATGCTCGTCCCGCCGTAGGAGACGAAGGGAAGCGTGATGCCTGTCAGCGGGACGACGCGCAGGACGCCGCCGACGATGATGAACGTCTGCAGAGCAAAGCCGAATGTGAGCCCTGCGGCGGCGAGCTTCGAGAACCCGTCCTGCGCCTGCAGCGATACGCGCATCCCGCGGACGACGAAGACCATGTACACGAGGAGGAGCGCTGCCGCACCGATGAGACCCAGCTCTTGGGCGATGGCCGAGTAGATGAAGTCGGTGCGAAGGTAGGGGATGAGCTCCGCTCCGTCCGTGGACGCGAATGTGCCTTCACCGAGCCCCGTTCCACCGAATCCGCCGTTGGCGATCGAGTAGAGGCTCTTGACCAGCTGATACGAGGCGCAGTCCTGGCGGAACTCGAGCCCCCCGTTCAGCGCGCAGTACACACGCTCGTCCGTCCAGGGATGAAGCCAGATCGTGACCCGGTCCTGGACGTGCTGGAGCGCGTTGTAGAGGACGGCTGCGCCCCCCACGAAGAGCGCGATTCCGGCTGCGACGTAGAGCGCGCGTCCGGTCGCCACGTACAGCATCGCGAGGAAGATCCCGAAGTTGAGGAGCGCGCTGCCGAGGTCGTTCGTCTGGACGATGACGAGCATCGCGGCGCCCCAGATCACGAAGAGCGGCCCGAAGTCCTTGAGTCGTCCCTGTGCCAGCACTTCTCGCTTCTCACGCAAATAGCCGGCAAGGAAGACGATCAGGAAGATCTTCGCGAGCTCACCCGGCTGAAACTGGAGCGGTCCGATGTCCACCCAGAGCCGTACGCCGTTCACGCGCTCGCCGATCCCGGGGACGGACGGAAGAAGCAGCAGCGCCACCGCGGTGACGCCGAAGATGTAGCGGTACGACTCGAGGATTCGATAGTCGTGGCGAAGCCAGATGAGCGCGCCGGCGAGGACGCCGACACCTACTGCGACCCACACGGCCTGCCGGCCTCCGTCGTCCGGGTCGAGTCGGTAGATCGATGCGAGGCCGAACGCCGTCAGAACCGCGGTCAACGGCAGGAGCGCACCGTCCGCGTACGGAACGGTGCGCCGGACCACCACGTGCGCGACGACGTACAGAGCGAGGAAGAGGGCGCCCCACGTCACCGCACTCGCCGCAACTTCGGCATCCCGGGAAATCGTCACGCTCGCAAGCGCGACGCTCGCGATCAGCCCTGCGACCACGAGCCCGAAGAGCTCGCGATTTCGCACGCTCACTTGCTGAACCCCCAGTAGAGAACCAGCGCACCGATCACGAGAACGGCCACGATGAAGGCGAGCGCGGCGAGCCGGCCTCCGGGGCCGGCTCCGTGGCGGCTCAGAGATGCCGGTGAGGCCTCCGCTTCCTGCCCGGGCTCCGACTCGCGCTCCTGCTCCTGCGGCACCGGTTCGTCCGCGATCGTCTCGGACGCGGCGGCAGCCGGCTCTGGTACCGGGGGCTCACCCTCGGCGAGCTCGAAGAGGACGACCGTGATGTTGTCCTCGCCTCCCTGTCGGTTCGCTGCCGCGACGAGCGCCTCCGACGCTGCGGTCGGGTCTCGGTCGGATGCTTCCAGGGCGGACGCGACGGCGCTGTCGGAGAGCATCGTCGGAAGGCCGTCGGAGCAGAGGAGGTAGAGGTCGCCCGGCTTACCCACGATGGTGAGCACCTCGACGTCGACCGCAGGCTCGGTTCCGAGAGCCCTCGTGATCGCGGACCTCTGAGGATGCCGTTCGGCTTCCTCGGGCGTGAGAACCCCGCTCGAGACGAGCTCGGCGACGAGCGAATGGTCGGTCGTGAGCTGCCGGAGCGCGCCGTCTCGCAAGAGGTAGGCCCGCGAGTCTCCGACGTGCCCGATCGCGACGGTGCCCGAGTCGATGTCGACGAGAGCCGCCGTCACGGTCGTCCCCATTCCGGCGGTCGTCGGATCCGCGACCGCCCGCTCCCAGATCCGCCGATTGGCCTCGACGATCATCGCCGTGACCCCTTGCTCGCCCTTCGTCTCGACCCCTGCGTCTTCGAGGGCAGCGGCGGCGAGGCGGGCAGCGACCTCTCCTGCGCGCGCACCCCCCATGCCGTCCGCGACGGCGAAGAGCGGCGGCTCGCAGATGAAGGCGTCCTCGTTGCGAAGACGCCTCCGCCCCGTGTCGGTGACACCTGCTGCCCGCCCGATCCTCATTGCAGCCGGAGCTCCGTCTCACCGATGCGGACGACGTCACCAGGTCGGAGCGCTCGGCCGTTCGTCACCCGCGCGCCGTTGACGAAGGTCCCGTTGGTGGAGCCGAGATCGGCGATCCAGACGCCGTCCGTGCGCGGTTCGAGCCGAGCGTGCTGCGCCGATGCGAACTCGTCGCGCTCGAGCCTGATCCCGGCGCCTGCATCGCGCCCCACGGTTGTAGCCGCGGTCACCTCGATCGTGCTTCCCTGCTCGAGCTCCGGGCTCCTCATGACGAGGAAGCGTGCCGGCCGCACCCCGAGCTCGGCCCGTAGCGCTGCCGCCTCTGCCGCGCCGAGGACGATGCTCTCCTGCGGAGTACCGCCGATGTCTTTGGTGGCGGTGCGCACGACGAGCACGATGAAGCCGTAGAGAAGGACGAGGAACGCGATCTTCAGGATAAGGAGCGTCTCGTCGGTTGCGAGCGCGATGGTCACGTTCTGGCCGCCTCCGGCTCCCGCCCGGCCATGTTCCCGGGGCAAGAGCCGGGCTCCGCCGAAGGCTGACGCCGCGCGCGGCAGGATGCGTCGCGCTCGGCGCTTGTCCGTACCTGGAGTACTGTCCTGCGCGCCCCGCGCTCGCCTCCTTTGCGAGCGACGCCCCAGAACGCGACCATCACGCCGGCGGGATTGAGCGGCCGAACACGATCTCCGTCGACCCCAGGGTGATCCGGTCGCCGTCTCGGAGTCGTTGTCGGTCGACGCGCTTGCCGTTCACGAGCGTGCCGTTCGTGGAGCCGAGATCGACGACCCAGAACGTGGAGCCTTCCTGCCGAATCTCCGCGTGCTTG
>Ga0209342_10005734_pt1 | contig 12656 bp, 11 predicted proteins | sample RifCSP16_2_FD_184023 | JGI IMG/M metagenome (GOLD analysis project Ga0209342, IMG submission 184023) | Soil microbial communities from Rifle, Colorado - Rifle CSP2_sed 16_2 (SPAdes) (version 2) | ecosystem: Environmental > Terrestrial > Deep subsurface > Rock core/Sediment | place: Rifle... | reverse complement strand
TTTACCGATCACTGGTCACTGATCACTGACTATAACGGGAGGTCCCCATGATTGACAACCTGCAAGACCGGCTGCGCATTCCCGACGCCAGGCTTAACGAGATCAATGCGCTGCTGCTCAATCCGGACAGCCGCGTGACCCGCGCATTTCTGGATGTCGTGCGCAAGTACGGGACGCCGGAGGAGATCAACCGCAAGGCCGAAGAGGCCCGCCGCCTGCCCAATCTGCTGGCCCGGCTCAGGGAAATCAAGTCGCCGTATCTGAAAGATCTCGAATGGTTGACGGAGATGCGGGACAGGGGCGCGTTCATCGGCGTCCTGGAGTACCGCCGCAAGATCCTCGGACCGCGCGCCGACGCGATGCAGTTCGCCGACGATTTTGCCGTGACGCTGGAGATCAGCGCGTTCCAGTATTTCCCGTGGCTCATCGCCGAGGCCGCGCAGGCGATTGAGAACGACGAACTGATGCCGGGGCGCTTCATCCGCGTGCGCAAGATGCGCGAGTCGGAGGACGACGACGGCGACCTGCTGGCGGTGGCGGCGGCGATGCAAATCATCGGCGCGAGTTACGTGGAAACGCTCGATACCAAAGGCACCGACGGCTCCAACGTCCACCTCGGCGGCCCGGCGACCATCACCGGCTACTTTGGCGGCATAGGGCAGCCCAACGACCACGCGCTCAGGTGGCTGGACGAGTTCCTGTATTACTACACGACCTACGGCGTGAAACAGGTGCTCAATATCAACCCCGGCACGGTGCTGCTCGGCTATCTGCTGCACAAGCTCGGCGTGGACAACGAGTTCAAGATTTCGGTGTTCATGGGCAACGACAATCCCTATGCCGTGTTATGGACGCTGATTGGCGCGAAATTGTTCTCGCGCGCCGGCCCCCGTTCGCCGGAGGCCCCCGGGGCAGGCGGGACCAGCCCGCTGATCGGCTTCAACTTCAGCAACTCGGTGAACAACGAGACGATCGAGCTCTGCGCCGAGGTGCGCCAAGAACTGGATTTCGAAACGGTCGTGCGCTTCGAGCACCACATTACCGAGACGTGGAAGAGCATCGTGCGCCAGCCTTACAACCGGCGCGACGAGCTCGTCGAGATTGCCGGGCGCGTGCCGAACATCTCAGCCAAACACGAGGGCAGCGACCCCGAAGTCGAGCAGACCCGCGAGCATCCGTCGGATATCCTGGACTACTTCCGGGACAAGGCAGAGGTGCTTAAGAGCGGCCAGATGGAACTGCTGGAGCGCAATTATCTCGACAAGCACGAGGCGCTCAATCGCACCGCGAAGGCGCTCACCGAACATGGCCTGAGCTTTGTGGCGGCGAAGAAACTGCATCACGAGGGCGCCGCCGTGCCCGTGTGAGCAGGATTTAGGCTATGAAGCAGTGGCTCGTATGGATGACGGCGGCCTTGTGCGCGGCTTGCCAGTCGAAAATTGCAGCGACTGTTGCTCCAACACCGGCAGTTGCAGTAACCGCGGTAACCGTGGTGGCTCCCGTAGCGCCAACCCCGACGCCAGATTGCCGACCCGCATCGGACGTGTCCATAGATGTTCTGCGAATGGACGACGGGACAATAGAGCTGAGGACCATCGGACTTGAGCCGGGTGAAAAACCCTTTGTTTTTTACAGCGCACAAAACAGTAACGAGGGAAAGCGGATAGAGGCTGGCAATTTTGTCCAGGGCGCCGACGCTCAAGGCGTATTCTCATACAAACTGGACGGGCTGCAAACTTTGAAGGGGGACACAAGCACATCTTGGGATGTAAGATTGGTGCATACACGGGGTGTAGCCTGTGTTGAGATAACCGTGCCGTGATCTCTGAAACTACGGCGTAACTTTCGAAGACAAGAAAGTTCAGCGGGAGAATTTCATGCCCAAACAACCTAATCCATCGCATCATGAACCAAATATTTCCCGGCGCGAGTTTTTGCGCCTGGCCGGGGTCACGGCGGCGAGCCTGCTCGTCGGGGGCTGCCAATCCCCAGCGCCCCAAATCGCATCAGACGGCAAGCCGGTCGGAGCGACCTCAGCGCAGGTAGCGATCGGCCAGGCCAAGACGTATGATCGAGACACGATTGACCGTCAGATCGCGGAACTGATTGACAGGCTCGGCGGGTTGGGGGATGTCGTGAAGCCGGGCGACAGCGTGGCGATTAAAACTAACCTGACCGGCGGGGTGAATTCTGGACGCCTGCCGGGTGTGAAGCCGATCGAAAGCTTTGTGACACACCCGGAGGTGGTGCGTGCGCTCGTCAAACAGGCGCAGGCGGCCGGGGCCAAGGAAGTCTTCGTCGTCGAAGCCGTCTACGAGTGGGAATCCTACCGGGAATGGGGGTACGAGGCGATCGCCGACGACACGGGCGTCACGCTGATTGACCTCAATGACTCCAAGCCGTATGCGGACTTCATGGAGTCTCTCGTTGGAGCGGGCAGTTTTATCTATGAGTCGTTCATCTTCAACAAGCTCCTTAAGGAAGTAGACGTGTTTATGTCCGTCTCGAAGATGAAAAACCACTACCTGGGGGGCGTCACTCACACGATGAAGAATCTCTACGGCCTGGTACCCTACCGGTTCTATCGCCTGAACGACAACGATGAGTACCGTTCCGGTTTTCATGGGACAGGCGCGGAAACTCAGGCCCGCCTGCCTCGCATTATCGTGGATCTGAATCGGGCGCGCCCGGTCCATTTCAGCCTGGTGGATGGGATCAAGACCACGCAGGGCGGTGAAGGCCCCTGGATTTCCACGATAGCCCCCATCGAGCCAGGCGTGCTCATCGCCGGAAAAAACTGCGTCGCCACAGACGCCGTCGCCACCGCCGTCATGGGCCACGCTCCGACCGGCAACTACCCCGATGCGCCCTACCTGCGCTGCGACAACCACCTGAACCTTGCGGCGGCGATGGGGTTGGGCACGAACCGCCTGGAGGAGATCGAAGTGCTGGGCCTCCTCATCGAAAAGGTGAAAACGCAGTTCAGTCCTGCCTGGTGATCTGAGCGGGGATGAAGAGGATGCACCTCCCCACCCTGCGCTCCATCGTCCTCACCGCCACAGGGCAAGACCTGCGAAAGTGCCAGCACTGCGCGTTCTGCAACACGCAGCTGGACGAAGAGCAGGACATTGCGCTAGAAACGCTGGTGCAGCTGGTGTTGATGAATGACGAAGAGGTGCTTACGAGCCGCACGCTGTGGTCGGACAGAGTTTTGCAATCGGCGCGGCAGGTGTGCGCCAGCGATCTAAACATGGAAGCGATCCTGCTGACTCTGCGCGCCGAGGCGCTCCGGCGTGGGATAAGCGGGAGTCAGGCTTGAGAGTCTGGGTTCTGGAATTTGAGGTTTGAGTTTTGGAGTAGACGATGAAACTCGCCATCACAGGCAAAGGCGGCGTGGGCAAGACCACCCTCGCCAGCTTGCTCGCCTATCTCTATACTGAGCAGGGCCGCATAGTCTTGGCGATTGATGCCGATCCCTCGCCGTGCCTCGGCGCGGCGCTTGGTTTCCCACCTGAAACGTTGGCAAAACTATCTCCCATCGCCGAGATGGAGGAGTTAATTTACGAACGCACAGGCGCGCAGCCGGGGACCTTCGGCGGCTACTTCAAACTCAACCCGCGCGTGGACGACATCCCCGACCGGTTTTCGGCGAAGCATCGCGGGATCACCTTGCTCGAACTCGGCGCGGTGGAAAAAGGCGGCGGCGGCTGCATTTGCCCGGAGAGCGTCCTGCTCAAGCAGCTTGTGTCACACATCCTTTTGCGGCGAGACGAGGTCGTGCTGCTGGATATGTACGCCGGGGTGGAACATCTGGGCCGCGCCACCGCCGACGCGGTGGACGCGATGATCGCCGTCGTCGAACCGGGCGCGCGCAGCCTCGCCACGGCGGCGCAAATCAAGTCGCTCGCCGGAGATATCGGCCTGACGCGCCTGTTCCTCGTGGGCAACAAAGTACGGTCAGATGAAGACCGCGCCTACATCGAAGCGCACTCGCCCGGCCTGCCGGTGCTCGGCCACCTGCCCTACACCCTCAAGGCGCAGGAAGCCGACCGCGCGGGCCAAGCCGCCTACGACTCCGCGCTGGAGATGGTGGAGGCTACACGCGCTATCGCCGAAGGCTTAGAGTGGAAACCAGTTTTGCCATCCCAGTGGGCTGAGAAATCCTGAGATACCCTACCACGGTTATGTGTAGTGCTCATTTGCTCCTCCAAAAGATGACATCTATCACTTGTCAGGCCATCTTCGTCAGATAAAGTAAATCATAGGAAGCGTGTTCCCGATGATTGAAGCTACTGACACTCGATCTGAGAGTGCATTCGATAAGCGCATCAAAGTAATCGCTTGCGCGACTGTCATCGAGGAGATGTTGCCCCTCCTGCCGCCCCATGTGGCATACCAAGTTCTCGACTTTGGCCTGCACCTCCACCCTGACGAGTTGAGGCGCACACTTCAAGCGGCGATTGATGAGTCAAGCCAGGTAGCGGACACGATCTTGCTCGGCTATGGCCTGTGTTCACGAGCCGTGGAGGGCCTTCGCGCCACAGCCTGCACATTGGTTGTGCCGCGTGTGGATGATTGTATCGCCATCTTCCTCGGCTCACGCGCCTCTTACAAGCAACAGGCCAGCGCCGAACCCGGCACCTACTACCTCACCAAAGGTTGGATCGAAGTTGGCGACAGCCCTTTCGAGGAATACAAGCGGTTGGTAGCGCGTTACGGTGAACAGCGAGCCGAGCGAATGGTTCGCTTGGCGTTGAAGAACTACACCCGGTTGGCCTTTATCAACACCGGTGAGTACGATCTCGAACGTTATCGCGACTACGCTCGGCGCATGAGTGAACGCTTCGGGCTACGCTACGAAGAGATCGCAGGCTCATCCGCACTGGTCAAAAAGATGATCTACGGCCCGTGGGATGACGAGTTCATCGTTATCCCGCCGGGTCAGGTGATCACCTACGACCATTTTGTATCGCTACCGCCGTGCAACCCTTCGGCGCTCGTCGGAGGGTCGCCATGACTGCCGCGCAGACCTGCCAGATTGATTTCGAACCGATCGGCAAGCGCGTGGACGTGCCGCCCGGCACTCACTTGCTCGAAGCCGCGCGGCAGGCTGGCGTCAATCTGGCGTCTGTTTGCGGCGGCGAAGGCACATGTGGCCATTGCCGCGTCGTGGTAGTGGCCGGTGATGTTTCTCCGCCGGTCGAGGCCGATCGGCGTTTTCTGGCTCAACTCGAATTGGCCCTCGGGCAACGCCTCGCCTGCCGCGCCCAAGCCTATGGCAACGTCAAAGTGCATATCCCGAAAGCCTCGCTCGTCACCGACCAACGCCTGCAAGTGGCGGGCGTTGCACGGCACGTAGCAGTGAATGCGATCATCCGGGCGTTTGAGGTTGAAGCCCCCGCCCCGACGTTAAATGATCAGCGTTCGGATCTCGAACGCGTCATCAATGCGCTGGAAACAACGCATGGATTGCGCCAGTTGTTCGCCGAACCAGCCGCCGTTCGGACATTGCCACCTTTGGCGCGGCGCGCAGGATGGCGGCTCACCACGTATGTGCGCGGCCACGAGATCGTCGGCTTCGCCGTCCCCGGTCGGCGACCGATGGGGCTGGCGGTTGACCTCGGCACGACGAAGATCGCCGGTTACCTGGTTGATCTTGAGACCGGTGAAGAATTGGCCGCGACCGGCGCGATGAATCCTCAAATTGGTTACGGCGAAGATGTGATCAGCCGCGTGGCCCACGCGAGCCGCAGTCCCGAAGGCGCGCGCGAACTGGCCCGCGTCGTGCGGGAAGCGTTGAACGATCTGGCTGGCCTGCTGGCCGACCAGGCCGGGGTTGCCCGCGACCAGATCGCAGAAGCCTGCCTTGTGGGCAACACCGCCATGACTCACCTGCTGCTAGAGTTGCCGGTGAGCCAACTTTCTGCCTCGCCTTTCGTCGCCGCCACCAGTTCGGCGCTGGACGTCAAGGCCCACGGTCTCCATTTGGATTTAGCTGCCGGGGCTTACGTCCACATCCTGCCATGCGTCGGTGGTTTCGTGGGCGCCGATCACGTCGCCATGATTCTGGCCAGCGACCTGGATCGCCGTGACCAGATTGCCATCGGCGTTGACATCGGCACTAACACCGAGATCGCGCTCTGCAAGCCGGGATTGGACTTTTTGAATTCGGCATCGTGCGCTTCGGGGCCAGCCTTCGAAGGCGCTCACATTCGCGACGGAATGCGCGCGGCGGTGGGGGCGATTGAGGCGGTTCACTTGTCTTTGAACGGCCCCGAACTAAAAACCATCGGCGACGCGCCGCCCGTCGGGCTATGCGGCTCAGGCATTGTGGATGCCATGGCCGAGATGCATCGCCGAGCGGTGATCAACGATCGTGGGCGCATTCGCTCCGATGCGCCGGGCGTGCGCCAGAGCGAGCGCGGCTACGAGTTCCTGCTCGTGCCGGGTGAGCGCAGTGGCAGTGGCCGGGACATCCTCATCACTCAGCAAGATATCAATGAAATCCAACTCGCCAAAGGCGCGATCCGCACCGGCATCGAGACGCTGATGGAAATCACGCACACACCGCCTGAAGAAGTTGAGGAAGTGATTATCGCCGGAGCCTTCGGTTCATATCTGAATCTGGAGAGCGCGTTGGCGATTGGCCTGTTGCCCCGCCTGCCGAAGGCCCGCTACCTTCAGGTCGGCAACGCCGCCGGTGTCGGGGCCAAAGCCGCCCTCCTCTCGCGGAAGGAACGTCAGCGCGCCCGGCAAATCGTGCGCCGCACTGGTTATATCGAACTGACGACGTATCCGGGCTTCAGCCGCCGTTTCGCATTGTCTCTGTACTTTCCACCCGACGGCAAATCAAACTAAGGACCTTTGCCCACCATGCAAATCATTGGCGAAAGGATTAACGGCACTCGCAAGCAGGTCGCCAAAGTGGTAGCGGAGCGCGATGTGAACTTCATCCAGACGTTGGCCCGGCGTCAGGTGGAGGCCGGAGCGCATCTGCTGGATGTGAATGCAGGAACACAACCGGATCGAGAGCCAGATGATCTGGCCTGGCTGGTCAAGACCGTGCAAGCAGTCGCCAGCGTGCCGTTGTCCCTCGACAGCGCCAACCCGGTCGCGTTGGCAGCAGCTATCAAGGAAGTGCAGCAGCCGCCGCTCATCAACTCGATCAGCGGAGAGCCGGAGCGTTTGAACGGCATTCTGCCGCTGGTGCGCGATCATAGCGGTTCGGTGATTGCGCTGGCGATGGACGAGAAGGGGATACCGCCGGGCGTCGCCGACCGGGTGGCCGTGATCCATCGGGTGATTGACGCAACCCGCCGCGCCGGAGTGCCTGACGAGAAAGTGTATGTGGACCCGCTGGTGATGAGCATCGCGACCAATACCGCCTGTGGGCAGATCGCGTTGGACACAATGCGTGCTGTGCGCGCCGAGTTCCCGGCAGTGCATATTACTTCCGGGTTGAGCAATGTCTCCTTTGGCCTCCCGGTCCGCGGCTTAATCAACCGGACTTTTCTGACGCTGGCGTTGGCCGCCGGCCTCGACAGCGCGATTATGGACCCGCTCGACCGGGAGCTGCGGGCAGCACTGCTGGCAACGGAGATGCTCTTGGGGCGAGATCGGCATTGCCTGAATTACACGCGTGCCTATCGGGCGGGATGGCTCGAGCCGCTCAAGCCGAATGGCGCGTAGCAAAGAAAGGAGGTTCGTCTAGCGCCGAGACCCAATCTGACAATTTTCCGATCAGATCAATTTAACCAACTACCGAAATGAAAGGAGCAAACCATGACTCAAGCGACCAATGGCAAACTGACCTCGGCGCTGGTGGAACTGGAGGAGGAGCGAGCGGCTAAACTCGTCTCCGAGCAACTTGCCGCCGGTGTGCCACCGCTTACGATCGTAGACGAAATGCGCCGGGGCATGGGCGAAATCGGAGAGCGCTTCGCCGCCGGAACCTACTTTCTCTCCGAACTGATCATGGCCTCGGAGATTTTCCGCGCGGCCATGGAAAAAATCGAGCCGCACCTGGCCGCGGGGACTGGCGGCGAGGCGGGTGAGATCGTCTTCGCCACCGTCAAAGGTGATGTCCACGACATTGGCAAGAACATCATCGTGGCGATGTTGCGTGGGGCTGGCTTCCGCGTCCACGACCTGGGCGTAGATGTGCCGGTGGAGCGCATTATCGAAAAGCTCCGGGAAACTGGTGCGTCTGTGCTTGGCCTGTCGGCGTTGATCACCACGTCGTTCGATTCAATGAAGACGACGATCGAGGCTGTGGCGCAAGCCGGGCTACGTGACCGGGTGAAGATCATGATCGGCGGCGGACCAGTGGACGAGCGCGTGCGCGCCTATGTGGGCGCCGACGCTTATGGCCATGACTCGCAGGATGCCATCAAGCTAGCGCGCCAATTCCTGGCAGTGGAGGTGTGACATGACCGTGAAAGAGACCATGACTCCGATGGAGCGGATTGACGCGGCCATCGCGCTTCAACCGGTGGATCGCGTACCCGTCGTTCCGATGATGGACTTCTTCTGCGCGCGCCAGAAAGGCGTGCCGCTGGCACAGTTCATCCGCGACGGCGATCTGGGCCGTGATCTGCTTCAGCAAATCTTTGAGGAATATGGCGGGTGGGATGCCACATTCCTGGGCACCACGCTCAACGAGTTCGCGTGGACGCTCACGCTGATGATGCCGATCAAAATTCCGGGCCGGGAACTGCCGGAGAACGAACTCTGGCAGTTTGATGAGCGCGAGGTCATGACGCCCGCAGACTATGACTTCATCCTGGAGAACGGCTGGATGCCCTACTGGCAACAGATGTTCCCGCGTGTCCGGCCGCACATCCCGGCGCATGAGGTCCCGGTGCACCTTCAGGCCTGGTTGGATCAGGCGGTGCGTGACACGCTCAAATGGGAGAGTAAGGGTATCTTGACCTTCACAGGCGTGGCCGTGGTCCCGCCGCTGGAAGTGTTCTCGATGGCCCGCTCGATCAAGGAATTCAGCTTGGACCTGTACCGCCGCCCGGACAAGGTCGTGGCCGCGATGGACCGCGTCGTGGACGATCTCATCCACACTGGCATCGGCGGCATGACCGGTATGAAGCAGGCAACGAAGTGGGGCTTCCGCACCGCCTTCTTCGCCGGGACGCGGGCGACCTTCCTCTCACCCAAACAGTTTGACCGCTTCGCCTGGCCTTACATCAAGAAGGGCGTGCTGGCCTATGTGGACGCCGGCATTACGCCGCTGCTGCACTTCGACTCCAACTGGACACCCTATTTGCACTACTTCCGCGAACTGCCGCGCGGCAAGGTAGTTCTGGAGATTGATGGCCAGACCGACATCTTCAAGGCCAAAGAAGTGCTGGGCGATCACCTATGCATCATGGGCGATGTCCCGGCCCAGTTGCTCAAACTCGGCACGCCGGATGATGTACGCACCTACGTCAAGAAATTGATTGACGTGGTAGGCAAGGGCGGTAGTTTCATCTTGAGCACCGGCTGCGACTGTCCTATAGATGCCAAGCCCGAGAACGTGAAGGCGATGATTGAGGTCGGCAAGACGTACTATCCGCATCTCAACTGAATATTGAAATGAGAGGGACGGATGGCAGTTCGTCCCTCATTGCCATCACATCCTGCACCCGGATTGGAGATCGTACAAACCCCGCGAGGCCTCGCCATCCAGAAAAACGACCTCGCCCGCTGAATATTCGTGCCGCATGGCCTCGCGGGCAAGGTCGCTCAACGTTTGTTCATCCACTGCCTTGAAAAAGGGGTTGTTGCGCAGTTGAGAGATGAGACTCTGGCGGTCGGGCATTCCGTATTACCGCTTCGGCACATCGCTCAAAACCGCCGGAATGGTCTCGCGGATGATCTCCACGACGCGGTCAATTTGCTCGTCGCTGATCACCAGCGGCGGCGCGAGGCAGATGCAGTCCATGAGCACGCGCGTATACAGGCCGCGCTCGAGCAGCGCCTCGTACAGCCGCTGAGTCATTTGCGCCTCCGGCGGAAAGAGCTGCTTGGTCGCTTTATCGGCGACGACCTCCACCGCGGCGATCAACCCCTTCCCGCGCACGTGCCCGACGCCGTCGAGCGGCTCCAGCGCGCGCAGTTTTTGCAGCAGCCGCCCCCCCGCGTCCGCCGCGCGCTCCACCAGGCCCTCGTTTTGAATAATCTCGATATTCTTCAAGGCTACCGCGCAGCACGTCGGATGCCCGGAGTAGGTGTAGGCGTGCATCCAGCGCTTATTCGGCGGGACGCCATTAATGATTTCGCGGATCTTGTCGGACACGCCAACGCCGCCGAGCGGCACGTAACCGCTGGTAATGCCTTTGGCAAACTGCATGATGTCCGGCTCGACGCCGTAATGCTCCAGCCCGAACCAGCGCCCGGTGCGCCCGAAGCCGGTAATGACCTCGTCCGAAATCAGCAGGACGTCGTGCTGGTCGCAGATCTCGCGGATGCGCGGGAAGTAATCGTCCGGCGGCACGATCACGCCCCCCGCCCCCTGCACCGGCTCGGCGATGAAGGCGGCCACCGCCTCCGGCCCCTCGCGCAGGATAGCGGCCTCTAACTGGTTGGCGGCGGCCACGCCCTGGCTCACGCTCGGATCATCATTCACGAAGCGATAGGGGTCCGGCGCATCAATGTGCAGGAAGCCAGGGACGCGCGGCTCGAACATCGGCCAGAAAGACGCCAGGCCGGTGGCGCTCATCGCCGCAAGGGTCAGGCCATGATAGGCCCGTGTGCGGGAAATGATCTTCACCTTGTCAGGCTGGCCCATGGCTTTCCAGTAAAACCGCGCGGTCTTGAACGAGGTCTCGCTGGCCTCCGCCCCGCCGCTGGTGAAGAAGAAGGTATTGATGGAGGGATAGACGAGTCCGCTGAGCCGTTCGGCCAGCGCAATCGCCGGGAAGTTCGTCGAGCCGGCATACGCGGAACTGTAGGCCAGCGTGGACATTTGCTCTAACGCGGCCTGCGCCAGCTCGCGCCGCCCGTGGCCGACGTTGACGTTCCACAGCCCGGCGAGGCCGTCAATATACTCGCGGCCTTCGGCGTCTTTGATAACGGCCCCCTTCCCCTCCACCCAGATCTTCGGACGCTGGTGTGCGCTTGGATGGTGGAGCGGGTGAAGCAGGTGCGCGTGATCGGTTTCAATGCGTTCGCTGATAACAGGCATAGAACTGTCTCCTTTACTCAATCCGATGGCGTTGTTTAACCGCTGCGACAACTCTTTCCACAGCGTGACGTATGCGAACTTTATCCGCTTCGCCCAGAGGCGGGCCTTCGCGGTCCCTCAGCCAGCGGCCGCCGTATCGGGCTTGATAGGCCTCCGGCAGCTCATCCGGGAAAGCCTGGCCGGACATCACGCCGAAAGCCAGCGCCCACGCGCGAGGCACGACGCCCATATCGTAACCGCCGCCGCCAAACGCCAGCCAGCGCGGGGCGAGACCGCTCAATGCCTCAAACAACGCCAGTTGCCCGCTGGTCGTGAGGGCCAGATTCGCCAGCGGGTCACGATAATGTGTGTCCACGTCCGTTGCAAACGCTCGGGCTTGAGCGGATGACTCGGCCCGTGCCCGCGCGCCCAGACGGCCGGCGAGGCGAGAAAGACCGCGCGGCGCACGGTTCCTGCATTCACATCGCCTCCCGGAGAATCTCGGTCAAGGCTTCATCGCTGAGCGGGATCGGGTTGCCCTTCATGCTGCTGGCCTTTTGGGCCTGAGCGACCACCGTCGGAAAATCCGCCTCGGTCAGGCCATATTGAGACAACGGCGGCACAGCCAGCGCGGCGCACAATTCCTGCACCCGCGCCACGCCGTCGGGGGCGGTGGCGTCGTCCCTGCCGGTCAATACCCGGGCGACCTCATCATAGCGTGCGTAGGGGCGTTCAGCTGAACACCCTGTCTCTGGCGCGCGGGCTTGCAAGGCGCGCACATTGGCCTTCATCACGCTGGGCAGCAGCCGCGCACAGATCGCCCCGTGCGGCGCGGGGAACAGGCCGCCGAGCGGCCCGGCGAATCCGTGCACCGCGCCAAGTTTAGCATTCGCGAGCGCCAGCCCTCCGAAAAGACTCGCCAGCGCCATGTCTTCGCGCGCAGTGGGGTCCTTCCCGTCTTCGTAAGCCCTCTGCAGGGAACGGGCGACGCGCACGATCCCTTCCCGACACAGCGCGTCGGTCAGCGGATTGGCGCTGTTGCAGACGTAAGGCTCGATGAGTTGTGTCAGCGCATCCAGGCCGGTGCTGGCCGTGATCGAGGGAGGCAGCGAGTAAGTCAGTTCAGGATCAACAATGGCTAAACGGGGGAGCATGAGGGGGCTGCGCAGGCTGACCTTGACGCGGTGTTCAGGCGAGGCGAGGACAGCATTGCGGGTCACTTCCGAGCCGGTGCCCGCCGTGGTCGGGATGGCGATGTACGGCGCCGCCGGCCGCGCGAGCGCCTGCCCGCGGCCAATCACTTCCAGATAGTCGAGCAGGTGGCCGCCGTTGGTGAGGAGCGCCGCAATCGCCTTGCCCGAGTCCAGCACGCTCCCACCGCCGAGGCCGATCACGAGATCGCATGCCAACTCTTTAGCGCGCTCGAGGCCAGCGAGAATCGTAGCCATCGTGGGTTCACCGGCAACGGCGAAAGTCGTTGCTTCGACGCCATGCGCTT
>Ga0209342_10005732_pt1 | contig 12661 bp, 12 predicted proteins | sample RifCSP16_2_FD_184023 | JGI IMG/M metagenome (GOLD analysis project Ga0209342, IMG submission 184023) | Soil microbial communities from Rifle, Colorado - Rifle CSP2_sed 16_2 (SPAdes) (version 2) | ecosystem: Environmental > Terrestrial > Deep subsurface > Rock core/Sediment | place: Rifle... | reverse complement strand
CGAAGAGATCCCGTTGCAGTCGAAGATGATGACGGTCTCCGACATCTTCGACGCCCTGGTGGCCTGGGACCGGCCCTACAAGAAGTCGGTGCCGGTGGAGAAGGCGCTCGACATCCTGCGGGAGGAGGCCGACGCCGGCAAGCTCGACACCCGGATCCTGGACCTCTTCGTCGACGCCAGGATCTTCGAGCGCACCACCCGGGCCCGAGCCGCCGCCGCCTCACCTTGACGCTGGCGCGGACCGCCGGGTCCGGGTTATCGTTAGGGGATGGCACCCCTGATCATCGCCCACCGCGGCGACTCCGCCCACCGACCCGAGAACACCCTCGCCTCCTTTGCCTCCGCCCTCGAGCAAGGGGCCGACCTGGTCGAGTTCGACATCCAACTGACCAAGGACGGCCAGGTGGTGGTGATCCACGACGCCACCCTGGACCGCACCACCAGCGGAAGGGGCAAGGTCTCTGAGCTGACGCTGGCGGAGATTCGCTCGGTATCCGCAGGCTACCCCGAACGCTTCGGCAACCAGTTCGCCGGCGAGCGGGTGCCGGTTCTGGCCGAGGTGTTGGGGCTGCTCCGGGGGCGAGCCAAGGCCATGATCGAGATCAAGTCCGACTCGGTCACCGACGCCGAGGACGACGGGGTCGAGGCCCGGATGCTGGCTGAGGTGCGCCGGGCGGGCGTGGAGGGCGAGGTCGCTGTGCTCTCCTTCGACCGCCGGGCGCTGGCTCGCTGCCGTACCCTGGCGCCCGAGCTGGTGCGTGGTCATCTCTTCTATCGGGCGACCCCTGCCGAGGTCGTGGAGGGCGCGCGTCAGGTGGAGAGCCGGCTGGTGATGCCCGAAAAGGGGATGCTGTCGGAGGACCTCAGGGACCAGGCCAAACGCGCCGGGCTTTTGATGGCCACCTGGGTGGTCGACGATCCGACGGAGCTTCAGTCCCTGGCCCGCTTCGACCTCTACGGCGTCGGCAGCAACCGCCCCGGCGAGCTGCTGGAAGCCCTGCGCGACGGCGACGGCCTGCGCTGACTACCCCACCAGGGGGTGGATGACCAGGCCCGAGGGCAGCTTGGGGTGGAAGAAGGTGCTCTTGGCCGGCATCGACTCGCCGGCTTCGGCCACGTCCACGACTTGCCGCACCGGTGTCGAGCGCATGAGGACGGCCAGCCGGCAGCGCCTCTGCTCCACTGCCGCCACCGCCTCACCGAGTGAATGGACATAGCTCACCGCCTCGGCGGGCACGCCCAAGGTCGGCGTTAGAACAGCTTGGTGAAAGAAGTAGGTGTCGAGGGCGGCCAGGCTGGGAGGCGCATCCGGTGGCAGCAGGGATCGCGCGCCCGGACCAGCCTCGACCACCAGAGCCCCGCGCCCCGGTTCGGCCAGGGCGAAGACGTAAGGCGCGGCCGAAGCCTCGACCTCCCGGGCCGCCGTGGCGGCGTCGGGCGCGTCCCTGAGATCGAAGTGGCCAGCCAGGGCCTTCCCCGCTTCGGCCAGGGTGGGACCGGACGAGAGGATGCGGTGGTAGGGCTGGACCAGGAGCCCGGGCCCATTGAGAGGAGTGAAGTAGCCGAGGGTGAGAGCGCCGTCGGGGCCGGCCTGGTCGCGGTAGCGCAACGCCGTCGCATAACGATGGTGACCGTCCGCGATGTAGGCCTGCCCCGCCAGCGCCTCCGCTAAACGGACGATGGCGTCTCTCTGAGTTACGCGCCACAGCCGGTGCCCCACCCCGCCATCATCGAGGAAGCTGGTGGCGGGCGCTCCCGTCATCAGCTCGGCCGCCAGGGCCGCGAAGCGCCGGTCCCGGTCGCCAAACATGAGGAAGATGGGGCTGAAGTTGGCGCGGGTGGCCTTGAGCAAACGGTAGCGGTCCTCCTTGGGGCCCTGGCGGGTGTGCTCGTGGGGCAGCACCACCCGGGCCTCCGGGTTCACCGCGCGGAACCGAGCCAGAAGCCCCACCCGGATCAGGGTCCGACCTCCGACCTCGAAGCGCTGCTCAAGAAGGTAAAGAGCCGGCTCGGGATCGGGGGCCAGCACACCCTCCTGCTGCCAGCGCCGGAAGGTGAGTCCCGCATCGTCGTAGGCGGCATCGCCGGGGTTCCGGTTCAGGACCACGCGGACGATGTTTCGAGGGTCGCGGTCGTAGAGCTGCGCCTGGTAGTCGGGCGTGATCACGTCGTAGGGTGGAGCCAGGACCCTGGGGAGATCGGTCTCGGGCACACGATAGAACACCCCTGGGAACGGCTGGATCTCGGGCATCTGGGCTCCCTCTTGGCGCCGGCGAAAGCGGCGAAAGGAGCAAGCTTACGATAGGCTGGCGAGCCGAGTCGACGCTCAGCGGGACCTATGCCACGGACTGGAGCGCCTCTCGAATCCGGTCCTGCAGCTCGCCGTTGGAGTGGGGTTTTCGCACCAGGCCGCGAACACCAAGGGCTTGCAGGCGAGCTATCGTCTTCCCGTCGAGGCGACCGGAAACCGCGATGACCGGTAGCTCTCGTGTCGCCGGCTCGGCCCGTAGCTTCTCCAGCATCTGCAAGCCGTCCATGACCGGCATCACCACGTCCAGCAGGACCAGGTCGGGGCGGTGGCTCTCAACCTTCTGAAGGGCCTCCACCCCGTTGCCGGCGAGAAGCACCTGGTGGCCCGCGCCCTCAACCTGCATCTCCAGCAGAGAGCGGATGTCCTCCTCGTCGTCGACGGCCAGAATGAGTGCCATGGGCCAACCTTGGAAGTGACTAGCTTAGACCCATGGGCGGCGCGGGGCAAGTATCGTCCGAGCGACGCTCCACATCACCGCTTGGCGATCTGCCGCCGTGCCCGAATGCTGAATGCTGCCCCTTGGGAGTCTGCTGCAGCTAAACGCAGGAGCGCTGCCGCCCGCCTAGTCGCCCACGTAGTCGACCTTGTACACCAGGCGGGCGGTACCCAGTCGCAGCTGGTCCCCGGTGGTGAGGCGTCCCACGTTCACACGGCGACCGTTCAGGAAGGTGCCATTGCGGCTGCCCAGGTCGTGCACCACGTAACCCTCGGGCGTGCGGTCGATGCGGGCATGGAAGGAGGACACCTTGGGGTCGGTCACCACCACGTCGTTGTTCCGGTGGCGCCCCAGGGTGCAGGTGTCGCGGTTCAGGGGAAAGGATGCCTCCCGGCCGTCAACCGTGAGCACCAAACGACTGACCAGGACCTTGGCGGTGGAGCCCATATACTCGACCGCCTTGGGGGTCACGTATTCGCGGGTGTCCTCCTTGACTGCGGGGGTGCGGATGGGGCCGGTGAAGGCGATGGCGACCGGCGGCTGGGGACCGGGGGCGGCCATCTTAAGGACGGTCTCCGGAGCCGGCGGGCTCGGTTCTTGCGCGGAGCGCAGGACGATCAGGCGGGCAAGATGGAAGGTCTTCAGGGCTTCGAGCGCCGCTGTCTCCATGCTGCCCGCCGAATCGCAGATCTCGGCCAGGCTTCGCCGGCCGTCGATCAGGAAGAAGATCCGCCACTCCTCGGGGGTGAGGGTGACCGCGTGCCTCACCCGCTCGGGATTCACGATGGTCTCGGGAACCAGGCTCTGGTCGGCGAAGAGCTTGGCCAGAGGCGTGCGGTCGGGAGCTCGACGGGCGGCTTCCATGAGCAGGTTGGGCAGGTCGGTCTCCAGGATCACGGCGCCGGGCGGGGGCGGGGTCCGCTCCCAGAACGAGAACAGGCCGTCTCGCCAGGTGAACACGTCGAAGACCACTTCGGCCACCTGGATCTTGAGCAGCGAGGCCAGCTCGGCTTCCGAGAGATCCTGCTCGGCGGTCAGGATCTGGCCAATGCGAAGGCGCGACACCCGCTGGCGGGCCAGGGCCTGCTCCACCCGTTCTGCTTCCACCTTGCCCAACTTCACCAGCAGGTTCCCGAGACCCAGCTCGGGATTGGTGGTGGCCGCGAAGACGGGCGTGCCTTCCTTGAGGAAGACCTTGGCCTCCTGGTCCGCTCGCTCCAGGGCGAGCAGGCCGGTGCGGCGGCCGGATTGCAGGAACAGGAGCAGGTCGGGCAGTGCCGAGCGCGCCAGATCGCCCTCGAGGGCCTTCTCCATGGAAGTTTGAGGGTATCTTAGCACCCGCCATGCGGGTGCCCGGCCCCTTGCTCGCGACGATTCTGAATCATGCCCGTCAGGGTTACCCGCTCGAGGTGTGTGGGGTGCTGCTGGGAAGAAGGACCTTGAACGCGCGCACTGTCGAGGAGGTGGTCCCGGTCCCGAATCGCGAAGCCGAGAACCCCGAGGTGCGCTACCAGATCGCACCCGAGGACGTGATCCGCATTCAGCGAGAGGCGCGGGAAACCGGTCGCGAGATCCTGGGCTACTACCACAGCCACCCCGACCACCCGGCGCGACCCTCGGAAACCGACCGCCTGCTGGCGGCCCAAGGGTTATCCGACGGCGTCCTCCATCTGATCGTGGGGGTGGAGGCAGGCCGGATCGCGGAGACCACGGCCTGGGTGTTCGAGGAGCAGGGCCAGGGCTTCGTGGAAGAGGCGCTGGAGTAGGGCCGGACCATGCTCTTCAACACCCTTGACTTCTGGATCTTCTTCGCGCATATCCTGCCCGCCTATCTTGTTCTTCGACGGCGCGCTCAGAACGTCTTGCTACTCCTGGGCAGCTACTTCTTCTACGCCTGCTGGGACTGGCGGTTCCTGGGACTGCTGCTCCTCTCCACCTCAACCGACTGGCTGCTCGGGAACGCCATCAGCCGCGAGAAGACACCGTCCGGAGCCCGCAAGTGGGTGGCCACGAGCGTGGCCCTGAACCTGGGCTTTCTGGGCTTCTTCAAGTACTTCAACTTCTTCGTGGACTCGGCGGGGGCGCTTCTGGCCGGGCTCGGTTTCGACCCCGGCTTCCTCCACCTGCACATCGTGTTGCCGGTGGGGATCTCCTTCTACACCTTCCAGAGCATCAGCTACATCGTCGACGTCTACCGCAAGGAAGTGGAGCCCGCCCGGGACCCGCTCGACTTCGCCCTCTTCGTGGCCTTCTTCCCCCACATGGTGGCCGGCCCCATCATGCACAGCCGCGATCTGCTGCCGCAGATGCAGCGGCCCCGCTCCCCTCGCTGGGAGGAGGCCATGACCGGCTTCAACTTGGCCATGTGGGGCCTGTTCAAGAAGGTGGTGGTGGCCGACAACCTGGCCGTCATCGCCAACTCCATCTTTGCCCGCGAGCTGGGCTTTCGAGCCGGGGCCATCCACCTGGGGGCGCTGGCCTTCGCCTTCCAGATCTACTGCGACTTCTCCGGCTACACCGACATCGCCCGCGGGGTGGCTCGCATCATGGGCTTCCGGCTGATGGACAACTTCAACCACCCCTACTTCGCCACCTGCATCACCGATTTCTGGCGGCGCTGGCACATCAGCCTCTCCACCTGGCTGCGCGACTATCTCTATGTTCCGCTCGGTGGGAACCGTCAGGGTCCCGGACACACCTACCGCAACCTGTTCCTGACCATGCTGCTGGGGGGTCTCTGGCACGGGGCGGCCTGGAAGTTCGTGATCTGGGGCGGCTACCAAGGGGTGCTGCTGATCCTGGAGCGGGCGCTTGGGGGCAAGCGGCTGGTGACCGGCTTTTTCGAACAGGAGGGCCTCTGGGGGCGGCTGCTCTGGGGCGTTCGCGTCCTGGTGACCTTCCACTTCGTGTGCTTGGGCTGGATCATCTTCCGCTGCGAGAGCACCGGGCCCCTCTGGTTCATGACCCGGAACTTCATGGACCTCACCGGATGGCTCAGGATGCCACCCGGGCTGGCCTGGACGGCCGGCCTCTACATCGCGCCGCTCCTGGTGATGGAGGCCTTCCAGTACTTCGGCCGCAACGAGCAGATCGTGCTCAAGCTGCCGGTGCCGGCGCGGGCGCTGCTCTACGCGGCCTCGGCCTTCGTCTTCATCCTCTGGGGCCGCTTCGAATCGAATGCCTTCATCTACTTCCAGTTCTGAGGCCCGGCCGAGAGGCCGCCGGGTTCCCGCCGCCTTCTTGCTGGGGGTCCTGCTCTTCGCCGCCTCCGACCACCTGCTGTGGTCGAACCGGGACCTTCTCCGTTTCGTCGGTCGTTACATGCCGCCTGGGCCTAACGGTGACCCCCTGCTCTCCACGCTGGGCGTACTGGAGCTTCCCCGCACCGGCCCACCGCCGGTGCTGCTCCTGGGATCGAGCCAGGTGCGGGAAGGGCTCGACTGCGCGCCTTTTGAACGCCGGCTGCCCGGGCGTCCCTGTCGCAACCTCGGCATCAGCGCCGGCTCTCCCCTCGACGTCTTGTACCTCTCTCGGCAGATCGATCGAAGGGCGCCCCGCCACGTCGCCGTGCTGGGCCTGTTCCCCAAGGTGCTCCACGGCCGGCTCAAGGAGCCGTTCGTGGACGGGAGCACGGTGGGCTGCCTGCTCTCTCGGGGCAACTGGAGGCGGCTGTCGGGATCCGACCGAATGGAGGTGGCCTTCGGCCTGTTACAGGGCCTCTCGCCCACGCTGCGCTTCAAGGACGGCCTGTGGGATTTCTACGGTGTGGTGCGCCCCGACCTCGGGGCGGCCTGGAGCTTTCGGCTGCCCCCGCAACCGAAACGCCTGCTGGCGCAGCAGCCGCCGCAGCCGCCCGAGTACTTCGCTTTGCGCCTCAACAAGGTCGATCCCGAGGGCGTCCGGCCGTCGCTGGCGGGCGCGCACGAAGAGGCTCTGGAGCGGCTGCTTGCCCACGAGCGACAGCGCGGCAACCGGGTGATCGTGATCGACTTCCCCACTCGGCCCGGCTACGAGTCGACGCTCCTGCCGGAAACCCTCGAAAACCACCGGCGGATCATGGCCGGCTTGGCCCGGCGCAGCGACCTCAGCTTGGTCTCGGCCCCGGATCTGCCGGCTCTGACCACCGGCGACTTTCTCGACTTCACCCACCTCTCGCGGACCGGCCGCAGCAAGGTCTCGGATCGCCTGGCCGAGATCGTGGCCCGGCTGGAGGGCTCGTGATCGCACGCGCTGGCGAGGGTGACGGAGCGCCCGCCGGCCTGCTAAACTCCGGCATCGTGTTCCACCCAGCCTGGCGTGTCGCGAGCGGCGCCGTACTGCTTTGGATCCAGACCTGGCCCCTGGTCGCGGGCACGGTGACCGGCAAGGTCACCGTGCTCGACAAGGGCGGCCGGTTGTCTCAGGACGCCGGGGACACCGTGGTCTGGGTCGAGGGCGCCAAGGGGCCGCTCAAGCCGAACCGGGTGGTCGTCACCATGAAGGGCAAGGAGTTCCGGCCCCGGGTCGTCGTGGTCCCGGTAGGCGGCACCGTGGAGTTCCCGAACGACGACCCCATCCTGCACAACGCGTTTTCGGTCTCCGGCGAGAACCGCTTCGACCTGGATCTCTACCGGAGGCCCAAGACCGGGGCCCGGACCTTCCACCATCCCGGCATCGTCCGCGTCTACTGCAATATCCACCCCCAGATGTCGGCCGTGGTGGTGGTGCGCGACAACCCCTACTTCGCCCAGGCCAGCGGAGACGGGAGCTTCGCCATCGACGAGGTCCCGGCGGGCCGCTACCGGCTCAAGGCCTGGCATCCGCGGTCCGGCGAGGTGGTCAAGGACCTCAGGGTGCCCGCCGAGGGCAGCCTGGGGGTCGAGCTGACCCTGGACGCTTCGGCCTTCAAGAGGGTTCCCCACAAGAACAAGTACGGCAAGGCCTACGGCGAAGGCGACCGGTACTGACGGATGGGACTGACCCAGAAGATCCTGCTCTTCACCAGCCTCTTGATCGTGGCCCTGGTTGCCGCCACCGTGGGCTACACCACGGTGCAGGCGGACCGCCTGGCCCACGCCGCCATTCGTCAGGCGCTGACGGAGACGCGGGAGGTTTGGAAGACCTTCGAGGCCGACCGCTACAACAAGCTGAAACTGGGGGTCCGGGTGCTGGCCAGCGATCCCTACTTCAAGGCGGAGGTGGAGACCCGAGACGAGGCCACCGTGCTCGACTCGCTGAACGAGCGCGGTGCCGACCTCAAGGCCGACTTCTTCGTCGCCACCGATGCCTCCGGGGTGGTGATCGCCCGCAGCGATCGGCCGGGTGGCCACGGAGAGAACTTGGCCAAGGACCCGATGGTGGCCAAGGCCCTGGAGGGGGAAGAGCCGGCAACGGTGTGGAAGCAAGGCGAGCGCCTGTTCCATGCGGTGGCCCTGCCCATGCAAACCGGGGGCGAGCTGAAGGGGGTGCTGATCGCCGGCTATGGGTTGAGCGAGGGACTGGCCCACCAGATCCGCCGCCTCACCAAGAGCGAGGCCGCGTTCCTGGCTGGAGCCGGCAGCGAACTCAGCCTGGCCGCCTCCTCGCTGGGGCCCCGGGAGGCCGCCTTGCGGTCGGCGCTGGGCCAGCTATCGTTGGGCGCAGAGACGAGAGAGGATCTCGAGCTGGACCTGGACGGAGAGCGCTTCGTGGCGGCCCAGGCCCCGCTGGAGACGGCCAGCGGAGCCCGGGTGGGGCGGCTGCTGGCGCTGCGCAGCCTGAGCGCCGAGATGGCGGCCTTCCGGCAGTTCCGGCGGAGCCTCCTGGTCACCGGTCTCGCGGTCATGGTTCTGGCTCTCGGCCTGGCCTGGCTTGGCGCCTCCCGCATCACCGGCCCGGTGCGCAAGCTGGTGACCCTGGTGGATCGGGCGCGGGACGGCTCCTACACCGGCAAGGTGGCGGTGGAGAGCGGAGACGAGATCGGGGTTCTGGCCCGCGCGTTTGGCAGCCTGCTGACCGATCTGCATGAGAAGGAGGAGATGATCCACTTCCTGCGCGAGGGCATGACGGCGCTCAGAAGGGTCGGCGGGTCCGGAACCGCCACCCTGGACGCCGCCGCTCCCACTCTGATCCAGGACCGGGTGGCCGCCTCCGACATCACGCGGGGAGCGCTCTTCGCCGGCCGCTACCAGATCGCCGCCATCGTGGGTCGGGGCGGCATGGGCGTCGTCTATCGCGCCCAGGACCGCCAGCTCGACGAGGTGGTGGCGCTCAAGGTGCTTCGCCCCGACACCCTGGTGAACGACGCGACCCTGCTCGATCGCTTCAAGCAAGAGATCCGCCTGGCTCGCCGCATCACCCATCGCAACGTGCTCCGCACCCACGACTTTGGGGAAGCGGACGGGGTGCCCTACATCTCCATGGAGTACGTGGAGGGGGTGACGCTCAAGGAGCTGATCGCCCGCAAGGGAGTGCTGCCGACGGCGGTGGGCCTGAGGATCGCCAAGCAGATCTGCCAGGGCCTGGAGGCGGCTCACCAACAAGGGGTGGTGCATCGCGACATCAAGCCCCAAAACCTGTTGATCCTGCCCGAGAACGGCGAGGTCAAGGTCATGGACTTCGGCATCGCCCGGGTGTCCGCCGTGGACGGGGTCTCCGGCCTGACCACCGCCGGCACCGTGCTGGGGACGCCCGACTACATGCCTCCCGAACAGGCCCAGGGCGGCACCGCGGACTTCCGCTCCGACATCTATTCGCTGGGCGTCGTGCTCTTCGAGATGTTCACCGGCCGGCTGCCTTTTGCCGGCGACAGCCCGCTGGTGGTGATCATGGGACACATCCAGCGGCCGGTGCCCTCGCCCCGGGAGTTGAACCCGGCGCTCGATCCCGAGCTCGAGGCGGTGATCCTGCGTTGCCTGGAGAAGCTGCCCGCCAAGCGCTATGCGCGTGCGGAGGATCTGCTGTCCGCGCTATCCGCCGTCTCCGGCCGGGGAGACGAGCCGGCCGCCTGAGCCCCAGCTTCTACCGGACGCCGGTGAGCGCGTACAGGTCGGAGAGCACGCGGCGATAGCCGCTCCGGGTCGGCCCGGGTGGCGGGGTGCAGCACCTTGACCGCCACCTCGCCTCACCCATTCCACCTGCGCCTAGCGGGCCCAGGATCTCGTAGGGGCCCAGCAGCGTCCCGCTTTCCAGCGCCATGGCAAGACCTCGCCTGGGGTCGGAGGGACCGCCCGCCCGGAACTGGGGCGGGCGGCCCGCTCGACTGCCGGTCAGACGGTCACGGCGGTCAATCGCTGCGACAGAGCCTCGAGGTGTTTCGCCAGCTCGGCGGGCAACCGGCTGCCGAACTTGGCGAAGAAGGCCTGGATCTCGGGGACCTCATCCCGCCAGTCGTCGCCGTTCACGCTCAGCAGGGCCTCCATGGTGCCGCGAGGCAGCTCGAGGCCGTCCAGGTTGAGCGCGTCCGCCGTGGGGACGGTGCCGATGGGCGTCTCCACCCCCTTGCCTCGCCCCTCCAGCCGATCGACCATCCACAGCAACACCCGGAGGTTCTCGCCGTAGCCGGGCCACAGGAACTCGCCGCTCGGGCCCTGGCGGAACCAGTTGACGTGGAAGATCGCCGGCGGCTTGGAGACCGCCTTGCCCACGCGGAGCCAGTGGCCGAAGTAGTCGCCCATGTTGTAGCCGCAGAACGGGAGCATGGCCATGGGGTCGCGGCGCACCACGCCGACCTGGCCGGTGGCTGCCGCGGTGGTCTCCGATCCCATGGTGGCCGCCACGAAGACGCCGTGGTTCCAGTCGAGAGCCTGGAAAACCAGGGGCGCCACCCGGGCCCGCCGCCCCCCCACCACGATGGCGGAGATGGGCACGCCCTGCGGATCCTCCCAGCGGGGCGACATGCTCGGACACTGGCGGGCGGCGACCGTGAAGCGGGAGTTGGGATGAGCGGCCTTGCCGCTTCGGTCCCACGGCTTGCCCTGCCAGTCGATGAGGCCCGCGGGCGGGTTCTTGTCCTTGCCCTCCCACCACGGAATGCCGTCAGGCGACACCGCCACGTTGGTGAAGATGGTGTGGTGGGCGATGGAAGCCATGGCGTTGGGGTTGGTCGTGGTGCTGGTGCCCGGGACCACGCCGAAGAAGCCAGCCTCCGGGTTCACCGCCCACAGCCGCCCGTCAGGCCCGGGGCGAAGCCATGCGATGTCGTCACCGACGGTCCGAACCTTGTAGCCCAGGTGCTCGAGCGGCGAGACCAGCATGGCCAGGTTGGTCTTGCCGCAGGCCGAGGGGAAGGCTGCGCAGATGTAGTGGACCCGCCCGTCGGGGAGCGTCAGCTCCAGGATCAGCATGTGCTCGGCCAGCCAGCCCTGGTCCCGGGCCATGGTGGAGGCGATGCGAAGAGCGAAGCACTTCTTGCCCAGGAGAGCGTTGCCCCCGTAACCCGAGCCCACGCTCCAGATGAGCCGCTCCTCCGGGAAGTGGGCGATGAAGCGGCGGTCCGGGGAAAGATCGCCGATGGAGTGAAGGCCGGGGACGAAGTCCTCGCTCGCGCCTAACTGATCGAGCGCGGCCTGGCCCATGCGCGTCATCAGGCGCATGTTGGCCACCACGTAACGGCTGTCGGTGATCTCGATGCCCACCTTGCTGAACGGCGAACCCAGCGGGCCCATCACGTAGGGCACCACGTACAGGGTGCGGCCCTTCATCGCCCCCTCGAACAACGCCCCCACCTTGGCCTTGGCCTCGTCGGGAGCCATCCAGTTGTTGGTGGGTCCGGCATCGTCCCGGTTGCGGCTGCAGATGAAGGTCAGATGCTCGGTGCGGGCCACGTCCGTGGGGTGAGACCGGTGCAGGAAGCTGCCTGGAGCTTCCTGGGCGTGCAACGGAATGAGCGTCCGGTCCTCGACCATCTCCGCGGTCAGCCGCTGATTCTCGGCCTCGGAGCCGTCACACCAGACCACCCGGTCGGGCCTGGTGCGGCGGGCCATTTCATCGACCCATTTCTCGGCAGGTGTCATATGAAGCCCCCTTGTTTCGATAGGGACGAAAGGAAGAGCCTTCATTCTAGTCCCCTCGCGTGGGGGGTCAATCCGCCGACTCCTGCCGCCCCTCCGGGCTGACGACCGGCCGGGAGGGAGGGCTATACTCGTCCAGTGCTGGTGCGCTGGCGTTTCCCGACCGTCGCCATGCTCCTGGCCGTAGCGTGTTCCGGCCCCAGCGGTCTCACCGAGCTTCCGAGCGGTCGCTGGGGTGGCGACCGCGTGGAGCTTGTGGTGGGCCCAGCCTCCGCCCAGGTGGAGCTGGACTGCGCACACGGGTCCTTCCCCAGCCCGATTCCGCTGCGCGAGGGGGCGTTCGACGTGGCGGGGGTCTTGGTCCCCGAGCGCGGAGGACCCGTCCGCGGGGGCGAGGTCTTGCCCGAGTACTCCGCGCGCTACCGAGGGACCACCGACGGCAAACGCATGACCCTCACCATCGAGGCTCAGGGTCTGGAGCGCCTGGGCCCCTTTTCCCTGGAGCTGGGGCGCTCGGCCCGCATCGTCAAGTGCCTGTGACCGGGAGGGGCAAGCCTCTCTCGTAACCCCTATTCGTTCTGGAAGCCGTCGGCGAAGATCACGTCCCCACAGAACTTCCCGTAGGCGGTGGCCCATCGCCCGTCCTCGCTGCCGGTCGGCGTGCCTCGCGCCATGGCGTGCTGGTTGTAGACCCAGAAGCACTGGTCCACGGGATCGACGGCAATGCCGCTGTAGTCGCCCCAGCGATTGCGGGCCGCGGGGTTGGTGGAGAAGGTCCGAACGTAGAAGTCGGTCCCGGCTCTGAGCACCCCCGGAGTGCGGGTGGTTCCCGCTGCGTCGCCGCTCGCCCGCCAGGTGTAGTAGGAGCCGGCGAAGATCGATGCCGCCGAGGCCGAGAAGCCCACGGCGGTCTCGCGGTAGCGGTTGACGGCCAGCGCAGGGAAG
>Ga0209342_10005731_pt1 | contig 12662 bp, 15 predicted proteins | sample RifCSP16_2_FD_184023 | JGI IMG/M metagenome (GOLD analysis project Ga0209342, IMG submission 184023) | Soil microbial communities from Rifle, Colorado - Rifle CSP2_sed 16_2 (SPAdes) (version 2) | ecosystem: Environmental > Terrestrial > Deep subsurface > Rock core/Sediment | place: Rifle... | reverse complement strand
CAGCGCCCTGCCCGGACGAACGTCTGGCGCTAATCGCTAACCACATTACCTCGTCGTCCGCAGAAACAAACGGCGTCATGGTCACGGACGTAAACGTTGTCGCTGTCCCCTGGTTGAGTAGGGTCGGCCCCTGTACCGACAGCATTGTTCGGTGCCGGCCTTTGGTCGTCCAGTCGAAATTGATAATCTGTGAACTCGCGTTCGTCCAGAATTTCCCGATCCTTCTTGACGCCGCCCCAGTACTTGCGGCCTTCCAGTAATCCAGCGCCGAGTCCCATACCAGCGCCGCACCATCCCCCGTTCCGTCGATCTCCTCCACCCGGAATTCGAGCGTTCCTGCGTTGTCGTAGGCGAATACCCAATACGCCTTGGTCGCGCCGATAGTCACAGTCGAGTTCGCCAGGTCTTTCATCGTCGAACCAGAGGTCAGCGTCGTCGTGCCAGTCGTTGCAAGCCGCTTGCCGTTGATCGCCGCATCACACGCGGAAACCGTAATGGCCGTGGTCGAGGAATAGGCGGGAACCCCACCCTCGATATGGCCGCGACTCGCCAGATAGCCGATCTGCGTGCGCAGCGCATCCGCCTCCACCACGCAGGTCACTGTCCCCGTGAACGTCACCAGCGCGCCGGCCCCCGCGCTTCCATCGTGTACATTAGCTGCTACAAAAGTAAGTGTGTCTGGAGTACCAGCAGTAAATGTAATATTTGCTACACACCATAAACTAGGACTATTAGTTTGGTAAATATGGACACTAGGTATAGTGTCAGCAGAGGCATATACATCATCAAATAATCTACCAGCACTTGTTCCTGACCCAATAAAAGTCATTGTTGGACTTGTGCCAGATAAATTAATTGTAACCGTGCCCGTATTAGTAGGCGTATTGCTACTTGTTTCTATGACTCGGTTTTGATATGTATCAGACATAATTAAGCATTACCAGCAGTAATTGTTGCCGCAGTAATAGCTACAGTTTGTCCAGTAGTAATACCTACACTGTTAAAGTTAAGGTCTTCTCCAGAAGTTCCTACAGAAAAATCAAGCACAAAAGTTGCAGCAGAATCTACCATTCGTCCCCAAGTAGCTGTACCTGTAGCATTTGCTGAACTATCTGAAGTAATAGCACTAAATGTAAGAACACCAGCAGCGGCAGAAGGTGCCGCAGGATCAGTACAAGTTAATTCAGCTAACAGAGTAGTAACAGTACCTCCTGTAGCGGGCCTAGAACCATCATAAATTCTAATTAATGCTGCTCCAGCACCAGCATTAAGTGCTGTATTAATTGAATCAAGCATTGCATTTCTAACTGTGGTAGCAATTCCCATAGTCATAGTTATTTATTCTCCTCTTTTGTGGCAACAATAACTGGAGGAAAATTTCCAAATAATTCTGCCAAATCTATTTTTATATGTAATTCTCCAACAATAGGAGGAAGATTCTTTCCGGGTAAGTCTTCCTTTTCTTTTACTTGTTCCATAGTTATACTCCGTCTCCAGAAACAATGTAAATACTGGCTGTACCAGAGGCCGTAATTGCACTTATAAAATAATGTAATCCAGGAAGATTAAATGTTTGAATACTTCCTGGAGGAAGAGATATGATTGTTTGTGGTGTTCCAGCAGTAGGAATTACCGCCTCAGAAGTAGCAAGAGCGGCAGTAGTAGCATAACTCATAAATGCAGACACAGTTCCACTATTATAAACTAATATTGAAAATATACCTTTAGAGGAACTTACCTGTACTCCTGTAGGAGCAGTTGTAGCTCCTGCAATTAAATAACAATCGTTTAGTGGCCTAAAAGCTGCGGTTTCCATAAATTATTTTCCTTTTTTTAAAGGCGGGGACTTGAAAGTCCCCTCCTCATTTTCATTACGCAGGATCAGCCACAGTAATACCACCAGTAAGGGTATTAAAGTTTCCGGCCCATTCATCATTAGCATTAGAAACAGTATAACCACCAGCACTAGAATAAGTACCACTTAAATAATTCTTAGTAATTATATTCGAGCCTGCTCCACCGGGTAATTCAATTGCATCTGTAGTAAAAGCACCAAAAATATTGTTGAAAATAAAACTAGCCCCAAGTTTCATTACAATATGGTTGGTATTAGCCTGAAATTCATTATTGCGAACGCTCCAACGAGATGTTCCAATAGTATCCCTCATTGCATAAGTATTATCAATAAAGACATTATTTTCCACTACAACATGGTTTGTTAATTCAGTAAATAAACCTGCTACACCAGCACGAATACCTACACCAGCACCCGCAAATTTACAGCCCATAATATGAGCATGACTTGCATCACGTTCAGCATCACCAGCCCCAGCATTACGAACAAGTTCAATCATTGCCGCATTTGCATCAACAGCAGTAAAGAGAATATTTACAAACCTCCAACCTTGCTGAAGAACACGAACAGTAGCTTGAGCAGCTACAGCACCAGAAGCAGGTGGACCCCATTGAGAAGCCGCATGATTACCTCCATCAGGAGTTGCATCGGCATGTCGAGGACGATTACCAGCACCTACAACAGTAACATCAAACACTTGAACAGGGGTAACTAACTGCTCAGTTACTTTTCCTACAAAGTAAATTACATCACCACTTTGAACATTATCAAATGCTCGTTGCATGGTAGAGAAAGCTGTCTTCGGACTTTTTCCTGTACCATTACCTCCGTAAGAAGTATCTACAAACCAAGCACGACCTTTGATCGGTGTAGAAAAAACCTTGGAAACCATAAAATCATTCCCAACCGGCATTCCACCATATTGATAAACACCATCAGCAAACGTAGTCATTTTTTATTTCTCCTTTTTTATTTTCTCTCGATAAGGATTAGTCATCAGCATCCGAACATGCCACGAGAAAACATTATTTAGTATTTCGGTTTGTTTCGTTTTTCTTGTTTGCGACTTCTACTATTCTTTTTTTTAATTTTACAAGCCACATCAATATCCCTTTTTCTTCTTCATTGGTACTCCCCCTTTCGGGGGAGATTCATCACGTTTCTTTTTCTGAAGACCACCAGCCATGATTAGGGACCATCTGAACCATAGATAGCTCGCGGATCAGTCCAACCCACGCTATAACGCTCATAACCCTTACTCTTTGCATTCATGGTATCGAAGTCATTATCTTGAGTAAAGGAAATACCTTCACGAGTATACATTTTCATACCATTTTGAGCATTGGTACGCACAAACCATGCTTGAGGAGCAGTAAAGTAATGATTAACTTTGATACCCATCGGAAGAGCATTAGTAGCCTTAACTACGTTAATATCGTTATTAGCAGTACCGGTTTGGTATACACTCTTTAGAATACGGTTTGCATTAAACCAATTAGCAGGGGCTACGTGAAGAGAACGAGGCATCAGATTAATCAAATTACCCTTATCATCCGTTGCTTGCATAATTTGAATAAGCAAATCTTCAAGAGAAGCTTCTGAAAGATCAGCATCAATAGCTAAACGATTGCTCCAAGTACCACCAGAAGTATTGGCATGAGCAGTTGAAATTAACTGAACACCATCACCACCAACAAAAGCACTATTAAACGCACGATTGTAGATATTAGATACAACACGTTCTTTCGTTTGACGGAAAGCAAAAGCTAAAGCACCTGCACGAGTTTTAGAGACTTCCATGTAAAGGTTGTCTTGTAATTCTTCGTGAGTAACAATATAGCCCATCGCATACGCAACATGCGTATAACGAGTAACCGGTCCTTGGATTTCCGATTCATAAGAAACCGGAGCACCTTGGGCCTTAACAGGAACAAGTCCCATTCCAACAATTTGAACATCTTCTTCATAAGCTTTATCAGAAGTCTCTGTATCAACAAGATCAGTGTATTCCACTGCATGCTCATTATACATACGACCCCACCAAGCTTTAACACCCGGCCATAAAGCTTTAGGGTGATTGGAGGTCATAATTACGCCAGCCATTTTTATTCTCCTTTTAAGTATTAAATACCAGCACGATTGTCTGCAAGTTCATGTTGATTAATCTTTACATAAACTTTGGCAGAAGCAGCAGTGCCAGTAAGATCATTATCGGGCCTCCAAGGAGCGCCCATTAACTTTAAGGGAAGTGCTTGCGTAGTAGCAACTGCCGAACCTTGAGCATAACTTTGAGATTGATTTGCGGGTGCCGTAGGAGCATTTGCAACAAACAAAGGAACATTCTGATTATACGGAGCAGAAGCTAAAGTATCTGTCTGAGCCTCAAAGATTACATCATTATCATCCACAACCCACACATAATAGTCATAAGTTTTAGTGGCGGGAATATAAACAATATTAAGGTTGTTTGCATCAAAAGCTCCAGGTAAATTTCCACCCGGAGTATTTACAGAAGTACCAATACCTACAATTACTCCTCGCATAGCTCCAGAAGTAGAAGCACTATTCCTAGTACCATAGAGAGTAACCGCAGAAACACCAGTTAAAGTATCACCAGCTACACCACTGGCTGCCTTTACTGCATCACCAATATAATAGGCCGCAGTATCGGTAGAATCAATGAGGTACATATTCGCTTGACCATTCCAAGGAGAGCCATTTAAATATTTAACCGGCTTAAGCCCGAAGGGGGCATTTAAGTTAGCCATTTTTTATTCATCCTTTTTTATTAAATCTAATTTCGTATTTGAATACCGCCTTCGGGAATATAACCCATAGGCACATCATTAAGTTTTCCTTTACGCATAGCGGTATCAATTCGATCAACTTGTTCTTGCATTTCTGCTTGATCTTCTTTGTACCACTCAATCCTAATTTTCATAAGATATGCATAAATAGGATTACCATCATCATTTACACCCGCATAGACCCTTACTTTTGAGTCTCGAACTAAATCTCCAAAATTTTGCTCATTTAGTCCTACTTCTTGCGGAGACACAAATTCATAATCTCCATTCTGAGCTTGTAGAATTCTTCCCGGAGTATCATTAATCCAATGATAATGATATTTATCTTTCATATCTTTAGGAATATCTACAGAGAGTTTAGAATAGGTTCCACCAGCAGGTTTACGTTTTTTACGTTGGGGCCTGTCAATAGAAGTACGAATTACGTCATTACTAACTTCATTTTCTTGTTGTTTTTCATCACTTAATGTTAATGTGCCACTACGAGCCATATTAAATTTCCTTCCTATTTTTATGGGGCCGACTGTAGGAATTGAACCCACAACCTACTCATTACAGGTGAGTTGCTCTGCCAATTTGAGCTAAATCGGCAAAATCGTTACCAATCAAATTCGCTAATATACTGTTCTTTAGTTAATAAACCTTGTTTTACAAAGCGATCACATGCAGCTTTTGCTTCTGGAGGAAGATCACTATAAGTCTTCTTTCCTGAATTAACTATAGGTCTATTTGAACTAGACCCCTCAACAGCAGATGCTTTAGTTCGAGGATTATCAAATTTATCTGGAAATCTTTCCTTCAATCTCTCAGATACTTTATCAAGAAAATTCTTACCTTGAATTCCTGGATAATCATCTCGAATAAGTTCTCCTTCTGCTTCAGCATATTTAGTTAGCATTTTATCTTTTCCATACCAAGTATTTTGACTTTGCCAATCAATAAATTCTTGAGGAACAGTTATATTTTTCTTTTCTGGTTTCTTTTCTTCTTGTTGTTCATTTTTTTGTGAGGTTTTAAGATCAACAATTTGTTCATCAATCTCAATTACCTTATCTACATCAGCATCTTCTAATGCTTGTTTCTTTTGAGCTTTTAATTCAGCTAAAGCTTTTTCAATTGCTCGTTTTTCTGTTTGATCGTGAAATTTCTTAAATTCCTGCATAGTTTCACGAAGATCATTTAATTCTTGATCCTTTTGAGAAATAGAGTGTCGAAGTTTATCCATATCCTTCCGAAGAAAGCCATTAATTTCTCGACCACGTTCTAAGAAAGTCTCAGCACTACGCCAATTTTCTTCTGATCCTTGGTATTCTTCTTTAGATACCCACCCAAACTGTCTTGCTTCTTGCTCAATTTTGGGATCAACAGTTACTTCTTGATTCTTTTGTTCATTTACTGTTTCTACTTCTTCACTCATATTAATTCTCCGTTTCTAGGATTGCTCGTACATCTAAATCAGAAATAATTCGATATTCCTTACCATCATTTCCTTTATGTACATAACCTGAAAATTTACTAAATAAAATAATATCTCCTATTTCACACCAAGGAGTTGTATTATATTGATCTTTCCAACAAAGATTCCCAATATCTACAACTGTACCTTTAACTTGAGACATTTGTTCCCTATTTCGTTGGTCATTGGTGTTAATTATAATTCCTGATGCTGTTTTTTCTTCTACTTCTATTGGTAGAACTACTAAATTTGGTCCTACTACTTTTTTAATCCCTGTCTTTAGCTTCACTTAATACTCCTATAATATCTTCATATTCTAAATCTATTAAATCTTGAATTATTGTTACCCTACCTAAGGCTTCTGAGTTAAGTTGAATTGTTTCATCTACTGTGGCTCCTGTATAAGAACCATAAGACCATCTATCATTGTATTGGTTCTTCAAGGCTCGGAGATACTTCCATAGAACGGACGTTATAGGGTCTTGCTTCCATGAAACCCATTCCTCCAGTGTTAATTTCTGCATTTTCTGTTTGACCTTCCTTTCCTTGTCTTAATTCTAATTGCTTCTGAAATAATTCAATTGCTCGTAATAATCCTTCTTGATGGGCTTTAGCTGCTCCAATTTGAGCATTAAACAAAGCAATTTTATTTCCTGTGTCTGAATCTTGTATATCTTCTAATATACTTATTGTTTTAGCCTCTAATTCTCTAATTTTAGCTTTATTAAGATCGGCTTCAGCCATTATTTGCATAATAGCAAGTTTAGCGTTAATCGTAATATCCATTTCTTTAACTTTAGCTTTACGTTCCTCAATCAGAAGTTTAACATCTGGTGTTTGAGGTAAAGCATTAGGACCTTTCGGATCAGGATAAACTTTGTCTATTTCTTGTACATGAATAGCTTTAAGAAATATTTTCTCTACTTCATATTTATTGTATCCAGGAGTAACCATACTTGATTTTTTAAGTAATTCTGCTTGTATAAGTTTATTCCCATCACTAACCATAATTGGATCAGCAGCAGGACGAATTACTTTTTCAGTACCAACAAAATCTTCTCTTGTAATTATATTTTTTTCTCCACTTAATGTTTCATAAGTAGAACTATCAGTAAGAAATATTTTATTAAGAAGATAAAGTTTTTGTAGTTCTTCTTTAAAAGCCCTATAAGTACGTTTAAATATACCATTAAATACTCGCTGTCCTTCTGAAATCATATTTCTAGAAGTTTCAGCAGGAGTATTTTGTCCAGGATTTACTCCTACTTGAGGATCAGTAGCCATCGCTACTCTTTCACCATAATCAATAAGAAGTCCTAGAAGATTAAATAAAACCGCACTAGGTTCTCTTACAGGAAGAGGAAACACACTTTTCTTTAAATCATCTCCGGTACTATCAACTCTTTTCCACTCAAAAGGTCTAAACGAATTATCTCCCGATCTAATCTTCGCCCCTCTCCCCAAAAATCCACCAGCAGTATTACTAAGAGTACCAGCATCAACAAGCTGATTAATGAGAGTATTAATTGATTCATTAAGAGGACCAAGAAGAATACCAAACCCAAGATCATAAATACCACCATCAGGACTTGGTATAAAAGAATATTTTGTAAAGTAGTTCGTGGGTGTAATATAATAAATTTTACCTTTTGCTGTTTGCTTTATATCGCTTTCGTAAAATCTAGCTACAATTCGCATTACTTGTTTAGTATCTTTACGAATTATTACAATATAGGGTTCACGATAACCATCCCCATCAAGATCAAGATAACGATGTTGCTCTAATAACTCATAAGGAGCATCTGGATCATTATCAGGTCTAATAATTTGTTGAGTATTTTGTTTTTGTTCTTCTAGAATATTTGTTTCCATAATTTGAGGATCAGGAAACTGTTCATATTCTTTATAAACACCCCGAATAATTCGTTCTCTCATTTCATTATGAGAGAGATAAACTATTTGTGTAATTCTAGCTGCTTTTTCTAAAGAAGATGCAAAATAAGGAATATAAATATCTTTTGCTAAGATATTTTCAGAAACATTGTGTTCAATTGCAGGATCAAAATAAGATTTTTTAAACGCACTACCAATAATGGGTAAGGTTATAAGAACTTTATCCATGTGATCTTCCCAAGCCTCATCTTCTTCAAGAATTTGATAGCTCATATATTTAGCTATTCGAAGAGATTTTACTTCATCTTCAGGATCATCTGAAATTGTACGACATTTTACAACATCTATTCCAGATATAAGTGAAGGATAAGCTCTTGCATGAAATTGAAGAGCAGCTACAGTAATAATGGGAAATTTAATGTTACTTGCATTACTCCAAGGAAATGTTTTAGTTTCTGCCACTTGAAGAGCAAGATCAAGAGCATTTTTCATCTTGGTTTCCCAACCAGACCTACTTTGCTTATCTATAGACCACTCATCATAAACCATATTTCCTATTTTTGTACAAGTTTCTTCCGAGAGTTCCTTAGCAAGATTAGGACTCTTGAGAATTGTAGACATTGTTAATTTTTCGTTAAATTGATCCATCAATATCCTGTTGTTTGGTTGCGTGATTCTTCGTAATGTTGAGAAGTATGAAGCATTTCTTCATATTCCTCCTCAGTTTCTTCTTCAGTCGTAGGAGCTGTTATAAGTTTATCAAGAAGTAATCCAAGATAAGCAAGAGCATCTACTTGGTCATCATGTTTTCCTCTGTTAAACTGTAATAATTCATCTTCAAAAGTCATAAACCACTCTTGTGATTTATCTACTTTTACTCCACCAGCCCTCATTCGTGCTCGAATACTCTGTGCTCGTTGTTTTTTATCGCTACGATGAGGCCTCATTAATTCAATGTTAATAATAACATTTTTTTCTAGCATCTCTCGGTTAAGATAAGGACCAAGAGCTTTAGTAATTTGTGTATCCTCAACTGCAAACAATAAAGGACTATATACTTTTTGAAGAGCAAGCATTGTGTCTACAATCTCTACTCCATCTAACCTATCTCGTATTACTTGTTTGATGTAAAGAACACCCTCTTCATCCATTCCGCCTACTACAAAAACAGTATAATCTGCTTTTTGTGTTTCACTAATAGCTAAATCTCCAGCAATATAGTAAATAAGTTTTCTTTTTTTATCTTCTTGATTCATCGCTACAATATCTGTTTTCTTGAAGAAAGCATTTAATTCGTCTATAGGAGCATTAAGATACTCTTGAGAGTAAACATCACTTAATCCTCGTTGCTTGTAATCAAGTTGAATAATTTTTAACTCTTCTTTACTAAATCTTTCACTCCACAAAATCTGTGAGAAATCTGGATTATGTGCTTTGTATTTTACGGATTTCCACATACCGTTACGACCACTCTCTTTTAACTCACTTATCTCATAATTACCAAATCTTTTGTTTGGCATTAAGTTTTCAAGCATTGAGTCGCTGTGTAGAATTGTTCCTACATATCGAATTATTCCATCTCTAGAGAGAATAGGAATAAGGGCTCCAGTAAACCACCTACGAAACTTATCTCTTCGTTCTTTGTTGAGAACTTGTTCATCAGATTCCATATCATCTAGTAAAATTAAGTCTGGTCGATGACTATCCCAAAGAAGTCCTCGCATTTTCTGTTCAGAGCCTTTTGCAGTAACTCTAAATTTATATCCATCAGTAAACTCAACTATAATATCACTTTCAGAATCTTTTTCAAATTCTACAAGACCTTTATTGTTTCGTTTAACTCCAAAAAGAGAAATAATATCTTCATTATTTTGAAGAGCTATTTTCATTTGTCCAAGAAACATACAAGCTTGAGTTTCACTGTCAGAAACTATAATTGCATATTTTCTATCTCTAAAAAGAAGAGAAGCTAGTCCATAAGCAAAAGTTACTGATGTTGATTTTGCATGACTTCTTGGTAGAGCCATAGCTACAAATCTATCTTTACTGCAACACATTTTCCAAAGTTCATCATGGAAATCTGGTATTTGTGTTGCTGCATCGTAGTTCTTTACTAAACACGAGCCTACGAAACCCCGTATTACTTCTGGTGTTAACATATTACTTCATATTTAATAGATTCATAAGTAGGCAATAATTTGGGAGTTATTTTATAAAATACAGTTTGAAGGTGTTCTTTTATACTTTCCCATTGTTCTTGTGTAGGAAGATTTTTATTTAATTCTATAAAACCTTGTAACCAATAAGTGAATTGTTCTGCTGTCATTTCATTGAGCCATTAGATTTTCTTTTAAAACTCCGATTCTTCGCTTTTGATTGCACTCTTAAATTATTTGATGTAGTTGTACCGCCTTTACTAAGAGGAGTAATATGATCTACATCTTTACCTTTTACAGCAGTCTTTCCTTTTTTTCTAGTGACAATAGCTCGAGCTAGATTTCGTTCAGCACGATCTTTTACTCGATTAGGTTTTTTAGTATGTTCCCAATTAAGTTCTTTTTTATAATCGCGCTTACCTTTAGTTTGGTAGGGCACAAGTATCTCCTGTGTTTCCAAGATCATCTAAAGAATTAGGAATCATTGTTTTAAAGAATTGACAAGGAAACATTCGCTGTACTTCTGCTGTATAAATTCTATTTTTATCGTTTAATAAAGGAGTCATTTGTTGATTCATTATTCCCATAGGTATTGAAAGAAAAAGATTACTTATAAAGATAGTTTTAACTAGGAACATCTGACAAAAGAACATCTTCTTGTGTCTCCTTTCTTTTTATTTTTAACTCTTGATCTTCATTTACAAATTCTCCTTCAATATATTCATTAACCAACTTCTCCCCACCTACATCAAAACTATCTACTTTTTTATTTGCAAACTTTGCAAATTCCTCTGCAAGTTTAAGAAGTCTACCATTGACTCCTTCATTAGTATCTTGTTTTGGTGCATCGAATAACTTTTTGATTTCTTCTCGTTTATCCATGAAATCACTAGCTATCCTGTGAATATCCCTAGCTTTCAAGGGAATTCGTTCTATAGTTCCAAATTTAGAGTCAAGAATATAGTCTCCATTTTCAATCCTATCTTCTAGTTTTTCTAGTGTTTTCTCAACAATAGAGGATAGTTTCTTATCTTGTTTTAGACCATCTTCTTCTCGAAGTTGTCTCATGTATTCTATCCACCACGGTTGTCTCTTCCATACTTGACAAGTATTATATGGAACATTACAGATAGAACTAGCTACTCGAAGATTGCCTACCTTTAACCAGGTAGTGATAACCTCTATTCGTTTCTTTTCCGGCCACCAACCTGGTTCATTTGGTAGGCGTTTCTTTTCTTTTACATAAACATATCTACCCAAAGTATTCTCCTATTTTCTAAATATTATAGTCTATAAGTTATTATATCATTTTCTCTATGTAAAAGTCAAGAACTTTCGTATTTATTTTAATTTATTACAATTTTTCTTGCTTTTTTATATTCCTTTATGATATAATAAGTAAAGAGGTAAAAGTTTTACATGCTTATCTGTGTCTAAAACTTTTTTTTCTTTCTTTTCTCACTGCTTGTCCGACATGGACTACGAGGCAACTACCCGTGTGAGCTTTTCCAAAAACATTACGTTTGGGGAAGGGGGGATTTGTTTCATTTTTTTTAAAAATGGTAGTTATATAAGAACATATAATAAATAAATATATAAGATATAGATGTAGACATTCCTTGAAACAAGGAATGGCTATTTTATCGCGAGGGGTCCACAAGACCCCCGAGCAAAATTAAAATTCAATCATTTTTAATGATAAGAATTTTCAAGATTAAAAGTTCAAAAAGGAGACCCCCTTTAATAAAAAAATACTAGCAACGTTAAATGGTTAGGTAAATAAAAAAAATTAGAATTAAATTTCCCCCTCCCTCCTACTTAGATTTAGACAGGAGATAGCAGCTAGATCAAGGCTAATAGCCGCATAATAGCTGAAGATAAGGGAAGTGTATCCTATAGAATACAGTGTTGGATTAAACTCCATCAGTCCAAACAGGCCTTTGCATTATTCATTTAATCTATTTATATCCCTATAAATATTATTAATACTCTTGGCCTCCTCCTTGCTTACCCCTGACGATCTTTCGTCGAACCCGTCGAGACTTCGACACCTAGCAAGAACCGTGCTGTTGTGGAATCAACGGCTTACGCCTGGCACGGTGCATGCACCCTTTTCGTCGGGCTTTCAAGCCTCAGTCAGTAATTGATTCATCAACCTTTTCATATACAGGAGTATTATCATGGATTTGCAAGCTCTCATTGCGGCAGAAGTCGCCAAAGGCGTGGCAGCGGCATTAGCAGCCATTCCTCAGCAAGCAACACCGGCTTCTAAGCCGGAACCGAACCAACCTATTCTCCGGGCACTGACCAAGGAACTGTTTGTTGACTTTGAGGGTCGGCTATTCCTCAATGCGCCGTATCCTTCCGATGGCAAAATTACCATGTTCACAGTCGAAGTCCCCAATGTAGGCACCGTGGCCCTTTATCAGGGTTGGAAGGGCAAGCTCCTCTGTAGACTTCTCAAGGCCGAAGAAAAGGATAATGCTCGCCAACAA
>Ga0209342_10005729_pt1 | contig 12663 bp, 14 predicted proteins | sample RifCSP16_2_FD_184023 | JGI IMG/M metagenome (GOLD analysis project Ga0209342, IMG submission 184023) | Soil microbial communities from Rifle, Colorado - Rifle CSP2_sed 16_2 (SPAdes) (version 2) | ecosystem: Environmental > Terrestrial > Deep subsurface > Rock core/Sediment | place: Rifle... | reverse complement strand
TCCGATCTATCCGCCTTGATCACGGCGTCGAAGCGCTCGCCGGGGTTGACGCCCAGGGTGTCGCACTCGAACGCCGCGCTGCCGAGAGGGTGGCCATCCCGTGCAACGACCTTCATGACGAACCCGTGGCTGTGGAACGGGTGCATCATGACCCCTTCGTTCATGAACCTGACCAGCACCGTCTCACCGGCGGCGGCAAGGATCGGCAACGTAGCCGGGAAGCCGTGGGCGTTGATCGTGAACCCTCCGAGCACATCGTTGGAAACCCAGATGTACTCCCGGTCGTACGTCACCGGGTTGTCCTTCGGCTCCACGATGAATGCGCCGAGGAGGCCGCGGCCGACCTGGTCGGTCGCGTTGTGGTGCGAGTGGTACATGAGCGAGCCTGCGGTTCTCGCGGTGAACTCGTAGGTGTAGGTCTCTCCAGGGGTGATCGGTAGCTGAGTGACGAAGGGCACGCCGTCCTGGAAGAAGTCGTCGAACTCGACGCCGTGGAAGTGGATGCCCGTCGTCTCCTTGAGGTTGTTGGTGAAGATCGCCCGGACCTTGTCGCCCTGGTTGACTCGGATCGTGGGCCCTGGCGTCTGCTTGTTGTAGCCGAGCGCTGCGATCGGATCCTTCAGTTCGTCGATCTTCTGCTCGATCTCGTCGACGGTGAGCCTGAAGACCTTGACATCCCCGTCGATCTCGGGCGTGAGCGGCGCGAGCACGTCGTTGAGGAAAAGTTGCGGGACCTGGGCGAACGCCGGCTTCTTCTGGAGTTCGGGATAGCCGTCCGCCGCACCGAGGATGACGGCGAGCTTCGCGAACGCCGCGGCGCCGTAGATGTCCTTGAGCGCGGGTGCGAGGTTGCCAATGTAGCGCCGGACAACGCTGCGGGCGCTGACATCGTGCTCTGACCAGCCGCGCGGGATCGGGCCCGGCGGAGCGTGGGAGGCGGCCACGCTCGGGGCGCCGGGGGTCGGCGACGCGCCCGACGGCGTCAGTGACGGGACCACATTCGGCGCGCAGGCGACGACGCCTACCCCGACGAGGCCGACCCCCGCAAAGGTCGCGCCGCGCAGGAACCGGCGCCGTGAGAGCCCAGGCAATGCGATCCGTGCGAGCAGATCGGGAGAACTAGGCGGCTCAGCGACGGCGGCAGGAGGATCTGCCGCCCGCAACTGCGATTCGACGGTGACACCACCGGCGACGTCTACGGCGGTCCTGAGGGTTCCGGGCTCGGTGAGTGGTGCCATGGCGGTGACTCCAACATGCTGGCCGGCGGTTTCCGCCAGCTTCTGAAGTCATCGTGGGGCAGGCGAGCCGCCATTTCATGGTGCGGCAGAACCAATCTTGCCGCCGCGTCGAGGACGCACTCAGATCAGGCCGTTACGCATCCCCAGGAGAACCGTCTCCAGCCGACTCCGAGCGCCGAGCTTGCGCTGCACGTTCGCGACGTGGTTGCGGGCGGTAAAGACGCTGATCGTGAGGTCCTCCGCGATCTCGTCCACCGTCGAGCCCCCGGCCAGGAGGCGGAGGACCTCCAGCTCCCGTCGCGTGAGCCGCTCCGCGATCGGCAGCCCTTCGTCCAGTGAGTCACGGACGGGGGTCGCGGCCTGGCGCGGCAGGCCGGGGTGGCGCGTCACCTCACGCAGCAGATGCATGACGCGAAACGTCCTGTTGCCACCATCGAGAACGACCACGCTGTTGCTGAGGCATTTGACCGTGCCGTCGCGGGCGTGGGCCGCGACCTCGTAGGCGGCGGTACCGCGTCCCCGTTGTGCGTTAGCCGTCACCCGGCAGAGGCGTCGGCAGATCGGGTGACCACCGGGTTCGCGGCCCATCAGGACCAGGAAGCAGGGCCGGCCTATCACCTCCTCGGCCGAGTAGCCAAGGACGCGCTGTGCAGAACTCGACCAGGCGACGATCTGCTGGTGCTCATCGGTCACGAACAGGCCGTCCGCCGTTGCGATCCGACCGAGCCAGGGATCCTCGATGATGGCAGTGTCGTCGAGCGGGATGCGCGGCTCCGTAACCGGTCCGACAAAGGGATGCTGCTCGGACTGGTTCGAGGCCCTCTCTTGGCGGGTGCTCATCAGGGTTTCCTATCCAGTTCCAGGCGTCCACAGGGACAAGACCGGAAGCGTGTCTCGGCGCCCTGCGCCCAGTCTTGCCGACAACCTAGCCATCGGGGATGCAGTGACTGAAGTGACGGAGGGACTGTCTTCGAGAGCCGAACGGCCCATTGGAAGGACCACTCCTGCCCTCGGATCACTTCGAGCATGGCCGGACGCTCGCATCCTGCCCTCTCCGAGACGCTCCCGAGGCCGTGCACGATGAAAGCCAGCGAGAGAACGCAGGTCGGATAGCTCTGGATCACGACGGCACTCCAGGGGTATGGCGAGGTCGACGCCGATCCTTTGGCCACTGTGACAGGAGTCGGTTCGAGCCTTGCCGCCGCGACCCTGTATCGGCTCCGGTCTGTACCCTGTAGCCGGCCGCAGCTGGCTGGATTCGGCCGGAGCTGACCGGATCATCCGTGCTCAGCCGGAGTCCGCCGGACTCTTTCGGCGATTCCGGTATGCGGTACCAGCACTCCTCGATCAGGCCGATTCGTGCTCAAAACGAGGCGAAATGGACTCGTGCGGCGGTCATCTGAGCCCTTATCTGAACCCTTATCTGAACCCTTACTCGTCGGGCGCCGGTTGGTAAGGCCTCTTCAGTGCGTGACGCGGGGCACAAGATGTGGTGCAGGGTGAGCCGGGGGCACTAGATATCGTGGTCGGTGCCGCCGGCACGCGTCGAGCGCTTCACCCGATCGCACATAGCTTGCGGACAGATAAGTTCCGTCATACCACGCAGCGGCAACACACGTACACGCGCGTCCTTTCGCCATTTTGGATGGTGATAGGGTCGCCCCTTGTCGCGATAGACCGCCCTCGTTGGGCGGCCCACCGCGACAAGCCGTACCTTTCGTTGGCGGTTACGGAAGAGCGGTCAGCTTGACGTAGGTGCTGAGCCCGCCCGCAGTGGAGCCAAGTGTCCAGCCCGTCGGGGCCGGCCGCGAGGCGTCCTGGGTCCGCAGCTGGATGACGACGCTGCTCGTCATGCACACCCCGGCGCGCACGACTTGGTTTGCGTTAAGGCCGTCCGGTCCAAGCAACACCTTGTCGGTGGCGTTCGGGCACGCGGCAGGATCCAACAGGTACTGCTCGGTGGTGACGCCGAGGATGGCCGGGAAGAACCCGATCGGCGCGTGACCCGGCTCGGCCTTTCCGTCGTGGATGTGCCAGTTGTTCGCGTTGTCGCTTGCCGCCACCGGAGTGGAGACAAAGACGGCGGTCAACACCGTCGCAAGAATGACAAACCGATGCATTTCTTACCTCTTTCACTTTCATTGACGGGACGCGCGCCGCCGCACCCTTCTGAACGGTCCCGGCGAGACTGGCGTCCCTGTTTCCCGTCGGCGACTACGAGCTGGCCGGCATGATCTGGATCGTCCCGATGAAGCGCCCGGTGTCGGGGTCGACAAGCTGGCTCTCTTCCTGGACCCGCGCGCGAGCCAGCCAGCCGCTCGTCACGCTGCCGTTCAGCACGACGCGTCCGGTGCTGAAGTTGATCTGGCCGCTGACGAGCGCAGTGAACGATCGACTCGCCGAGTTAACCTCGACGGTTGCGCTGAAGTGCTGCGTGTTGCCGATGACGCTCTTGTCGAAGAGCGTCATCTCGATCGTGCCGCCGCCCTCCACGGTCCCGAGGTAGTAATCAGGTGCGGCCCACTGCTTCTCGAACTCGAGGACGACCGGCCGCTGTGCCGCCGCCACCGGTGTCCCAACCAGGAGGATCGTCATCAGTGACACGACGATGCTCATTACCCTGTTCATCACCTATCTCCTTGCGATAGCGTCATCTCCATCACGGGTTGGAGCGTCCGAGCACGCCGGCTTCTGCCGGAGACGGCCGCGATGACCGCTTCGGCGGATCCGATCGGGTCGAACGCCCAGCCCTCCACGACCACCCCCAGCGATCGCTGGTCGCGGACGAGGGCGACGCTGGTCACACCCAGGCGGGCGAGCGCCGAAAGCGCGTCCGAGCGAAGGCAGGCCTTCGTCCCGACCGGCATCAGCACCAGCAAGATCGCCATCGTCACACCTCAACCGCGGGGGGTTCGAGGTGACGCTATGTGTGACGAGCTTTCCGTATCATCGGGGAATTCATGTACGTTTCGTCCCGCCCTTTTTCAGGCGCGCCGCGAGCTCGGTGCGGTTCCGAACCTCGAGCTTGCGGAAGAGGTTGACGAGATGGCGCTCGACGGTCTTTGGGGAGAGAAACAGTGTCGAGGCGACCTCGCGATTGGTTGCGCCTGCGGCGACGAGGCGCGCCACTTCTTCCTCCCTCGCGGTGAGCGGCGCGCCGGCTGCGCCGCGACGCCAGGTGCGCACGCCCAGCAGGCGCAGGGACTGCTCGGCAAGGTCGCGGACCGTCTCCGCCCCGCGCTCGCGTGCCGCGACCGCGGCATGCTGGAGCACGACGACGGCTCGTTCGTCGCCGATGGCGACCAGGGCGCGCCCGAGGTCGAGCCGGATCCAGAGCGCCGCGAGCCGGTAGGGGGAGGACTCGGCCGCGGCGAGCGCCGCCTCGAGCGCGGCGACACGCTCCTTGGGCGTGGCCGCCGCGAGCGCATTGGCGTGACCATGTGCCAGCCGATCGAGGTCATCCAGCGGGAACTTGAGCCGATCTCTCCGCTCCAGGGCAATCCGCGCCGTGTCGTGGTCGCCGACGCGGCTCAGCGCCTCGGCCGCCAGCAGCAGGAGCTCGCCGGTGCAACGGGGGCAACCGACGGAGGCCGCACATTCGTCGGCTGCCTCGAGCTGCGAGTGGACCGTCTCTGCCGCCTCCGTGCCGTGGAGTCGGGCCGCCCACACGGCGCGATCACCGTGCAACACGATCCGCTGGTGCTCATTGGCCTCGTGCGCGATCTCTTGCTCCAGGAGCGTCAGCGCTTGTGCAACGTGGCCACGTTCAAGCCACACACTGGCAGCGATGCGCGCCACCCGGTGCCGAGCGCGCGGGACGTCGCCGACGCGCCGGGCGAGCTCGCTCGTCTCGCGGACGATCGCCTCAGCCTCCTCGAGCTCGCCGATCAGCGCGAGCGTCCGCCCCAGCCAGAAGCCCGCATCGACCGCAAGCCGTGGCAGCACCGCCCGTTGCGTATCGGCCCAGACACGCCGGAAGCGCGCCAAGGCCTGCCGCACTCGACCGTTCTGGCGCAGCGCCACGCCGAGGGCGAGCGCGGCTTCGAGGACCTCCTCGAGGCCGACGCCGCGGGCCGCTGTCTCGCGCTGCTCCGCCGTGCGCAGCAGCGCCTGAGGATCGCCCTCCTGCATCGCGGCTTCGTACTCGAGGCGCAGCGCATCCAGCAGGGCGCGCTGAAGCTTCGAATCGTGACGTCTTGGGCGAGCTGGCTTGCTCGCGAGCCACCTTGCGACCGATGCCGCCTCGCGGGCAAGTGCGCGACCCTCCGGCCCGCGCTGCTCGAGCCACAGGCAGATCGCGGCCTCATGCGTCGTTTGCTCCAGGCTCAGCACCGCGTCATCGCGCAGAAGGTCCCGGCTTCGTGAGAGGAGCTCGCGTGCTTCGTCGGCCCTCCCGAGCGCATACGCCGCGCGGGATGCCTCCAGTGCGGCCGACGCCCGCGTTGCACGAGCTTCGGCTCGCTCCGCCACCAGCGACCACCGCGCCAATGCCTGCTTATGCTCCCCGAGCTCGTAGGAGAGCGCTGCCACGTTCGCCTGGAGAGCAACAGTTTCGGGCGCCAGCGGGTCAGCCTCGTCCGCCAGCACACCCAGCTCCTCGGCGCCGTCGGTCCCTAGCAGCCGGCGCTGGGGCGAGGTTGCGAGCCTCCCGGCGAGAGCCAGGACGGAGAGGCCGGCCGCCCGACGATGCTCCAGCGCAAGTCGCAGGAGTTGGAGATCGCCGCCTGCGTCACGCTCGAATCCTGCCGCGAGTCGACGATGGATGCGAAGGCGAACTTCCTCGGGAAGCTGTGCGGCGGCGGTGGCCCGGATCAGGTCGTGGGCTGTCTGCGCGGTGCCCCCGTGTATCTTGGCCAGTCCTCGCTCGACGAGCACGTCCAGGGCGGCCTCAACGCGTTCGGGTTGACGGTCGAGCAGCTCGGCAGCCGCGGCGACCGAGATCGGACGTCCTGCCAGGGCGAGCGTTCCAAGCAGCGTGGCGGCGACTGGACCTGCCCCGCGCAGACGCCGCGTGAGAATCTCTTCCAGGCCGCGCCCGGCTTTGCCGTAGAGCACGAGCGCTTCGAGCCAGAAGGGGATGCCATCGGCCCGTCGCCACAGCGTGCCTGCGGCTTGTGCATCGAGCCCGGGATCGAGGGCCAGGGCCAGGGCCGTCCCATCCTCCTGGTCCAGGGCCCCGAGATCGATGCGGTGCAGGCAAGCCTCCGGCATGCCATCGAATAGTTCCTCCCCGGGTCCGCCGGGCCGTGTCGCGGCCAGAATGGCGAGTCGCTGGTGCGACTCGGAGGCAGCACGCACCAGGTAGTGGCACAACGACAGCGAGAGATCGTCGACCCACTGCAGGTCATCGATGACGAGCAGTGCCGGCTCCACGGTGCGAAGCGCACGACGAGCAGCCTCGAAGATCCGAAGCGGCTCGAACGTGCCGGCGTCGGGTCGTGCCTCTGCGGCCGGCCCTTCAGCGACCGAGCCGAAGACCAGCGCATCCAGAGTCTCTCCGTGGCCCGGGATGGCGACCAACCCGCGGAAGAGCCCGGCCGCGGCGGCGAGCGGTACGTGGCGCTCGGACTCGAAGCCGACGACTGCGAACGAGGGGACGCGAGGCGCCAGCTCGCGCGCCTCGGCGAGGAGGCGGCTCTTGCCGCAGCCGGGGACACCGCTGACCAGCGCCGCGGCCGTGCCAGCCGAAGTCGCGACGACCTCCGCCAGCGTTCGGAGTTCTCGGGTTCTGCCGACGAAGGTGCTCACATCGAGGAGCCTACGCTCGCCAGCCGCGGGCGGAAAGAGGCGGTCGGGACCGATCTGTGGTGGGGGAGCGGGCAAGAGGACAGCGCACGGACGGCGAGGCTCGCGATCAAGTGCTCGTCGTGACCTTGCAGCGCCGGCCAACTCGTGACCGTATAACTGCGCGCTTTCGCTCGGCCTCCCGCGCTCGTAGCACAGCCCTCAGGCGGAAATGCTTGGCATGCAAGAGGCCGCTGGTTCGAGTCCGCCGGTGACAGAACTCCGGGCGCGTTCGTGCCAACCGGACACTGACAGCGACCCGACTCGCCCGACGATCGATGCGTTGTTAGTGCGGAGAAGCCACGACCTGCGCGGGGTCTCTGAGCCCTTATCCGAGCCCTTATGGATCGTGTCCCATGCGTCCCAGGTGACTCATGCCCCCCACCATGACGTTCGGTGGGACGCATGGCACGGAATACAGCGCATCCGGTATGCGGTACCAAGTCTCATCAAGGCTCGACCACCCGCTGTGCCGGTTGCCAATCGAAGGCGGCAATGTGGATCTCCCACCAGCGTCAGTCGGTCGGGCGCACCCTGTCGTGGTTCACATAGCTGCGGATGCGCCAGGGAGCGGGGCCGACCAACTGATAGGACGTACGAAAGTCGCGAATTAGGCTGCTGTCCGGCGCGCGGACATGCCAGCGAACGGTCGCCACCGCCGCGCTGTCGCCCTGCTCTAGCACATCGAGCTCGGCGATCTCTGCCGCCGCGGCGCCTGCCTCGCGATAGGCCGCCATCACGCCCGCAAGGTGCTCAACGACCGCGTTCCGGTCGGGGAGCGGGATCGGGGTTCCGTTGCGTACGGCGAGGAACGGCGCCTCGTAGATATCCGCGACCGCCTCTGCGTCTCCGGCCATGTAGAGCTCGGCATAGCGCTGGAAGAGCAGGGCGAGGTCGTGCGGCACTGGTCATCACCTGCAACGGGCAACGGCATTATCCGGCCCTCTGTCTAGACTGCTCGCCGTGCCACCTCTGACGGGGCTAACGTCGTCGAGCGAGCCGTGGCCAGATCTCGGAAGGGCGGGCTGAAGGTCACGCCAATACGATCGGCGAGCGCTACGAGCGTGCGGTCGCGTCTCGCACGGCATCGCAGCATCATGATGCTACAATGCGGTTATGTCCAAAGTCCGAACGACGCTGACTGTCGACGCCGAGGTTCTGCGCGCGGTGAGGGTTCGCGCCGCTCGCATGGGTAAGGGTGACAGCCAGGTCATCGAGGAGGCGCTACGCCGAGACCTGGGGCTGGACCTCCTCGATAGGTTGTGGGCTCGCAACCAGCTTGGCGAGGAGCAGGCGACCGCGCTCGCGGTCGAGGCCCAGCACGCGGTCCGCAGCCAGCGCCGGTAGCCGGCGGTGCGTGCCGTTCTCGATGTCAACGTCCTGATCTCGGCCGTTCTGTCGCCTACCGGCACCCCGGCTCGCCTGCTGCTCGCCTGGCAGGCTGGTGCCTTCGAGCTGATCGTGTCGCCTGCGCTGCTTGACGAGCTGCAGCGCGCGCTCGCCTACCCGAAGCTCCACCGCCTGATCCCGGTGGCCGAGGCGGAGGCCTTCGGGGCTTGGCTCGCCGACGCAGCCACCCTCGCACCCGATCCCGGCGATCCTCCGCCGGTGCGTTCGCCAGACCCCGGCGACGACTACCTCATCGCCCTCGCCGCCGCGCAAGCGGCGATCCTCGTCTCCGGCGACGGCCATCTCCTCGCGCTGGCCAACGCATTCCCGGTGCACTCGCCCGCGAGCCTGGTATCCCTGCTTGGCGAGCGGTGACCGGCATGGGAGGCGGACGGCATGCCGTCGGATCGGCGGTCCTCGCATAGCTAGGCCCCCGTTGGCGAACTGGGGTGATGCTCCGGGCTGGCACCGGACCCTTATCCGAACCCTCATCGAGCCTGTCTCATGCGTCTCATGCGTCTCCAGACCGCGACGAGCTCGCGGTCGCCGGCCTCCGTCTCAGATCCGACCAGGAGCCTGACCTCGAGCGCAGCTGCAAGGCGCTCCAGAGCGGTCACGCTGGTGATGTGCTAGCCGCTCTCAATGCGACTGATGGTCGAGGCACTTGCGAGGCGCGCGATGGGCGGCCTTCGAGGAACATGACTTACACGTCAGCTCCGACCTCCCGGAAGAATCCCGCAGACTTCTCAACGGATGAACAACGTATCCTGGCGGCCCTGCCAGGGACTGTGCTTGCTGTCACGGTGTCGGCGAACTGCCACACTTACGGCGGAACCTTCATCACCTATGGGACCGCCGACAATTGGCAGGACCACACCCACGGCGGCTACTTGCGGCATACCTGGTACTACGGCAGACAATACGTGGATGAGGTCTGGTGGTGGGAGACGGGCGTCGAGTACGGGACGGTCAATGGCCCGAACCTTGCCGGTGCCGGTGCTGCCTGCCCGGTGTGACCATCGGAGGGGCGCGCGAGTTATTGGGGGCGATCATCCTGGGTGTGGCGATCATCGGCTGCACCCCGGTGGTGGTGAACCCCACGTCCTCCGGGCCGCCGGGCGGTTCGACCGACGCGGCGTGGCAACCGCCGGTTCAACCGCTTCCCAGCGATCCGGGATACCGTGAGCGACTGGGGGCGTACGCCGATCTCGTGTTGGGTTCGTCGGCGCTTGTCCCTCCGGGATCCCCCGAACATCTGGCTTATTTATCAAGTTGCATCGAATCCGCCGGCTTCGATGTGGACATTGCTGAGGGAGGCATCTCCACGAGGCCCGGCGTGCAGGAGTCGCACTTCCGCGACGTAATGGCGTAGTGCGAACAGGCCGCGGTCGATAGCGGACTGGTGAAGGCCAGCGAACCTCTGAGGTGTATTCGTGAGTAGCGAGCGAAACGGTGTGGTGAGCGACTTCCTCAAGACCTATGGCCGGACAGAACAGGATCTTCTCGGGGCCGACCGGCTGCATGCGCCGGGCCTCTTCGCGGGGGAGACCGAGTTCATCGAGTTCGCCAACCGGGATTACGAGCGGGACAGGCACTGGGCGTTTGAAATCAAGCCCGAGGAGTCTGCGCTGATTGTGGTGGACATGCAGGAGGACTTCGTAAACCCGAATAATCCGATGTGCGTCCCCGAAGCGTACCGTCAGGTCCCTCGCATCAAGACCCTCATCGAAGCCTGTCGTGAGATCGGAGTTCCGGTTATCTACTCGGCCCATAACATCGCGGGCGACTGCTGCGCCGACTTCTACGAGTACTGGGACCTGGTCGCGGCGGGGGCCATCAAGGAAGGGAGCGAAGGCGCCGATATCTACCACGAGATCTACCCGAAGCCCGGTGAGCGGGTAATCCGGGTCAAGCACACGTATGACTCGTTCGCGGGGACTGACCTTGATTACGTGCTGAGGGACCAGGACATCAAGACGATCATCATCTGTGGGACGCTCACGAACTTCTGCTGCGAGTCCACAGCCCGCACCGGCTACTTCCTGAACTATCACGTCGTGTTCGGCAGCGATGTCAACGCCACCGACAACGCCATGGCTCACAACGCGACGATCCGGACGATGCGCCGGGGATTCGCAAGGGTGATGGACCATCAGACGATCATTGATGTGCTCCGCAACGGTGATCGCCTCTACAGGCAGGCGCGGGAGCAGCGTGCCGAATCACACACTCGATCGGGTCAGCGGGCTGCGCGGTGAGCCCTTATCTGAGCCCTTATCGCGGCCGTCCGAGGCGTCCCACCGCGGTCAGATTCGCCCACCGGAACCAACGTGGAACGCGTGGGTTGCTACGCCCAGAATCCGGTATGCGGTACCAAACTCCCGCTGGAGGCCACCCCCTTATTCACGCTCAGAACCACCGTTCCGAGCGGCGCCGTACCCTTACAGATACCCTCTCAGGCCTCCGCCCCGAGTAGCAGGTCCATCCCTCGCGCCGCTTCTTCCTGCATCGTCGGGATGTTGCGATCGAGGTCGGCTGCATCGCCAAGAAAGTCAGAATCGGTGGTCGCGTACCCGTCACTCGACACCGACATCCAACAGATCTGTGGATCGGTCCATTCCTCGCCCAAGACGTAGGCGATGATAGACCGACGGGAGCAACCGGCGCAGCAGGGGGTCCGCCATCAGCGTGCCGTTGCGTGCCTGGCCGTCGCGATGCAGGGCGTTCCCGACGTCGTGGAGCATGCCGGCCGCCAGCACGACCAGTGTGGCGTCATCGAGGTCCCCCACGCCAGTCGACAGGATGTCAGGCACCTGTCCGGCCGTAACCAGGAGGTCGAGGAGCTGGACTGCTGCCGAGCCAGTCAGGCGTGCGTGGAGTGGCCCGTGGGGATCCGAAACGGGTGACCGGATTCCGCCGCCTCGACCAGCTGGAGGATGCCTTCGGCCTGTCCAGCCCCGCCAAGGTGGCCTGAAGGATTCTGTCCGGCGGGCCGCGCTTCTGGCCCGCTGCCAGCGCGATCCGTACCTCACGGCGCCCACGACTGCGATGATCGCGCCATCAGCCGTCGTGGAGTTCGACGGTCTCCTCGGTCGCGAGGACGAGACACGAAGTGAGCCGGTCGGCGTTGTCGCGGACGATCGCCTCACCGAGACGCACGATCTCGCGCACTCGTTCATCGACCAGCCGATAGCGGTTGTACCGGCCGTCCACCAGTGCCTCGACGTAGCCGCACCAGCGCAGGCACGAGAGGTGACTCGAGACGCGTCCCTGCGCCAGGCCGAGGAGCCGCACGATCTCGGTCACCGTGCGCGGTTGTTCGGCAAGGAGCTCCAGGATCCGCACTCGAGTGGGATCAGAGAGGCCGTGGAAGAACGTGGCGAGCACCTCGGGACGCTCGAGCGCCTCGGCCCGCTGGGCGGCTGCTGGCAGGTTGCTCGTCATCGGACCGGCCTCACCCGTGCGCCGAGTGCGATCGAGGTCCGCGCACACTCTGCCCATTCGCCTGCGTCCTTGGACGCCGCCTCGCGCAACCTGAGGGTCGCGAGCACCTGGGTCTCAACGGGACGAGGCCCGCTCATTCCGCGCAGCATGAGAGCTTCGTCACGTCGCGACTGAATGCCTGGGCACCGATCTTGAGCGCCTCGCTCATGGTCGGGTAGACGTGGATGAGATCGATGAAGTCGGGCAGCGACGCCTTGAAGTGCATCGCCATCGCCGCCTCGTGGATGATCTCCGGCGCCGATTCCCCGATGACATGAACGCCGAGCACACGCTCGTCAATCGTGGACGCGATGAACTTGACGAACCCGGTGGTCTTGTGAACCGCTCCCGCACGTGGGACGTACTCAAGGGGCGTGCTGGCTGACACCGCGGGGGTGCGGCGCGCCTTGACCTCGGCCTCGGTCAGTCCGACAACCGCGATCGGCGGGTCGGTGAAGATCGCGCGCGGGATGACCGTGCCATCGAACTTACGCCTCGCGTCGGCGAAGGCGTTCTCGGCGGCGATCCGGCCCTGGCGCGCGCCGATCGGCGTCGCCATCTGCGATCCGTGCTGGCGACCGATGATGTCTCCCGCCGCCCAGATGTGCGGCTGGTTGGTCCGTAGGTCGGCGCTGACCGTGATGAAGCCGCCCGCGTCCTGCGCGACGCCGGCCTGGTCGAGCCTGAGCGTGTCCGTGTTCGGCATCCGGCCCGTGGCCACGAGGAGACGTGCGGCGTGGATGACCGGGTTCGCCTTCGGCGCCTCGAG
>Ga0209342_10005727_pt1 | contig 12665 bp, 10 predicted proteins | sample RifCSP16_2_FD_184023 | JGI IMG/M metagenome (GOLD analysis project Ga0209342, IMG submission 184023) | Soil microbial communities from Rifle, Colorado - Rifle CSP2_sed 16_2 (SPAdes) (version 2) | ecosystem: Environmental > Terrestrial > Deep subsurface > Rock core/Sediment | place: Rifle... | reverse complement strand
ATCCTGGTTAGTCCGCCGGCGTAGTATTCGCACTCGGTGGTGCAAGAAACCCAGTAACTGGATGGCCTTTGTCAAGCTGGCCCTTGCTCACATCCTCCTTGACATGGCACTTTTCGGATAGGCTCTAAACTCGTTTGTAGTTGTAATACGATTAATTATACAAGCTGGATACTTCTAGAGTCCAGTTTAACCCAAAATCAAAACGGTGGCTAGGCAAATTGTAAAAGAAACCCCTCCGGCAACGATTGAACCGGAGGGGCTATGGATCCCAAAGAGCAGTCAGTTACCCAAACCGGTGGAAGTCAGACGCATCTCTCAGCCATTGATCCCAACGTGAGTCAGTTATATGCTGACGCACCCGGCTGAACCAAAGGTCTGCATAACCCTGGAAGTCCTCATCCAATTTGGAGATGCCGGTCTGAGTAGTGCCCCACATGGATTCGTGGATCTCAGACATGGGCCACATCAGCTTGAGGCGGGCGAAATTCTTCGGCGTCACTTCGCCGAAGTATTCCTGCAAGAGACAACGCACCAGGTCGTCGTTCAAGCGATGGTGGTGGCAGAAGTTCCCCAGGTCGAAGAAGATGTCGCCCATGCCGGCGTACTCCCAATCGAGCAATCGCAGTTCGCCGATCTCGCCTGGCACGTCCTCATCCAGCCAGTTCAGGTTGAGCAGGTCGTCGTGGCAGGGAGTGGGGAGATAGGGGTCCTTGAGCAGGGCTTCTTCGCACTGGTGCATTTTCTGCATGATCCAGTCGAAGTCGAAGGGAAACTTGCAGTTGTTGCTCTTGGAAATGCTGATCAGCCATTCCACCCGGCGGAAGACGTTAAACTCGCCTTTCAGGGGTGGACACTGCTTGTGGAAAAGGCGAATCTTACGCACTACCCGGATGATATTATCTGGCTTGGAAATCTCCTCGGGTGGGACGCGTTTGCCGTTCACAAAACGGGTGACCAGGTAGCCTTCCGGCTCGATGAAGTACACCACTTCCGGGGCGACGCCCAGTTTGCCGGCTTCCAGGTTAGCCTGGTGTTCAACGTCGCGCCGGATGCCTAGTTTTTCGGTACCGGCTCCGGTGATGCGCAATACATAGGATTTTTGGTCGGCATCGATCTTATAGTTCAGGTTGGTAATCCCGCCGCCCAATTGCCTGGTTTTTAGGTCTTTAGCGTTTACAAGGAACGGTACTCGGGCAATCGCCTCTTCAAGAGTAAGAGCCATTGAGCTCCTCCCAGAAAATTGTATTCAGTAGTCAGAGGTTAGATATTCAAACTGATCACTGAACCGTGATGATGTCGTTCGTGATTTCCTGGAAAATGGTTTGGTTCGCTCCGGACGGGATGGATGAGCGATGACTTTAATCCGGAGCCAACCAGTGTTATAAATTTCAAGCCTGAGCTGGACAAAACAATAAACGAGGCAAGCTGCCAGGAAGGCAGCTTGCCTCGTTGGATTACTGTAGCCGATCCACAAAAATCGTTTTTATGTCGGATATACAATCAGAGATGGGTAACATCCCGTACTGCTCAGGCTTTTTCCAGTACGCGTTGTCCGGCGACAACCGCCATGCGGTTGCTGACATATTCTTCCAGGCCGATGGAGGCCTTGGAGAAGGCTTCGGCAGTGGTGATGGTGGCGGGGTGGGCGTTGAACTGGTCAATCTCCATGCCGTTCTCGTCCCAGGATTGCAGGACGTAGGGGATCTTGCTCAGCTTGTAGAGGGCTTCCTCCGGTACATCGTCCCACAGGATCTCCTCCTGGAATGTGAGGTTTTCGCAGCGCTGGAAGAGCGGCTCCAGGACATAGGGGGGCATGGTGTAGACGATATCGCCGGCAATCTTGGAGACGTCCCAGAAGTGGTACTTGCCTCCCACCAGGGGACCGTCCCGCATCGAACAGGCCAGCATTTTGCTGGGCATGGCGTTCTCTTTCAATAGGTTGAAGGCCTTGCGAAAGACGTAAATGCCCAGCCAGTGCTTGTCGCTCCAGGAAAGTGTGAGACCACGCCGCGCGGCCTGCTTATCCAGCTCAGGGTGTTCCGTAAGGCGCCCGATCATCATCGTGATCACGGCGCGCCACTTGCTCATGTCGACCCCGTTCTTCTCGCCGAGGGCGTAACCTTCCTTAGCGGCGTTGGCCACCGCCCAGATCTGCGGCATGGTAAAGCAGGTGGTGACGTTGGTGGGGATGGCCATCGAGGTCAGGGCCTTGACCACCTCGACGCCTTGGGTGCTGGCCGGGACTTTGATCATCAGATTGGGAGCAATCGCCCGGATCTCTTTAGCCATCTCGATCATTTTCTCGGGCTCGGTGATCAAGCGCGGATCCAGCTGGCCTGAGATGTATCCATAGCGACCGTTAGAGGCCTCCCAGATAGGGAGCATCATCTCCGCCCCGCGGTGGATGATCTCCCGGTACGTCAGCCAGAAATATTCGTGCTGGGTCAGCCCTGGGTTATCGAGGATCAGAGTGTCGATCCATTCGTTCCAGAAAGCTGGATCGTTCTTGACTGCTCCCAAGGATAGCGGTGGGTTGGTGGTGCAGCCCCGAACCAGGCTTTTAGCTGGGTCGTCAAGCACATAAATCCGGTTGAGCTGTTCCGCAAGGACAGCCTTCTTGGCCGCCGGGGCGGCGTCAACCATCTTCTTAACCCACGTTTCGAAGATCAAGGGGGACGAATCCCACCAGATTTCCATATCGGGGTGGACTTGTGTCAATCTCTCGATAACACTTTCATTCATGTAACTACCTCCTTTCAGGTAATTTGGTTTCTTAACGAAATAGAGTGACCGTCAGGGAATAACGATCACCCCGGTTATAACAATAGGTAAACTCTACCGGTGTGCCATCGTCGGCGTACACGGTTCGCTCTTTGTAGAGGATCGGTGCGCCCTCTTCGATCTCCATCAGCCTGGCCAAATCTTCGTCTGCTTCGCGCGCTTCGAGCTTCTGCACGGCGCTTTTCACGCGATAACCATACGCCTCGAACAATGACCAGAGGTGTTGCGCTTCCAGGGATCTTAAGTCTTCATTAAGCAGTTTAGAAAAGAGTTCGTGGGGAATATGCGCGTCGTGTACGGTGACCGGAATTTCATCCGCGTAGCGCAGAGTCTTAATGCGGATAACTGGCTCGCCTACTTGAATGGACAGAGCCTCGGCGACTTTCTGTTTGGCAGAGATCACCTGGATATCGAGGATGCAGGCTCTGGCGTTGATCCCTTTTATATTTGAGCTCTCGAAGAAATTGGTCAGGCGGCTGTGATCCCTCTCGACATGGGGGAAGGCGACAAACGTGCCAATCCCGTGGCGCCGGTAGAGCAGGCCTTCCTCGATTAAATCTGTAATACCTTGCCGGACGGTCATGCGGCTGACGCCATATTGTGCGGCAAGTTCGTCCTCAGAGGGTAACTTTTGACCCCGCTCGAGTTCCCCCTCTGTGATCTTCTCTCGGAGCGATTCCCGAATTTTTACGTAGAGTGGGATGCCTTCAGTTCGTGAAAGGTCTCTCATCGGGTTAGGCGTTTTTTGGATAAAAGTTGTCTAATTATATAGACGTATAGATATCTATATTTTACAATAACTATTTTGTGTTGTAAAGATGCAAATGGATGAAAACTTTCACGAGGGGGTGTATTTATGGTAAAATTTGCGCCATTGCCCGTCATGTTTTGACCGCCATTCCAGGGCGAGATCGCTAAACTAATAACCCCCCAGGAGTTTACCTAGGTTACGCGATACTCCAGCCGTCTCAGGAGCATCTATGCACAATGATTGGCTCTTTATCGGAATATTCCTTATTATAGCTCCCGTTTTTCCTGGCCTCGCGCTGGTCATCCCCCGAATTATTGCGCCACGCAAGCCGAATGCCCTAAAGTCGCAAACTTACGAATGCGGGATTGAGACCTTTGGGGAAACCTGGGTGCAGTTCAAGGCCCAATACTATATCTTTGCCCTGGTGTTTCTCATCTTCGATGTTGAGGTTGTTTTTTTGTTCCCATGGGCAATTGCATTCGATCAAATCCCCTTGTTCGCTGTCATAGAAGGCGTTATATTTATCCTCATCCTGTTCATCGGCCTGGTTTATGCCTGGCGTAAAGGCATATTGGAATGGATGTAGGGAATAGGAATTGAAGATTTCGAAAGGCTGAAGGAGTACTTCCCTCAGCCTTTTTGTGCGGTTCCCGCCAGGGTAATCGCGGAAATACAGGAGAAGTGGTATGGGTGATCCGATTAATGCGATAGCGAATTGGTTGAGTGGCTGGTTAACCGCTTTAGGACTGCCGGCGAGCCTGGTGACCGTTATTCTGATGGTATTGGGGGTGGTAGTGCTGGCCAGTTTTGTGTTGATCGTCGACATCTTGTTGGTCTGGGTGGAACGAAAGGTTGTGGCGCGTTTCCAGGACCGCCTGGGTCCCAACCGGCTTGGACCCTTTGGGCTGATCCAGCCGGTGGCCGATATCATTAAACTGCTGATCAAGGAAGATATCACACCTGTCGGCGCAGACCGGATCATTTATAATATTGCGCCGATCATGGCGCTGGCAGTTGTGCTCCTGCTCTGGGCGGTGATCCCCTTCGCGCCGACCATCCTGGGAGCTGACGTGAATGTCGCTGTGCTCTACATCGTTGCCGTCGGTGCGCTAGGGACTTTGGGGGTGATCATGGCAGGCTGGGCTTCCAATAACAAGTACGCCTTACTGGGCGCTTTTCGCACCGTCGCCCAGATGGTTTCCTATGAAGTGCCAATGGTGATCGCCTTGTTGGTGCCGGTGCTCCTGGCGCGCTCGATGGGTCTGCAGGTAATCGTGAATGCTCAAGAGCCGTGGTATATCCTGGTGGCGCCATTGGCGGCGATCATTTTCCTGATTACGTCTATCGCCGAGCTCGGCCGGGCTCCCTTCGATATCAATGAGGCCGAGTCGGAGATCGTGGCCGGATTTCATATCGAGTATACGGGGATGAAGTTTGGCCTGTTCTACGCCGGGGAGTTGTTGCACGCATTGACTGTCTCGGCATTATTCTCCACCCTCTTCCTGGGTGGCTGGCGGGGGCCTTTCGCCGAGCAAGTGCCTATCCTGGGAGTTGTTTACCTGTTCATCAAGGCTTTCTTTATATATTGGGTGATCATGTGGATCAAATACTCTTTTCCCCGTCTGCGCATTGACCAGATGCTCGGCTTCAGCTGGAAATTCCTCACACCGCTGGCGTTAGCCTTACTGATCGTCACGGCCATCCTGGATAAGGTCATAGAGGGCGTATCCACGCCAGTCTACGTGATCAGCCATCTGATGGCTAACCTGATCATCGCCTGGGGGACGGTGCAGCTCTTGCGCACCTATGCCCGCTTCGAGCGCAAACGGGTGGCGGAGGTGCGGCCGGTGGCGGTAGCTCCAGAAGCCGATTATAAAGAACTCATCGTACAGGAGTGAGTTTATGACCGCAATGCAAGTGGTATTTTTGGTTACGGCAGTGGTAACCTTGGGAGGGGCGGTGATGGTAGTCACCGCCCGTAATTTGGTACATGCCGCCTTGTGGTTGATCCTGACGTTGTTCGGGGTGGCAGTTATGTTTGCCCTGCTCAACGCCCCATTTTTTACAGTGGTGCAGGTGGTGATCTACATTGGGGCGATTTCGATCCTGATGATCTTCGCCATCATGCTGACCCGGCGCGTAATGCAAGACAGTGGCCCGCAGGTCAATCCAGGCTGGTGGATGTCGATCCTGCTGGCATTGTTGCTGTTCGGTGGCGTCGATCCCCTCCTGGCATTGGGTAAAGCCCTGGTCTCGCCCGATGGGTATGTGCTGCCTTTCGAGCTGGCTTCGGTACTCCTGCTGGCGGCGCTGATTGGAGCGATCGTCGTGGCCTGGGAGAAGAAATCATGATCTCGTTATCTTATTACCTGGTTTTTTCAGCTGCGCTCTTCTGTATCGGTCTATACGGCGTGCTGGCCCGTAAGAACGCGGTAGCCGTTTTGATGGGGATAGAGCTGATGTTGAACGCGGTGATCGTCAACGTGTTGGCTTTCTGGCGTTTTCGGACCCCGGAGTTGATCGCCGGGCAGGCTTTTGCAGTGATGGTCTTCGCTGTGGCGGCTGCGGAAGTGGCGGTTGGCCTGGCGTTGTTCATCTCGATCTATCGCCGCCGCCACACCGTGGCTGCGGACGAGATCGATCTCTTGAAATGGTGATCTGAGGCGGCTTATGACGACTGAAAGCATTATTTGGCTTCTTCCCCTTCCGCCGATCGTGGCGTTTTTCCTGATCGTCCTGTTCACGAACCGAAGCAAGGCTCTCAGCCACACGATTGCCGTTGGGGCTGCTTTCCTCTCCTGGTTGGGCAGTATGGTGGTCTTTGTGCGTGCCTTTCAAGTGGAGCACCTAGGAGCAAACCCATATACTTCGGTGATCAACTGGTTTCCAACGGGCGACACGTTTTTCCAAATTGGGGTGTGGGTTGACCCGCTCGCAGCGGTGACGCTTTTCTTTGTAGCTTGGACCGTGTTGATGATTTTCATCTACAGCGTCGGTTACCACAACTTTGGTCAACCGAAAGGCGAAGCCGATCATGCTGGCCTGCAGCCGCACGGAGCAACGGTCACCGATGAGCACGGTCATAAGCACCGGGTGCCCTCCATCGAACCGATGTATTCGCGCTTCTTCGCCTTCATCGCCCTGTTTGCCTTCGGGATGTACACCCTGGTAGTCTCTGATAACCTGCTGACCCTTTTCGTTGGCTGGGAGATCATGGGCTTGTGCTCCTACCTGCTGATTGGGTTTTGGTACGCCAAGCCATCCGCCCGGGCTGCGGCAATCAAAGCTTTCTTGACCACGCGAGTGGGCGATGTCTTTATGTTGTTGGGCCTGGCCTACCTGTATAAGACCACCGGCAGCTTGAGTTATGAGGTGATCTTCGCTGAGGAAACGCTGCATACACTGGTCGTCTCAGCATCTCCGATCCTGGGTTTTTCCGCCGCCGCACTGATCGGCGTCCTGATCTTCATCGGCACAATGGGCAAATCGGCGCAATGGCCCTTGCACGTGTGGTTGCCGGATGCGATGGAAGGCCCGACCCCGGTTTCGGCGATGATCCATGCCGCCACGATGGTCTCGGCAGGCGTCTATCTGGTGATCCGCTTCTTCCCGATCCTTTCGGCGGGCGCGGAACACGGCGCGCTGACGATACCGATGATGTTGATGTCTTTCATCGGGGCGTTCACCGCCCTGTTTGCCGCCACTATTGCCCTGGCTCAAAACGATATTAAGCGCGTCTTGGCCTACTCGACCATTTCCCAGTTGGGTTACATGATCGCGGCCCTGGGCATCGGGGCATATGTGGCAGCCGCCTTCCACCTGGTTACGCATGCCTTCTTCAAGGCGCTGCTCTTCCTCGGTTCTGGCTCAGTCATTCACGGTATGGAGCACGGCGTCTTGCACACCGGCGAAGCCATTGACCCGCAAGACATGTTCAACATGGGCGGGTTGCGCAAGAAAATGCCGCTTACCTTCTGGACGTTCCTTATTGGCGGCTTTGCCTTGTCGGGTTTCCCGTTGGTCACTGCGGGCTTCTGGTCCAAGGATGAAATCCTGGCGGATGCCTTTGGGCACGGTCATTTGGTGGTCTTCATCACCCTGGCTCTGGCTGCCCTGCTGACCGCTTTCTATACCATGCGCCAGATCTCCCTGACCTTCCTGGGAGGAGCGCGCAGCGACTCCGCGGGTCATGCACAGGAGACCAAGTGGACGATGACGCTCCCCCTGGTTGTTTTGGCTTTCTTCGCTGTAACCGCCGGATGGGCTGGCATCCCGGAGCATTTCCCTGCCCTGGGGGGCCTGCTTCCCAACTGGTTCCACGAGTTCGTCGGTAGTACCCTGGCGGAGTTCCCAAAAGGGGTAGCGTTCAGCTGGGTGCCCTTACTCACCTCGCTGGTGGTGGCGTTGGGTGGCCTGTACCTGGGGTGGATGATCTACCATAAGCTTCCGGCCGGCGCAGAGGACCCTTTGAAGAAACCTTTGGGACCGGTCTATGCCGCGCTGAAAAATAAGTACTATTTCGACGAGCTCTACGATTTCCTATTCGTCCGCCCAGCATTGTGGGCTTCAGAAACGTTCACCTACCTTTGGATGGATCGCGGGGCGATCGACGGAATCCTGCACACGGTTGCACGGGTGATTTTCAGCCTGGGCAGTATCTTCCGCAACTGGATCGATAAACCGATCGTCAACGGGTTCGCCGATGTGGTTGGTGAAAGCGTCAAGCGCTTTGGCAAGACGTTCCGATTTGTCCAGACCGGCCGGGTGCAGCAATACATGGTCATGGCGCTGGTGATCGCCTTCGGAACCCTGTTTTATTATCTATATTTCTTGTCCCAGCCTTAATAGGAGCGAATGATGAATTTCATCGCTAATAACCTGCTTTCTCTCATTCTATTCAGTCCGATCCTGGTTGCGCTGGTCATTGCCCTCTTGCCACGCGAGGAGGAGAAGCTCATCCGCTGGGTAGCATTCCTGGGGAGCTTGATTCCCTTTGCGCTGGCGTTGGTCTTATGGTTCAGTTTCAAAGCCGATCGACCAGGCTTCCAGTTTGAAGAACGGCACATCTGGTACCAGCCAATCAACTCCACCTATCACGTTGGGGTGGATGGCCTCTCGTTGACGATGGTCTTATTGACCACGCTGCTTACTCCGCTGTCGATCCTGGCCTCCTACAGCATCCAGGACCGCATCAAGCCCTATATGTTTTTCTTCTTAATGCTGGAGACTGGTATGCTGGGCGTTTTCCTGAGCCTGGACTTGTTGGTGTTCTTTGTATTCTGGGAAATTGGCCTGGTGCCTATGTATTTCCTGATCAACCAATGGGGGAGCGAAAAGGGCGAGCGCAGAATTTGGGGTGGGCGTAAAGTCTCTGCGCGTGCATATGCCTCTTTCAAGTTCATGATTTACACCATGGCTGGATCCCTGGGGTTGTTGCTGGCGATCCAGTTGATCGGCGTCATCGCAGGGACTTTCGACATGCCGGTGCTATTCCAGAATATTGGGCCACTCCAGGGGACAGTTATGGGAGTCCCGGTCAGCACAGTTAAAGCCATCGCTTTTTGGGCTTTCGTGATCGCCTTTGCCATCAAAGTCCCGGTGTGGCCTTTCCATACCTGGCTGCCGGATGCCCATACCGAGGCGCCTACTGCCGGATCGATGATCCTGGCCGGTGTGCTGCTCAAGCTGGGCGCGTACGGTTTCCTGCGCCTGGTGCTGCCCCTCTATCCACAGGAGGCGCACTATTTTGCCGGATGGCTGGCTTTCCTGGCCACGATGGCGATCATCTTCGGCGCGCTGGCCTCATATGGCCAGAGCGATTTTAAACGCTTGGTGGCTTACTCGTCGGTCAACCACATGGGTTTCGTTGTGCTGGGGATCGCCGCGGCGGCCTACGCGGTGGGCACCCAGGATGCGACGCTTGCCTTGAATGGGGCTGTCTTACAGATGTTCAACCACGGCCTTTCAGCGGCCGGGATGTTCTTCCTGGTCGGCGTGATCTATGAACGAACGCACACACGCAATTTAAATGACTTCGGCGGTCTGTTCCGGCTGGTGCCGGTTTATGGCGGCATCCTGATTTTCACCTCCCTGGCTTCCCTGGGGTTGCCAGGCCTGGGTGGCTTCATATCCGAGTTTCTGGTGGTGCGAGGTTCCTGGCCTGTTTTCACCCTGGCCACCGCCCTGAGCATGATCGGGTTGTTCTTTACCGGCGCGTATATCCTGAAGGGGATTAAGCAGGTGCTGCATGGGCCGCTGAATGAGCGCTGGGCCGGGCATCTCAGCGAGATCAACTTGCGTGAGGTGCTTGTCATCGCACCGCTGATGATCTTGATCCTGTCGATCGGCATCTGGCCGGCTTGGATATTGAATGTTATTAACAAAGCCATGGTGATGCTATTTTAAAATGTGAAACGTGAAACGTGATGCGTAACCCGTAAAAAACCCTTTACGTTTCACGCTTTATGTTTCACTGATGAGGTGATTAATGCCATTTCCATTTCTGAGCGTCATTGTTTTTACACCGATCGTCGCCGGGCTGCTGCTTCTGATGATCCCGGGTGAGCGCAAAGCTGAAATCCGCGTCACGGCGCTGGCGGCAGCCTTCATCGCCTTGCTCCTTTCCATTTACGTGTATTTCGCCTACGATTCCGCCGTTGGGGGCTACCAATTCATTGAGAAATATACCTGGATCCCTCAATTGGGGATCTCGTTTCACGTCGGTGTAGACGGGATGAGCGCGCCCCTGGTGTTGTTGACCGGCGTCGTCATGTTCACCGGTGTGCTGATCTCGTGGGGCATCGATGACCGGCCGCGGGAGTTCTTCGCCTTCCTCTACATCCTGGCGTCCGGTGTGTTCGGGGTGTTCGTTGCGCTTGACTTGTTCGGTTTATTTTTCTTCTATGAGATTGCTGTGTTCCCGATGTACTTGCTGATCTCCATCTGGGGATGGAAGGTGACTCGCGAGTACGCGGCGATGAAATTGACCTTATATTTATTTATTGGTTCGGTGATTGCCCTGGTCGGAGCCCTGGCGATGTATTTCGGTTCAGGGCTTAGCACCTTCGACATGCTGGCTTTAGAAAAAGCCAATTTTAGCCCAGAATTCCAACGCTTCTGGTTTCCCTTCGTATTTTTTGGCTTTGCTGTTCTGGGCGGCATCTTCCCCTTCCACAACTGGAGCCCGGATGGTCATGTGGCAGCGCCAACCGCCGTCTCGATGTTTCACGCGGGTGTGTTGATGAAGTTAGGGGCCTTCGCCGCCTTGCGCGTGGGCATCATGCTCCTGCCAGAAGGCGCTCGCTTCCACTTGCCCTGGATCATCGTGCTCACCCTGGTGAATGTCGTATACGGGGCATTCATCGCCATGGTACAGACCGATTTCAAATATGTCATCGGTTTCTCCTCGGTCTCCCACATGGGGCTGGTGCTGATGGGGTTTGCCACTCTGACGCGGGAAGGGTTCCTCGGCTCTGGGGTGCAGATGTTTTCGCACGGCATCATGACGGCTCTCTTCTTTGCTGTAGTTGGCATGGTTTATGACCAGGCGCATACGCGTGAGATCCCCAAGTTGGGAGGTTTTGCCAGGATCATGCCAGTGGTGGCAGCTGCTTTCATTGTCGGGGGTTTGGTTTCCATGGGCATGCCAGGTTTTTCGGGATTCATTGCCGAGTTCCCAATCTTCATGGGATTATGGCGCTTCCAGCCGTGGATCGCCATCACCGCCTCGATCTCGATCGTGGTAACGGCTGCGTATATTATCCGGGTCATCGGGCGCGTGTTTTTTGGCCAGCTCCCCGAAGAGTTTGAGGGTCATGTGCGGGATGTGACCGTTTTGGATAAAGTCGCTATTGGGCTCTTATCTGTGATCTTGATCGGCATCGGCGTCTTTCCCATGTTGATGGTGCCGCTGGTTCAATCTGGCGTCGATAACGTCTTGCGCCTGTTTGGAGGTGCGTAATTGATTGGCAATATTGATTCTGCGATGATCCGGGCGATTCTGCCGGAAATTCTGTTGGTCGTCCTGGCGGTGGTCGTGCTGGTTTACGACCTGGTCGTGGACGCGGGTCACCGCCGTAGCCTGGGGTGGTTGACAGCCGGGGGGTTAGCAGTGATCTTCTTTGTTAGCCTGGCGCTGGCTCGCCCGGGAGCTGAACCTCAACAGGTGTGGGGCGGCATGTTGCGCCATGATTGGCTGGGATTTGTCTTCACCTTGCTGTTCTTGTTTGGGGCGGCGATCACCTCGCTGTTCGCCATGGAGGTCGAGCAACTTGGCCAGCGGGGCGAGTTTTACCTGCTTTTGGTGGCTTCCACCCTGGGTATGACCGTAATGGCCTCGTCTGCTGATCTGATCATGCTCTTCCTGGCGATCGAGATGACCTCCATCCCGCTCTACGTCCAGGCCGGGTTCTTTAAGACCGACAATAAATCTACCGAAGCCGGTTTCAAGTACTTGCTCTTTGGCGCGATGACCTCAGCGGTTATGATGTATGGTTTCAGCCTGTTGTACGGCTTTAGCGGGACGACAGACCTGTATACGCTGGCCGAAGCTGCCGTGAGCGGTGAATTGCCACTGACATTGATCTTGGGTACCCTGATCTTGGTGATGGTTGGTTTTGGCTTCAAAGTTTCGGTAGTGCCTTTCCACTTTTGGGCGCCGGATGTTTACGAAGGCGCGCCGACCCCGGTGGCCGGCTTCCTATCTACAGCTTCTAAAGCGGCTGGCTTCGCGGTGCTCATGCGGGTCTTGTTGACTGCCTTCTCCGGCCTGGAAACAATCCCGTATTGGATCGCCATCATCGCCGCCCTCTCCGTTTTCTCGATGACCCTGGGCAATACCCTGGCGCTGGCGCAGAAGAACATCAAACGCTTGTTAGCCTATTCGTCCATTGCGCATGCCGGCTATGCCCTGATCGGCATTGCCGCACTGTCCTCACTGGGTATTACCGCGGTCGTATATTATCTGATTGCTTACGCCATCACCAACCTGGCTGCCTTTGGGGTGGTGGCCGCGTTCTGGCGCGTAACCGGAAGCGATGAGATTTCCGATTACGCTGCGTTGAGCCGCCGGGCACCCGGCCTGGCGTTGGCGATGATGGTCGCCTTTCTCTCCCTGGCGGGCATGCCGCCCCTG
>Ga0209342_10005725_pt1 | contig 12666 bp, 13 predicted proteins | sample RifCSP16_2_FD_184023 | JGI IMG/M metagenome (GOLD analysis project Ga0209342, IMG submission 184023) | Soil microbial communities from Rifle, Colorado - Rifle CSP2_sed 16_2 (SPAdes) (version 2) | ecosystem: Environmental > Terrestrial > Deep subsurface > Rock core/Sediment | place: Rifle... | reverse complement strand
CTTCGGGTTATTATCTGCCCCGGATTCTAGCAGGCTATTTTAATTCAAGCAAGCAAATCAAGGGAGATAGGGCAATGGTCCTAAATCATGATTTCCATCATGATCGGACAATGGTCCGAGCCGAAGACTTCCGTGAGGATCTTCATATTTTTGACTTTAGGCAAAAGATCGGCTGTAATGAAAAAATAGTCTATGCGCCAGCCGACATTCCGGTCGCGGGCGAAAGTCTTCATGTCCCAGTAGGTATAGGCGTCTTTTTTGTCGGGATATAAATGACGGAAGACATCGGTATAGCCGGAACTGATGACTTCATCGATCCAGGCGCGCTCTTCCGGCAAGAAGCCAGTATTCTCCTCGTTCTCTTTCGGCCTCGCCAAGTCGATCGCCTCATGGGCAGTATTTACATCGCCACAGAAGATGATTGACTTGCCCGATTTTTTTAATTTATCAATAAATTTCAGGAAGGCATCGTAAAAATCTAATTTATATTGCAAGCGGACAGGCCCGCCACCGCCGTTGGGGAAATAAACATTCAGCAAGACAAAGTCTTTATAATAAGCGACTAAGATCCGGCCCTCATCATCAAATTTAGGAATCCCCATTCCGTACTCCACTTTTTCGGGCTCAATTTTAGAATAAATAGCGACGCCACTATAACCCTTTCGGCCTTTGGAATGGGAAAAATAAGAAAAATAGCCGGCCGGATTTCTGGCCTCCTCCTCCAATTGTTCCGGTTCGGCCTTAGTCTCCTGCAGGCAGAGGATATCCGGCTTTTCACTAGCCATAAAAGGCAAGAAATAGCCTTGTTTATGCGTGGCTCGCAGACCATTCACATTCCATGAGATGATTTTCATTTGAATAATTATAACACTTGATGGTACAATAAAAAGCATGGAACAAATACCTCAACAAGGGCTTCAACAAATTCCGTTAAAGAAACATCACTGGGGAATAATTATTATAATTGTCATAGCCATTTTGGCTATTGGTTATTTTTTTCTTGCCAAGAAGCAGTCTGCCCCATTTACCGAAGAACAAAAAGCTGATCTACTCAAGGAATTTAATGATTCTAATACTGTAACCATCACCGAAGATGAGAAATCTAACATTGTGAATGATTTATCGGCCAGCAATTCTGGGCCGGGTTTGACTGACGAAGAAAAGGAAAACATTCTCAATTCTTTAAATCAATAGTGATAAAAAATGCCCCTTTACTTTTGCCACCAAATGTGGTATTGTCTTGGCAGTAAAATTATAGTAAAAACCCGCCCGTACCGAACAGTACGTTCGGGCGGGCTCTTTAAAAACTAAATAGAACATGAAAAAACTAATCTTTTTATTCCTGCTGTTGAAGTTTGACTTCAACAGTGAGGCGCAAGGGACATTTCAGAAAACTTTTGGCGGGGGATCCGCTTATTCGGTAGAAAAAACCAATGATGGCAATTTGATCATCACGGGCGATCCGATGTTTCTCTTAAAGATGGATCCAAATGGTAATGTGCTTTGGCATAAAAGCTATTCTTCAATTTCTGGCGCGGTAATTGGTTCATCAGTAGTACAAACCACCGATGGCGGGTTCATCATCGCTGGGACATTAAACCTCGGCTCTCCAACTAGTAAAGTCGTACTTGTAAAAACTGATTCTAATGGCAACCCCTTGTGGTCAAAAACTTATGGAGGGAACAAGTCTGAATCCGCCAATGGAGTGATCAATACGCTCGATGGCGGGTATGCCATAATTGGCACAACCAAAAGCTTCGGCACGAATTTTGATGATATTTATGTCATCAAAACAGACAGCAACGGAAATTTGCAATGGTCCAGAGATATTGCAGACAGTCCGACTGATTTTATTGATTATGGAAATTCTATTGTGCAAAACTCTGACGGCAGTTATGCAATTTGCGTGAGAATTGGTAATCCTGTTACAAACAGTAATGATATTGGCGTAATGAAATTTTCACAAAATGGAGTTATGCAATGGGTTAAGTGCTACGGAGGCACGGGTGATGATGGGGGTAATTACATTACTACTACATCGGACGGCGGTTACGCCGTTGCTGGTTATACCGAAAGTTTTGGGGCTGGCAATAAGGACATCTATGTATTAAAAACAGACAATGCAGGAAACTTGAACTGGTCTAAGGTGTTAGGAGGAGTTAATAGTGATGCTGGTAACTTTATTGACGAAATGTCAGACGGCACATATTTTTTGACAGGATCAGCCTATTTGTCAGGGAACCGATGGATAGTAAATTTGAAATTCGATCCAAACGGAAATAACCTTGCTAATAATTTTTTTGGCGGTACTAATGGTCAGGATGGGTACGATCTTGTCAAAATCGGTTCTGGGTTCATAACCGTTGGTGTTACCACAAGTTTTGGTCCGGATGAAATTTATATTATTAAAGCCGATTCTTTGGGCAATAGTGGTTGTTACGAAAGTAGTCAAATAATAACTGTTACTTCACCCGCAACAGTTGTAACATCTCCATCGATTCAGGTTTCAACTCCACTCACGGTGGTTAATACTATAAGTTTCACCACCTCCAATGTCAGTACAGTGAATACCCTGTGTTCCTTGGTTTCAGTGCCGGAAGTTCATGATGATCCATTTGTCATGGATGGCGCAAAACTTGTCCATATTTATGATGTATTAGGCAGACAGGTGAATCAAGTTTACTTCGATAATGTCTACATATATCAATATATTGACGACAAAGGAAACAGTTTTTTCAGGAAAGAAATCAAGGTTCAACCTTAGATACAGCCCGTTATTCACAATTTGAATAGCGGGCTTTTTTATATTCCTGTATACTTTAAATACAATGCGCAGGAATACAACAAAAATCATAGCTTTGGCTTTATTGGTTTTTGCTGTCTCTTTTTATATTTACGGAACTAAATCGACGAAAGCGGCTACTCAAATAACTTCTCAACCAGCCCATAATGTTACCGGCCAAGCCTGGTCTTCCAACATCGGCTGGATAAATTTCAGCTGTGATACCGATCCGGCGGGTTGTGTCTCGGCCAACGGGAGTTATGGTGTGGATATTGATTCTTTAAACAATATTTCTGGTCAAGCTTGGTCTTCTAATATCGGTTGGATTGCTTTTGGGGCGAATGCGAAAGGTCCGACCAATGATCCCAATTATCCTCTTCCTGCCAAATATGATCCCACGACCGACAGCCTGACCGGCTGGGCTCGCGCTTGCGCCGGGCAGGCTAATGGTGATTGTTCCTCCGGCGCTTCTCGTGCCGACGGCTGGGACGGCTGGATAAGTTTGAGCGGAACAGGATATGGAGCGAAGTTTACTGGTGGCAACGGTCAGGGTGCCGCTTGGGGCTCGGATGTCGTCGGCTGGATAGATTTTTCCGGAGTTAAATTTTCAACGGAGGCTCCGATTGTTCAATTTACCAATTGTCCAATAATTATTCCACTAAACTCGACTGCGCCTTATGCGCCGACGCTGAATTGGAAGATTACCAATCCAGTTTCAAATTGTACCGCTACAACTTTTTCAACAGGCTCTGACTGGACGACCAGCCCGATCAGCACCACTACCCCAAACAGTAAAATAGTGAATATCTTCGACAATAATCTGCCAAAATCATTTACATTGACTTGCGTTAGCTCGACTGGTCAGCAGAGCTTCGATACTTGTGTCGTTTCTAAGACGCCGGTTTGCACTTCGGATATATGGACTTGCGGTGACTGGAGCGCTTGCGCAAACAATGTTCAAACCAGGACTTGCACTAAGGTTGACTGCCCAAGCGTTATTTCACGTTCTCCGTTGACAACACAAAGCTGTGTAACACCGCCCAAAAAACCAAAATATCAAGAATTATAGATTCGACAAGCTGGTTCGACCGATTCGACAGGCTCACGGCAGGCAAACTCACCATAAATCACTATAAATAAAATTATGAAAAAAGAATTTATTCAATTATCAAAAATCATCATCCTCGGCCTGATCCTTTCGGCTGGTTTAAGTTTCGCTGGCACTCAGACCGCCCCGCCATCTCCTCCTTTCAGTAATAATCCAGATACGCCGATAAATGTCTCGGCTTTTCCACAAGCGAAAGGAGGGTTAGTTACAACCGGTTCACTTTTAAATATCAACGGACTTCTTTCCTCAAACTCTCTGGCGATTTTTGGAAATGCTACCATTCTCGGTAACGGCAATCTCAACAACGGCACCATACGAGTTGATAGTTTAAGTCTAGCTAAAAATCTGTCGTTAGCGGTAGCGAATTATCCCGCTCCGGTTTGTACGGATACCGACGGCAAGCTGACTGTCATTGGTTGCACGACTCCGCCACCGCCAACAACTTATACATTGACTGTGCAGAATCCAGGAGCAGGTTTCTATGTGGGAAGTTCTTTACCCAACCAAAATATCAAATGTGGAAATGGGCAAACTGCTTGCACAGATATTTATCCTATCAGTCCTGTGACGCAAGTTAAACTGCAGTCCAATGCGTCCACAAGCAAACCAATAGATTGGGTTGTTACACCTTCAGGCAATGCTGGCAATGATTGCAGTTCGACAACAGCAGCAAACTGTACGATTACCATGAATTCAAATACGACTGTGATATTAGCGCCCGTGCAGCCGGTAACTTTGACGGTCATTCCTGCTGGTGTCGGCGTCTCAGTCAGTGATGATACTATTTCTTCTTATCAGCATATAAAAAATTGCTCTTCTTATTTGAGCAATTGCACCGGATATTATCTGCCGGGAGAAAGTATTACATTAGATGTCGGTTTTTATTCCGACGCCGCTTCCATAACTTGGTCGGGCGATTGTACGGGTATTGATGAGAGTTGCGGGCCAATTGTAATGAATGGCAATAAGACTGTTACCGCAACAGGATCTAAAGATCGAATGCTGAAAGTTGTTAAAGCTGGCACAGGCTTAGGCACGGTTACCAGTACGAGTAATCCAAATAATATTAATTCACCTTCTCAAATAAATTGTGGCTCTACCTGTACAATACAGATTGTTAAATATAAATATCCTGGAGCTACAGTTGTCTTGACAGCAACTCCCGCTTCCGGCAGTACTTTCACCGGCTGGAATGTCGCAGGGGGCCAAGCGCAAGGATGTTCCGGGATCGGGCCTTGCACAGTGGTGACGACGGGTGGCTCAGCCGTGACTGCGACGTTTAATTAATTATGAAAAAAGATTTATTACAATCTATAAAAATAATCATCCTCGGCTTGATTTTGTCGGCGGGCATCAGCTTAGCTTTTAGCCAACCGGCGTCGCCCTATCCTGCTAACACCGACGCGCCGATAAATGTTTCGACTACTCCGCAAGCGAAAGGCGGGCCGGTTTTCAGAAGTTCGCCGCCACTCCTTCATATTAATGGACTTCTCTCCTCAAACGGACTGGCGGTTTTCGGGAATGCCATTATAACCGGCAATTTGCAAGTGAAGAGCTTAATCCAAACATCGGTCTGCGCTAACAATCTCGGGAAACTAATTTCTTGTAGCGCTTCTATAATTCAATCTCAATAAAAATATGAAAAAAGATTTTTTACAAACAATTAAAATAATTATCCTCGGACTGCTTTTGTCGACTGGCATCAGCTATGCGGCCAGTCTTTGGGGTTCGCCGACTGCCAATTTTCCAGTGGGAAATAAATCAACTCCGATCAATACTAGCTCTAGTCCGCAAGGGATTGGCCAACCTTTTCTTGGCTCGCTTCTGCACATCAACGGCAATAAAATTCTTGGCAACCTTCGTTCAAATGGCTTGGCGATTTTCGGAAACGCCACTATCGGCAGCGATCTCACTGTCAAAAATCTCATCGGTGCCGGAGATAGAACCGTCTGCGCGGACATCGATGGAAATATAATTGTTTGCCCCGCGACTCCTCCACCGCCACCACCGCCTCCGCCTTCAAATAATTACACTCTGGTGATCGTCAAATCAGGCGCTGATGCTCCGTCTGGCACAGTTACCGCCAGTCCTCTCGGCACGCCCGTTACGCCGTGTGCTACCACTTGTTTGTCATATCCTTCAGGAACTCCTGTCATATTGACTGCTGCGCCCGGCCCGAACAGCGCCTTCACCGGCTGGGGCGGTTCAGGCTGTTCCGGTACCGGCACTTGTACGGTCACAATATCTGGACCTGGACCGCAACAGGTAAATGCCGGGTTTAACAGTTATTTTGTCTCGGTCGGCTTAGCCGGCCAAGGTACTGTCACCAGCACAAGTAGCAATAATAATCAATCAAATCAAATCAATTGTGGCAGTACATGTTCAGTAAAATATCCACCTGGGGCTTCAGTTACTTTGACCGCCACCCCATCTCCTGGTTACACCTTCTCCGATTGGAGCGGGGACTGCACTAATACTACTGGAACTTGCACAGTATCATCACCGAATTTTAATAATAAGAGCGTGACCGCGACATTTACCGCGACTGCTCCAGTTCCGACAGTCATCCTGGCAGCCAACCCAACCTCTGTACCTTCAGGAATCGCCTCAGCTCTAACTTGGTCTGCAACCAATAGTCCAACTTCTTGTACGGCTTCTGCTACGCCTGCTAATTCAAACTGGTCAGGCACGAAGGCGGCAACAGGCACTGTTTCCACTGGCGGTCTCACTTTAGATACGACTTTCGCCCTGTATTGTACAAATGCAGGCGGTAATTCTTCTTCGGTTAACACGACGGTTACTGTTTATCCGCAATGTAACGACAGCTATGATAATGATGGAGATACGGTATGGGACTTTCCATCCGATCCCGGCTGTTCTTCTCTTACCGATAACGATGAAACAAATCAATACACCCTGACAGTTTCTAAACCAACTTATCCTCAAGGAGGTACAGTCATCAGCAATACAGGTGGCATAAATTGCGGTAGTACCTGTTCGGCATCGTACGCTTCTGGAAACACAGTGTCCCTAACTGCCACTGCTCAATTTCCATTTTACACATTCTATGGTTGGAAAGATGCATCTGGCGTAACCTACCCGGGCTGTCCCGGCACAGGCACTTGTACGATAACAATGCCTGCCACTAACACAATAGTGACCGCGACATTCGCACCATCGTAAGAAGAGGGCCTATGGCTAAGCCACGGATTGACATAAGATAATCGTTGCCAATTGGAAAATGAATTCCGTTTCCTTAACTCCTAATCCGTTTTCTTCTCTCCACTCCCTTTCCCCCAACAATCAGTAATAAGATACGATCGTATCTTATTACTGGACGTGTTTTTGTTATTATTTTAAGCGCCAGCACTTTGAAAAGTTGTACCTAAAGTAAGTTAAACTTCTTTTTAAAATGAAGCTCGTTGTCTACCTGGTCAGCTAATATAAATCGCACATATTTACGAGCATTATAAAATTCAACCAAAAATTCAATTTCTTTTTCACAAGGATATGGATGAATAAAGACTGATTTTTGTAGCTCTCTGAATCCCAATTCATTAAAATGAAGCCTCAAGGAATCTCTCAAGCGTCTCATTTTTTCTGGTATATCAAAAAGAACAATTCGCCACTTATGGTCCCACTTATTCGGATTTTCTATTTTCATGTTTTCTATATCAAAACTTAAAGCCAACTTTTTACCTTGTTCGTTTAAAATCAAAGTCATACGTTCTCCGTCACTTCTCGTCTCAATTAGATGAGATTCATATAATGATTTAATAGCGCGCTCAAGCGCTTGCCGGTCAATCTTTTTCCATTCTTCAGGTATTTTGCTTAAAATCCTGAAATGCTGTCTAGGGGAGTGGCTTAAGCCCAAGGCCAGCCCCGCCCAAAGGAGCAGTATAATTTTCTTCTTCAGTGAACCAATCCTTTTTCTTTTACTCAAACCCTTATTTTTATGGATCATTTTTATATTATACAATAAGATACGATCGTATGTTAAAACTGAATGTGGATAATTGGTACATCAATCTACACATCAATAGGCACACCAATTTGCGTATTAGTTTGCTTATTAATTTGAAAAGTGAGTTGGTGTTAAGTGCGGTTTTTATATGTGATACAATAAAAATATGAAAATAATTGTGGCCAATTGGAAAATGGGACCTTCAAGCGAGAAGGAGGCGGTTGCGAATGCAAAATCCAGTGACAAAAAAGGCGTGATCATTGCTCCGCCGTTTGTTTTCCTGCCGGCAATTAAGAAAGTCGTGAAGCGAGCCAAGCTCGCCGTCCAGAATATTTCTCCGGAAGCACAAGGCTCTTACACTGGGGAAATTTCTCCAGCGATGTTGAAAAATTTCGGCGTGAAGTATGCGATCGTCGGTCATTCGGAAAGAAGGGCGCTGGGCGAGACAAATGAAATAGTGAACAAGAAATTAAAGACCGCCTTGAAGAGCCACATCACTCCGATCGTCTGCGTCGGTGAGTCGCACCGGGATCACCAGATGAAATATTTGCACTTTATGAAGCGACAGATCATAGAGACTTTTAAAAACTTAGCTCCAAAAGATTTTTCTAAAATTATTATTGCCTATGAGCCGATCTGGGCGATAGGGAAGAATGCGGAGCGGGAAGCAACCCCGGAAGAGTCCGAAGAGATGGCGATCTTCATCAAAAAAGTTTTGAACGATCATTTTGGATCAGGAAGCGTAAAAAATTTGAGAATTTTATACGGCGGCTCGGTTGACGAGAAAAATGCCAAAGCCTTTTTGACTTGCGGCGGAGTGCAAGGACTGCTCGTCGGCCGGGCCAGCCTAGATCCTAAAAAATTTGTGGAAATTGTAAAAATTACTGAAATTAGGCGATGATAATTTTTTTGTGATTATTTAATAATATGAAAAATAAAAGAAATAATTATGCGTTTATAGACAGTCAGAATTTAAATTTGAGCATTAAATCACTCGGATGGAAATTGGATTTTGGGCGTTTTCGGGTTTATTTGAAAGAAAAATATGGAGTGACAAAAGCTTTTCTTTTCATTGGTTATATTGAAGGAAATAATGATTTATATTCCGCTCTTCAATCCGCAGGATTTATATGTATTTTTAAACCCACTTTGCAATATAAAGATGGGACTACAAAAGGAAATTGTGATGCAGAACTTGTATTGCAGGCTATGGTGGAATACTCGAATTATGATAAGGCAATTATCGTTACCGGTGATGGAGACTTTTATTGTTTGGTAAGATATTTCCTTGAAAAAGATAAATTAGAACGCGTCTTAATTCCGAACTTTTTTAGATATTCGGCATTATTGAAGCGATTTGGTCGAAAACAGCTTAGCTTTATGAATGATTTAAGGAATAAATTGGAGTATAAAAAGAAAAGGACCCCGTAAGGACGAAACCTTACGGGGGACTTTTCGTGGTGATATATCAATCATATATCAGCCATTTTAAAAGTCAAGCGCAAATTTATGAAATCAATTACACAGTTAAAAAATTTGAAAGGCAAAATTGCGCTGGTGCGCGTGGATTTTAATGTACCAATTCGTGGAGGGAAGATACTGGATGATTTCAGGATCAAAAAAGCTCTACCGACGATTAAATTTTTACAAAAGAAGGGCGCTAAAATTATTTTAATTTCTCACTTAGGGAAGGAGAGCGGGCGGACATTGAAACCGGTGGCGGATTATTTAGGCAAGATTTATAGAGGGCAGGTATCTTTCTCGGTCGGGTCGCTGTCTCCGCGTGCTCGCGGAGCGCTCACTCTCGGCCCGTCGGCCTGCGAGAGACCCTCCCAAGAAAATATCTGCCCGATAATTCTTCTGGAAAATCTGCGTTTGAATAAAGGGGAAGAAAGCAATTCGCCAGCTTTTGCCAAACAATTGGCTCGTCTGGGAGATATTTATGTGAACGATGCCTTTCCAGTTTGTCATCGCGAGCACGCCTCCATCGTCGGTGTGCCGAAATACTTGCCTGCCTATGCCGGATTTCAGCTTGAGAATGAAGTGAAAAATCTGAAGATGGCGGAACATCCGGCGCGCCCATTCCTGTTTATTTTGGGCGGGGCGAAGTTTGAGACTAAGATTCCTTTGATTAAAAAATATTTAAAGAAATCAGACGGCGTATTTATCGGCGGGGCCTTGATGAATAATTTTTTCAAGGAAAAGGGAATTGATGTGGGAAAATCATTGGTAGCGAAGAACTCCCTCTTTCGCCAAGGCTTCGGCGGGCAAGTCGGATTGAAAAAACTGATGAAAAATAAAAAGCTGATTCTCCCTATTGATGTTGTCATAAAGAATAAAGCTTTTATTGACATTGGCGGGAAAACTACAGAACTTCTGATTGGTTTGATAAAAAGATCTAAATTTGTCTTGATGAATGGGCCGATGGGGAATTATGAAAAGGGTTTTGGTCAGGCGACAGAAAAGATATTGAAAGCCCTCGCCAAAAGCAAGGCCAAGGTAATCATCGGTGGCGGGGATACAGTGACTTGCTTACAGCAAGCAATTTCTAAATCAAAATTTTCAATTTCTAATAAAAAACTTTTTATATCAACGGGGGGCGGAGCTACTTTAGAATTTTTATCTAAAGGAACTTTGCCGGGGATAAAAGCTTTGCGTTAAGATTTCCAACCACCCATAAGGTGGAGGTGAAGATGGTCTACAATTTGTCCGCCTTCGCGTCCGACATTAAATTGTAGTTTATAGCCCTTCAAGCCTTTCTCCTTGGCGATCTTTTTAGCGGTGAAAATGATTTTTGATATGACCCCGGCATTATTGCCCTCTAAGTGATCTATAGATTGGATATGTTCTTTGGGAATGATCAAGGTGTGTACTGGTGCGGTTGGATGCATGTCTTCAAAAGCGAAGACATCAGCATCTTCATAGATCATCTCGGAGGGAACCTCTTTTTTTGATATTTTACAGAAAATACAGTTCTCCATATATAAAGTATAGCAGATTAATATGATAAGATTGCCATATGCCACATATTACAGAACTCCAAAATCTGCTGCTTGAAAACCGTGGATTAAAGACAGATGAAGAGAAAAAAAAATTCTTAAATCCTGATTTTGAGCGCGACATGCATGATCCGTATCTGATGAAAGATATGGAGAAGGCCGTCGTGCGGATATTTGAGGCGATGGAAGCGAAGGAAAAAATTGTCATTTATGGCGACTACGACTGCGACGGCATTCCCGGTTCTGTTATCCTCCATGATCTTTTTAAAAAAATTGGTTATGAAAATTTTTCTGTTTATATTCCTGACCGGCACGAAGAAGGATATGGACTTCACAAAGAGGCTATCGAGAAATTTAAAAATGAAAATGTGAAACTTATTATCACGGTTGATTTGGGCACAGTTAATTTTTCCGAAGTGGCCTTAGCTGAAATTTTCGGCATCGATGTCATCATCACCGATCATCACTTGGTGCAAGGATCATTACCGAGGGCATATGCTATTTTAAATCCCAAACGAGAAGATGGTGAGTACCCAGAGCCAATGTTATGCGGCGCAGGGGTTGCGTTGAAACTGGTTCAGGCTTTCATAAAAAAATACGGCGGGTATTTTAAAATTCCATCGGGTTGGGAGAAGTGGCTTCTTGATATGGCTGGAATCGCTACGCTTTCTGACATGGTGCCACTTTTGGGAGAAAACAGGACGATTGCTTATTTTGGAATGAAGGTTTTACAGAAAAATCGCCGGCCGGGACTCCAAAAACTTTTTAATAAATTAAACATCGACACGAAATATTTAGTCGAAGACGATATCACCTTTATGATCACGCCACGGTTGAATGCCGCTTCAAGGATGGATAGCCCTAGGAGAGCATTTGAACTGCTGGCTGTGACAGATGAAGCGGAGGCCGGCGCCTTGGCGGATCATCTTTCAAAAATAAATGATGAGAGGAAGATTCTGGTGGCGCTCACGATGAAAGAAATCAAACAAACTTTAAGCAAGAGAGAAGAGAAAAGTGTCATTGTCATCGGCAATCCGAAATGGCGAGTCGGAGTCTTGGGCCTCATTGCCTCTAAAATAGCCGAAGAATATAAAAGGCCGGCTTTTGTCTGGGGGATGGAGGGCGGTGAAACGATAAAAGGTTCGTGTCGGTCTGACGGTTCGGTGAATTTAGTCGAGATGATGGGATTGTTGCCGGAAAACACCTTACTCGGCTTTGGCGGACATGAATTGGCCGGAGGTTTCTCTGTCTCGCACGAGCAGGTGCACTTCTTGAGCGAGAATCTGGAGATTGTTTATGAGAAAACTAAAAGAGAATTCACGCAAGGCGGAAATTATAGCGTGGATAAAACCATGACTCTCGACCAAGTCAGCTCCGAGAATTATAAAGTTATTGAAAAAATGGCACCATTCGGGCTCGGCAACCCCAAGCCGACTTTTCTTTTTGAAAATGTTGAGATCTTTAGCATCAAGAGATTTGGCAAGGCCAATGATCACCTAGAGATCTCCTTTAAAGATGAAAACAATAGCTTAATTAAAGCCATACAATTTTTTAAGACTGAAGAAAGTTTTAATCAGCCCCTGAAAGTTGGCAACAGGATAAATTTGGTGGCTAATTTTGAAAAATCAATGTTCCGCGGCCGGACTGAATTAAGACTAAGAATTGTTGATATAATGTGAGCATGAAACAGGATAATGAAAATGATATAGTAATTTTCACGGACGGTTCTTCCCTCGGTAATCCGGGTCCGGGTGGCTGGGGCGCGGTTATTTTGTTTCAGCCTGAAAATAAATAACCGCGCCCCAGCCACCCG
>Ga0209342_10005721_pt1 | contig 12672 bp, 9 predicted proteins | sample RifCSP16_2_FD_184023 | JGI IMG/M metagenome (GOLD analysis project Ga0209342, IMG submission 184023) | Soil microbial communities from Rifle, Colorado - Rifle CSP2_sed 16_2 (SPAdes) (version 2) | ecosystem: Environmental > Terrestrial > Deep subsurface > Rock core/Sediment | place: Rifle... | reverse complement strand
GTTCGGCGTATCGAGTGAAAGGGATTGACCCTTTCAAACCCATTGAATTTCAAGAGATGGTTTTAGCCCGAAATTGGGTCGGAAAGAGTTGCAGCCCTGGCACTGTTCCTGCACAAGAGGAATGGGAGACCCTAGTCCCCGGGGGTGGAAAGAGATCGCGCAACCAAAAGGTAACTCCCATCGGCCTAGGGGTTTACAGCGTAAAAAACCTAATTTACTTTTTGGGAAGAGATATGTTAATGTCCAGTGCCATCGTGCTTTTTCATCTCTTTTTTGTTCCGGATACTGGATGACGGGAGGCGCAATGGAGTATTTCCCTTTCGCTTTTTGGTGAGCGAGCAAGTTCTTTCGGCGACAGCCAATTCCCAAGGAGGTGATGAGTTCTCATGAAAAAAATTGAAGCCATCATTAAGCCCTTTAAGCTCGATGAGGTCAAAGACAAACTGAGCGAGGTCGGGATTCAGGGATTGACTGTAAGCGAGGTCAAGGGATTCGGCCGCCAAAAGGGACATACGGAACTCTACCGAGGGGCGGAATATGTCGTAGACTTTCTCCCCAAAATCAAGCTCGAAATCGTTGTTCCTGATCGATTGGTCGCCGATGTCGTGGAGGCGATCATGTCCTCAGCCCAAACGGGCCGGATTGGGGATGGGAAGATCTTTGTTCTCCCTGTAGAGGAAGCGGTACGCATTCGAACCGGTGAAAGGGGAGAGGAAGCACTTTAGCCTTGCCCCCTGGTAGGCTCGTTCGGAAAAAACTGAGGTGGCGGATTCTGCCGGGTGAGCAGTGCGGTGTTTTCCGTGCCCACGCTGGATGAAGGAGGGAAGGGAGGTTTCATGACACCCAATGAAGTATTGAAATTTGCCAAGGAGAAAGGCGCAAAGATCCTCGATTTGCGTTTCAAGGATTTTCCAGGGATCTGGCAACATTTCTCGGTTCCCATCCATAACCTGGAAGAGAGCAGTTTCGAGGAAGGGTTCGGCTTCGATGGGTCCAGTATCCGGGGCTGGCAGGCGATTCATGCCAGCGATATGCTCGTTCTTCCGGATCCGACCACGGCCGTGATGGATCCTTTTTTCAAAGAGCCCACCTTGGTCATGATTTGCAATATTCTTGATCCGATCACAAAGGAAAAGTACTCACGGGATCCCCGTCACATTGCCCAGAAGGCGGAAGCTTACCTGCGCTCGACAGGGATTGCCGACACGCCCTACTTTGGACCTGAAGCGGAATTCTTCATCCTGGATGACGTGCGCTACGATAACAACCAGCATAGTTGCTACTATTTTGTAGACTCCGTCGAGGGGCAGTGGAACACAGGACGAGAGGAAAATCCGAACCTGGGATTTAAGCCCCGCTACAAGGAAGGGTACTTCCCTGTCCCTCCCACAGACACCTTGCAGGATCTCAGGACCGAAATGGTCCTGTGTATGGCCCAGGTGGGGATCTCTGTGGAAGCCCATCACCACGAGGTGGCGACCGGAGGGCAGTGCGAAATCGACATGAGGTTCGATAATCTCGTCGGAATTGCAGATCACCTGATGTGGTACAAGTACATCGTCAAGAACGTCGCTCGCAAGTACAACAAGACGGCGACCTTCATGCCCAAACCACTCTTCGGAGACAATGGCAGCGGTATGCACGTTCACCAGAGCCTGTGGAAGGATGGGAAACCGCTCTTCGCGGGGGATCGCTATGGCGGGCTGAGTCCACTGGCTTTGAACTACATTGGCGGGATTCTCAAACACGCTGCTGCCTTGTGTGCCTTTGTGGCCCCCACCACAAACTCCTACAAGAGGTTGGTTCCGGGCTACGAGGCACCCGTGAACCTGGCTTACTCGGTGCGCAATCGCAGTGCTGCAGTACGGATTCCCATGTACTCACCCAGCCCGAAGGCCAAGAGGGTCGAAGTGCGGTTCCCGGACCCGGCCTGCAATGCGTACCTTGCCTTTGCCGCTATGCTCATGGCGGGGCTCGACGGCATACAAAATAAAATTCCTCCGGGAGATCCCCTGGACAAGGACATCTATGCCCTAACTCCGGAGGAACTAAAGGGAGTACCTACGGTTCCCGGCTCCCTCGATGCGGCCCTCAATGAGCTGGAAGAGGATCACGATTTTCTATTTAAAGGAGATGTGTTCACGGAGGATGCCGTCTCCACTTGGATCAACTACAAGCGCAGCAACGAGGTGGATCCGTTGCGCTTAAGGCCCCATCCCTACGAGTTCACCCTTTACTTCGACATTTAAGCCCTGTGGGGGCCGGCTGAAAGGCCGGCCCCTATTTCCCCACTGGGTTCGTTCCCTTTTCTGTTCTCTGATACAGATTTCCCCTTCAAGTTCTTCTGCGTCCCCACCGGATCCAGTTTTTGTCCACGAACCATGCGACTCCTCCAGCCCGAAAAGTTTTCGGCTGCCTTCATCTCACTTGGCCTATGCAGTTTCCCATCTCTGGCTGCTCCCTTGTTTCTCAACGAGAAGTTGCTGCCCTTATCCGTTCCTCGGGGGAGCCCCAAGGGGCACCCCGGTCTCCTCACAGCCTGCGGGCTGGAAAGGTATTGACAACCTCCTTCACGGATGGTCTTCTTAAGCCGGCTGAGGGGGCAGTTCATGAAGGAGGTCCAAGAACCCGGTGAGTGGGCAGAACATCTGCGAGGAATTGACCGAACGGGTGGGGAAAGGCGAACCTTTCGGCGACCGGTCTCGGGATCTCCTGAGGGACCTGCGGTTTCTGGATCCCCCTGCTGCCTGGAAAAATCTAGGCCAAATTTGGGGACAGGCGAATTTCAGCCGGCTCTTCCCCGACTTTTTCCCTCGATTTTGCCAGACCTGCGCCCGTTCCTTCGATCCGGACCAGGCCCTCAATAATTTTGAGCGCTTCTCAAGCTGTATCTACGATAAGAATTATCTCTACACGATCTTGTCCCAACAGTTGCCCGTCCTTGAATCCCTGCTGGCTATCTTTTCGGGAAGTCAATTCTTAACTGATTTCCTTCTCAAGGACCCTTCTTACTTCGATCAAGTGATCCGCCAGGAAACCACGTTCCGCAGCCGGATGAAGGAGGAGCTGGAGAGAGATCTGAGCGCCTTCCTGGCTTCCACCCGGACTTCCCAGGATCTCATGAAAACAGTGCGCCGCTTTAAGAATAGAGAGATTCTCCGCATCGGTCTCAGGGATTTGATGCGCTACGGCGATCTGACGGAAACCATGGAGGACCTCTCGAACCTGGCGGACGTGTGCGTCCAGGCGATCCTGGATTTCTGCCTGACGGAGCTGACCAGCCAGTACGGGCGCCCCATCGTCGAGGAAGAGGATTCGCAAACTCCCTGTGAATTCACCGTCATCGGTCTCGGGAAGCTGGGAGGACGGGAACTCAACTTCAGTTCGGACATCGATTTGATCTACCTCTATTCCTCGGACAAAGGAGCCACGGCAGGCATCCCTGCGGCCCGGGGCGAACGGGTCAATGCCATCAGCAACCACGAGTTTTGCACCAAGCTGGCCCAGATGATCACGCGTTATTTGAATGAAATTACCCCCGAGGGCCAGCTCTTCCGCGTCGACTTGAACCTGCGCCCGGAAGGGCACAGCGGCGACATTGCCAACTCACTGCGCAGCATGGAAATCTACTATGAGTCCTGGGGACAGACCTGGGAACGGCAGGTCCTTATCAAAGCCCGCAGGGTCGCCGGCAGCGAAAATCTGTTCAGGCAGTTCCTCGTCATGGTCAATCCGTTTAGCTTCCGCAAGCATTTGGACTTCGGAGCTCTGCACGAGATCCGGGAGATGAAAGAAAAAATCAACCGGGATCTGGCCGGCCGGGGAGCCGGCGAGGGCCACGTGAAGCTGGGTTACGGCGGGATCCGCGAAGTGGAATTCATCGTACAGGCCTTTCAACTGATCTACGGAGGTAGAGATCGCTGGCTGCAGCAGCGCAATACGCTGCGGGCCCTCCACCGCCTCTCCGAGAAGGGCTACATCACGTATCGGGACTACGCGGACTTGAGCAAGGCTTACGGTTCTCTGCGCGAGCTTGAGCATCGTATCCAGATCCAGCAGGGCCGCCAGACCCACGAGATTCCGCGCGCGATGCGGGAGCGGGCCGTTCTGGCCCGAAAGATGGGGATCGAAGGGGAGAGTCCGGAAATCTTAAGCGAAGAATTGCTTACCCTTTACCGTTTCCACACGGGCAACGTCCGGCGGGTCTACGACCAGCTTTTTTCAGTTCTCCCGGAAGGAGCTTCGGAGGAAGAGGACGATATCGCCCTTCTTCTGGAAGGCTCGGCCAGCAGCGGGGCACTCGAAACCCTTCGGGGGCGGGGGTTTCAGATGCCCGAGAGGGCTTTTCAGAACCTCCAGGGTCTTTATCAAGGTCCTCCCTTCTCTCACCCGTCTGCTGCCAACCGCGCGCAAATGCGCCGCGTGATTTCCCGTCTGCTGGCCTGTGGTCCCACACTGGCTGATCCTGACTTTGCCTTGAACCACTTGGAGAAGTTCGTCAATACTTCCGGCTTGAGGGAATCTCTTACGGCCATGCTGGCCGAACGGCCTCTACTGCTCGAACACCTGCTTTCCCTGTTTGCCAGCAGCGAGTTTTTGTCCTCAGCCCTCATGCAGAATCCCGAACTCGTGGATCTCGTACTCGAAGAGATCGACCAGGATCGCCCGGTTCGCAAGGAGGAATTGTCCTTGCAGCTTTCCCGGAATCTCCAAGATGCGTCCACTTACGAGGACAAGCTGGAGTTCCTGCGTGTTTTTAAGAAGGCCGCGGAGTTAAGGATCGCCCTTCGAGATCTACAAGGGAAAGCCGACCTCACCGAGGTGATGGAATCTCTGTCGGATCTGGGGGACGTCCTTCTGGAGTCGGCGATCGGGATTGCCTCAGAAGAATTAGAGGCCCGATATGGTCTGCCCGAGTTGTCCTCGGGTTTGGGGAGATGCCGGTTCGCGGTGATTGCCTTGGGGAAGTATGGGGGGCGGGAACTCAGCTTTGGCTCCGACTTGGACGTGGTTTTCGTTTATGAGGGGGAAGGGGAAAGTGAAATCTCGATGCCGGTCCCGCCTGGCGGATTGAAACGGGAGGACTCCATTGGCAACCAGCTTTTCTTCACAAAGCTGGGGGAAAAGATCGTGCAAGCCTTGAGCGGTGTGACACGGATGGGGCATGTGTACCGGTTGGACTTGAGGCTTCGACCCGAAGGAGAGAAGGGGCCGCTGGTGGTTTCTCTGGAAACTCTGGAGGAGTATCACCGCTGCCGTGCCGCCTTGTGGGAAGGGCAGTCCTGGCTGAAGGCAAGGCCGGCCGCTGGGGATCCGGACTTCGGGGAAATCGTCGTTTCCAGGATCCAAGAGGCCTGGATCGCCAAGCCCCTGGCTCCGCAGGCTGCTGAAGACTTGAAGGAGATGCGCCAGCGCATGGAGGTGGAGAGGGTCCATTCGGATGGGAGCGGCCGGCACATCAAGCTCGGCCCCGGTGGGATTGTCGACATCGAGTTCATCACCCAGTACCTTCAGTTGAAACATGGCGGACAAGACCCCGATCTGCGCACTCCCTCCACACTGGAATCCCTGCGCAGGCTTGCCCGGGGGGGCTACCTGGGCCCGGATGAGTGTTGCCAATTGCAGGAAGCTTATCTCTTCTTGCGAGGTTTAGAGAATCGATTGCGAATTTTCCAGTCTTTGCCCACCAGCGTGCTGCCCTCGGATAGCGAGCACTTGAGAATTCTGGCCAGACGCCTGGGATACCCGGATGGGCAGTATAACTCTCCCGAAGCTCAACTCCTGAAGGATTACGACCGGCACACATCCGCGGTCCGCCAAATCTTTATGCGTGTCTTTGTCTAGTGGCAGCGGATTGAGGGTCAGGAGATGCCTTCCGTTAGCCTGCGATAAAGCCGAAGATAAGAAGATACTTCCCGTTCCGGGGAAAATTCCCGCCGGATCAACTCTCTTCCCGCCTCTCCCATGCGCCAGCGCAGATCCTTGCCGGCTGCCAGGAGCCGGGCCTTTTCCCAAAATTCTTTCTCTCCGGAGAACAAGAACCCGTTGACTCCGTCCTGGACGATTGTCGTGTTTCCCGGGATACGGGAGGCCAGCACGGGAATCCCCATACTCATGGCTTCCAGCAGGCTGTTCGCCATTCCTCCCTCAGACAGAGACGAATTAATGACAACCTGGACCGCTGCGTAGAGAGAGCGCATTTGATGATGGGGAACAGCCTGCAGGTAGTGGACCCAGGGGAGCGTTGAGATTTGTTCCAAGAAGATCCTCCCCAGTTCGGGATCCAGGATGGGCCCGGCAATCACCAGGTGGATTTGGGGAAGTTCTTCTACCAGGCGTGCTAGGGGGGCCAGGACGAAGCTGACGTTCTTCACCGGACGGATTCCAGCGGAGACGAGAAACAGGAAACGATCAGGTCCTGCCGGAATCTTTTCCAGGGGGTCTCCTTCACCTTCGGGCAGGTCCACCGCCTGGGGGATGACGGCAACTTTTTCGAGGATATCCGGGGCCTGTTGACCGAGATGGGTCCGCACTGCTTCGTGGAAAACCGAGATGGCCCCCACGAAGTTCAGTATCTCAATAACCATGGGCCGCTGAGATTCGTCCGTAAGATTCTGATAGGCGTCCGTGCCGGTAATTGTCAGGACGGTGGGGAGCCCAAGCTTTTGCCCGGTTTCCCGCAGCAAGTTTCCGGTCCGGAAGGCATTAAGGCCGTGTAGGACATCGGGTGAAAAATCCTTCAAAAGGGAGAGAATCTGGGCGAGGTCTGGGCTTACCTCCGTGTTGACGATTTCGACCTCGGCACCGCGTGCGGCTAGGCCTTTGGCAATTCGGCTGGCGGTTACGGAGTTGCCTGTAATGGATGGAAAAAAATGGGGTGTCAGGATGGCGATTCTCATGCGGTTCTCGCTCGGAGTTCCTTTTGTCTGCGGACCCTGCCAGGGACCCGGAGGCAAAATAATTATTTTTGTTTCCTACCTTCTGCTTCCTGCGAGATTAGTGTATTATACCTGCCGGACGTTGCCAACTCCCATCCTTACCAACTTCAGTCGGTTGTGAGGGCTCTTCGCCGAGGAGGACAGGTATCATGGCCTTTGATGATCTCAAGGATTTTCTCAAAGTTCTCAGAGAACGCAATGAACTTCACGAAGTCGAGGTAGAAATGGATCCCTCTTGGGAAGTATCCGCCGTGTGCCGCAAGATATTTGACGAGCGCGGGCCGGCTCTCCTCTTTCACCGGGTCGGGAACCACCGCACGCCCCTTCTCGTTGGAGCTCTGACGACCCGGACCCGGTACCAGATCGGCCTGGGTTTGGGAGATCAGCCGACTTCCATCGCCCTGATCCGTGAGAAGTGGAGCAACGCCTTCAAAAACCCGATTCCTCCCAAGACGATTGCCCGCAGTCAGGCCCCCTGCAAGCAGGTCAAGGCGAAAGGGGTTGACCTGTACGCGGATCCTTTTCCGGTTCCTCTCTGGCACCATCAGGACAGTGCTCCCTATCTGGGGACTCTTCATGCGGTCATCACAAAAGATCCCGAGACGGGGTGGATCAACCTGGGGAATTATCGGAACGAGATTCGCTCCCGGGATCAGCTCGGGGTTTTTATCATTCCCTATCGTCACATCGGTTTGCATTTGCAGAAGTGGAAAGCCATCGGTAAACCCATGCCGATCGCCATTGCCGTGGGTCTGGAGACGGCGCTCAATCTGGTAGCAGTGGCCCCCGTTAAGGCCGGACAGAGTGAGTACGATGTGGCTGGTGGACTCAAAGGGAAGCCGGTTGAGGTGGTGGAAGCAGAGACCTGTGACTTACTGGTTCCTGCCCACGCCCAGATCGTTATCGAGGGTTATGTTCCCATTGACGAGACCTTGCCTCAAGAAGGGCCCTTTGGAGAATTTGCCGGCTATATTGGTGAGCAGGTCTACAACTGTAATTTCATGAAGGTGACGGCCGTCACGTATCAGGAGAACCCGATTTTTCAGGGGACCTACGAAGGTCTTCCTCCCAATGAAAGCACCACGGTGCGTAGCATAGGGCGTTCCACTTCCCTATACGATCACCTCACCGGAGTGGTTGGTTTGCCGGGCATCGTGGACGTGTGTGTTACGGAGGGAGGATGTGCCGGATTTCACGCCGTGGTGTCGATCCAAAACTCCTATCCCGGACACGTCCGTGACGTGATGATGAACTGTTGGGGGCAGCCCACGCTGTTTGTCAAGAACGTCATCGTGGTTGATGAAGACATGGACCCTTGGGATCCTGTCAAAGTCGAGTGGGCTATCGCCACTACCATGAAACCTACCCGCGATATCGAGATCGTCAAACGGGGGACCTCAATCAGTATCGATCCCTCCTCGCCGCGACCCGGATCCGGGCAGAGCGGGGCGATTGTGACCGATCTGCTGGGGATCGACGCGACCCGCCCCCATTTCGATTATGAAGAAAAAGGGTCCACGTTCCCGCAGCTGGCGGTACCGAAGCCGGAACATATGAAGACCGTTCGGGAAAATTGGGCCCGGTATGGTTTCCGGTCGTCGTAAACGTCAGCTGATGGAGATTTCCAGGATGCTGAATTCCCGAATGCCGGCGGGGGTCTTCACCTTGACGGCGTCGTCGAGGGCGTGACCGATCAAAGCCCGGCCCACCGGGGAATTTACGGAAATTTTCCCCTGCTCGATGTCGGCCTCGTCGGCGCCTACGATCCGATAGCGGACGCGTTCTCCCGTTTCACAGTCCTCGAGGAGAACCGTGGCTCCAAAGACCACGCGGTCGTTGGGTAAATTGGATGTATCGATCACCTGAGCCCGGCCGAGTTTGTCCTGAAGAAGTCGGATCCGGCCTTCTACAAACGACTGCTGTTCCTTAGCGGCGTGGTATTCCGCATTCTCACTCAAATCTCCATGGGCCCGAGCTTCCGCAATGGCTTGAATGACCCGAGGTCGTTCTTCCTGCTGCAAGCGCTTTAACTCAAGGCTGAGTTGCTCGTAACCTTCCCTGGTCATAGGAACTCGTTCAACCATCGCGCTCATAACTCCTTCTCATTGGGAAGCCGGGAAACCAAGATCTCCAGAATGTCCCGAAGACTCTTCGGCCACCTGGGGCCAGGTCACAACAGGCGCCCGGAGTTTTGGGCCACCTGTCAATTCAAATGAGTCGGTTGCGGGCTCGCCTCCGTGCCCGTTCTCCAGGCCCAGGAAATCGCTGCGCGCGGAGAACCGGTCGTCGTGCGGCAAGGATACCTTAGCCGTCGATGAACGGAGATGGTCAACCTGCTCTTAGGTTCGATTGCCCGATGAAAAGTGGTTTTCCTGTTTCGGCTTATCCGGCCTTGGCCGGTTGAACCGTATTCTTAAAGATGCTCCAACTTTTCAGGAGATCGACAGCCCGGTTCAGTTGAGGGTCCTTGGCTACATCTTCGGGCTTGCCGCTGCTCGAATCGTCGTTGCCGTTTTCCTTTGTGGGAGGAGCTCCCTCCAAGTGTCCCTTGAGATCTTTTTCCCGCACCACCGGCCCCTCTTGTTTCGCCGCTGGGGTGGGAACAATCTCGTTGACGGCCACATCCGGAATGATCCCTTTGGCTTGAATCTCTCGCCCCTTGGGGGTGTAGTACTTCGCAGTGGTAAGTTTCAAAGCCGAACCATCGCTCAGAGGCAGAATCGATTGCACAGAAGCTTTTCCAAAAGTCTGAATACCAAGGATCACAGCCCTTCCCTGATCCTGGAGAGCTCCAGCCACAATTTCCGAGGCACTCGCACTTCCGGCGTTCACCAGAACAACCAAAGGTTCACTCAGATAGGGATTGGATGCGTTGGACCGGTAGCGCTTGCTGGTGCCGCTTGACCGTCCCTCTGTGTAAACCACCAGATCTCCCTTGGGAAGGAACAGACCCGACACTTTGATTGCCTGATCCAAAAGTCCTCCGGGATTGTTGCGAAGATCCAGAATGATCCCTTTCGGTTTCACTTTTTTAATATCGGCCAGGGCCTTCTCCATTTCTTCTCCCGAGTTGCGGTTGAAGCTCCTGAGCCGGATGTACCCGATATCGCCCTCGATGATCCGGGACCGCACGATTTGGATTCGGATCACATCGCGCGTGAGAGTGAAGTCCTTAGGTGCCTGGAGACCTTCCCGAAAGATGGTCAGGGTGACGTTGGAGCCTTTGGGCCCCCTCATCCGCTTCACTGCCTCGGGGAGGCTCAAGTCCTTGGTCGATTCGCCATCGATCCGGATAATCCGATCCCCGGACTTTAGGCCCGCCCGGGCGGCCGGTGTGCCTTCAATGGGAGAAACAACCGTTAACTGGTCATCTTTGACCGTAATTTCTATGCCAAGTCCGCCAAAACTCCCCTCGGTTTCGACCTGCATCTCCTTGTACATGGCCGGATCCATGAAGGAGGAGTGGGGATCCAGAGTTTTAATCATCCCCTGAATGGCGCCGTAGAGGATTTGCTGAGGCTTGACCTCCTCCACGTAGTTGGACTGAATCAAGTAAAGCGCATCATTGAAGATCCGCAGGTTTTCGTAAGTGGTGCCGACGGCCCTGACCTTCTGGGTGGTAAGGGCACCTGCAGCGACAACGATCACGAGAAACAAAAGACCCCAGATAAGCCATTTCTTATGGCCGCGCTCTGAAATCATGGAAAGCCTCCCGGGGAAAACTCGTCTCCCCCATAAGAACTCTAAACGGCGCAAAGAACGTGTCAGATAGCTTCCAAAGTATACGGTCCTAAGGGGCCTTTTTCAACCAATTTAAGGGGTCTTCCGGTTTGCCATGCTGGCGAATCTCAAAGTAGAGAGTTGGATCGGAATCGGTATTCCCGTGGCCCAAACGGGCAATGAGTTGCCCTGCGTTGACCTGCTCGCCCGCCTTTACCACCATTTGGGCGAGATGACCGTAAATGGAGTAAAGGCTATTGCCGTGGTCGATGATCAGGATGTTACCGTACCCTTTCAGCTCATTGGCATAAAGAACCTCCCCTCTGGCGATCGTGCGGATTGCGCTGCCGGAAGCGGCGGCAATATCAATTCCCTTGTTGAAGGTGTAGACGTCGTACTTGGGATGGATGGTTTTGCCGAAAGAAGCGGAGATTTGGCCCGAGACCGGCCAGGGCAGGCTGCCTCGGCCGACGGGCTCTATTTTCTCACGATTGCTTTTGCGCAAGCGTAAGGAGGCTTGTCTTTTTTCCAACTCCTGAATCAATTTCTGCAAGCGCAACGCCGATGCCTCAAGCTCCTTCTGGGTCTGCAGTTGGCCCGCTTTAGTCGTTCGAATTTTGGCCAGGAGACGGCTTTTTTGTGCGCGCTCTTCCGTCAGCCGGCTCTGAGCGGCTTCGGCCTTTTTCTCGTAAGCCAGGATGGAAGCCTCCAGGCGGCGCAGGTGTTCCTGAGAGGTTTGCAGATCTGCCATTTGGGCCGCATACTTCGACATGCGCTTCCGGTCCTGGTGCGCCACATCGCTCAAGTACCGGGTTCGCATCACGAGATCCATCCAGTCACTTTCTGCCAGGGCCGCTTGCGGGACAAAGGGATCTGCCTGCTTATAGAGAGCGCGAACTCTGTTCTTGAACCGGGCCTGCTTCTCTAATAATTGGAAGTTTAACTTTTTCAGATCGCTCTCTACTTTCTTCTTTTCCCTTTGGTTACGTTCCAGGTTCCGCTGGTAGATTTCCAGTTCACGACGGTACTTGGCGATGCGTTTTTCAATGGCCGCCAGCTGTTCTATCGTGCTCCCTTCGGCGGCCTCGGTTTTGCGCACCGCCTCTTTCTGTCGTTCGATTGCCTGCTGGATCTGGCGCAACTTTGTTTTTTGCTCCCCTGGGTTGACCGCGGCGGAGGAAGCCGCCCAGCCGGGAAGGATTCTCAGGCAAAGAAGCGCCGGGAAAATGATCAAGACCGCCGCTTGTACCCATGGACTCTTGCTACGCACCGTGATTCCTCGAGACAGGGTTGGTGACAAAAAAACTTCCCAGAATTCCGAGGCCGACGCCGGTTGCCAGGCCGCCCCCCATGATTTCACGGGAGAAGAAGACCGGAGGAGGAAGCCCCGCAAAGGGGAGATTTAAGTTCAGATGGCCCTGAAGCGTCCAGAAAAAACATGCCAGGAGTGCCAGAGCGCAAGCCGCACTGGCTCCTCCCAGGAGCGCTCCCTCGAACAAAATCGGCATCCGGATCATCGTCCGGGTCGCACCGACCCATTGCAAAACTTCAAATTCTTCCCGGCGCCGAACGACGGACTTTTGAATACTCGTGCCGATAATAAGAATGATCGAAATACCGAGCAGAGATCCGATGACAATTCCGGTAATCCGGACAACGGTGACAATGGCCTCAAAGCGTTCGAGCCATTTCTTCCCATATTCCAAGTCTTCAACGCCCGGCAGAGAGGAGAGATTCCGGGACAAGCGCTCCAGATCCGGACCATGGCGGAAGGTTTCTTTCAAAGACAACAGGTACGAAGCCGGAAGTGGGTTTCCTTCAATCCCCGCCAACAGCTCCCGGTTTCCGGAAAAGCTTCGTGTGAACTCGGTATAGGCCTCCTCTTTGGAGACGAAGCGAATCTTCTCTACCTCTGGCCGGTGGAGGAAAACCTCCTCCAGACGGGAACGCTGCGACGGGGTCAGATCATCCCGTAAGAAAACAACCACTCGCACCTGTTCTCCGACATTTCCCA
>Ga0209342_10005719_pt1 | contig 12675 bp, 10 predicted proteins | sample RifCSP16_2_FD_184023 | JGI IMG/M metagenome (GOLD analysis project Ga0209342, IMG submission 184023) | Soil microbial communities from Rifle, Colorado - Rifle CSP2_sed 16_2 (SPAdes) (version 2) | ecosystem: Environmental > Terrestrial > Deep subsurface > Rock core/Sediment | place: Rifle... | reverse complement strand
GGCGGGCTGCTCGACTTCGCGGACCTGCCGCGGTTCGCGGCCGTCCGGCCGGAGCACATCGCGCCGGCCGTCGACCGGCTGCTCGCCGAGAACCGCGCGCTCGTCGCGCGACTCACCGCGAGCGACGCGGCGCCCACGTGGTCCGGCTTCGTGCAGCCGCTCGAGGACGCGAACGAGCGCCTCAGCCGGGCGTGGGGCGTGGTCGCGCACCTGCACGGGGTGCTCGATTCGCCCGAGCTCCGCGAGGCGTACAAGGCCAGCCAGCCGAAGATCGTCCAGTACTGGACCGAGCTCGGCCAGAACCTGAGCCTGTTCGAGAAGTACAAGGCGCTGCAGGCCGCGCCCGAGCACGCGCGCCTTGGCCGGGCGCAGCAGAAAGTCATCGCGAACGAGCTGCGCGACTTCCGGCTCTCCGGTGCGGAGCTCGAGCCCGAAGCGAAGCGCCGCTTCGCCGCGATCCAGGAGGAGCTGGCGAAGGTCGCGACGAAGTTCTCCGAGAACCTGCTCGACGCGACCAACGCCTACGCCATCCACGTCGAGGATCGCGCGGCGCTCGCCGGCATCCCCGAGGACGTGCTCGAGACGGCGCGCGCCGCCGCCGAGAAGGACGGCCGGCGCGGCTGGAAGCTCGTGCTGCACGCGCCCTGCTTCGTCCCGGTCATGCAGTACGCCGAGCACCGGGGGTTGCGCGAGATCATGTATCGCGGCTTCGTCACGCGCGCGTCCGAGGAATTCGCGGCGGCGTTCGCGGCGAAGGCCGCGCTCGAGGCGCCGGTGAACAGTCGGCCCGCGCCGGAACCGCCGTCGGTCGACGCGCTCGCCGCCTGGGACAACACGCCGCTGATCGCCCGGATCCTCGCGCTGCGACGCGAGGCAGCCGGGCTGCTCGGCTACGCGAGCCCGGCGGAGGTCTCGCTGGTGCCGAAGATGGCGCAATCGCCGCGCCAGGTGCTCGAGTTCCTGAACGACCTCGCGGCCAAGGCGTTGCCCTACGCGAAGCGCGATTGGGCGGAGCTGCGGGCACTCGCCGCCGGCGAGCTCCGCCTGTCCGCCGTCGAGGCCTGGGACGTGGCATTCGCGGCGGAGAAGCTGCGCCAGGCGCGCTACGCGTTCTCCGACCAGGAGGTGAAGCAGTACTTCCCCGAGCCGAAGGTGCTCGCCGGCATGTTCCGCGTCGTCGAGACGCTCTACGGCCTGCGCATCGCCGACGACCGGGCGGAGACCTGGGATCCGGCGGTGCGCTTCTTCCGCATTACGGACGCCAACGACGAGCTCGTCGGGCGCTTCTACCTCGATCCCTACGCGCGCGACACGAAGCGCGGCGGAGCGTGGATGGACGAGGCGGTCACGCGCCGCCGCGCCGGGGAGCGCGTGCAGGCGCCGGTCGCCTATCTCGTGTGCAACTTCTCGGCGCCGGTCGGCGGGAAGCCCGCGCTCCTGACCCACGATGACGTGCTGACGCTCTTCCACGAGTTCGGGCACGGGCTGCACCACCTGCTCACGCAGATCGACTACGTCGGCGTGTCCGGCATCCACGGCGTGGAGTGGGACGCCGTCGAGCTGCCGAGCCAGTTCATGGAGAACTTCTGCTGGGAGTGGGACGTGCTCGCCTACATGAGCACGCACGTCGACTCGGGGCAGCCGCTGCCGCCCTCGCTCTTCGAGAAGATGGTCGCGGCGAAGAACTTCCAGTCGGGGATGCAGACCGTGCGCCAGCTCGAGTACGCACTGTTCGACATGCGCCTGCACGATGACTTCGACGTGGGCGGTGCGCGTTCGCCGCTCGCGCTGCTCGACGAGGTCCGCGCGCAGGTCGCGGTCTCGCTCCCGCCGGCCTACAACCGCTTCCCCAACACGTTCTCGCACATCTTCGCCGGCGGTTACGGCGCCGGCTACTACAGCTACAAGTGGGCGGAGGTGCTTTCCGCCGACGCGTACAGCCTGTTCGAGGAAAACGGCGTGCTCGATCCGGCGACCGGCGCGAGGTTCCGCGCGGAAGTGCTCGCGGTCGGCGGCAGCCGGCCGGCGATCGAGTCGTTCACGGCGTTCCGCGGCCGCGGGCCGACCGTGGACGCGCTACTTCGTCACAGCGGCATGACCGGCGAAGCGACGGCCGCCTGAGGCGGGCGTGCACTATGCCGCACCGCGCTCACCGGAGCGCCGGCAGCGCGGTGCTATCATGCTCTCGTCATGTCCGCCGCAAAGCCGAGGGGAATCGCCATGTCGAAACCGCTGCCCGCCGCGCTCGGACTCGTCGTCGGTTGCCTCTTCGCGGCCGCCGCGTCCGCCCAGCTGTATCGCTGGACCGACAAGGACGGTAAGGTCCACTACAGCGACACGCCGCCGCCATCGTCGGCGGGCAAGAGCGCGCAGCTGCGCTCGGGCGGCAACGTCGCGGACACCGGCACGCTGCCGTACGCCACGCAGCAGGCGGTGAAGAACTTTCCGGTGACGATCTACACCGCCGACAACTGCAAGGAGGCCTGCGCCGACGGCCGGAAGCTGCTGCAGAGCCGCGGCGTTCCGTTCCGCGAGGTTGCGATCGCCGATGAGAAGAGCCGGGAGGAGCTGAAGAAGGTCTCCGGCGGCGAGGAAGTGCCGGTGATGACCGTCGGCAAGAGCGTGACGAAGGGTTTCGGCGCCGACGCGTGGCATCTCGCGCTCGATGCCGCCGGCTATCCGCGCTCGGGACCGCCGCTCGCCGCTCAGGCGCAGAAAGGCGCACCGGACGCCAAGGCCCAGCCGGCAGACCAGGCCGCCGACCAGCCGAAGCTCGGCCCCTACGCGCCGCGCTGATCCGGCAGCCGCCCCCCGCGCGCTGACGCTTCCATCCCCTTGTCAGGGGGACAGTTCTCGTACACTCGCGGCATGAAAGTCGCGACGTGGAACGTCAACTCGCTCAATGTCCGCCTCCCGCATCTCCTCGACTGGCTCGAGCGCGAGCGACCCGACGTCGTCTGCCTCCAGGAAACCAAGGTCGAGGATCCGAAATTCCCGGCGGCCGCGCTCGAGGCCGCCGGCTACGGTTCCGTGTTCGCCGGCCAGAAGGCCTACAACGGGGTGGCAATCCTGTCGCGCCAGCCGCTCACCGACGTACGACTCGGCATCCCGAGCCTCGAGGATGACCAGAGACGGGTCGTGTCCGCGGGCGCCGGCGACATCCGCGTGGTCTGCGCGTACGTACCGAACGGTCAGGCGGTCGGCACGGAGAAGTACGAGTACAAGCTCAGGTGGCTGCGCGCGTTCGCCGACTGGCTGCGGGCGGAGCTCGCGGCGCACCCGAACCTCGTCGTGCTCGGCGACTACAATGTCGCCCCCGAGGACCGGGACGTGCACGATCCGAAGCTCTGGGCAGGACAGGTGCTGTGCAGCGAGCCCGAGCGCGCCGCGTTCCGGCGGCTGCTCGAGCTCGGATTGAAGGACGGCTTTCGCCTTTTCGACCAGCCGGAGAAATCGTACACCTGGTGGGATTACCGCCTGCACGCATTCAAGCGCAACATGGGTCTAAGGATCGACCACATCCTCGTCTCGCCCACGCTCGCGGCCGAGTGCCGGAGGTGTGTGATCGACAAGACGCCGCGCGCCCTCGAACGGCCGTCCGATCACGCGCCGGTCATTGCGGAGCTTGAGGGATGATCTCGCACGCCGCGGGTCCTGCCGACGCGATCCGCAAGCTCGGCTTCAAGAAGTGGTACGAGCGTCAGCTCATCGAAAGCCACGTCTATCTCGTCACCTGCTTCCTGTGCTTGATCCTCGTGGTGGCCCTGCTCGAGGGGTTCAGCTTCCGGGCGCCTGGGCTGCAGCCGCTCGTGACGCTGGCGCTGATCGCCGGCGGCGGCCTGTTGGGGATGTTCTCGTTGCGACGCTACGGGATGATCATGCGCGAGGCGGAGCGCCTCAGCGGCCGCTCGACGTGCGCCGGCTGCGGCGCGTACGCCAAGTTCGACGTCGTCGAGTCGGGGGGGAGCTTCGGGCCCTCACAGGTCGGCGACGGGACCCCGACGACGTGGCTCCGCGTGCGCTGCCGACAATGCGGCCACGGCTGGGCGATGCCGTGAGCGGCGCAGCTCCCGCCCGGGCAGCGGGGACGATCGCGCTATGCGCGGCGGTGCTCGCCGCGGCGTTCGTGCTCGATTGGCTAGCGCCGCTCTGGGGCCAGATCGCCGCCGGGCTTCTGACCTGGGCGGTCGCGCTCGTCTTCATCGGCCGCGCGGACGCCGCCCAGCGGCCGATGCTCTTCTGGTGCATGGCCTGGGCCACCGCCGGCGAGCTGTTCTGCTCGCTCGTGTGGGGCCTCTATACGTACCGCCTGGGGAACATCCCGCACTTCGTTCCGCCCGGCCACGTCCTGCTGTTCCTGATGGGCTGGCACCTCGCGCCGCGGATTCCGCAAGCCGCGGCGCACGCCCTGACCGCGGCCTACGCGGTGCTCACGCTGCTCGCGTTGATCCTGCTGCAGGACCAGTTCAGCGTCCTGCTGTTCGCGGTGTACGCCGCCCTGTATTGGCGCGCGCCCGGGCTGCGCCGGCTCCTGGCGACGATGTTCGGCCTCGCGCTCGGGATCGAGCTCTTCGGCACGTCGCTCGGGGTGTGGGGCTGGGCCGAGCGCACGCCCTGGCTCGGCCTGACGACGATCAATCCGCCGGTGGCGGTGGGAGCGTTCTACTGCACGCTGGACGCGCTGATCGTCTGGTCGATCCGCGCCAGCGCCAGCGCCCGACGCGCCGCGGTCGCCTCCCCCGCGTGAGCGGGCGAGCGAGCGTCAGTCGATCCGGTCGTACGCCGGCAGCGTGAGGAAGTCGACGTACTCGCCGGTCGTGAGCTCGTCGAAGAGCTTCGCGGCCGCTTCGTACTTACCGGCCCGCCACGCTTCCTCGCCGAGGTAGGTCTTCACTTTGGGAAGCTCTTCGGCGAGAAGCTGCCGGACGAGCGGGACGGTGACTTTGCGTCCGTCATCGAGCACGCCCTTCGGGCTGCGGATCCACTGCCAGATCTGCGAGCGCGAGATCTCGGCCGTGGCCGCGTCCTCCATCAGGTTGAACACCGGCACGCAGCCGTTGCCCGCGAGCCAGGCGCCGAGGTACTGGATGCCGACGCTGATGTTGTTGCGCAAGCCCGCCTCGGTGATCGGGTGCTCCGGCCGGAAGTCGAGCAGATCCGCCGCCGTGTAATTCACGTCCGGGCGCTGCCTGCCGTACTGGTTCGGCGTCGGCATGTGCTCGTCGAACACCTGCTTCGCGATCGGCACCAGCGCCGGATGCGCGACCCACGTCCCGTCGCAGCCGTCCGTGACTTCACGGAGCTTGTCCTGGCGGACTTTCTCGAGTGCCGCCTCGTTCGCCACCGGGTCGTTCTTGATCGGGATCTGCGCCGCCATGCCGCCCATCGCCGGGGCGTTCCGGCGGTGGCAGGTCTTCACCAGCGTGAGCGCGTAGGCGCGCATGAACGCCGCGGTCATCGTGACCTGGCCCCGGTCGGCGAGGCAGAACGCCGGATGCGACCGGAACTTCTTGATGCACGAGAAGATGTAGTCCCAGCGGCCGATGTTGAGGCCGGCCGAGTGGTCCTTCAGCTCCCACAGGATCTCGTCCATCTCGAACGCCGCGAGCACCGTCTCGATCAGGGCCGTGGCGCGGATCGTGCCCTGCGGCAGCCCCAGCTCGCCTTGAGCGACCTTGAAGACGTCGTTCCAGAGCCGCGCCTCGAGGTGCGACTCCAGCTTCGGCAGATAGAAGTACGGGCCGCTCGCGCGCGCGAGGAGCTCCCTGGCGTTGTGGAAGAAGTAGAGCGCAAAGTCGAAGATGCCTCCCGCCACGCGCTTCCCGTCGATCGTCACGTGCTTCTCGTCGAGGTGCCAGCCGCGCGGGCGCGGGATCAGCACCGCAGTCCGCTCGTTGAGCTTGTACTGCTTGCCGTTCTGCTCGAACGTGATCGTCCGGCGGACGGCATCGCGCAGATTGACCTGGCCCTCGATCATGTTGGCCCAGGTCGGGCAGTTCGCGTCCTCGAAGTCCGCCATGAAGGTGGAGGCGCCACAGTTGAGCGCGTTGATCACCATCTTGCGGTCGGTCGGCCCGGTGATCTCGACGCGGCGGTCGAGGAGGTCCGCCGGCTGGTCGGCGATCTCCCACTCCGACTCGCGGATCGCTCGGGTCGCCGGGAGAAAGTCGGGGCGTTCCCCGGCGTCGAACTCCTTCTGCCGCAGCTGACGGCGCGCGAGCAGCTCCTGCCGATGGCCCTCGAATTGCCGATGCAACTTGGCCACGAAGGCCAGCGCCTCAGGCGCGAGGATCGGCGCGTACTCGGGGGTGATCGGAGCGGTGATCTCGACCCCGACCGGAAGTCGGGTCCCAACGGGGGCAGGAGCGTTCATGGGCGAATGTCGGAGTGAACGGACCACCGGATTCTACTGCAGTGCAGCGCGATTGCCGCGGTGCAAAATCATCCCGGATTGCGAAAACTCCGCCCGCCGCCGTTCAGGCGGGCTCGTCCGGCCCGTGCTTGTCCTCGATGCCGAGCTCCGCGATCTTGCGCGTAATGGTGTTGCGGCCGATGCCGAGCAGCGTCGCCGCCTCGATGCGGCGCCCGCCGGTGTGGGCGAGCGCCTTGGCGATGAGGGTTTTCTCGAAGTCGCGCGACAGGACGTCCATCAGGTTCGACTCGCCGCGCACGAGCGCCCGCTCGACGTGCCGCCGCAGCACGGCCGTCCAGTCGCCGTCCGTGCCGGCCGCGGAGCTCTCGCGCAGCTCCGGCGGCAGGTCGCCGACGTCGACGTCTCGCGCCGGTGCCATGACCGTCAGCCAGTGGCACACGTTCTCGAGCTGCCGCACGTTCCCGGCCCAGTCCTGGGCGGCGAGGTAGCCCACCGCGCCTTCGGACAGCCGCTTCGCCTCCACGCCGAGGTCGCGCGCGCTCTTGGCGAGGAAGTGACGGGCGAGCAGCGGGACGTCCTCGCGCCGCTCGCGCAGGCTGGGCAGCCGGAGCCGGATGACGTTCAGGCGGTGGTAGAGGTCCTCCCGGAACGCGCCCTCGCGCACCCGCACCTCGAGGTCCTGGTGGGTCGCCGCGATGACCCGCACGTTCGCGCGCAGCGGCTGATGGCCGCCCACGCGGTAGAAGTGGCTGTCCGAGAGCACCCGCAGCAGCCGCGTCTGCAGGTCGTGCGCCATGTCGCCGATCTCGTCGAGGAAGAGCGTCCCGCCCTCGGCCTGCTCGAAGCGGCCGCGCCGCATCGCCTGCGCGCCGGTGAACGCGCCGCGCTCGTGGCCGAAGAGCTCGCTCTCGAGGAGATCCTTCGGCATCGCGGCGGTGTTGATCGCGATGAACGGCTTCGCGGCGCGCGGGCTGTGCCGGTGCAGCGCGCGCGCGACGAGCTCCTTCCCGGTCCCCGACTCGCCGGTGATCAGCACCGTCGAGTTGGAGTTGGACAGCCGTCCGATCGCGCGGAAGACCTCCTGCATCGCCGGCGCCTGTCCCAGGATCTCGGGCGAGGCCGACGCGGCCTCCTCGTCGCCCGCCTCGCGCGTGCTCTCGTCCAGCGCCCGGCGGATCAGCTCGACCGCCTGATCGACGTCGAACGGCTTCGGCAGGTACTCGAACGCGCCGCCCTGGAATGCCGCCACCGCCGACTCGAGGTCCGAGTACGCGGTCATGATGATCACCGGCAGCTCCGGGTGCTTCTGCTTCACGCTCTGCAACAGCTCGAGGCCGGAGGTGCCGGGCATGCGGATGTCGGAGACGAGCACCTGCGGCGTGTCCCGCTCGAGCGCCGCGAGCGCCTCCTGGGCGAGGCCGAACGTCTTGAACGGGATCCCCTCGCGGGCAAGCGCCTTCTCGAACACCCACCGGATGGAGCGGTCGTCGTCAATCACCCATACTGGCTTCATCGGGGGGATCCGTCAGGGAACTCGCCCATCGCCTCGGGCCTCGGTCTTCCGCCTCCGGCCCAGCGGGAGCAGGATCGTGAAGGCCGTCCGGCCGGGGCGGCTGTCGCATTCGATCGAACCGTCATGGTGCTGCACGTACGTCTGGGCAAGCGTGAGGCCAAGGCCCGTGCCGCCGTCCCGTCCCGAGACGAGCGGATGGAACATCCGCTCCCGCAGCCCGGACGGGATGCCGGGTCCGTTGTCGATCACTTGCAATTCTAGTGCCAGCCGGTGCCGGCGCCGCGCGATCGTGGCCGAGCGCGCGGCGCGCGTGCGCAAAGCGATCTCGCCGGGCGGGTCGGCGGCGCTCCGGCGCGCCCCGAGCACCGCCTGCGCGGCGTTGCGCACGACGTTGAGCAGCGCCTGGATCAGCTGCTCGCGGTCGCCCTCGATCTCCGGAAGGCTCGTGTCGTAGTCGCGCACGATGCGCACGCCCTCGGGGAACTCCGCGAGGATGAGGCTGCGCACCCGCTCGCAGACCTCGTGGGTGTTCACGGGCCCGAGGTGCGGCGGCCGGTGGGGCGTGAGGAGGCGATCCATCAGGAGCTGGAGCCGGTCGGCCTCCTTGATGATCACCTGGGTGTACTCGCGGAGATCCGGCCGGTCGAGCTCGCGCTCGAGGAGCTGCGCCGAGCCGCGCAGCCCGCCGAGCGGGTTCTTGATCTCGTGAGCGAGGCTCCGGATCAGCTCCCGGTTTGCGACCGCCTGGGTGAGCTCGCGCTCTTCGCGCTCGATGCGGAGATGCTGATCGGTGGACCGCAGCTCGAGGACGAGCCGGCCGCGCTCGCCTTCAGCGGGCGTCGCGAGGCAGCTGAAGTGCAGGGGCGGCGAGCCCCGGCGCTCGAGCTCGAGGGAGCGGTCCCAGAAGCCCCAGTTGCGCTCGATCGCCTGGCGGAGCTTCGCCTCGAACGCCCCCGCGTCGGTGAAGAGTTCCGGGAGCCGCTGGCCGCAGAGCTGCTTCGCGGCGAGCTCCAGGAGATGCTCGGCGGCGGGGTTGGCGTGCACGACGCGGAGCTCCGTGTCGAGCACGATGACCGCGGTGCCGAGGAGATCCAGGCCGGCGAATGCGGCGTGGCTCACCCGCGGCTCCCGGGGGATTTACAAGGGGGCTTGCCCCCTTGTTCGTTGCCGGGGGTGAGGCCGGGGTTTCGAAGGACGTGCCTGCGCACGTCCGAGCCGGCGAACGCCCGCCGCGATGCAACGCGCCGGGCCGGGAAGGGGGAGTCCCCCCTTGTTGGTACAAAGGCCTTTCCCTGGCCGCAGGCCAGGGAGGCGAGGCTTAGCGCAGGCCGGCGAGCTCTTTCCGGAGCGCCGCGATGTTGCGCTCGTGGCGCTCCACCGTGTCCTGGAACGGCTTCAGGCGGTCGAGGACGCGCTGATAATTCTTCTCGTCGCCGTAGCGCACGGCCTCCTGCGCGGCGAGCTTCGCCTTGGCGTCGATGAGACCCTTCTCCTCGGCCGTAAGCTCGTCTTCGAGGATCCTGCGGCGGCTCTCGTCGCGGGACTTCTGCGTATCCCGGTCGACCTTGGGGAAGCCCGAGGCCGCCTTCTCCGAGGCCGTGGACCGCGAGGGCGGCGCTGGCGGCGATACGACCGAAACCTCCTTGGTCACGACCGTGCACTGCTTCCCGTCGGTCTCTTTCTTGATGTTGGTGTAGTGCGCGCGGCCGTCCGCCTCCACGCACTTCCACACCGTCCCCTGCGCCTGCGCCTGCGCGTGTGCCCCCAATGCTGCTGCCAGGGCGGCGCAAGCCAACCAGACCTTCGCGTATGCCATTGGGACCATCCGGAGCGAGGACGAACTTGCAGTCTAGGTCAAGATCGTCCTGATTACAAACCACTTTTCGGCGCGCTGAGGGCCCTATTTCACGGCGCCGGACATCCCCGGGGGTGGCAGCGGATGGCGGGCTCACGGGAGCGGAAAAAAGACGGGGGCGGGGCCCCCGTCCTTCGCGGTGGGTCAGCGACGGGCTACGACGCGTAGTACATGTCGAACTCGATCGGATGGGTGGTCATCCGGAACCGGGTGATCTCGTCCATCTTGAGCGCCACGTACGCATCGAGCGTGTCGTTCGTGAACACGCCGCCCCGGTTCAGGAACTCGCGGTCCTTGTCGAGGGTTTCGAGCGCCTGCTCGAGCGACGCGCACACGTTGGGGACCTTCTTCGCCTCCTCCGGGGGCAGGTGGTACATGTCCTTGTCGAGCGGATCGCCGGGCTTGATCTTGTTCTGCACCCCGTCGAGGCCGGCCATCAGCATCGCCGCGAAGCCCAGATAGGGATTCATCGTCGGGTCGGGGAAGCGCACCTCGACGCGCCGCGACTTCGGGCTCGACACGTAGGGGATGCGGCAGGCGACGGAGCGGTTGCGGGCCGAGTAGGCGAGGTTGATCGGCGCCTCGAAGCCCGGCACCAGGCGCTTGTACGAGTTGGTGCCCGGGTTGGTGATCGCGTTGAGCGCCTTCGCGTGCTTGATGATCCCGCCGATGTAGTGGAGCGCGAAGTCCGAGAGCCCCGCGTAGCCGTTGCCGGCGAAGAGGTTATTGCCATCCTTCCAGACCGACTGGTGGCAGTGCATGCCCGAGCCGTTGTCGCCCACGATCGGCTTCGGCATGAACGTCGCGGTCTTGCCGTACGACGCCGCGGTCATCCAGACCGTGTACTTCAGGATCTGCATCCAGTCGGCGCGCTGGACGAGCGGCGCGAAGCGCGTGCCGATCTCGTTCTGGCCGGCGGCGCCCACCTCGTGGTGGTGGACCTCGACCTCGACGCCCTGCTGCTCGAGCGCGAGCGCCATCGCGTTGCGGATGTCGTGGAGCGTGTCGGTCGGGGGCACCGGGAAGTAGCCGCCCTTCACCGGCGCGCGGTGCCCCGGATTCCCGCCTTCGTACTCGTCGCCCGAGGACCAGGGGGCCTCCTCGGACTTGATCTTCACGGAGCTGCCCGACATGTCGACGTTCCAGGTGACCGAGTCGAAGATGAAGAACTCGGGCTCGGGGCCGAAGTACGCGGTGTCGCCGAGGCCGGTCGACTTGAGGTAGCCCTCCGCCTTCTTCGCGATCGAACGCGGATCGCGGCCGTAGGGCTTCATGTCGGTGGGCTCGATCACGTCGCAGCTGACGTTCAGCACCGTCTCGTCGGTGAACGGGTCGAGACGGGCGCTCACCGGATCGGGCATGAGGAGCATGTCGGAGGCCTCGATGCCCTTCCAGCCGGCGATCGACGAGCCGTCGAACGCGTGGCCGTTCTCGAACTTGTCCATCGTGAAGTACTTCGCCGGGACGGTGACGTGCTGCTCCTTGCCGCGGGTGTCGGTGAAGCGGAAGTCGACGAACTTCACCTCCTTTTCCTTGACGAGCTTCATCACATCGGCGGCAGTCATTGCCATGTTGTTCTCCTGTTCGAAAATTGCGAGACGGATCCCTGACCGAAAATCAGCCCTGCCCTCAGTGCGAAAACCATGCCATCGCCCCGGCGCCTCTAGAACCTTGTGCCGTAAGGCAGCGGAGCGTCGCGCGGAGGCGGGGGCGCACTCGAGCAGTGCGTCGGCGGGTATTTTGCACTATGCCGGTGCGGGTTGCCCGGTCACCGCCCGATCGCCCGATCACGTCCCCGGGGTTAAACTGGCTCCGGGCTCCTCGCATCGAACCGTAACGCATGGACACCCCAGAGCAAATCCTCGCGCGGGCGCGGGAGCGCGCGGAGCGCATGGGGTTGCCCTATGCCGGTGCGGTCACCCCGCTGGAGGCCGCCGCCCTGCTCCAGGCCGAGCCGGGGGCGAAGCTGGTCGACGTACGTACCCGCGCCGAGCTGGAATGGGTCGGGCGTCCCCCGGGCGCGGTGTTCATCGAGTGGAACACCTGGCCCGGCGGGGCGAGGAGCCCGGAGTTCGAGCAGGCGCTCCTCGCGAAGGTGCCCGACAAGACGCGTCCGGTGCTGTTCCTCTGCCGGAGCGGCGGGCGCTCGCACCACGCGGCGATGCTGGCGGAGACGCTCGGCTACCCGCTCGCCTTCAACGTCCTCGAGGGGTTCGAAGGCGACAAGGACGCGGACGGGCACCGCGCGACGGTCGGCGGCTGGAAGGTTGCCGGGCTGCCGTGGATCCAGGGGTGACCGCGCCGAGCGCCGGCGCATAGTGCGGTCATCCCCGCGAAGCTTGTCCCCGCGAAAGCGGGGAGCGGGGATCCAGTACAGCGCTTCTCCGACTCTCTATGCTCAACCCCACCCGAGGCACGCGCGGCATGGCGGTCGCGCCGCACGCGCTCGCATCGCAGTCGGCGCTTGCGGTGCTGCGCGAAGGTGGCAACGCGCTCGAAGCGATGGTCGCCGCGGCGGCGACGATCGCCGTCGTCTATCCGCACATGAACTCGCTCGGCGGGGACTCGTTCTGGCTCGTCCTCGTGCCGGGGCAGGCGCCGGCCGGCATCGACGCCTGCGGCGCAGCAGCGAGGAATGCGTCGATCGCGTGGTACGCCGTGCAGGGAATCAAGGGCTCGATCCCGTTCCGCGGCGGCGTGGCGGCGAATACGGTGGCCGGGACGGTGTCGGGCTGGGCGCTGGCGCACGAGCGCGCGCGCCAGATCGGCGGCAAGCTGCCGCTGTCGCGCCTGCTCGAGGACGCGATCCATTACGCCGAGCACGGCATCCCGGTGACCGCCAGCCAGAACGCGGCGACCGCTGCAAAGCGCGGCGAGCTCGAGCCGCAGCCGGGTTTCGCCGATGCATTCCTGCCGGGCGGCGGCGTCCCGGCC
>Ga0209342_10005718_pt1 | contig 12676 bp, 9 predicted proteins | sample RifCSP16_2_FD_184023 | JGI IMG/M metagenome (GOLD analysis project Ga0209342, IMG submission 184023) | Soil microbial communities from Rifle, Colorado - Rifle CSP2_sed 16_2 (SPAdes) (version 2) | ecosystem: Environmental > Terrestrial > Deep subsurface > Rock core/Sediment | place: Rifle... | reverse complement strand
GTTCTCTCATGGTCGGCAGGTCCATACCCATCTGTTTTATCTCCTCGGCCAGTTCTGAGGAGTCCTTCATCCCCCTGGCCTTCACCAGTGCGTTTATCTCTCCGTCCAGGAGCTTGTTAAGCCTTTCAGTTACCTCCTGCGGGTCCACAGTTATTCCTAATTTTTGGGCCTGCTGATATATTATCGCCCTCCTGATGAGGACGTCCAGGGCCTGCTCCCCAAAGCTCTCTATGAGCAGTTCAGAGAGTTCCTGCCGCCCGATCTTTTGCCCGTTTACCTCCGCAACCACGTCTCCTTCAGGGAGGGCCACCGCCTCCATTGCCGCCTCAGTGGATAGTGGTTCAGAGGCTACAGAGGGGCTTGTAAAGAGGTACAGTAGGGGGGATAAGAGACAAAATATGTATAACATCACAAGAGGATTGGGCATAAGACAACTACATCCCTTTGCTATAAGGTTATATAAGGTAAAAACTTAAAGTATTATAGCAAAACCGCCTCCTCTGTCAACTCCTTTTTGTCCATATTCCTTTACAAACCGAAAATCTGAGGACCGCAAAGGGTTTTTTGTTGAAGTACCAGTGCCATCCTGCTTTAATTAGTGCCAGGCTGTATCTTTACGCACCCGATGGATTCATCTCATCCTTACTATTATTAAGTTTGGGCAGAAACAAGATGTCCCTTACAGAACCCCGTATCTTTAAGATATACTTTTATGATGAATTATACCCCTGTGGCAAGACCGCCGAGGAGGTGAAGAGGGCGTTAGGCCTTGAGCCCGGGGACAAAGACCCCACTACCCTGCTACAGGACTTTCTAGGGCAGGCCGTACCAACCAGCGATGGTCTTTGGGATACCCCCTGTGAATTCGCCGATACCACCAGTTCCTACCGGCTTAAGGCAAGATACTACCAAAGAGTAGGGGCAGGTTTTAAAACTGCTCCTGCAGACGACCCTATTGATAAAATGTTCGTCCTTGCAGTAGCCCTTAATTCTAACTCGCCTGAGGTAATCAAGGGGTGGCAAGGGCTTGAAAGGAGACTCCCCACTCACCTCCCCAACGGCCCCTTAGGGCCTGTCACGATTTATTACGCCGTCTCCGATAAGGAGGTTACAGCCCAGAAGGTCATAAAGCTGGCCCAGCCCCTGTTTCCTGACGTCTCTCCCACGGATTTGTGCGGGGGCATGAAGAAGACACAGCTCCTTTGCGGAAGTCTCTATCAGTTTGGGGCTATGGAGAAGTACTTCCTCTTTTCCAGTAAGAAAAAGGAGTCCGAGGCCAGCCGTTTTGCCACCCTCTCCCTCCCCTTACTCCGCCTCTACCTCCACTTTGGCGACGTGATGGCCCAGGATAAAGAGGGAAGAGTACCCGCCGCAAGAAACCACATGAAAGGGGTCTCCGAGAGGATAAAGAGTAAACTGGATGACTATTCCAGTAGAGGTTTCGGCTCTATCACTAGCGAGGCAGAGAGGGCGGACGTCTTTGAGATTACAAAGGATTTGTGGCTACTCAACCACGATACAAGCCAGATGCTCAATCTGGTAAGGACGGTTGACATTGCCCTTTCCAACTTCAGGGAGCTGAAGGGGCGACTCCTGTCTCCCAATCAAACGGACGAAATCTTCTGCCAGGAGGAGCGGCTACTGGAATTACAGAAGGCCCAGCTCCAGGCCCAGGCCACCCATCTGCACAATGCCTTTGAGTCAGGCAGGGTAGTGCTGGACTCCATTGAAGACCACATGGAGCTGGAATACACCCGGGAATTGAAGGAATCCAATAAGAAGGCCCTCAGCCTGCAATCCGCCGCCTTCCTGATTGAATTTGCCATCGTCTTTTATTACTTCCTGGGGAGCTGGCACTACATCCTGGGGGAGAAGTTCTATGCGTTCCCCGCCCTTGCCCGCCTCGGCTGTGCCACCACCATGGCCACCCTGATATGTACCGGCACCCACCTCTTTGCCAGGTGGCGACTTACTAGAGATAGGAATTACCTCTACGGGCTACTGGGACTGTTATTCCTGTTCCTCCTAACCCTGGGGTACATTGTAAGGTACGCACTAATGCTGGATAAATTTAGACACTGAGAATTCCCCTCCCCTAACCTGCCTTATACACATGGGTAGCATCGCAATAAGCCCCTACTGTCACTATCCAGATTTATACTTGCAGATTCTTAAGGACTTCATATACAATGGCCAGGGGTTAAGAATCGGGGAGCATGGGTTAGGGATCATCGAGAAGAAGAAATACAGAATTCAGAATATTCTGTATTCTGTATTCTAATTTTGTCCCCCTGACCCCTAGCCCCTGTTCCCTAACCCCTAGAAGGGCGGGGAGTGGCTCAGCTTGGTAGAGCGCGGCGTTCGGGACGCCGAGGTCGGGGGTTCAAATCCCCCCTCCCCGACCAGTTTAATGCCCCGTATTTTAGGGTAAACAATTTTTAAAAAAAAACATCCCCACCTTTTGGGCAGGGATGTCTTTCCAGCATAAATTTATGTCGGGCTCATACGCTATAATTAATCGTCTTTGGGAAGAAGTTCATTATAAGTATGAACGTGCAACATAAACTATACCTTGACTACTTTAGCGGCCTTACGCCCTTTAGTGTCTTCGATTACCTCAAATTCCACCTTATCACCTTCGGATAAGGACCTGAACCCCTGAGTTTCAATGGCGCTTTGGTGGACGAATACGTCTTTACCACCAGCGTCCGGGGCTATGAAACCGAAACCTTTAGAGTCGTTAAACCATTTCACTATACCGGTAGACAAATTATCACCTCCTTTACTGTCTTCCAAAAGCCTAATTAATAAAAAAAACCACAAAAGCCGCGTACTGTCCGGCCTTTGTGGTTTCTGACACGACAATACTAACTTTACTGACTGCCTTTATTGAGCCTAATTGTACCAGAAATACCAGACTTTGCAACAAAATAATTAAGAATTTTTTGTGGGGTATATAGAAGGGATTAGGGGCTAGGGAAAAAGTATAACGCAGGCTAAGGCCTGCGGCTACTCCTACCCCCTGACCTCTGACCCCTGACCTCTGGTCCCTAACCCCAGGGCTAAAGCCTCTACCTGACTGCCCCTTCTACCGCCTCGGCCTCTTCTTCCTCTTCCTTCAGTTCCGTGACCATTGTCTCGGTGGTAAGGAGGAGTCCGGCTACACTGGCGGCGCTTTGTAGGGCAACCCGGGTTACCTTGGTTGGATCAACGATACCGGCCTTTACCATGTCTACATACTGAAGGGTGTTGGCATCAAAACCTACGTTGGTGGCCTTTCCCTTTACGTCTTCTACCACCACGGCGCCATTCTCGCCGGTGTTGGTGGCAATCTGCCTCATGGGGGACTCCAGGGCCTTTATTATAATGTCCAGCCCGAGCTTCTCGTCACCTCTGAATTTCTTCCTGGCCTCTTGCAGGGCAGGGATCGTCCTGATATAGGCCACGCCGCCCCCAGGGATGATGCCCTCTTCTACGGCCGCCCTGGTGGCATGGAGGGCGTCTTCTACCCTGGCCTTCTTTTCGTTCATCTCTGCCTCCGTGGCCGCTCCTACCTTTATCACTGCCACGCCCCCCGTGAGTTTTGCCAGTCGCTCCTGGAGTTTCTCCTTGTCGTAGTCAGAGGTGGAGGCCTCTGCCTGGTTCCTAATCTGGGTGATACGGGCCTGGATATCGGTCTTTTTGCCTTCTCCGCCCACTACGGTAGTCTTGTCCTTATCTACGGTAATCTTCTTGGCACGGCCCAGGTCCGGGATGTCCAGGGTCTCTAGTTTCACCCCCAGGTCTTCTGTGACGGCCCTGCCCTTAATCAGGATAGCTATGTCTTCCAGCATGGCCTTCCTGCGGTCTCCGAAACCCGGGGCCTTGACCGCACAGCACTGGAGTACACCACGGAGCTTATTCACTACCATGGCGGCCAGGGCCTCTCCTTCCACGTCGTCTGCAATGATGAGGAGGGGCTTGCCGCTGGTGGAAATCTTCTCCAGCAATGGGATGAGGTCCTTCAGGGCCGAAATCTTTTTCTCGTGGATGAGGACGTAAGGGTCTTCAAATTCCACCAGCATCTTTTGAGGGTTAGTAACAAAATAGGGGGAGATGTATCCCTTATCAAACTGCATCCCTTCTACCACGTCCAGTCGGGTCTCTACTCCCCTGGCATCCTCTACGGTGATGACACCGTCCTTGCCCACCTTCTCCATGGCATCGGCCAGGAGGTTGCCAATAAAGGAGTCGTTATTGGCAGAGATAGTACCCACCTGGGCAATCTCGGCCCGGCCCTTTACGGGTTTGGAGAGTTTTTGTATCTCTTCTACCACTAATTCTACGGCCCGGTCTATGCCCCTCTTGAGGGCGATGGGGTTGGCGCCTGCCGTAATGGACTTGATCCCCTCTTTAAAAATGGCCTCGGCCAGGATGGTGGCAGTGGTAGTACCATCTCCTGCGGCATCACTGGTCTTAGAGGCCACCTCGTTTACCAGCTTGGCCCCCATGTTCTCAAAAGGGTCCTTAAGCTCCACCTCTTTGGCCACGGTGACACCGTCTTTAGTCACAGATGGGGAACCAAAGCCCTTTTCCAGGATGACGTTCCGTCCCGTAGGACCCATGGTGACCCGGACGACGTCGGCCAGTTGTTTTATGCCCTGAAGGAGCTTTTTCCTGGCCTCTATATCGTAAAGCAATTGTTTGGCTGCCACAGTATTCCTCCCTATTCATTGGGCAGACACTAGGTCTGCCCCTACTCTTCTATCTTGGCTAGAAGGTCGGTTTCTTTCATGATGAGATATTCTTTACCGTCCACGGTTATTTCAGTCCCAGCGTACTTCCCAAAGAGGACAGAGTCCCCCTTCTTGACGGAGATGTGCGCCCTTTTGCCCGATTCCAGGAGCCTGCCCTCCCCTACCGCCACTACCCTGCCCTTTTGGGGCTTCTCCTTAGCAGTATCAGGGAGCACTATGCCTCCCGGGGTCTTTTCCTCTGCCTCCGTCCTTTCTATCACTATCCTGTCGTCTAAAGGTTTTATAGGCATACTGCTTTCACCTCCTGTAGATGTCAAGTGTCAAAATCCAAATTTCAAAGCTCAAAATCCAAATGACAAATGAAACTCAAATGCCAAAATCCAAATTACAAACAAAAATCTCTTTGGCACTCATTTGGTATTTGAGCTTTGTCATTTATTTGGCATTTAGGTTTTGTCATTTGGATTTTCATCGTTTACATTCCCGGTGGTCTGGGTCCGCCTGGGGCTAATTTTTCTTCTTTCTTAGGTATCTCGCTTATTACGCAATCTACCGTAAGGAGGGTACCGGCTATGCTCACGGCGTTCTGGAGGGCACAGCGGGCCACCTTCGTGGGGTCTATCACCCCGGTCTCCAGCATGTTGCAGAATTCTTGCCTCTCTGCGTCAAAACCGTAGGCCTGGTCTTTGGACTCCAGTATCCTCTTTACCACTACAGAGCCTTCCATCCCGCTATTCTCGGCAATCTGGGCGGCGGGTACAGTGAGTGACCTCCTTATGATGTCCACCCCTACTGCCTCATCCCCTTTAAGGCCAAGACCGTTTTCAAGTATGGCGGCCGTCCTGAGCAGGGCCACCCCGCCTCCTGGTAAGATGCCCTCTTCTATGGCCGCCCTGGTGGCGTGTAAGGCGTCCTCCATGAGGGCCTTTTTGGCCTTCATCTCCGTCTCCGTAGCGGCGCCTACGTTTATCTGGGCCACCCCGCCGGCCAGCTTGGCCAATCTCTCCTGGAATTTCTCCTTATCGTAGTCACTCGTGGTGGCCTCCATCTCGGTGCGGATCTGTTTTATCCGTCCAGTTACTGCGTCATGGGAACCAGCCCCCTGGATTATCGTTGTATGCTCCGAGTCTATGGTCACCTTCTTGGCACGGCCCAACTGGTTCAACTCCACCTCCTCCAGTTGCACGCCCAGGTCTTTGAAGAGGGCCTCTCCTCCGGTGAGGATGGCAATGTCCTCCAGCATGGCCTTTCTCCTGTCGCCGTAGCCGGGGGCCTTGACGGCACAGCAGGATATGGTCCCTTTGAGCTTATTCACTACCAGGGTAGCAAGGGCCTCGCCCTCTACGTCCTCAGATATGAGGAGGATGGGCTTGCCGCTCCTGGCAACCTTCTCCAGTAAGGGCACTAAATTCTTTATGCCGGACAGTTTGTCCTCATAGACAAGTATGTAGGGGTTGTCCAGTTCTACCCGCATATCTTCGACATTGGTTACAAAGTGGGGGGAGAGGTATCCTCTATCAAACTGCATCCCCTCCACTACCTCCACCTCCGTTACGGGGCGGCGGCCTTCTTCTACGGTAATAACCCCGTCTTTGCCCACCTTCTCCATGGCATCGGCAATCATCTTTCCTATCTCGGGGTCATTGTTGGCAGAGATGGTGCCAACGCTGGCAATCTCCTGCTGGTCTTTTATCTTCTTACTCATCTCTTTAAGTCTTTCCACCACCTTCTCTACGGCCTTACGCATCCCACGGTTCAGCGCCATAGCGTCAGCCCCGGCGGCAATGTTCTTCAACCCCTCCTTGAAGATAGCTTCGGCAAGGACGGTGGCGGTCGTGGTACCGTCCCCAGCTACATCACTAGTCTTAGAGGCCACCTCCCTGACCAGACGTGCGCCCATATTCTCATAGGGGTCCTTCAGTTCTATCTCTTCGGCTACGGTAACACCGTCCTTGGTTACCGTGGGGCTGCCGTAACCCTTATCCAGGATGGCATGTCTGCCCCTGGGACCCAGGGTGCTCTTCACGGCGCGTGCTAACTTGGACACCCCCCTTAGTAATGCCTCTCTTGCTTCTTCCCTGAAGGCTAGCTGTTTGGCTGCCATTAAAATACCTCCTGTCGGTTCTATACCTACTACTATCTATTTGTGACTACTTACCTGCTTGTCGGGACATAAATTGCAAACTCTATGCCAAAACCTACTGTATACACAAAGACGGTAGTATATTAGAAAAGGGAGACTTACGCAAGTGGACTTTTCTCCAGACCATATCACTACCTGCCAATCTGACAGGGGCTAGGGACAAGAATTAAGAATTCAGAAGTCAGAAGACAGTAGTCAGGGGTCAGCTATCAGAAATCAGCAAGCTGACTGTTGACTGCTGATCTGCTGACCCCTGATGCGTTTATGGTGGGGAATGGAGATAAAGCGCTCTCCATCAGACATAATAATATGCTTTCCTTTTCTAACGATTTTGAACCCTTTTTTCTTGAAAGCACATACGGCCCTTTCACTTGATACATCGGTAAAGAGCACTATACTGCGACCTCTACTTTCGCAAGCTTCTCACCCCTACGGACCTTTTTAGCAGCCAGCAAATACCCCCTTATGGCATCTTTTATGTTTTCCAGGGCTTCTTCTTCTGTATCCCCCTGACTTGCACAGCCCGGTAACGTAGGACAAACCACATCATAGCCGTATTTACTCTTATGTATTTTTACCAAGAATTCCATCTGCAACCTCCCTCTAAAAATTTTCGAATAGCGTATCACATCTCATGACGATTTTCAGTAATCTTTCCACATTGCTTTTGTAGAACACTGACGTGTAGACCCCGAAAGAATCTCTGGTGCATCGGTAGGCCTTGCAACCAAAGTCAGTTATCTGGATGGGGCTTATAGAAGAAAAGCCTTGTATGCGTTCAATTCGCATAATTTCTCACGGGCAATGAGTGGTGTTTGTCCTTTATGGTCTTGTTCATTCCCACCTGCCCGAGGCCTGGCGAAGGTTCTGGAGAAATTGGGGCTCCGCCTGAATGCCTAAACTCTGTGCCCTACGGACGTCCTCCCAGGCCCTGTTGTATTCGCCCTTGTAATAATAAGCAAGGGCCCGATTGTTGTAGGCCATAGCAAGCTGTGGGTTAATCTCCAGGGCACGGTTTAAGTCAGAGAAGGCCTGGTCGTACTGGCCTTTCTCTCCATAGGCAGTCCCCCGATTGTTGTAGGCCTCTGCATACCTTGGGTTAATCTCCAGGGCACGGTTGTAGTCGGCAATGGCCTGGTCGTACTGGCCTTTAAGTCTATAGGCCTCCCCCCGATTGTTGTATGCCTCTGCAAGCCTTGGGTTAATCTCCAGTGCACGGTTGTAGTCAGAGATGGCCTGGTCGTACTGGCCTTTGTCCATGTAGTCGAACCCCCGATTGTTGTAGGCCACTGCATCGTTTGGGTTAATCTCCGGGGCACGGTTGTAGCCAGAGACGGCCTGGTCATACTGGCTTTTGCTCTTGTAGGCAATCTCCCGATCGTTGTAGGCAGCTGTATCGTTTGGGTTAATCTCCAGGACACGGTTGTAGTCGGCAATGGCTTGGTCGTACTGGCCTTTGTGCCAGTAGGCAGTCCCCCGATTGTGGTAGGCCTTTGTATCCCTTGGGTTAATCTCCAGTGCCCGGTCGAAGTCAGAGATGGCCTGGTCGTACTGGCCTTTGAGTCTATAGGCCACCCCCCGATTGTAGTAGGCCAATGCATACCATGGGTCAATCTCCAGCGCCCGGTTGTAGTCAGAGAAGGCCTGGTCGTACTGGCCTTTGGCCTTGTAGGCATTCCCCCGATTGTTGTAGGCATATGCATCCCTTGGGTCAATCTCCAGTACCCGGTTGTAGTCAGAGATGGCAAGGTCATACTGGCCTTTATCCTGGTAGGCAAGCCCCCGCTTGAAGTAGGCATCTGCATCGTTTGGGTTAATTGGGTCAACCTCCGGGGCGCGAGAGATGGCCGGGGTGGTGGCCTTCTTGGCAGTCACACAACCAGCCACTGCAAGGGCTACTACCAGGAGTAGGCAGAACAGGGCAAGAACAGTAAGGGGTCTTGGGCTTCTCATCTTTACTTTACTTACCTCCTTTTTTATTGATAAGAGGTCTCTGCAAGACTCATATTTAGAGACCTCTGCAAAAGTCCATGCGCTGTCATTCTGAGGGAGCGGAGTCCGCCTGAGGCGGAAAGAATCTCTTAAAAAACTAGATTCTTCGCTTCGCTCAGAATGACACGAAGTAGTGCGGCTACTTTTTCAGAGGTCTCAAACGGCATTTTAGCCCTCTCCAATGAGAAGTCAAGGATTACGCACCTCCTGCTGACAGGGGTTGATTGGTTAGGGATTAGGGGCTAGGGGGTAGGGATTAGGGGAAAGATTGCTACCCACTAACCTCTGACCCCTTGTCCCTATTGAAGCTGGGTATTTAAAAGGTTATGATAAGGATTTTGAGACCCCTGAAAAACATCCAGAATGTCATTCTGAGCCACCGAAGGTGGCGAAGAATCCCAGCTAAAACGGGAGATTCTTCGCTACCCCTTCGCTACGCTCAGGGCTTCGGCTCACTCAGAATGACAGGTAGTGTCATTAAGACTTTTTCAGAGGTCTCATTTTAATCATGGAAGAAAGAGGCCAGTACATATCCATCAGGGGTGCGAGGGTACATAACCTCAAAAATATTGACATTGACATCCCCAGGGACAAGCTGGTGGTAGTAACGGGGGTGAGCGGCTCAGGGAAGTCCTCCCTGGCCTTTGACACCATCTTTGCCGAGGGGCAGAGGCGTTACATAGAAAGTCTGTCCTCCTATGCCCGCCAGTTCCTGGAGCAGATGCAGAAACCCGACGTAGACCACATTGAAGGCGTCCCCCCAACCATAGCCATTGAACAGCGCACCGCTACTGCCAGCCCTCGCTCCACCGTGGCCACAGTCACGGAGATATACGACTACCTGAGGCTGCTCTTCGCCAAACTGGGTACGCCCCACTGCCCGCAGTGCGGTCAGGAAGTTGCCCGACAGAGTGCGGACGAGATAGTGGAAAGGGTGATGCAGATAGCCCCCGGTACCAGGCTGATGCTCCTGGCCCCGGTAATAAAGGGAAAGAAGGGGGAACACAAGGAGGTCTTTGAGGCCGTGAGGAAGGAGGGCTTCGTCAGGGCCAGGGTGGACGGCCTCCTGGTGGATATTACCCAGCCCATAAAACTCAGCCGTTACAAGACCCATAACATAGAGGTAATGGTGGATAGGCTCGTGATGAAAGAGGACGTCAGGGCCACACCCGACTGGGGCAGGCTCTATAACTCCATCCAGACCTGCCTGGAGGTGGGAGAGGGGATAATGATAGTCTCTCAGGAAAAGACAGTAAGCAGTAAGCGCTATGCAGTAAGCAGTAAAAAGCTGCCTACTGCCTACTCCCTACTGCCTACTGGTAAATGGCAAGACGCCCTTTACAGCCAACGCTACGCCTGCCGGCAGTGCGGTACGGGCCTTGAAGAACCGGCGCCCAGACTCTTCTCCTTCAACAGTCCCTACGGTGCATGCCCGAGTTGCGAGGGGCTTGGCTACAGGCTGGAGTTTGATGCTGACCTGATAGTCCCTGAAAAATCCTTCAGCCTCGGCCAAGGGGCAATCCATGCCCTCAGAGACTGGGGCAGTAGGATGGATGGTTACTACGAAAGGTTACTGAGGGATTCCTTCCCCACCGAGATGGATACACCCTTCAAGAAACTGTCCCGGGAGACCAGGGAGACCCTCCTTCATGGCGGTAGGGGTTTTGAGGGGGTACTGCCCCTCCTCAAGGACCTGCATTCCAGGACGGAACGGGAGACCGTGAAAAGGAGACTGGAGTCCTACATGTGTGAGCAGACGTGCGAGGGCTGTAAAGGGGCCAGGCTCAGGCCCGAGGCCCTTGCAGTAGAGATAGGGGGTAAGAATATTGGACAGGTAGTGGGACTGGACGTCCTCCGTGCCCTCTCTAGTTTAGATGGATTCCAGACCCTCTTTTCTGGCGTGGAAAAGGGACGCATCGCCAGGGAGATTCTAAAGGAGATTACGGGGCGCTTGAGGTTCATGATAGAACTGGGGCTTGGCTATCTTACCCTGGACAGGATAAGTACTACCCTCTCAGGGGGAGAGGCCCAGCGTCTAAGGCTGGCCTCTCAGGTAGGCAGTGGCTTGGTGGGGGTCTGCTACGTCCTGGACGAGCCTACCATCGGCCTCCACTCCAGGGACGGTCATCGCCTCATTTCCACCCTGAAGGCCCTGCGCGACCTGGGGAACACCATACTGGTAGTGGAGCATGACGAGGAGACCATCCGCAGCGCAGACCACATAGTGGACCTCGGGCCCGGGGCCGGTGATAGAGGGGGGAGGGTGGTATCTCAAGGGTCTTTAGAGGAGATACTCAAAAAGGATAATTCCCTCACTGCCAGTTATCTCAAGGGGAGTCTAAAGATAGAGATACCTCCCAGGAGACGGAAGATAGACTGGAAGAATTGCATAGAGATAAAAGGGGCCAGAGAGAATAACCTGAAGTCAATGGACGTCAAGATACCCCTGGGGGTCTTCTGCTGCGTGACGGGTGTCTCTGGTTCGGGCAAGAGTACCCTGGTGGACCAGACCTTACAGAGGTATCTGGCCAGGGCCATTTACCGTAGCAACGTAAAGCCAGGGGCCTGTGACCGCATCCGGGGTAGCGAGAAGATAGATAAGGTAATAGAGATAGACCAGTCCCCCATTGGCCGTACACCCAGGTCTAACCCCGCCACCTACACGGGGGCCTTTACTCATATAAGGCATGCCTTCGCCCAGACCAGGGAGGCCAGGGTGAGGGGGTATGGCCCAGGACGCTTCAGCTTTAACGTCAAGGGGGGGCGCTGTGAGGGTTGTGAGGGACAGGGCATAAAACGACTGGAGATGCACTTCTTGCCCGATACCTACGTCACCTGCGACCAATGCAAGGGGAGGCGATACAACAGGGAGACCCTGGAGATAACCTATAGAGAAAAGGACGTGGCAGAGGCACTGTCCATGAGGATAGAGGAGGCCCATGAGCTCTTCAGGAACATCCCCAGGTTAGAGAGGACCTTAAGGACACTAAAGGAGGTGGGCCTGGGCTATATAACCCTGGGCCAGCCCAGCACCACCCTCTCAGGGGGAGAGGCCCAGAGGGTGAAGCTCTCTACCGAACTGGCCAAGACCCCTACGGGCAAGACCCTCTACATCCTGGACGAGCCTACTGTGGGTCTACACTTTGCAGATATACACAACCTCCTGAAGATCCTCAACCGCCTGGTGGACATGGGCAATACGGTGATAATCATTGAACACCACCTGGACGTCATCAAACAGGCGGACTACGTCATAGACCTGGGACCAGAGGGCGGAGAGGAGGGGGGAGAGGTGGTGGTGGCAGGCACGCCTGAAGAGGCGGCCAGGTGTGAGGGGTCGTATACGGGGGTGGCGCTGAGGAGGTATTTATCGGCTACTTAATACCTTCACATCACAAATTTTGTTGGAGAAAAGAGGTGGTATAGAGTGACTATGAAAAAGCTAAATCATCCCGTTACACTCTTTGCGGCAATTGAAGAATCTCAGCACGAGGCGCTCCGTTACATAGCGTATAAGGAGAAGAAATCCATTGCAGAGATAGTCCGTGAGGCACTAGAGAACTATTTAAAGGACGTCTCAAAGAAATACCTTATACCTGCTGGGAAGGCATAGACACTGCCTTCGTAGGGGCGTATTGCAATACGCCCCTACAGGTTCAATGTTATCGCCTCGCCCCTGATAAAGGCCAGCAGTTCCTCCCGCCTTTCTTTAGAGAGTTTAGGGCGGGGACAGCGTGTGAGGCTAATCCTGTGGCCGTTTTGTTCATTCCCTTTGGCAAGTTGCTCCCTGGCCTCTTTTAACCCC
>Ga0209342_10005716_pt1 | contig 12680 bp, 14 predicted proteins | sample RifCSP16_2_FD_184023 | JGI IMG/M metagenome (GOLD analysis project Ga0209342, IMG submission 184023) | Soil microbial communities from Rifle, Colorado - Rifle CSP2_sed 16_2 (SPAdes) (version 2) | ecosystem: Environmental > Terrestrial > Deep subsurface > Rock core/Sediment | place: Rifle... | reverse complement strand
GGGCTTCCTGGCCGACCCAGTAGGTGTAGTAGTCATACCCGCCGGCACGCCCTTGAGTGATGTCCTCGTTCGTGAATCCCGCGGTCTGCTCGGCGCCCAGATTCGTGACCGCGGCATCGCGCACAGCACGGGCCGCATCGGAGGCTGCCTTCGCAGTGTCGTACGCTGCGCTGAGCTGCGCGACCTGCTGTTGTCGCTCCTGTTCGATCTGCGCCTGTTTCGCCGCGGCGAGCTGCTGCTCGTTCAAGTTCACAAGGCGCTGCAGCAGGCTGATGGTCTCGGCCCCTTTGGCGATCAGGCCTCCGAAGCCGCCGCTATCCCGCACACTCCCATCGAGCAGCGCGTTGAGCGTCTGCTCCGTGACACCGGTGTTAAGCGCGAGAATGTCGCGGATGGCGTCCTGCGCACTCGAGCCCTGGCTCGTCTGGTCGGCGATGAGCCCCTGCAACCCGCCCAGCAGCGCGGTCTGCTCAGCGATGAACGCCGTGTTTGGATCGGGCTTCTGGAGCTCGTCGCGGATCTGAGTCAGAATCGCGGTCTGGATGTCGAGCAGCGTCGTCTGATAATCGGCGCGCCCGGCCGTTGCGACGCTCGCCTGGTTGGCCTGATCCAGCAGCGTCATGACGCGCTGGAAGTCCTGCGCATAGGCTTCCGAAGAGGCGTTGTAATCGCGACTCGCCTGCAAAAAGTCCGTGGCCATACTCGGCAGTGCACTGAGCGCCGCGGCGTCACCGGATAGCGCCCGCTGAAACACGGCATCGAGGTTGGCACGCGACTCGCCGAGCTTGGCGAGCGGGTTCAGCGTCGATAGATCGCCACCGCGCAGTTCCCGAATGGTTTCCAGGAGCGAGGCGCCGAGCTCGCGGAAGCGGGCCGCGGTCTGCCGAGCGGTATTCGCTGCAGCCTCCGATGCTTGCAGCAGGGCCGACACGGCATCCAGCGCCGCGCTCTGAGCGGCGCTGAGCTTTTCGACCCAATCCTCGGTCGCGTTGATGAGTTCCTGCAAGGGGCGGAGCGCCGCATCCATCGCGTTTAATTCGTCTTCGCGCTGCGCGGCCAGGGCGCCCGCGGCGTCGCCCTGGGCCTCCATTAATTTGATTTCCAAGCCGCGCCGCTGCTGGTCCAGCTCCGCTATCGCTTTCAGTTCCTGCTCGGCCGCGACGCGCGCCGGCTCCAGGTACTGAACCATGCGGGCGATCATCTGGGCCGTCGTCTCACCCTGTTCGCCGGTGAGCATCATGCCGCCGGCCGAGCGCGTTAGCGTTGCGAGAACATCTTGGTTGTACTTCGTTGGATCGTTCAGTATCGCGTTGGCCGCATCCAGTTTCTGGAGCGCGTCCGCGCCGTAGAACCCGCCGCCGAATTTGAACTTGTCGTTATATTCTGCCGCCGCCTGATAGTCCTGCAGCTCGCCCGGACCGAAGAGACCGATCTGTGGTGCAGGATTCGAAGGACCGTCATCACCGAAGAGGCCGAGCGCGTTGGCACCGAGCAGCGCGCCACTGGCGAGCGCCGCCCAGCCGACCGGCCCCATCGCACCGAGTGCCGCCGACATGCCGGCACCGAGCCCCGCCATTCCGCCGCCAGCAAAGCCAGATGCTGCCGTGCCCGTGGCCCATAGGCCACCGAGCGCCTCGCCGATGCTGAGCGCGCCGGGCAGGATTCCGCTCGCAATCGAGCCGCCCAGCGCGGAAAGGCCGGCGCCCGCCCAGCTCCCCAGGCCGCTCATCATGCCGCCGCCCATAGCACCGCCGGCCGCTTGCGCTGCCGTGCCGATGCCCAGCGACCCGGCGACGCCGGTGCCGATCTGGATGATCCACTTGCGCGCGGTGAGCTGGTACAGCAGATCGATTACCGAGGCCTTGAGCGCCTTGCCGATGCCCTCGAAGGCGCTCTTGCCATCGGCGAAGAGGTTCAGAAACACCTGCTTGCCGGTGCTCTCGACCGTGCTCCACAGCGTGTTGAACTCGTCGATCGAGTTTTTGCTCAGCGCCTGGTTCAACTTGAGTGCCTCGCGCTCGGCAAGCAGCGCGGGAAGCGCCTCGCGCATCAAGTCGTATTTCTTGACGGCCGTCTCGTACGCCTGGCCTTCCAGCTGCACCGACGCAATCTGGAATTCGTTCTCCAGGCGGCGCAGCGCGATCGCGGTTTCGCGCTGCAGGTTCACCTGGCTGGCGAGCCGCAGCTCGTCTTCCTTCTCAAGCAGCCCGGCGCCGGCGAGCTGCGAATCGATTCCGGCGAGCTCGATCTCAGCCCGCAGATTCTCCAGAAGCTTCGCCTGCGTTATGACAAAGTCGGAAAGCACGGCGTCGGCTTGCTCGCGCCGGGCGGTCTGCGCTTGCAGGAATTCGTAATAGGACTTGTCAGCCGCAAGCTGTGCCTGACGTTGCTTAAGCTGCTTGTCGGCCGCAAGCATTTCCTCCAGCGCCACGACCAGCTTGATCTTGGCGGCATCGCTCAGCTTCAGCGTGCCCTCGCGCAGAGCGACCATGAGTTTCAGCGCGAGCTGCTGGGACTCGCTGAGCTTTTCCTGGCCGAGGTATTCGGCCTGGAGCTGGGCCGTTCGCTCCACGATCGGCTTCGCGATATCCCTGTATTTCTGCTCCTGCTTCAGCAGATCGACGCGTTGGGCCAGGACCCGCAATTCCGCCTCGCGCGCGGCCGTGATGGTCGCACGCTGTTTCGCGCCCAGGGCGTCCAGGGCGAGTTGCAATCGGCTGACCTCGGTCAGCTCCTGATCGACCACGAGCTTTTCCTTGAGCGTCTTGAGCAGGCTCCGATAGGCCGAATCATCGACTTCCTTCGGCGGCGGCGTCCACACCTTGCCCGCCTTAGCGGTAGCGTCGGCGCCCAGGTCGCCCAGGCTATCCGCACCCCAGGCCTGCAGCATCGCGTCACGGTTATGGCGCGCCTGCTCGACGATGTTGTCTCCGATCTGACCGAGGCGCATCTTCGCCTCTTCCCAGCCGCGCACCAACTCGGCCGTGGCGCCCTTGAAATCGCCCTGCATCGCTTTCCAGAGTCCCTTCCCGAGCCCGCCCAGGACCGAGCCGACGGCACTAAGGCTGCCCACAATGGCTTCTGCCACGATATACACGGCGGTCCGGAGTCCGTAGAAGAGCGACGTGAGCGTGGCCATTGAATAGCGGAAGGCCATGACCACGGTCGGAAAACCATCACGGAAAAACTCGGCAAAATCGGTGAGCACCGGCATGATGTTGTCGGCGATGGCGCGCTTGAATCCCTGCGCGGTGAGATCGGACTCACGTTGGAACGCGCGCATCGCCTCTTCGTAGCGTGCCACTTGTTGCTGTGTTCCCGGGCCGATGACGAGCCCGTAGTCGATCAGCCGTTCCTTCGCGATCTGGACTTTTTCCGCGGTGACGGCGAGCGCCGCCTGGATCTGCTTTTCGCTCCCCATGGCCATCGCCGCGGCGGCCTGCTCGCGATCCCAGCCTTCGGTATACGTAGCGAGCACGACCGCGGCATTCTCCAGCGTTTCCTGTGTGGATAGCAGGTTGCCGTTTTGATCCTTGTATTGCACGCCCAGGCGACCGAGCTCTTCCCCGTTCGCGCGGGCCGCCGAGGCGACCTTGCCCAGCGTTTGCGCGTACTCCGAGGCGCTCGTGCCCTGCGCCTTCAGCGCCTCGTTGAGCGCCGAGGCGCCAACAGCCGTGAGCGGCAGATTCTCCTGCAGCGTCTTCACTTCCTTGTTCATCGCCACCAGAGCGTCGATGTTGGTGCTTTTGTAGCTCTCACCGGTCAGGAGCCCGATCCCGAACGAAATCGCCTTGAAGACGGCATACACGACGCCCAGCACCGCGGCCGAAATGCCTATGGCGGCCGCGGCACCCCAGATCACCAGCTGCGTTTTCATCCACTCCTTGAATTTGTCAAACGCCTCCTTCGCTTTTTCCCACGCCGCGGACATGCCATCCCCGATGACGCGCTTGGCGCTGTGGATGTCCGGGGCGAGCCGCGCCATGTCCGCCATCAGCTGGATTTCGAGGGTTCCAGCGATCATTTGCTTCTCCAGACCTTGTCAACCGAACACTTCATCAATCTTTTGCGCCACCCTCGCCCGGCTCGCCAGCAGCCCGTAGGGGGGCGGGCACTGCGGCTTGGTCGCGGCCTGTGCCTGCGTCAGGTACTCGATCGAAAGCCGCCGCAGGAAGCGCGCCTCCCAGGGCTGCAATTCGATCCCGACGTTGTCCTGCCAGGCGCGCAGCTCCGCGTGCGTCAACGGGCATTCGCCCATCGGCCCGCCGACGGTCGGCCCGACCTCGTACAGGTAATCGATCAGATAGCGCGCATCGATGGGCGGCATGTCGGGCGCATAGTCGTCGCTGTGCCTGCCTTTTTCCGCCTTGACCCAGGCATCGCGCAGCGTCTCGAGGCGCGACTTGCGGGCATCACCGGATATCTTCTTGTCCCCGGCGTCCGGCACGGCATTCAGCCAGGCGGCGTGCCGGACATACAGGCTCAGCTCTTCGTAGAGCCCTTCGTAAAATTTCCCCAGTCACCCAGAAATTTATTCACCTGTTCGGCCACGAAGCCGATCTCCCGGTCGGAGTAGACGGCGACGAAGAGATCCCTGCCCTCCAGGCCCGGATAGTCGGTGCCGATGTTGGGGCTGAATTCCTTGGTGCACGTCGCCAGGAACTCGGCGGTTTCCGCGGTCTTCTGCTCCGCGGTCTGCTCGGTCTTGCCCTTTTTTTTCAGCTTGTCGACCATGCGGTTCTGTTGCGCCGCCTGGGCGCGCGCGTACTGCTTCGAGCCGGGGCCGTACAGCGTGATGGTCATTGGCTTGCCGTCGTCACCCACCATCTTCTCATCGTTGGCGTCCAGGAGCTCCAGCACGCCGGTCTGTTCCACTGCATATTTCCTGATGCCCATGGGTACTATCCTTTCGCGGGGGAAAGATCAATCGGCCCCGTACCCAGCCCGCGCTTCCCCGCGAAGGGAAGACACGAGCCGGGCCGGTGCTCTAATCGGCGCGATTTACGCCGGGCTGTGCACCACGTTCTTTTGCAACAGCAGCGTCACGGCGCCCACGACCACGTTGTCCACCGTGCCGAAGTTCTCCACGAATTTCGACACCTGCGCGGTGAAGTAGCGGATATCACCGCCCTGCTTGGTGAGCTTGAAGGTGAGGATGCTGTTGTCGGCCGAGGCGGTGCGCAGCAGATCCTGACCGGCGTCGGACTGGTCCCACGCCATCAGCAGCTCCACCGTGCCGAGCTTGTAGCCGCCCTTCTTTTCGATCACTTGCGCGGTATCGATCGGCGCATGCGTCACGATGTTGTAGGTCCGGCCATAGCCCTGCCCGAGGTCCGTGATCTCGCCAAGGGCGGTCCAGGTGATATCGGTGTCGCTGTACCCGGTAATGTCATAGGTCACCGGAGCGGTCGTGGAGCAATGCAGGGTCGAGCCCGCGACCGTTTCGAAGGCGAGCGACACCAGCCCCGCGGCTGTGCCCCAACTGCCGAGGCAGCGCAGCCAGCGCGGCGCGCGCGCAAACGCGGCGCCGGCGGCGTGCTCGAGCTCGTGGCGCAGCACCGAGGCGAGCTTGCGCCGCGTCATTCCGGCGGTGCGCAGCAGGATCAGTTGGTCGCGATGGATCGCCATGCCCGCGGCCTCGTCGAGCGTATCGCCCGGGAAGCTCGCCACGAAACGCACCGTCCAGCCCGCGCGATGCGCAACGCCCACCAGGCGCCGGATCTCCAGCGACCAGAGGAGCGATGCCAGCGCGAACAGCCACAGCATCACGTAGAGCTGTGCATTCCTCAGCGCCGAGACAGCCAAGCGCCCTTTTTCCATCCTATAGCTTTCGATCTTCATGGCACTTCCTTTGAAAAATCCCGCAATGGAACGCTTGACGGGGGTCATAAAAAAGGCCGCTTGCGGCGGCCCGGCTTACTGCTCGGTGCAAGGACACTAGCCGCGCCACCTCACGATAAAATCGCGGCTCTGCGTATAGATCCGAGCCTCGGCATCGTCGAGGTCTGGACCCTCGGTGTCGGGCAGGATGTCGAGCACGCTCACGCTGTTGATCGTCCCGTACTGGTTCGGGCACGCGGCGAGCACGAGCGCGAGGATCGTTTTTTTGGTCGGGTAGGTCTTGGTCTGCACGGTGACCTGGACGCGGTCGCGGTGCATCTTCGAGCCCGTCATGCTCACGGTGTTGCGTGGCACGCCGCTCACTTGGCTGATCGAGATTGCCGGCAGCGCGATATTGAGCGGCAGCTCGCCCGCCATGATCCTTGCCGCCGCGACTTCCGCGATCAACGGCGCATTATTCGCCAGCAGGTGGCGGATCACGGCGACACCCGACATCACTCGTCCCCTTCGAGCATGACGTCCGCGGTATCCAGCCCATGTTGCGTCGCGAGGCGGGCTTTTATGTATTCGCCCGCCGCGATGACCGCCGCCTGCGCCTGAGTGTCGAGCGCGGGCCGCATGAAGGGATTCGGCGCTGCGCCAGGGTGCTTGACCATCGGCCCGACTAGATTGCCGCCGATAACTAGACTCCCGCGCGCAATCATCTTGTTGATAGTCCTGATGGCAAAGTCTTTTAGGCCGCGCCGCGTCATGCGTGAGGGCTTGTCTTTCACGGAAATCAAATGCGCCTTGGTCCCGTACTCGACCCACAGCGGTAGATTCTTTGGTGGCGTGCCTTTCGCACCAAAGCCCTTGCCGGCCACGACCTTCGCGATCACCTTGCCGCCCTTGGCGTTCGTGCTCACACGCAGGCTGCGGGCAAGTTCGCCGGACACCGAATGGATGTTGGCCTGGGCCTGCGCCTTTACGACGTTCGCGCCCGCGCGCAGTGCGCCGCGCATGATGTTTTTCTCGATCTTGGCCGGCAACTCGTCGAGCAACTTCTGCAGTTCCGCGAGGCCCTTGACGTGTACCTCGCTCACGAGATCGCCCCGGGTGCCTTGCCGGAGATCGGCCGGTGCCTAGGTGCGACCGGCTCGGGCCCGCGCGTCAAGCCGATGCCGTGCATGTCGATCGCGCCGTTGACGAAGGCATGGTCGTAGCCGGCCGCGCGCAGTTTCGCGGCGATCTCGTCGTAGGCGGCGGCCGAGACTTCGAGCTCGGCGAACGTATGAGTGAACCTCAGTCCGAACATGGGGGCGTTCTCCTAGGACGAATATCGTTCGAGGACCATCTCGATGCGTCTCTTGCGCCCGCCGATCTCGGCGGGCCCGCCGACGATCTGATAGACCACATCGGTATCGCGGTGCAGCGTCACCCGCATGTCGGAGGTCACATCGCCGCGCCAGCGCATGCGGATGCGCGTCTGGTTGCGTGCGAGCTCCAGGCCTTGGCGCACCGACTCCGAGCGGCTGGGGAGCACATCCTGCGCCTCGGCCCGGAAGTGGATCGCCACGCTCGGGCTGCCGGGCTCGGGATCCAGCGGCACCCAGGTGACAACCTCGGTGCCATACGTCGGGTCCTGGGTGACCGATTTCTGTTCGATAGTGATCCAGCACCAGAAGCTCATCGCGCACCGCCCACCGCGACGACGCCCTCATCCGCCGGCGTCACCTGGCCGGTCCAGAGCGCGCGCGCTGCGTCCATGCTGGGCGCGGATGGCCCCATCCCTTGGCACGAGCGGCAGCGCATGAAGAACTCGCGATCGCGCCGCGGGTGATCGAATACCTCGAGTTGCGCCTCGCCGCCGCACTCGCACGGCGCGATGGGTGCCACGATCGCAGCCTCCGCCTTCGCACCCGCCAGGAGCATGACTTCGTGCTCCCATTTCGTCGGGATCTCCTCGACCGCGCCGAAATAGTCGCCAACCCAGCGCGTCCATTCCGAGCGCGTGAGCAGCGTCACGTGAGCGTTCCGCCCGTCCGGCAGCTTCGCGCGCGCCGGCTTGGTGCTGATCGTAAAGAGCGCGACCGGCGCGAGGCTGGAAACCTCTGCGAGGATGCGATCGACGCTCGCCACCGGGATGTGCTCCATCACGTCGCAGCAGAGCGCCAGGTCGAATGGGCCCGTGGGCTGCGTCGCGAAGCCCGGGATAGCTGGATCATAGCGCATGATCTGCCGCGCGCCGTCGAGCCAGAAGTGCGCGGCCAGATCGGATCGACCGCAGCCGTAATCGATGATCGAGGCAGGAGCACGCCGACGCACCACCTCGGTGACCGCCGCGAGATGCAGCTCCGTCGAGGAGCTCCCGTAGTGGCGCGTCGAGTGGATCTCCTGGTAGGCCGCTACGTGGTCATGATAATCCGGCAGATCCTTCGCGAAGGCGAACGCGCCGATCTGCTCGCGGCCGGCCCTCACCTCGTGGTCGCTCTCCTCCAGGAACCGGAATCCATGCGCGCCCATCCAGGCGATAAAGCCCGCCGGTGTCCAGTAGTACAAGTGCTCGCCAGGACGATAATGCTTCGACTCGCGGATGCGCGTCAGGTCGCGGAACACCGGGATTGAAGCGAAGACATGCGCCCCCTTCATGATCTTGCGGAAGATGATCTCCGGGTCCTCCATGTGCTCGATCGAGTCCCAGAACGTCACGGCGTCGAAGCGGCCCGGCCTCTCCTCGTAGCGGCCGATCGCGCGCAGCCGATCCACGGCCTCCGGCATGACCTCGAAGCCGCACGCCTGGAAGTTCGCATTGAGCGCGGCCCGAAGAAACGCGCCGGAGCCGGAGCCAATGTCGAGGATGCTGGCCGCCTTCTTGATGTGGCGCCCGATGAGCTCGCAGCGGCCGATGTTGACCGCACGGGCGATGTCCGTGCGCTCGTAGGACCACACCTTTTCGTAGTATGCCTCGTCGTACTGGACGCGGCCGGCGCTCGGGTCCTTCTGGTACGCGAGGCCGCGCGCGAGGCACAGCATCAGGTCGGCGTCCTCGACGGCGTCGAAATGCTTGATCAGACTATCCATGACGCAATTGTTCCCAGCTCAGCAACGAATACCCCAGTTCTATGAAATCGCGCCGGCAAAGCTCGTTCACCAGCGCCACCGCCTCGGCATCCAGCCAATCGGCGCGGGCGTAGTCTCCGTAATCACTCGTCTTGATCTCCCGGTAGTCCTCAGCCCCGTTCATTGCACGCGCGACCTGCACCGGGCTCGTCTCCTCAAAGCGGAAAACTCTCGGCTTGAGGCTCGGGTGATCGAGGTAGTCCACCTGCGGCCGAATAGCGCCGTTATCCGCCAGGAATCTCAGGTACACGGCGCACGAGCTGATGTGATGCCGCGCCGCGCGCATCGCCGCTTCGCCCCTCTGGCGCGCGCAGGCCCGATGGTAGGCGCTCGCGATCCGCGAGTAGGGGTCGCGCACGATCGCGAAGAGGCGGTAGCCGCGAAAGCGCTCCGGCTCGGCCACTTCTCCAAGAGTGGCGTGATGCTTCACCGTGACCCGCTCGAAGCCGCCGATCAGCCACTTGACCGTAGTGCCGCCAGTGCGCGGAATGTGCACGAACCCGAGCTGCAGCGCATGGTTTACCCACACGGCGCCGTCCACAGGGCGAAAATGTCGAGCACCTGCACCTGCGCTTTCGGCAGGCTATTCACGAAATCGAACACGTAATCCATCTCCGGCTGCCCCCTGGAGTCGTAGTCGTGAAAGAGCACGTGCCCGCAGCGCTTCACCAGCTCGAAGTCGTTCCGCACAGTCGCGTCGTGCGCACCGTCGACGAAGGCGAAATCGAACTCCAGGCCGTCGATCAGCGCGCGTTTCTCCTCGTCGTCGTCGACGAGCGCGAGATCCACGTTTTCGATGCCGAGCGAGTGCCAAAAGGCGACGCGATCGAAACTATCGCCGCTGCGCTCCAGCCTTCCGTAGCGCAGGTCGACCGTGATGACGCGCTCGCAGTAGCGCGCCATCTCGGCGGCCGACACGCCGCGATAGGTGCCGATCTCGAGCGCCGTGCGATAGCCTTTCCCCGCCATTACGCGCTCGAACACTCCGGCGCCGCCGCGGATGTTCATGGCGCTTTTGCGCAGCAGCTTCGCACCGTACAGCGCGATGATCCGCCCGCGCAGGCTCGCGCTTATCGCCGGCGCACCAGAGTCCATACCTGCTCGGCCCAGTACTCGGGCGTGCCGCGCGCAAGCACCCGCACATCGCACGTTTTCGGCCCGACGAAGAGCTTGTTGGTATCGTCGAACCGCCCGGCGGCGATCCGGTCGACGAACACGATGATCCCGGCGACACTCGGTTGGCTTCCGAAGAAGGCCCGGCGCGTCTCCGGCGTCGGGCAGATAAAGTCCGCGATGGCGTAGCCGCCGGCCGCCGTCACCTTATCGCACAGCCAGCCCATTCTGTGCGCCTGCTCCACGCGGTCTTCCGGCGAAAAACCCAGATCACGGCATACATTGCGCCGCACGTCGTCAGCATTGAAATGCACCGCGCCAAGCAGCGGCGCAAGCGCCATCGCAAGGGTCGTCTTGCCAGCCCCGGGCAGGCCCATGACCAGAATCTTGCGCTTCACCGCTTGAAGCCCACCGCCGCGAAGCTCCACGCGAGATCGCGCTCGCCATGGATCACGTCGAAGCCCAGGTCGCGCAGCAACTCGGCCACATCGGCGGGCCAGAAAAGATGCAGGTGCTTCCTGCAGTGCTGCGGGCGCCAGTAACGCATCTGCGGATGCGGCAAGTACAGGAACAGCGTCCCGCCCGGGCGCAGCCGCGTCTTCCAGTGCTCCAGCGCCGCCACCGGGTCGACCAGGTGCTCCAGGCAGTGGCTGCTGAAGATGTAATCCCACTCGCCCTGGGGCAGCCCGTTGCCGTCCTTTCCGTCCTGCAACTCGATCGGCACCGCGCCCGGCAGCGGCCAGCGGCCGGCGCCGATGTCCAGGCCGCGCCCCTGACAGAAGTATGCCGCGGTCGGCGCGATGAACTGCATAGCGTTGCCGCGCTTCAGGTAGTCCGGATACCATTCGCCGCGGTATAGAAACAACGAGCTCATGCCTGCACACCGCCAACAATCTGCCCGCTGCTGATATGGCACGCCGCCGCCCGATATCGGAAATGGCCTTTTTGCCCGCTCGCGATCAGTTCGCCGCGCGCTTTCATGCGCGCGATGTACACGCCCAGCGAGCCATAGCTGCCGCCTATCCTGGCGTGAATCTCGTTCATGCACAGAGCTGCACGAGCGCAGGCGCTCTTGATCCTGTCGGCCTTGGCGAGCCGGGGTCTGCCCGCCGCGGCCGCGCGCTGCTTCGCCGGAGCGGCATGAGCCTTCTTGAGCTGCAGCCCGTGCTTGGCGATGAGCTTGAGCAGTTTGGCACGGCCCACCTTGGCGAGCGCGGAACATTCGTCCAGGTCGCCGGCCGAATACTTCAGCAGGAACGCGAGGTGATCGCGCTCGCACTCGTCCAGTTCCTCGACCAGTGACCGCAGCGGGTTCATGCCGCCCTCGCAATTGTCAGGATCTCGCTCAGCTTCGCGTCGAACATGATGAGATGCCGGCGGGCGGCGCCAGCGAGCCAGGCCGCCTCGAGCTCCGGCCGGTGCCCGATGGGATCGGCGGGGTCGCCCGGCCGCCAGCGTTCGTCGACGTTGTGCAGCCCGGAACGAAAGAAATCGAAGCCGGTCAGGTAGACGCTCGCCGACCCGCAGGCCAGCACGTCCAGAATGGCTGCGAACCCCGTCGATGGGATATGCCGGCCAAGCAGGTTGAACGATTCGAGGAATCGCTCGACCGTGGGCACGTAGGTATCGCAGAACCACCAGGCCGCCCGATCCCGGTAGATGTAGCGAAAGTCGATGCCGACCTGTTTTCCCATGCGCTCGTGCCATTCGGATTCGAGCGGCTTGGCATTCGGACACTTGCACATGCAGAACTTCACGCCGTCGCGATCGAGCTCGGCCGCGGTCTTGCGAATCGAGCTCCCATAAAACGAGTAATGCACGTCGGTGCGCTGGCCCTGCGCCGGCCCGAGCTTGTAGTTATTCACTCGCACCACAATGTCGTGGCCGTCCACAAAGCCGGGCGCGTTGTCCAGGCAGGACGGCGCACTGCCGACGACCGCTACGGATTTGCCGCGCAGCCGCGCCGCGGCCTCCTCGAATGTGACGAACCTCACCTGGCGCCGTCAGGCTCAAGCAGCATGAGCTTGATCGATTCGAACTCCGGTGCCGGCGCCGCGCGCCGACGCAGCGCGCCCAACCATCGACCGAAACTCATTTACCACCTCCCTGATCCTCTCTGGTTGCCACGTGTCGATCACCGCGATCGATGTCGTCTTGCTGAGCACCTTCGCCGGCGTGATCGCCTTGATGTACGGATGCCTGTGCGCCTCCATCCCCGCGGCCGCCCAGACGGCCAGGAACGGCTTGTCGAACGCCTCGCAGAGCGGGATCATGAAGCTGCACTGTCCGAGCGCCCCGTCGCAGCTCCAGCCGAGGTCCATCAGGTCCGATACCGAGGTGCTGCCGTTCAGGTCGACATCGACCTCGAGTCCGTAGAGCTTCTCCCCGTGGCCGACTCGCACGCGAAAGCAGTCGCCCAGCTCGGCCAGAACGCGGTCGATAGCCCGCTTCTCGGGCAGGAGCTCCTTGCCGAACCCGTCCGCCCGGCCCATCGGCGCGCGGCCGCCGTGCACGAGTACGACCGGGCGATCACCGGCGTCCGCGCGGATGCCGTCGACCAGGGCGCGGTTTCGGACCGCCCAGCGGAAGGAGAGCGCGAGATCCGGCACTGCGGCGCTGATCGCGAT
>Ga0209342_10005715_pt1 | contig 12680 bp, 14 predicted proteins | sample RifCSP16_2_FD_184023 | JGI IMG/M metagenome (GOLD analysis project Ga0209342, IMG submission 184023) | Soil microbial communities from Rifle, Colorado - Rifle CSP2_sed 16_2 (SPAdes) (version 2) | ecosystem: Environmental > Terrestrial > Deep subsurface > Rock core/Sediment | place: Rifle... | reverse complement strand
CTTCGCGAGGGGAAGAATCCCGGCGGTAACTCGCCCGACTGCCATTCGCCCTCGCGAAGCTCGGGCGAAGAACCAGGCAGTCAACATCGACACCCCGCTGCGCGGGGGCGAGTTACCGCCGGGATTAGCCCCAGAAAAAAGAAAGGTGGTACTGCATGGGCGGTAGCGCATATCTTATATTTGGCTCCCTCGGCAAAAGTCATCTTGAACCACAACCAATTAAACGCAATATCATCGATAAGCTACTTGGACGACAGCGTTACAGAAGTCCCAGAGAATATAAAGCCGGGAATATTTCTATTATTGATTTGGTGCCCGGAGATTTGACTTTACTCAAAAAAGATTTTATTGCATTTCTCCATCAGGAATTACCACAGCCGTGGAAAGCGACCAACAATATATTTAACTATCTCGATCTCGATGTTACAGAAATCCTTCTTCGCGCTGAAAAAAACTTAGATACGGGCACAAACAGTTGTTACGTGCAACTATCCTTTTCCGGCTGTGCAGGCATGGGTGAGGTTTCTGCGAATGTTGCCACACATTGGGCCAGCGTTTGGTTTAAGGCAAATCGAGACGTATTAGAACAAGAACATTTCAAACCGTTCGGTTTTATTCCAAAAGAACCAGGACCAAACGACGGACCTGAACCTATATTTGTTCCATTGTCGGAAGGTGGATACGCGCAGTATTATCCCGAACCGCAGCTCAAGTTCATCGGTGATCAAAAAATGCATTTTCATTTTGATGTTGATGCGGCAACGTTAGAATCGGAAAACGATAACGGCCTCAGTTTAATGACACAAACTGAAAACAGCTTCACTTCGATCATGGCATCCGGAAAATGCAGGTGTCAATTCTGTTCACCCGAATTTATCCAATCCACAGAGTAGAAAGGCCAACATCGCGGTCCACAGCGACGCGCCAGAAGGCGGCGCGTGACCGCGGCGTTAGTCCGAAGGAAGAAAACATATGGGTTACGATCTTCACATAACGCGAGCAGAGGATTGGGCTAATAACACGGGGTATGAAATTACTGCGGACGAATGGCTCAAAATCGTGGCGGAAGATAGCGAGCTTCGACTTGCAGGCTATAACGGCCCCTATTTTGCGCTCTGGACCGGGCCGTCAAAGTACCCTGACCCTTGGCTTGACTGGATTGGTGGGAACATCTATTCAAAGAATCCAGATAAGGCGATCGTGCAGAAAATGCTTCAAATTGCGGCACAACTTCGCGCGCGCGTCCAAGGCGACGACGGTGAAGTTTACGAGGATACATCACAAATAGAAGAATAAATGGCCCCATCCAAGGGCAAGAAATCTTAAACTATGAACATTATCGATATTGAGAACGAATTTGGAATTAAATTCCCGCACGATTATCACACCCTATCTATCCCGAATGAAGGTGGGTGTATGATTGTACTTAAAAACGTCTGGTATATCCCGGGCGCTGAAGACTTATCATATTACATTAAGGAGGCACGAGATTCTGATGGCTTTCCCAGTAATGGTGTTGTTATTGCCTATGATGGTTGCGGGAACTATTTATTCCTTCTTGAGAAAAGAGAAAGTTCAGATGTAGAACCTGATATCTATTTGCACGATCATGAGACGCTAGAAATTATCAAGATAGGTAGTCGCCCTTCCGACGTCATGAAGGAGATCCACCCTAAAGATAAATTCAACGAGCTTCTTGGAACAATCACAGATTTCTAACGAGAACGCTCGAGAGGGTCGCTGAAAACCGCGCCCCTTAGCGTCGCGTTGACTTAATATGGAACTTATAACTCTCGGATTTGATCAGTGGTTTGAAGACAAAAGATCGGAGGCGCTGAGACCTGACTGCAGCGTGGCTCGCGTGACCGCTGTCCACAGGGACAGCTACCTCGTAAGAAATGAAACCAGCGAAGTTTTTGCTGAACTGGCAGGCAGTTTCGTTTACTCCGCTGAGTCGAGCATAGATCTTCCTTCGGTAGGTGATTGGGCACTTGTCCAGTTCCACAACGATGACACCTTTGCCATCATCCATGGCCTTCTCCCGCGCAAATCTTTTTTGCGGAGAAAAACCCCTGGGAAAAAAATCGACTACCAGATGATCGCGGTCAACATAGATTCCGCCTTGATCGTGCAAGCTTGTGATTTCGATTTCAATCTGCGCAGGCTGGAGCGCTACCTTGTTATGGTAAACGAAGGAAACATTGAACCGATACTGCTCCTGACAAAAAGCGACCTCGTCAGCCCCGAGAAGCTGGAGCAAAGAATATCAGAGGTACGTCAAGCCAATATCAAATGCAAAGTCCTTCCACTCAGCAACGTGACCGGCTTTGGAGTGGATCAAGTGCGACAGCTACTGGAGCCGGGCAAAACATATTGCCTGGTCGGGTCTTCCGGAGTAGGCAAAACAACGCTCTTGAACCATATCATAGGCCGTGATCTATTTGAGACAAACACAGTCCGTGCAAGCGACGGGAAGGGCAAGCACACGACGGCGCAGCGCCAACTGATCGTCCTTGAGCAAGGGGCGATGCTGATCGACACCCCTGGAATGAGAGAACTGGGGAATATCGGCGTCAGCTCAGGTCTTGAGGAAAGCTTCGCTGATATTTGGAGTCTTTCAAAAACCTGCCGTTTTGCCAATTGCACTCATACTCAGGAAGTCGGTTGCGCACTCCTAAACGCAATTGAAAATGGCACATTGCAAGCGGATCGATACCAGAGCTATTTGAAGCTGATGAAAGAATCTGAATACAATGAACTGTCCTACGTTGAAAAGCGTAGAAAAGACAGGAAATTCGGACAGTTCGTCAAGACTTCAATGAAACATCACAAAAAAAGTGACCAGTAGTTCAACCTGCGGGTCCGACGCGCATGAGATGCGCGTCTCACCCGCGCGTTCTCTCCCTCGCTCCGCTCCGGGACTAATCTGAAAATTTTTACGCCGACCTCGAGGTCTGTGCAATTCTTATAACGCTCAAATCCCGACTTTTCAGGCCCGCTTCTGTTAATGTTCAGAATTTCTTGTTGATGTCCCTCAGCGCCAAGTTCACGTCAGATCTTCTTTTAATTGCCTCTACAGCTTGACAGCGATTTCAAGAACTCCTATTGACATGCTTGGCAATGGAATATATACTTTAGAAGTAATTATTGAACGTAAAAAGGATATATGGCTGATTTTAAAAGAACTATCGCTGTTTGCTCGCTTCTTTTTTTTACTGCCTGCGCTTCGCATAAGGGGCCCGCTCCCGTCGTTGTCTCGGTTCCTCCTCCGTCGGCGCCTGTCATCGCCGGACCTCAGGAAGGGTTCTCCCTGGCCATGGATGCGTACAAGGTCAACGACATGGCCACAACTATCCTCATTGCGCAGCAGGTGATGGAGCAGTATCCGAACAATCCCTGGCAGAAGCGGTCGCTCTTTCTAACGGGTCGGGCGCTCATTGCCCTTGATCGGACGGCCGAGGCCGAGACTGTTCTGCTTCGCGTCCCCGCGGAGTATCCGGAACTCGCCGATTACGCCCTTTTCTTTCTGGCAGAACACCTTTCCTCTAAAACGCGATATGAAGACGCGATCAAGCTTTACCAGCAGTTGATAGACCACTTCGCGAAAAGTTCATGGGTCATCCGCGCCACCCTGCGGAAGGCGCAGGTCCTGTTCGATGCCGGTTTCTTTCCCAGGGCGGCAGAGGCATATGAGAAGTTTTTGACGGACTATCCGCGTTCGGATCTGTGTCCCGAAGCGGGTCTCGGACTCGGCAAGGCGCTCGCAGCGGACACGAGGATAACCCAGGCCGTCAAGGCTTACCAGGAAGTGAACATCAATTATCCCGGGAGTCCCGCGGACCAGGAAGCGCAGAAGGCGCTCGACGAGCTCAAGCTCTGCGGAGCGGATATTCCCGAACTTACTCCCGATGACATGTACGAACGGGCGAGAAACCTCTTTAAGGCGAACCAGAACGACAAGGCATACGACGCGTTCATGACCGTGCTCGATAGGGAGCCGGCACACTCGCAGAAGGTGGACATACTTCTCCGGGCAGGCATCTCTCTTTTCCGTCTCGGCAAGCGCTCGGAGGCCGCCTCCATGCTTGAGCACACGATGAAGGAGCATCCGCCCGAGCGTCACGGCGCGGAGGCGCTCAAGTGGCTGGGAAAAGTGTACAGCAGGCTCGGCAGGAAGGAAGAGGCCATCGGGTCGTATCTCAAGATCATTGCCGCGTATCCGGACAGCGCATGGGCGGACGACGCCCTTTTTCTCATCGGGAACATCTACCGCGAGTCGAACGACATGAAGAAGGCGCTCAAGTTCTACGACCGGCTGGCCGATGAGTATCCCGAGAGCAAGTTCGCGGACAGCGCGATCTGGTGGAAGGCATGGGCGTACTATACATCCGGCGATTTTAAGAACACGGAGCAGACCCTCCAGGAACTTATTCTCAGGTATCCCCGGTCGTTTCTTGTGCCCCAGGCGCTGTACTGGCAGGGCAGGGCCGCGGAGAAACGGGCGAACAAGTCGCGGGCGGTGGGATACTACCGAAGGGTGCTGGTGAGAGGCCCATATACCTATTATGGACACCGCTCCTCGGAGAAGCTGTTGAACATGGATGTTTCCACGCTTGCCGTGGCAGAGGAGCTCTCGGTCGACACGGACGGAAAGGCCGGCGAGCCTTTTACGCTGGATGTCCAGGAGTCCACTGATGCCGACGGGCCGCCGGTATGGACCGAAGAAGCGGTGAGGGCGCTCTCCGCCGAACCGTCGTTCAAAAAGACGTTGGAGCTCATGCATCTCAACATGAAGACAGAGGCGGCCGCCGAACTCTGGGCCCTTCAGGAAAAGATCCCCCGCAAACGGGGCGGACTCCTTGGCCTGAGCAAAGCCTTCTTTGAGCTCGGAGATTATTACCGTTCGCTCATCCTTGTGCTTCGGAATTACGAGCGGTATCTGGAGGGGGCCGCACGGGAGACCTCCGAAGATTTCTGGCTCCTCGCGTATCCGCAGGGCTATTGGGAAAGCATCCTTTCGTATTCCCGGAAATACGGCCAGGACCCGTACTTCGTCGCGGCGATCATCCGCGAGGAAAGTCAGTTCCACTCCGAGGCGCTGTCGCCCGCGGGAGCGAGGGGCGTGATGCAGGTGATGCCGTCCACGGGCGAGTGGGTCGCGCAGTCAATCAGATTGCGGGGATTCGACCGGAACAAGCTCTTTGATTCCGATACGGGCATCAACATCGGCACGTGGTACATCAGCCATCTCATGAAACGGTTCAAAGAAGACCCGCTCTTTGTCAGCGCAGCCTATAACGCCGGTCCCGAGGCGGTGTTATCATGGCTCGGCAAGAACGGACATTTCATGGATCGGGATGAGTTCATCGAATCCATCCCCTTTTCCGAGACCAGGGGATACGTGAAAAAAGTGCTGCGAAATTATGCCGAATATAAGAGAATCTACGGCAAGGCCGGGCAGAATGCCACTCTTACGCCGTTATACTCGGGAAGCGCGCTGGCCCCGCTCTTTCTGCAGGAAGAGGTGAAAGGGCAGTGAAAGAATTATGGACCAAGTCACGCCGAGGCGTGATTGCCTTGGTCCAAAGTGAAGAATGGGAAAAGACGCGTTGAAAAATATTGAGGAAAAAATTGCGGAAGTGGAGAAGCGGGTACAGGCCCTTGTTGCCGAGAACAGGGGCCTTGCGGGACGCGTCCGTGAACTGGAGCACGAACTTGCCCAGGCCCGGCGCGAGGCGCAGGAACTCCAGAACTTCCACGGGAAGAGGATGCATATCAAGGAAAAGATAGAGCGGATCCTGCAATCAATGGAAGCGGTAAAGGAAAAGGCATAGCGGTATCAGGGTAAAATTTCTGCCCCGCGGCCGCCCGCCTTTGCGGAATTGCCGGAGAGGCTCCACCGGAGTGATCACGATCATGAATTCCACTGACGAGTTTTACAAGAACCTTCTTGATAACCTGTATGACGGCGTGTACTTTGTCGACAAGAACAGAACGATCACGTATTGGAACAGGGGCGCCGAGAGAATTACGGGTTATATGAGCGACGAGGTGATGGGGAGATGCTGTGCCGACAATATCCTCAAGCATATCGACGAGAAGGGGGCCCCCTTGTGCAACGGAGGATGCCCTCTCTCGGAAACACTGGCGGACGGCAAGCTTCGAAGCGCCGAGGTCTATCTCCTCCACAAGGACGGGCACCGTGTTCCCATCTCCGTTCGTGTCGCCCCCATTCGCGATGACCGCGGGCAGGTCAGCGGTGCAGTCGAGATATTTACTGATAACAAGCCGCAGGCGGCCGTGCTCGAACGGATCGCGGAGTATGAGAAGATCATGTACCTTGATCCCCTCACCGAGGTCGCGAACAGACGGTACACCGAGATCACCCTGAAGGCACGATATGAGGAGATGCAGAGGTATGGATGGCCGTTCGGCGTCATCTTTATCGACATAGACCATTTCAAGGACATTAACGATCGCTTTGGCCACGATGTCGGAGACGAGGTGCTGAAGATGGTAGCGAAGACGCTTTCAAGAAACCTGCGATCGTTCGACGTGCTGGGGCGCTGGGGCGGCGAAGAATTCGTCGGGGTCATCGCAAATGTCGACAGGGCCGAGCTCATCGCAACGGCAAACCGGTTCCGGATGCTCGTTGAGCAATCGAGAGCCGCTGTCGTATCTCCCGACCCGGTGACCGTCTCCATCGGCGCGACACTTGCGCGGCCCGAGGACACGATCGCCGAACTGTTAAAACGATCGGACAAGCTCATGTACGAAAGCAAGGCCGCGGGCAGAAACCGCGTGACCCTGGATGTGTGAGGGAAATAAGCTCTTAGCTCATCGCTGATAGTAAAACCAGGAGCTAAGAGCTGATTTGTGAGCTGTGTTCAACCGCGGCAAAAAATCTTCGTGAGGCATCTTTGAACATCGTTACCGCCCGGGGACTGATTAAGTATTTCGGCGACGTCAAAGCGGTGAACGATGTTGCGTTCGACATCGCAGCGGGGGAGTGCTTCGGCTTTCTCGGGCCGAACGGCGCGGGCAAGACCACGGTGATGCGCATCATCTCCTGTTTCATGCCGCCGACCGCGGGAAAGGTCACGGTCTTCGGCATGGATGTGACCGAACATCCGAGCGAGATAAAATCCCGTCTCGGCGTGATGCCCCAGGACAACAACCTGGACCCCGATCTCAGCGTGTTCGAGAACCTGATCGTGTACGCGAGGTATTTCGATATCCGGAAAAAGGACGCTGTCCGCCTTGCGCGGTCGCTCCTTGAGTTCGTCGGGCTCCAGGACAAGGCGGGCGTCAAGATCGAGCAGCTCTCGGGCGGGATGAAGCACCGGCTGCTGCTCGCGCGGTCGCTTATCAACAATCCCGAACTGCTGATCCTCGACGAGCCCACCACCGGCCTCGACCCCCACAGCAGGCGCACGGTCTGGGACAAGCTGAACCATCTCAAGTTCCAGAACACGACGCTCCTGCTCACCACCCACTATATGGAGGAAGCGGAAAAACTGTGCGACCGCGTGGCGATCATGGACTCCGGCAGGATCGTGGCCGTGGACACGCCGTCGAACCTTATGGCGAAGCACGGCGGGAACCTTGAGGACGTGTATCTCAAACTTGCGGGGAGGAGCCTTGCAGATTAAGCGGGCATTCAGGGTCTGGCAGCGCCACTGGACGGTGTACACCAAGCTCTATAAGACGAGCTTCGCCCTCAATTTTGCGGAGCCGGCCCTCTATCTGGTGGCCATGGGGCTGGGGCTGGGCGCGTTCGTAAAAGAGATCAACGGGCAGCCCTATATAAAATTTATTGCTCCGGGCATCATTGCGTCGTCTTCCATGTTCGCCGCCGTGTACGAATGCACGTACGGAACGTATATCAGGATGACGTTCCAGAAGACCTTCGACGCGATCCTCGCAACGCCGGTGAACCTCGACGACCTGGTGGCGGGGGAACTCATCTGGGGGGCGACAAAAAGCGTGATATTCGGCATTACGATAACGATCGTGATCGCCCTGTTCGGGCTCGTGGACTCTCCCCTCATCGTTCTCGCGATCCCGCTCATCTTTCTCTGCGGCCTGATCTTCGCGGAGCTCTCGATCATGTTTGCCGCGATCGTGCCGGGGATCGATTCCTTCAGCTACTTCTACACCCTTTTCATGACGCCGCTGTTCCTGTTCTCCGGGATTTTTTTTCCGCTCGACTCGATGCCGCGCGTGGTCTCGGATATCGCCGTCTTTACCCCGCTCTACCATCTGGTGAACATCTGCCGGGCCTTATCCGCGGGAACGCTCTCCGGCGCGGTCTGGAGCTCGGTCTGGATCCTCGTCGTGTTTCTCATCCTCGCCCCGTTCCCGTTCAAGCTCATGCGGAAGAGGATCATAGAGTAAGGAACGTAAACGCGAGGCCATTGCTGCTAAGTAGTGTGGACGAGGTTGCCGGCAGATGCCGGCCAACCAGTGAAATTCATTCATGTTTGCTTGACATTGTGCTCCTGATGGATGAGAATTAAGTATAAGACTCTGTACCCTTCCACTTCCGAATAAATGTTAGGACAACTGCTTTCTTGTCACATGATGAACTCTTCGACAAATACTCTTTGGGTCATGGCCGTCTATTTTTTTGCGGTAGTCGCCCTGGTCGCCTTCATGATCCTGCTCTCCTATTTTCTGGGCGAGCGGCACAGAGAGAGGGCGACGGGAGAACCGTATGAATCGGGCATACTCTCGACCGGCACAGCCAGGGTGCGTTTCGACGTCAAATTCTATTTGGTGGCTGTATTTTTCGTCGTCTTCGATCTGGAGGCAGTGTTCATCTTTGCCTGGGCCGTGTCGCTCCGCGAGCTCAAGTGGGCGGGGTATGTCGAGATCCTGATCTTCATCGGCGTTTTGATGGCAGCGCTCGTCTATCTCTGGCGGCTCGGCGCGCTGGAGTGGGGAAGCAGGACGAAAAACTTACTAAAAAATGCAAAATGAAAAAGGCAAATTGCAAAAGTAAATAATGCCCTTGTTAACATTTTCACTTTGCATTTTGACCTTTGCCTTCGCAGAAAGGAGTTTTCCGATGCGCTGGTCTCTGACGAAGCCGGACCATGATCCGGTCGAAGACGCGGTCAGCCGCAGCGTCCTGCTCACGAACATGCAGGATATCGTGGCCTGGGCGCGGAAAAATTCCATCTGGCCTTTCAACTTCGGGCTCTCGTGCTGTTTTGTGGAGATGGCGACGAGCCTGACGAGCAAGTATGACATCGCGCGGTTCGGCGCGGAGGTGATGCGGGGCACGCCCCGGGAGGCGGATATGATGGTCATTGCGGGCACGGTATTCATCAAGATGGCGCCTGTCATCAAACGCCTCTACGAACAGATGATGGAGCCGCGCTGGGTGATCTCCATGGGATCGTGCGCCAATTCCGGAGGGATGTACGATATCTACAGCGTGGTCCAGGGCGTTGACAAGTTCCTTCCGGTCGACGTGTACGTGCCCGGCTGTCCGCCGCGGCCGGAGGCATTCATGGAAGGCCTTCTCCTGCTCCAGAATCTCGTGGGCAACGAACGGCGCCCCCTGAGCTGGGTACTCGGGCCGCAGGGGGTGGTGAAGCCGGAACGGCCGTCCCTGCGTGATCTGAAACGGGAAGAGCGCGCGAAAACAACGGTCCTGCCGTCGCCGGACGAAGTGTAAGGGAGATCAGCCGTGGAGGGAAGTAGGAAGTAGCCTCTCTCCTCCGTCCTCCATCATGCAGCTTCGACCTGCGTCTCTGCGGCGGAATTATTCTATGACCCAAAACCATCCCATCATCCAGGAACTCCAAAACAGGTTCGGCACGCCGGCGATCACGCCGCAGCCGACGTGCGACGATCTCCCCACGATCTGGGTCCAGAAGGAGCGCGTGGGAGAGGTGTTGCGTTATCTCAAAGAGGGCGTGGAAAAACCATACCGGATGCTCTATGATCTTACCGCGATCGACGAACGGGTACGCGCTCACCGCGAAGGTCAGCCGGAGAGCGATTTTACGGCGCTCTACCATCTCCTGTCGTTCGAGAGGAACGAAGACGTCCGGATAAAGGTCGCGCTCAAGGGGGTATCTCCAGCCCTGCCGAGCATTGTCACCATCTGGCCCGCGGCCAACTGGTACGAGCGCGAGGTGTGGGACATGTTCGGCATCACCTTCGAGGGACATCCTCACCTCAGGCGCATCCTCATGCCGCCGACCTGGGAAGGCCACCCCTTGCGCAAGGACCATCCCGCTCGTGCCACAGAGATGGGCCCGTTCCGGATGCCTGAGGAAAAGGAAAAGGCCGAGGACAAGGCCCTTTTGTTCAGGCCCGAGGAGTGGGGGATGAAGCGCAGCCATGAAGCGTCGGACTTCATGTTCCTGAACCTCGGCCCGCAGCACCCCGGCACCCACGGCCTGCTCCGCGTGGTCCTTCAACTCGACGGAGAGGAGATCGCCGACGCGGTGCTCGACATCGGATACCACCACCGCGGCGCCGAGAAGATGGGCGAGCGCCAGTCCTGGCACACGTACATTCCCTACACCGACCGCATCGACTACTTGAGCGGCGTGCAGAACAATCTCGCCTACGTTCTCGCCGTGGAGAAATTGGCAGGCATCGTGGTCCCGGACCGGGTGAAAACCATTCGGGTGATGATGGCAGAGCTGTTCCGCATCGCCAGCCATCTCGTGTGGTACGGCACCTTTGCCCAGGATGTGGGTGCGCTCTCCCCGGCATTCTATACGTTCACCGACCGGGAGCGGGTCTTCGGCATCGTGGAGGCCGTGTGCGGCGGCCGCATGCACCCGGAGTGGTTCCGCATCGGCGGGGTGGCGCAGGACCTGCCCAAAGGATGGGACCGGCTCATTCTCGATTTTCTGAAGTATCTGCCGCCACGGCTTGCGGAGTATGATACCATCGTACTGCGGAACAGCATTTTCAAGGCCCGCACAAAGGGAGTCGGGGCTTATACGCTTGACCAGGCAGTGGACGCCGGCGTGACCGGGCCGGGCCTGCGAGCCTGCGGATTCGAATGGGACTTCCGCAAGAAGCGGCCGTACTCCGGCTACGAAAACTTCGAATTCGATGTCCCCACAGGAACGCACGGAGACTGCTACGACCGCAGTGTCGTTCGAGTGGAAGAGATGCGCCAGAGCCTGCGCATCATCGAACAGTGCGTGAAGAACATGCCGGAAGGCCCGTATAAGGCGGACCACCCCCTCGTTACGCCGCCGCGCAAAGAGCGCACCATGCACGACATCGAGACGCTCATCACGCATTTTTTGAACGTAAGCTGGGGACCGGTGATCCCTTCCGGCGAGGCGTTCTTCGGCATCGAGGCGCCCAAAGGCAACAACGGATACTATCTGATCAGCGACGGCAACACGATGTCCTACCGCACCCGCATCCGCACGCCGTCCTTTCCTCATCTTCAGATGGTGCCGTTGATCAGCCGGGGAATGATGGTCTCCGATCTTCTGGCCATCCTCGGCAGCATTGATTACGTTCTGGCGGACCTTGATAGGTGAGGGACGAAGGAGGAAGGACGAGGGAAGAGGGAGGAGGGACGAAGGACGAGGGACGAAAAATCGTCCATCGTTCTGGTTTGGCGGAATGAATATATGCTGACCGAACAAGAGAAAAAAGAAATCGCTGCGGAGCTTCAGCACAGTGCAGTAAAGCAGTCTGCCTCCATTGAAGCGCTGAAGGTGATACAGCGACACCGGGGCTGGGTGTCCGACGAAGCCGTCAAGGACATTGCCGGAATGCTCGAGATGTCGCCGGATGAACTCGACGGCATCGCCACGTTCTACAACATGATTTTCCGCAGGCCCGTCGGCAGGCACGTGATCCTCGTGTGCGACAGCATCAGTTGCTGGGTCATGGGATACGGCAAGATCCGCGAGCACCTGAAGGACCGTCTGGGTATCGAGCTCGGAGGAACGACATCTGACAACAGGTTCACGCTTCTGCCGAACGTTTGCCTCGGGACGTGCGATCATGCGCCTGCGATGATGATCGACAACGATACCTACAGGGACCTGAGCCCGGAGAAAGTGGATGAGATACTGGGGAGATACAGATAATTTTTAGCTCATCACGGCATGTGGTGATGAGAAGGCAGCCCTTAGCTCGGCCGCGCAATCGCGCTGACAAAGGGCAGGTGTCGGACAGGCTGCTGAAGGCAATAAACATAATCGTGTTGCTTTTCCGTTCAAAGTTTCCGGCGCTCCTGAGCGCTGCATTCGCTCAGGGCAGCCTTCTCATCTTTGAGACGATTAATAAAGCAACTTTTATCGGTTAATCCTGTAGTCCCGTCGAAAAGGTTTTTACATGGAACGACCACTGACCAAACATATCCGGCCCGACGGAGAGTGCCTCGGCCTCAGGGAATACGAAAAGGCCGGCGGCTACCAAGCCCTGCGCAAAGCGCTCAAGGACATGACGCCCGCTGACGTGCAGCAGGCGGTGAAAGACTCCAACCTCCGCGGCCGGGGCGGCGCGGGTTTTCCCACGGGGCAGAAGTGGAGCTTTGTGCCGATGGGCGCCGGCGCACCGGTGCCCAAGTACTTGATCGTGAACGCCGACGAGATGGAACCGGGCACGTTCAAAGACCGGCTGCTGCTCGAAGGCGATCCGCACCAGATCCTCGAAGGAGCCATCCTGTCCGCGTATGCCAT
>Ga0209342_10005714_pt1 | contig 12680 bp, 7 predicted proteins | sample RifCSP16_2_FD_184023 | JGI IMG/M metagenome (GOLD analysis project Ga0209342, IMG submission 184023) | Soil microbial communities from Rifle, Colorado - Rifle CSP2_sed 16_2 (SPAdes) (version 2) | ecosystem: Environmental > Terrestrial > Deep subsurface > Rock core/Sediment | place: Rifle... | reverse complement strand
CGAGCTCACCGTGGACACGGGCCTTACCGGCGCCGAGATGAAGGCGAAGGGCATCCGAATCGGCAGCCCGATGGTGCCCTCCACGCTCTTCGAGGTTCTGTCCAAGAACATCGTCTCGGGCAAGGCGTTCGACGACCGCGCGGGATGCGCGGTCATGGCCCTGCTTGCCGAGAAACTCGAGGGCGCAAACGCCGACCTCGTGTGGACGGTTCAGGAGGAGGTCGGCGCCCGCGGAGCGGGGCCTGCGGCCTTCGGGCTTGAGCCGGACTTCGGGCTCGTCCTGGAAGGCACGGCGGCCGGCGACTTCCCGTCCGTCCCGGAGCCGAAGCGCCCCTCGGCCATGGGCAAGGGCCCCGTCATCACGGCCGCCGACCATACGACGGTCGTGCCTCCAGGGATCGTGAAGCACCTCATCCGGACGGCCGAGCGCCTGCGCGTGCCCTACCAAGTCAAGAAGCCGCTCGTGGGCGGCACCGATGCGGGCCCTATTCACCTCTCGAGGGCCGGGGTGCCGACCGCGGTCGTCTCGCTGTCCGTGCGCTACCTGCACTCTTGGGCGCTCATGATGGACATGCGCGACGTGGACCGCGAGCTTGCGCTTGTGCGCGCGTTCGTGAAGGACGTCAACTCGGGCAGGCTGAAAGTCTAGGCGGCTCTCCGCCGGTTCCTCCGAAGGCCGATGGACACGAGGGCCGCGAGGCCCCCCGGGATCGCCACGCTTCCAAACTCGGGGATCGGCGAGGTCGCGTTCCCGACGGAGGCACCGCCCCCGCCCGCGGAAAGGCCCGGCGTCCCGGCGACGAGGAAGACCGCTTGCGAGACGTTGAATCCCGCAAGCGGCGCCAGGGACCAGCCGAGGTTTCCGCCCGCAGAAGTGCCCGAGAGCACTTCGGCCGCATTCGCGGAGGTATTCGTCCCGTTCAAGGTCGCCGAACCTGTGAACACAAATGCCTGGCCGGCTCCTGCAAGCCCGCCAGGCGAAGCCGAGGGCGCACCGACGGCAAAGTCCGCCGCCCCGTCCCCATTGGCATCTCCCATCGGCGCCACCGCGAACCCGAAGAGGTCGCCGGCGCCCTCGCCATAGAGAGCAACATCCGGGCTCGAGGGCCGGGCTTCGCGCACGGCAATGTCGTCGAGGTATACGCCATCGGAGTTGACAGCGCTGTCCGAGCCGAACTGGAACCGGAGCTTCACGGAAGCATTGCCTGCAAGGGGGGTAAGGTTGAAGGTCACCTGGCGCCACACGAACCGGTCGTACGTGAACGCGTAGAGGTCGGTGATCGGCGTGTTGTCCCCAGGCGGACCCGGCGGGTCGTAGCCGATCGTGTCGTAGTTGCCCTCGCTGTTGTCGGCGTTGAGCTGGATCCAATTCGCCCCGCTGTCGACCGTGTATTTTACGAGGAACCCGTCGTAATTTGTCGCCGTCGCCTCGAGGTCCGCGCGATAGACAAAGGTGAGAAGGGGCGCCGTTGCGCCGCTCAGGTTGACACCGGCTGCAAAGGCGATCGACGCGTCCTCGCTGTTGCCGTAGGCCCCGCTCGAGTCCTGCCAAGAATGTCCGGAGCCCGCCGGCCCATAGAAGACCGACGAGCTCAAGCTCCACGGGCTCGACCCGTTCGCCGAGCCGCTCATCTCCTGCCACTTTGAGGTGCCACCCTCCAAGTCATCGAAGAAATAGTAGCGGATGACCTCGTCGTCGGCAAGGGGCGAGGCGCCGAAGAACACGTAGGCCGCCCCCGCCGAGTCGTTGGCAAACGGCGCGCCCACGATGAGATCGTCCTTGCCATCGTCGTTCACGTCGCCCCCAAGCGTGAGGCTCTGCCCGAAGGCGGTCCCCGGGACCCCCGTGAAAGTCGCGTTGAACGCGAAGGCGGAGAGCCCGCCTCCCCCCCTCGCCATTCGGACAAGCGCGGCGCCCGGCGCCCCGACGGCGAGTTCGGCCTTGGAATCCCCGTCGGCGTCGCCGCTTGCAAGTGCCGTGCCCAAGCGCCAGCCGTCGAGGGTGCCCTGGAGCGTGGCGTTTGCGGCCGAGGCGTTCCAGCTCGACGACGGGGGCGTCCCCCCGAAGACAAACACGGCGCCGCGTTGGCTCGCATTTTGAGGCGCCCCAACGACCGCTTCGGCCCCCGACCGGTTGTCGATGGGCGCAAGGAGCACGCTGGACCCAAACCGGTCGGCCGAAAAACCGCCGAAGGTGACCGCGGGAGACGGGCTCGACCAACTCTCCGCGCCGTAGAAAAGGTAGGCCTTCCCACCCTCCGGTGCCCCCACGATAAGGTCGTCGGTGCCGTCGCCGTCGTAGTCGCCCGAGGTGTCCACCGCCGACCCGAACGCCTCGCCCGCCGTCCCGTTGATCGTCACGTCGGCGAGCGTGACGTTCAGGCTCGCGAAACTCTCGCCCGAGCCTCCGAAGAAGATGTAGACGGACCCGTTCCCGCCGCCCGTGCCAGGCGCACCGACCACGAGGTCGGCAAAGCCGTCGCCGTTCACGGAGCCCACCGCGCTCAGGTTCCAGCCGAACTTCGCGTTGGCTGGGACGCCCGGGACTGCGTGCACATCGGCCACGGAGGGCGGCGCGCGCGCCGTGAGGTTGCCCGAGACGGCAAGCGCGAACTTCTGCGCCGCGGACTTCACCAAGTACCCTGAGACCTCGAGCGTCCATGTGCCGGTCGCCGGCGAGGAGACAAACACGTTCTCCGTGTTGTTCAGGCGGTCGAAGGCCGTCTGGTTCGGGCGCGACCATGAGCCTTGGAACCTGTTTCCGTGGTAGGTCGTGCCGTTCGGCGCGCGCACGGTGACGTCGAGGTCGTTCACCAACTCCGCAAGCGTCTTCGTGTCCTGCGGGTTGCCCGGCTGGTCCGTCCACACGACCGTTGCCTTGAGCGGCGTGCTCGAGCTGAGGACGTTGAAGCGGCGGATGGCAACATTGCCCGTCGCGACGACCGGGCCCTCCTCAAAGAGCAGGATCGTGCCGTTTGGCGGGCCATCGATGGAGCGGGTTACATTGACGCGGCCCCACCCTTGCGACATCGCGCCCGTGACGCCGCCTGTGAACTCGAAGCCGTAGCCGAGGTCCTCGGCTCCGTTGATCAAGGCCGCCTTGACAAGCGCCGGCGAGGGGACGCGCCCCAAGGTATCGTTGATCCCCTGCTGGATAAGCGCGGCGATCCCCGCCACGTGAGGGGTCGCCTGGCTCGTGCCGCTCGAGAACGCGTAGTTCGCGCCCGTCCAGCTTGCGTCCCAACCGCCATAGGTGCAGGAGCAGCCGCTCGTCCGCGACTGCGCTGAGAGGATGTAGGTGCCGACGGCAACCACGTCGGGCTTCGCCCTTCGGTCGTCGGTCGGCCCGCGGGATGAGAAGCTCGCAATCGACGAGGCGTTGTCGGCGTACGCGTCGTACCCGCGGTTCGATTCGGAGGCCCCCACGCTGATGATGTTCTTCGCCGTGCCCGGCGAGCCGACCGTGCCTGCCCCCGCGCCATCGTTGCCCGCCGCAAACACGATCGTCATCGGCTGCAGGCCGGCGCGGCTCGTGTTCGAGTCAATGACGGACTGGTCCGTGAGGTACGCCGACGTGTCGTAGTCGGTGATCGGGTTGTTTTGGGCGTCGACATAGCCCCAGGAATTCGAGGAAACGGTTGCGCCAAAGGCCTCCTGGTCGGCGAAGACCTTGTCGTCGCTGGGCGGGCTTGACCCGAGAATCTCGGTGACAACGAGCGCCGCGGCGGGCGCCGCTCCCCGGAACTGGCTCGTCGCCGCCGCGCCCGAGTTGTTTGCCGTCTCGGACAGGTCGCCGTCGCCGGCGACCGAGCCCGCCGTGTGGGTCCCGTGGCCGTTCGAGTCGCCGTGGGCCCCCCCGTAGGTGTAGTACGCAAGGATTCTGCCGTCAAAGTGGGGCCCGCTCGAGCTGTTCCCCGTGTCGTCGAAGGCGGGGTGCGTGAAGTCGATCCCCGTATCGCTGATGCCAACGACGATGTTCGAGCCGTCCAGGCTGTCCCTGGAATACGTCAGGTTGACGCCCTGCAGCGCACGCGCTACATCGTTGAGCGGCACACGCTGGTTCTCGAGGTCGATATATTGGATCGAGGGGAGCCGCGCGAAGGCCTCGAGGTCGCGGCCGTCGATGCGAACGCGCAAGGACGAGTCCGTCGCGGAGAGGACCTCGCCTCCCACGCCTTCGACCTGGTCCTCGAGGTCCCGCGGCCTCGTGAAGAGGAGCGCGAGCAAGGTGAGCGACCCGTCGCCCCACGCCGCCGGGTCCACGGGGAACTTGAAAGCGGGCTCGTAGACGCCGACCCACCGGACCTCATCCATCGAACGCACGACCTCGGCCTCGGGAAGGTCCATGGCCGCGAGGTACGCGTTCGAGTGCACGTAGCCGTAGAGTGTCGCGCCGGCGCTTTCAAGCGCCCCAAGCACCGCGGAACTCGGCGCCGCCTTGAGCTGGACGACCCAGTACCCGTTGGGCGCCTCAAGGCGCAGCGACTCCCGTATGGGCGCAGGCCCCCGCAGCGGGTCGAAGGTCACGGCTCGGAACTGCAAGAGGTTCTCAGGGCTCGCTGGCTCGAGGGCCACGTCCTGGAGCGCGTCGGACAAGTCGCCGGTCCGCCCTGTCCACGCGACGGTCTGGAAAAAGGCCCGCGCGCTGCCGGTCGCGCGGATGACCTCTTCGGGGATTTCCCCCTCGAGTGCCGACCCCTGCGCGGCAGCCTTGAGGTGCCCTCGCGCCACCCAGCGCGACTCGAAGGGTGAGGAGCCCGCAAATTCCAGGAGCTGGCTCCGGGCGGCAAGGGAGAAGCGTCCGGCCACCTCGACCACGAACTCCGCGCCAATCGGCACATCGCGTGCCGGTCGGAACCCCGTCGACGAGTCGCCGTCCGCGTCGAAGTAGACGAGGAGGCGGTCGTCGGTGGAAAGCGGGGAGGGTTCTTCCCGAGGCGCGGGCGGAAGCGCAATGCCGCCAGCCGCGGCTGGACCTTGAGCCTCGGCGGGCATCTCGACAAGTTGGGGCATCTCGCGGAGGGCGGGGCCTTCAAGGATCGCGCCGCGCGTTTCGGCAAAAAACGCGCCAGAATGCCCGCTCGTCATCGCGCGCACGCCGATTAGGTCCTCGCCCGGGAGCGTCTCGGGGTCGGCCGGGTCCTCGGCCGCGCCTGCAAGCCTCCACTCGCCGAATGCGCCATCAACCACGGGGGCGGCCGCGACGAAACCGAGGTACGCGGCGGGGGCAAGCTCGCGCGGCCGGATCAAGAGGAGCGGCGGCGCCTCACCGGTCCCCGCGCCTGCGAGCCGAGCGCCAAAAGCCTGCCCCGCGAGGGGCGTGAAGGCCCGGCCCGCCGCCACGTCGACAAGGAGCCGAACTTCTGAAGGCGAACCGGCCTCGACCCCGAGGGGCGGATCGACCTCGAAGGAAAGAGAGCCCGGCGACTGGGAAACCGCGTCGAGGCTTCGGCCGTCCGGAAGCACGAGCCTTGCACTTTCGAGGGCCGAAAAATCCGCGGGCCCTGAGGGGACGACCTCGAGGGAACCTACCCGCGCGCCGCGCCCAGTCGCCGAGAGCGAGATCTTGAGCAGCTCGACACCCCGGGCCCCCTCTGCAAGGACCTGGGGGCCGCCGGTTTCCTGGGCAAGGACAAGCACGCCCTCAAGCGACGCCGGCGGGTCGAGGACATCCTCGGCGCCCGGAACGCTGAGCGCCACCACAGCACCCGCCCGTTTGCTGAAGAGGCCGGGCAGTGCCGCCTCGAACCGCGAACCTTCGAAAGCGACCGCGGCCGGCCCGGCTCGGGCCCACCCGTGCCAGTCGTCCGGCGCGCGCGCGGCCTGGAACGCGAAGAGCCCAGAGGCAACGCGGGAAGGCCCCTCTGCGACGGCTTCGAGCATCACATCAGCCCCGAGGTCGCCCAGGTCGAAGCCTGTCGCTGGGTCCGCGTCGGCGTCCACGAAGATGCGGACGGCGCTTCGGCCCTCCGCCCTTAGGATCGGAAACGCGGATTCGGCTTCGACAAAGAGCACGCGTTCCCGCAGAACGAGTCGCACGGCGCGCAAGTCCGGCCCTGGGTTTTCCCCCCCGTCCGCGTCAGGGACGGAGGCCACGCCCTGCCACTCGGAGAAATCGCCGTCCGCCGCGAAACGCGCGCGGTCTTGGCCCGCGGCAAGCCAAAGGAGGGAAGGCAGGACGATGCCAAAGGCAAGAGCCACGGCAAGCGCCTTCGCGCGGAGCCCCCGCGAGCCGCGGCCTCCCCGCGCCGAATGGAGCCCCGCGCTGCGGCCATTCGTGCTGCCGGCATGGGGGGCGATTCGTGAGCCGTTCACACGTCCGCCTGCGGCGAAACTTCCGTTCACGCGGCCGGACGGCGGGAAACCTCCGTTCACGCGGCCGCCCGCGGCCAAGCTGCCGTTCACCCGCCCGGACGGGGCGGCAAGCGGTGCGGAGGGCGCCCGGATCTCGGAAAGGCCGGTTCCCTTCGCAGTCGGCGGCTCCTCCACGTGCATGACCGCCAGGCAAGGCCCCCGGGGGCCAAGGCCAGGACTCGCCTTTAACCCCTCCCGAAGCCGGGGGGCCCGCGGTGGGTCGGCTTATCTCCGGGCGCGAAAAACCTCAAGGGGCCAGGAGGAGGCGCACGGCCACCGGCAGGAGGATCGCCCCCATGAGGTGGACGCGCTTCACCCCCGCAAGCGGCGGCACGAGCCCGAGCAATACGGCAGGCGCGGCCACAAGGAGGCCCCCCGCGCCCTCGAGCGCGAGGATCAGCACAACCAACCCGAGGAAGACGGCGCCCGCGAGGCGCCGGGGCGGCAACCGGAGGTAGACCCTCGCGCACGCGCGGCCAAGCGCGAGGGCCCCCGCGAGGCAAATGGGCAGGGCAACGACAATTCCGAGGAGCAGCCCGATGAGGAGCTCCGGCGGGGCAAGGGGCCCCTCCCATCGCTCAACAGCTCCCCCGCCGACTTCGCCGAGGGCCGCCATAGTCCCGCTCCGCACGCGCAGGAGCGAGAAGAGGGCGACGAGGTTGAAGACGAGGTTCGCAGAGGCGACCGCACTCTGCACGACCAGGAATTCCGCGGCCTCCTGCACCGAGGCCGAGTCTCGCGGGCCCCGCGCGCGGTGCCTCCACCCGTCTCTCACCCCTGTGGCCAAGACGGCGGCCTGGGCGGCGCCCACGCCGGGCAGCCACCCGACCGCGGCGCCCGCGCCCATGCCGAGGGCGGCCGAGCCAACGAGGCGCCGCCGGGGGAGGCGCAATTCGCCCTCACCCGGAATCCCAAGGGGCTCCGAGGGCGGGACCGCGGCGGCAAGAAGGAGCGTCGGGAGCCCGAAGAGGCCCGCGAAGAGGGAGAGCATGTGCCCGCCGGCCAAGGCCCCTGGCACGGGGAAAAGCCGCAGGTCCGGCAGGACGACTCCGGAGAACACGACGAGCTCGCCGAGCGCGCCCGACACCATGAGTAGCCCGAGCGAGAGCCCCCTTGCGCGGCCCCGCGACAAGCCGGCCTCCGGACGGCCCCCCTCGCTCCAGACCAGCGCGAAAGCGGCCCCGAGGAGGAGCGCGGGTATCCACCTCTCGGCCGCGCCGTAGAGGTTGAGCGGCGGGCCGAGCAGGCCGGCAAGCAGGGGCACGAGGGGCAGCGAGAAGAGCACGCCGAGCGCCGTGCCCACGGCCGCCGCCCGCACCGCCGAACCGCCAAGGCCGGCGAGGAGCAGCCGGTGGCCCGGCAGCACCGAGAGGGCCGTGTCGGGGTCCGGCGCGCCGAGGAACACGGCCGGGATCTCGTCGGTGAAGGAGTGGCCGAGCGCGACGCCCACAAGGAATCCGCAGGCCGCAAAGAGTGCGGGGCCGCCCCCAGGCCCCGCACCGGCCGCAAGCAGCCACGCCATCGATGCCACAAAGAGCGGCCGCGCGCCGACAATCGCCTGGGAGAGGTTGTTCGCATGGAGGCCGGGCACGAGGCCGGCAAGCAGGCCCAGAAGGCAACCCAACATGGTCCCGGACATCGCCGCGGAAAGCGCCCCGAAGTCGGCCATCCGCTCGCGCCAACGGGGGGCACCTCTTGAACGCTTCGGGATAACCCTCGCCCGTTTCTTGATGTATCATCTTCGCCCCCCTCCCGCGGCGTTCATGATGCATCATCGAGCGAGCGATGGTCATCACGTCAGCTTTTTCTCCAGGGACGGCCGGGCCTTGGCAGGCGGTCCTCGATGCGGTGGCTCGCCTTCTGCGCGGCTCTCTCCGTGACGGCGGTCGGGCTCCTCGGCACGTTCGCGTCGGACCTTGTCCCCCCCGAGCGTGCCGTGCCGCTCGCGGAGGCCCTGCGCGCGGGGCCGGGCGCCCACGTCCTCGTCCGCGCGTTCGTCGAGCGCGTGCGGCCGGTCGAAGGGGGCGCGGCGGTCGCAAGCGCAACGGACTGCGCAGGCACGCGTGCGACTGTGTTCCTCCCCGAAGGCGCACCCCCGGCGGCCTCGTTCACCCTGGCCCTGCTCCGGGCAACGGTCGCCACGTACCGCGGGCAAATCGAACTCGTCGTCGGCTCGCCGGCCGACTTGGTGCCCGCGGGCGAGGGCGCCCTCGTCCTTACGCCCGACGAGCTGGTCGCCGAGTGGAAGGGCCTGCTCTGCCGGCCCGTGGCGTTTGCCGGCCCGGTCGCGTGGGGCCGCCCGGGCGCCTCCGACGGGCGCGACGCCGAAGTCGGCGTCCTAACGAGCTCCACGGATCTCAAGGTCCAGCTCCACTCGGACGCCTTCATCGAGCTTTCCGTGGAGGCCGGCGCGCGCGTGAGCTTCGTTGGGGTCCTCGCTTCGCAAGACGACAGTCAGGGGCCGGTCGTCCACGTGCGGCTCTGAGGTCACCGGCCCTTGTACGTCGGCTTCCGCTTCTCCACGAACGCCGTTAGGCCCTCGCGCTTGTCCTCCGTCGAAAAGAGGATCGAGGCCGCGTCAATCTCCTGCGCTTGCGCGCGGTCGAAGTCCTCTTGGAGGCCTCGGTCGATCGCGGCCTTGCAGTAGGCGACGGCAAGCGGCGCGTTCGCGACAATCTTGGCCGCAAGCTCGCGCGCCCCCGCCATGAGCTTGTCGGCAGGCAAGACCGCCTGGACGAGCCCGATCTTGAGGGCCTCCTGCGCGTCAAACCGCGCGGCCGTGTAGATGAGCTCCCGGGCCTTTCCCGCTCCAACGAGCCTCGGCAGCCTCTGTGTGCCCCCGAAAGCCGGCATGATTCCGAGCGAGACCTCCGTAAGCCCGACCTTTGCCGTCTCCGCCATATAGCGGATGTCGCAGGCCATTGCGGTCTCGAGGCCCCCGCCGAACGCGTAGCCGTTGATCGCCGCGATCCAGACCTTGTCCATCGTCTCCATCTTCCGCAGGATTGCCGCGCCAAGCCCGGCGAAGTGCCGGTTCTCGACGGGTGTCAGGCCCGCCATCTCGCCGATGTCGGCGCCCGCAATGAAGGACTTGGGGCCGGCGCCCGTGAGGATCACCACGCGCAGCTCCTTGTCCTTCGAGATCCCGTCGACCGCGTCCGTGAGTTCCTCGAGGACCTTCGAGTTCAAGGCGTTCAACGCGTCCGGCCGGTTCACCGTGAGGACGGCCATCGGCCCCTCCCGCTCCAGAATCAGGTGCTTGTACTCCATCACCTTCGCCCTCCCTGCGTCCTGCAGTCAGGAGACCCTCTCGCCCTTCTCGTTGTAGTTGTAGACGCCCTTGCCGGCCTTCATCCCCACGCGCCCGGCGCGCACGTACTTGCGAAGCAGCGGGCTCGGGCGGAACTTCGGGTCCCCCGTCTCGTGGAAGAGCGTCTCCATCGTGTGGAGCCCGATGTCGAGCCCCGTGTAGTCGGCAAGCTCGAAGGGGCCCATCGGCATGTTCGTGCCCATCTTCATCGCCTTGTCGATGTCCTCGGGCGAGGCGATCCCCTCCTGGAGGAGGTTGAAGGCCTCGTTCATCATCGGCACGAGGAGCCGGTTCACGACGAACCCCGGCGACTCCTTCACCTCGACGGCGATCTTGCCGAGCCTCGCCGCAAGCGCCTTCGAGGCCTGCACGGTCTCGTCGCTCGTTGCGGCGCCCCTGATGACCTCGACGAGCTGCATCACCGGCGCCGGGTTGAAGAAGTGCATCCCGATGACCTTCTCCGGCCGCTTCGTCGAGGCGGCCATCTCGCTGATCGACAGCGACGAGGTGTTCGAGGCGAGCACGGCATGCGCGGGGGTGTGCTCGTCGAGCGTCTTGAAGACCTCCTTCTTGACCTTCATGTCTTCGAAGACCGCCTCGACGACATAGTCGACGCCCGCGCAGGCGTCCTTGAGGTCCCAGGTCCCCTTGATGCGCCCGACAAGCGCGTCGACATCTTCCTTTTTCATCTTGCCCCGCTCGACGCGCTTCATGAGCGGGCCCTTAATCTTCCGGAAGCCGCCCTCAACGAGGGCTTGGCTCACGTCGTACATCTTCACGGCAAAGCCCGCCGCCGCAAAGGTCTGCGCAATCCCCGACCCCATCGTTCCAGCGCCGCAAACGAGCACGGCCTTGATCTCTGTCACGGGGACGTCCACCTGGCAACCTTTCCAAGGATCGGCGGGAGGGTATTTCAGACTTCGCGGCTCCCCGCCCTGGGTTCCCTGTTTCGGCTTTGAAGGGGCGTAAAGACGTCTAGAACGAGAAGCGCTCTTCCTTCCAAGGGTCGGCCGGTTGGCTGTAGCCCCGGACTTCCCAGAAGCCGAGCTCCTCGTCCTTCGTGAACACGACCTTCTGCAGCCACTTGACGCCCTTGTAGGCGTAGAGGTGCGGCGTAATGACCCGCAGGGGCCCGCCGTGCTCGGGAGCGAGCGGCTTGCCCTCCCACTCGTACACCATCATCACGTGGGGCGCGAGGGCGTTTTCGAGGGTCATCGAGGTCGTGTAGAACCCCACGGAGCAGAACGTCACGAACTTCGCCGAGGGGCGCGGCCGGACAAGGTCGGCGACCTTGCGCAATGACACGCCCGCCCACCGGTTTTCGAAGCGCGACCAACCCGTCACGCAGTGGAAGTCCGACGTGTCCTCCTCGCGGAGGTCCCTCGAGGTGATCTCGGCCCACGAGAACGTCTTCGGCGCCTCGACCTCGCCCTCGACGCGAACGTCCCAGTGCTTGCCGTCGAAGTACGGCGTGGGGTCGATCGACAGCACGGGCCACTGCCGCGTCTGGTGTTGGTTCGGCGGGAGCCGTGGGCGCGCAGGGTCCATCGCGCGAGAAACCGGCGCGGCGCTCTTAACCCTTCGTTTGGAAGCCCCCGGGCGGACGAGCGTTTTTCTAGGCCCTCGGTGAATCGCTCGGACTGGAGCCATAGCGTGTGGGGCGACGTGAAGGTTTCCCGCCAAGGGCCCGTCGCCGCCCTGACGATCTCAAACCCCGGGGCGCTCAACGCCTTCGACCAGCCGATGGCGGAGGCCTTGGTGAAGCGCCTCAAGGAAGTCGCCGTGGACGACTCGGTCCGCTGCGTGCTGCTGCGCGGCGAGGGCACGCACTTCTGCGCCGGGGGGAACCTCGCCTCGATCCGCGCGGCGAGCGACCCCTCCGCCTATGTGCTCCAACTTGCACGCACGGCAAACGAGGGGCTCGCTCGCATGCGTTCGATGGGCAAGCCGGTCCTTGCGGAGCTCAAAGGCGCCGTGGCCGGTGGCGGCGTGGGCGTGGCGCTTGCGGCCGACCTGCGCATCGCCTCGGACACCACGCAGTTCTCCCTCGCGTTCCTCAAGGTGGGCCTTACGCCCGACATGGGGTCGACCTGGACCTTGCCGCGCCTTGTCGGCCGGGGGCGCGCTTTCGAAATCGCGACGGCAAGTGACCCGCTCCCGGTGATGGAGGCGTGGCGCTGGGGGCTTGTGAACCGTGTGGCGAAGGCGTCGGACCTCGAGGTGTCGAGCATGGCTTGGGCCGTCGAGCTCTCCCGCCTGGCGCCGCGGGCCGTGGCGGAGCTCAAGGCGCTCCTTGGCCGCGCCGAGGACGACTCGTTCACGTCCCACCTGGACACGGACAGCGCGACGATCGCCAGGATGGCCGGCACGGCGGACTTCCGCGAAGGGGCCGACGCGTTTTTCGGCAAGCGGCCGCCCAAGTTCGAGGGCCGCTAAGCCGCGGCCTTCGCCCTGGCGCCCCTCGCCTTTAGGACGTCCTCGTAGGCCGAGGCTAGCGCCTCGGCCTGGCGCTCGATCGAGTACATCGCGGCGGTCCCCTGGCCTCGCGCCCGCACGTCGCCGCTTGCCGAGAGCGCGCTTTCCACGGCCCGCGCGCAAGCCTCGGCGTTTGTCCCCTCGAAGAGGAAGCCGTTTTGCCCCGAGCGCAGGAAGTGCGTCGGGCCGCCCGTGTCGGCCGCCGCCACGGGGACGCCGGCCGCCATCGCCTCGAGGAGCGCAAGGCCCTGCGTCTCAAAGGTCGAGGGCATCAGGAAGGCGTCGGCCGCGTGGTAGAGGGAAGGCAGGTCCTCGTCGGGGACGAACCCAAGGAAGCGCACGGTCCCTTCGAGCTTCCGGCGGGCGACCTCGGCCGTGAAGTGCTCAAGGGCCGGCCCGCGGCCCGCGACGGCAAAACGCACCGTCTCGTCCTTCGAAGCCACGCGCTCGGCGGCATTGAGGAGCGTATCGAGGTTTTTCTCCCAGGCGACTCGGCCAACCGTGAGGACGACCTGCCCTGCACCGAGCCCGTACTTCTCGC
>Ga0209342_10005710_pt1 | contig 12689 bp, 14 predicted proteins | sample RifCSP16_2_FD_184023 | JGI IMG/M metagenome (GOLD analysis project Ga0209342, IMG submission 184023) | Soil microbial communities from Rifle, Colorado - Rifle CSP2_sed 16_2 (SPAdes) (version 2) | ecosystem: Environmental > Terrestrial > Deep subsurface > Rock core/Sediment | place: Rifle... | reverse complement strand
CAACTGGCATTGCTAAGCCGCCTAAGCCACAAGATGAGCACCGACCCAGAAATCGGGAAACTCCTAAAACAAATAACCAAAAACTCAGAATACGAAAACCTAAGCCAAACAGAAAAACGAAACATGTACGTAATCAAGCGAAAGTACGAGGAACAAACAGCCTTACCCGAAAAACTCGTCTCAGAAACCGCCAAACAGCAGGCCATAACCGCTAACACATGGAAAAAAGCCAAAAAAACCAAAAACTTCAGCCTCCTAAAACCCGACTTGACGAAACTTCTAAACCTTACCAAGCTAGAAGCAGAAATCCTAATGAAAGTAAAAGCCACAACCACGCCATACGACGCTCTCCTCGACGTATACGAACCCAAAATGACCGCAACCCAAATCACCCCAATATTCACTAAACTCCAAAAAGGACTATCAACCCTACTGGAAAAAATCCAAAACACGCACAACCAACCAAACACAAACATACTCAGCCAAAACGTTCCAGTCGAAACCCAAAGAAAAATCGCCACCGCACTAGCAGAAAAACTCAGCTACGACACCACCTCACCTCGCGCAGCAGGAAGAATCGACGAAACCGAACACCCCTTCAGCACAGGATACTACGACGACGTCAGAATAACCACCCACTATTACACAAACAACTTTGCAAGCTCAATCTTTTCAGTGCTCCACGAAACAGGACACGCACTATACGAAGAGAACCTTAATCAAGAATGGAAGTACCAGCCAATCGGCACATCCTGCTCCATGGGTATCCACGAATCCCAATCGCGCTTTACAGAAAACATAATCGGACGCTCTAAAGAATTCTGGACCAGCTTCCTCCCCAAACTCAAAAAAACCGCCCCAGAACTGCAAAAACTCAAGCTGGAACCATTCTTGCATGCTATAAACAAGGTTAATCCCTCGAAAATCCGCGTAGAAGCTGACGAAGTCACCTACAACCTACACATCGTAATAAGGTTCCAAATAGAGAAAGAGCTCTTCAACGAAAAAACACAAGTCAACGAGCTCCCAGAAATATGGAACGAGAAGTATCACGAAATCTTGGGTATGAAGATTGAAAACGACTCTGAAGGCGTAATGCAGGACACGCATTGGCCAAGCGGCTTGTTCGGCTACTTCCCAACCTACACGCTCGGAAACATCTACAGCGGACAACTACTCAAAAAAATTACCGAGAGCATAACAGACTGGCGAAGCCAACTCGCCCAAGGCAACCTTCAAAGCGTGCAGAAATGGCTAATCCAAAACATCCACAGCCAAGGTAACCTGCACGACCCAGAAGAACTAATCAAGAAAGCAACAGGACAGGAACTTGACGCTAAAGCTTACCTGGATTACCTTAACGAGAAATACAGCGAACTCTATGGATTCTGAGGTGACTTTTTCGTCAATTCGCCGTAAATATAGAGTGCAAATAAACTTATTACGCCAGCTAAGAAAAGAAATATGCCTGCATACCCGACAGCGGCATCATAAACGTTTGCACCATAGAGGAACAAAACAATGCCTAGAAGTATAACGCTTATGCATGCCCAGTTTATCCACGACATTTTTACGCACCACGGCATTAATGTAGCCTCACTACGCATCTAAGATATATAGACATAGCGATAGAAACCGCAGAAACGCCTAATTTCCTTCGCCAAGTCCCCATCGCAAAAACTCTGACACCCAACCGACAGCCGCAGCGCAAAAAGGCGAATACCCCGTCGCGAAACAAGCCCTCCTCCGACACTCTTAAATATAAGATACAACACACAACAGTCCTGTGAACTAAAATGTCGGGAATGGACGCCAAGAAACCTGAAACACGTGAAGAACTCATAAGAACTCTAATGGAAGCCGCAAAGAAAACGACACCACAAAAACCGATTCATAGAGAAAGGCCGAGAAAACCGACAATATCAGCAACCGCGAAAGCCTTAAAAGTACATAGAGATACGCTGTATACATGGATGAAAGAGTTCAATGTCGATTTCAAAGAGGTATTAGACAGTATGCCGACAAACGAGTCCGAAGTTGTCGATGATTCAGGAAACATATATTTGATTGGTGAAGCACTTTTAGGTGAAGGAACTGAACTCGCCCACATAGACTTACTCATAGGCAACAAAGAAGGCCCCGTGGGGAAAGCGTTTGCATCTGGATTATCAAACTTGTCTGCTGGTCACACGCCTCTGCTGGCAGTGATAAGGCCAAACCTGCCGCCTAAGCCGTACACGCTGCTAGTTCCAAAAGTTACCGTTAAGAACATGGAGGATGCTGGAAAAATTTTCGGTCCAGCGCAAGCCGCAATCGCCAAAGCCGTTGCAGACTCAGTCGAAGAAAACATCATACCAAGAGACAAAGTGGACGAATGGGTAATTATCTGCAGCGTATTCATCCACCCGCAAGCAACCGACTTCCGCAAGGTATACATGTACAACTACAGCGCCACGAAACTCGCCCTAAAAAGAGCATTAACCAAGTATCCGTCTATAGAGAAGATGCTCTACGACAAAGACCGAGCCAAACACCCAATAATGGGCTTCAAAGTCCCACGCCTATGGAGACCACCATACCTACAGATCTCACTCGACAATCCAGATCTGGAAAAAGCCAAAAAAGTCATTGCCCAACTCCCCGGAAGCGACAGAATAATCATCGAAGTCGGAACACCACTAATCAAACGTTACGGAACACGAGTCATGAACGACCTCAGACAAACCACCAAAGACGCCTTCATGGTAGCCGACCTAAAAACCCTCGACGTTGGCAAAGTCGAAGTAGACATCGCCTACGAGGACACCGCAGACGCAGTCGTCGCCTCAGGACTAGCACCGCCAGAAACATTGGACGCATTTGTCCACGAAGCCAAACGCCTCGGAATATACGGAGTAGTGGACATGCTCAACGTCGAAGACCCTGTAGCAAAACTGAAACCCATGAAAGAGTTCCCGGACGTCGTTATACTGCACCGCGGAATAGATCAGGAAAGCGGAAGAACTTGCGGCCTAGAACGCATAAAGATACTGCGCCAAACCTTCAGCGACAAAAAATTCCTAATCGCCGTCGCAGGCGGGATAGTTCCAGAAACTGCAAAGGAAGCCTTGGAGCAAGGCGCTGACATACTCATCGTCGGAAGATACGTCACCCAGTCAAAAGACATCGAACGCGCAGTCAGAGACTTCCTTGAGCTAACACCCAGCATGCGCGAAGACATCGACCTCTTCAGAGTCCACACAGAATAAACTGTGCGACATCTCTTCTTTTCTTTTTTTCGCCCAACTTTTCAGGAGAATATTTTTAGCACGACAAATGCCGCGAAAAACAAAGCGCCAGCAACAAGGAACTGAGGAAGATACCCTAGCATCTGAGCTAAGAAAGGTCCAAAAAACGAACCCGTCGCCCCGCCGATTCCTACGAGAACATCGAACAATCCAGCTCTCCCCGCGGGTATAAGCTCCATCGACAAAGAGATCATAAGAATATAGTAAACCGCGTAAGCGAAACCTAACAAAACCAGAATCGCCCCAGCCAACAGTGTAGGAGAAAACGCAAACTGCACAACGCCAACCAACAGGAAAACGAGAAAACTTCTCAAAAGCACAACTCGTCTCATCTGCTTTTTGGCATCAATTGACGTGGCACGTCTCCCTATGAAGAAATATCCAGCCATAGCACCTCCCGAGTTCAGCATGTAAACCACAAAAATCAAGCTAACAGGCAGAGAAAGCGGTGGCTGCAAAAAAAAGATCGGCAACGGCGTAAAGAACAAACTCGAAGCCAAAGAAAAAAGAGCCAAGCCAAGACCAAACCCAAAGAAACTTTCTGCCCTGAACTTTTCCCGCACCGGCAACCCATCCAGCAGCCTAGTCGAGTTTTCCACGCCACGGAAAGTGTAATCCAGCTTCCTTTCAATACCCACCAATCGTCTTTCGAAAATCATCAACGGGTCTGCAATCAGGAAAATGGACAAGAGGAAAGCGACCAAACTTAGAGCACTGCATAGATATAATGTGTAGCTGGCAACGACGTTTAGACTGAAGATGTATGCGAAAGCAAAACCGAGAACTAAGCCTAGAAACCAACCAATTTCTGTAAGACCTTCATAAAACGAGAAGGAATGTTCCCATTCTTCCCTTGAATAATGTTCAGCTATCAAAACGTTTTTCGGTGCCTCATGTGCCACGTGAAGCACAGACATAACCACGTAAAGTAGAATGAACATGGCTATGTTCTGGGAGAAAGGAAGCGTGAAGAGGAAAAGAATAATCGCTGAAGAAAAGAAAGACAGAAGAATGTAACGCTTGTAACGTCGGGTTCGGTCACAGATGTAACCCCAGAAGAAAGAGGCAGGAATGGAGAAGGCGAGGGCAAGCGAAGTCATTATGCCTATGTCCACTAACGAGCCGCCTATTGCAGGCGTAACCAAGTAAAGCGGAATGAACACTGAGAGTAGCCCGAACGCCATCTCGTGAAAGAAGAACCCGAGCCGCCACATGACCTGAATGACGATTTCAAAGGCAGATTAAAACGTTTACCTGAATTAAAATGAAAGTAATTTTTGGACTTCTTGCTCGGAGAGGCACCCCCTCCCTTACTTAAAGAGAATGTCAGTGTAATCGTTTTTTCGTGACGAAACAGCTAATCGCATGGAACTCACATAACTTTCAGTCACCTTGAAAGGAATGTGAGAATAGGCAAAAAGATGAGAAAGCTCTCGTAAATCCTTAATAGAGAGATGCCCAACTTCATACTTCGCTGGAGTAACCATCAAATGGCAAAATTCAAGGTAATAGTCTCCGACCCTGAAACGGGAACCTCAAAGGTGGTTGAGCTCGAAGAAGCACGTGCCGCTCCGCTCATCGGAAGAAGAATCGGAGAAACAATAGAAGGCGCAACGGTAGATTTACCAGCTCACAAAATAAAAATAGTCGGAGGCTCGGACAAAGACGGCGTACCCATGCGACCAAGCGTTCACGGCGGCGTCCGCAGAAACATCGTGATAAGCGGAGGCGTAGGATTTAAGCCGAAAAATAAGGGTGAAAGAAAACGCAAAGCGGTACGCGGAAATGTGATAACAGACGAGATTGTTCAGATTAACGCAAAAATCGTTGAGAAACCAAAGAAGACGAAAGATGAAAAGTCAGCACCTGAACCTCAAGCTCAAGCCCCAAGCGGCGCCTAGAGCTTAAAACATATTAACATCCTTTATTTTAATCCTGAGTAATTCATAAACAGTGGAATAGAAGAAATGAGTAACCAAAACACGCCTCTGCCTAAGCAGCCAGAAGCCAACATCGGCACCATAGGTCACGTTGATCACGGAAAAACAACGCTGGTGCAGGCTCTCACAGGCGTTTGGGCGTCCAGGCATAGTGAAGAACTGAAACGAGGCATCACGATTAAACTGGGCTACGCTGACCTACCCATTTACAAGTGCCCAAAATGCGAACCGCCAAAAAACTACTCCACTAAACCCGTCTGCCCCGCCTGTAATTCAGAAGCAGTTTTCGTCCGAGCCATAAGTTTTGTGGACGCGCCCGGACATGAAGCGTTGATGGCTACGATGCTTTCAGGCGCTGCCATAATGGATGGAGCAATCTTGGTTATAGCAGCTGACGAACCATGTCCCCAACCTCAGACGCGGGAGCATCTTGCGGCAGCCGATGCTACGGGCATAAAGAACATCATCATTGTGCAAAGCAAGATAGACATTGTTGACGAACGAAGAGCACTCAAGAGTTATGAGGAAATTCAAGCTTTTATCAAGGGGACAGTTGCGGAGAAAGCACCGATAATTCCAGTTTCTGCGCAACGAGGAATAAACATCGACGTTCTCCTCATGGCGATAGAGGAGATCATCCCATCTCCGAAGAGAGATGAAACGTTGCCTCCGCTCATGTACATCATACGCTCCTTCGACACCAACAAACCCGGAACCGAAATCGAAGACTTAGAAGGAGGGATCATCGGAGGAACAATCAATCAAGGCAAGTTCATGGTCGGCGACGAGATAGAAATACGCCCAGGAATCAGCATTGAAAAAGAAGGAAAAAACATTTACAGCCCACTGATAAGCGAAATAGTTAGCCTTCAAGCTGGCGAAGCAAACGTCAAAGAAGCCACCTGCGGAGGATTAGTCGGCGTTGGCACATTGCTGGACCCGTCTTATTCAAAAGCAGACGGATTAACGGGCAACATTGCTGGAAAAACGGGCTTGTTGCCGCCCACGTTGGCGGAACTTACGTTGGAAACGCACGTTTTAGAGCGTGCCGTCGGAACAAAAGAACTTTTAAAGATTGAGAGGATCAACTTTGACGAGACCCTGCTACTACATGTCGGTGCAATGGTGAATCTGGGGAAAGTTACATCGGTTAAGAACAACGTTATCAAAGTTAAGCTGACAAGACCCATCTGCGCGCCACCCAGTTCAAGAGTGGCAATTAGCAGGAAAATCACCGCCAGATGGAGACTAATCGGGTACGGAATTATCCTAGAAAAACAAACTTGAACGCTTAAAAGCTATTTTGAAACGTTGCTTGCGCCCTGATTCTGCAGAAACGCTCTAGCCTTTTGCAGAACATCTTTTGCATTCTTGAACGTGAGTTTTTCCATGGCACTCTGGTAATTTAGCCAGTCAAAGCCAATGTGCTCGAAGGATAACTCGACACTCTTGTCATGTGCTTCGATCAGGTAGAAGACGACTTCCTTGCGGATTGTTTCGCCCTGGCGCCGGTAGTAGTACTCTATTCTTTCTCTGAAGCCCTCAATGGTTTGAGTAGCTACGATGCCTGTTTCCTCCCGCAGTTCACGAAGCACGGTGGCTTTCTCACTCTCGTTGGGTTCAACGTTGCCTTTTACGAAGTCCCAGTGCCCAGCCGCATACCGCAGGAGAAGGTAGTTTATTTCACTGTTTTTAATGAAGACTACGGCGCCACAAGATTTTTCGCGTTGCATCGGCTCTCAAACCCTTGTTATTGCTTGCTTCATTCTTGCCTAAATTATATAAAACTGACTCTAGAAACAACGCTGTATTGGGCTAAACAGTTTTAAGTCCGCCCAGCGCAAAACCTGTGAAGCAAGATGCAAAAGCAATTACATGGCAAGGTGGAAGGTCAGGTGGCGGCTAAACCAGAGCGAAAAGAAACCTTAAAAGTTATCCTGGATTCGAACGCTTTGTTTGTTCCGCTTAAGTTCAAGATTGACATTTTCGGCGAGTTGGAGCGTTTGCTGAACAGACGTTTCGATTTAATTCTGCTTTCGGCGGTTAAGCGCGAGTTGGAAACGCTTGCCAAGAAAGGTTCGCCTAAGTTGCGGAGGGAAGCGGCTTGCGCGTTGAGGCTGACTGAGAAGTGCAGGCTTGTTGAAGTGGATGCGGGTTCACTTGTGGACGTGGATGATGTAATAGTTAAGGCGGCTGCGGAATGGAAGGCTGTTGTTTTCACGAATGATGAACAGTTGCGGAAGAGGCTAAGAGATATAAGTGTGCCAGTGATTTATGTCAGACAAAAATCTCGTCTAGAGATTGACGGGTTGATATAACTCAATGTTTAAGCTGATTACGCTACAGGATACCATACGCATTCCGCCTGAGACCTTCGGCAACCCCCTCGAGAAAGTTGGTCGTGACCAAGTTAAAGCCAAGTACGAAGGCGTGGTGGATGAGGAACTGGGCTACGTCATAGCCGTTACGCGTGTTGAAGTGAGTCCTATCGGGAAAATTATTCCAGGCGACGGCGCCACCTTTCATAAGGTGAATTTTTCGCTGTTAACCTTCTATCCGGTCATTCAGGAAATCGTGGAAGGCGATGTTGTGGAAATCGCGGACTTCGGTGCTTTCGTACGAATTGGTCCTGTGGATGCGTTGCTGCATGTTTCGCAGTTGATGGATGATTATATTTCTTACGATGAGAAGCAGGGAGTTCTGCTCGGGAAAGAAACAAAACGGAGACTTGGTAGTGGAGATCAAGTGCGAGTAAGGATAACGGCAGTTTCGCTTGGCAGAGCGGGAAGCTCCGGCAAAATCGGAGTGACAGCTAGGCAGCCATTTCTGGGAAAGCTTGAATGGATCAAACTAGACGCGGCTGAAGTGAAAGAGGCGACCGAGAAAAAACAGGCGGAAGGTAAAGAGGCAGCGAAGAAGGAGGGCGAAAAAGCGTGAGCGAGAGAGCCTGCACAAACTGCCATTTCATCACGAAGGAGAACGTTTGCCCAAAGTGCAAGTCTACGGTCCTGAGCGACGACTTCGGTGGCATAGTCGTCATGTTTGACCCTGAAACTTCAGCCATCGCGAAAGCGATGAACATTAAAGAGAAGGGTCGGTACGCACTGAAAGTTCGTTAAACTTATTATGTGATTTAGCGTTTGCTCGGTTATGGGTGCCAGGCGTCATTTCAGTTTGGGGTTGGAAAGGATTGGCTGTCATCTACTGTGTCACTCCTGAGTTGCGGGCGAAGTTTAAGGAGCCGTTTGGCTTGTTGCTGGCGGGAACGTTTTCTGAAACAATGACCAAACTGAAATCCATCGTGAAAAAGGAGAAACCGCCTGTGATTGTGTCGGTGGGGGACACGGTCTCACGAAACCTTCATTCCCACAACCTTAGGCCCAACCTTTCCGTTACTGATAACCAGTCCATGAGAAGGCGAGTAAAACCGTCAACCTTCGAAGACAAAAAAATCGTGCACGTTAAAAACCCTCAAGGAACAATCACAGAGGAGGCGTTTGCCGCGGTGCAGAAAGCTCTGGAAAAAAGCGATGAAAATCACGTTCACGTCGTCGTGGATGGGGAGGAGGATTTGCTGACGCTCGTCGCAGTCTTGTACGCGCCTGAAGGATCATTTGTGGTTTATGGGCAGCCATATCAGGGCATCATCGTTGTGAAGGTTACGCCTGAAAAAAGGGCTGAAGCCAAAGCGCTTCTAAACGCGATGTCGGTTAGAAAAGCTAAATAAGAAGATGCCCGTATGAAGTCAACCCTAAGCAAGTGAAACGTAATGGAAATCAAAATAGTCTCATCGAAGAACAACCCATTGTTAAAGCGGAAGGAAGTTCAGTTCAGAATCGATCACGGTCCGCAAGCGAAAACGCCGGCTAGATTGGAAGTTAGGAAGGCGTTGGCGGCTGAGCTGAAAGTTGACGGAGAAGTGGTTTTTGTTCAAGAGATGCGAACCTTAACTGGGATGAGCACTGCCGTGGGTTCTGCTAACGTTTACGAAAAGGCGGAACAAGGGAAACTTGTTGAGCCAGGTCACATTATGAAGCGGAATAATCCGCCTGAGAAGCCGAAAGAAGAGGCGACTTGATAAATGTCAAAGAAAGCTGCACCAAAGAAGGAAGAAGCTCCACCCGCAAAAGCCGCGGAAGCACCGAAAGAAGAGAAAGTAGAGGCTAAACCGCAAAAGGCGGAGAAGGTCAGGGCGCCAAAAAAGAAGAAACAAGAGAAAGGTGTCCGCGCCATGTACAAGATAGAAGGCGAAAAAGTTACAAGGACACACCCGACCTGCGAGCGTTGCGGAACTGGATACTTCATGGGCGACCACAAGGACAGGTACACTTGCGGGCACTGCGGCTTCACGCGGTACAAAACACATTGAACGAATAAACAGTTTTAAATTTACGTACTCTGTGATAGTCTCTTTGTTGATTCAGAATGATACGCGTTAACGTCGCCATAGCGAACATTTCTGCGGAACGTTTCTGGGACATAAAGAAGCAAATTCCGCCCATACAGATAGCTACGAACATTAACATGGTAAGCATGGAAAAGAAGACTGATGAGACGGTTGAAGTGCCATTTGTTCTAACGATAAACTACAATCCGTCTATAGCGCAGATAAGCCTTAAGGGAACAGCGTACGTCAACGGCGAAAAAGCCGAAATCGACATGATGGTCAAAGAATACGAAGCCAAGAAACCTCCACCACAAATAGTCGTGCAATCAATATCTAACGTGGTTTTCATCGAATCTGTCCTGATATCAAGGACGCTGAATATTCCTCCGCCGATACCGCTGCCGCAGATAACAGAGGGAAAACCACCAATGGCAAAACCTGCGGAAAGAGACTATAGCGCCTAGCCTTTTCGGCAGATAAACAGGGTTGTCTCTTGTTTAGATGTTTTTGTAACTGCACGAGTGAATCTTTAGGCGCCCAATTTAGATTGACCATTTAGTGCGAAGGCATGGAGTTGTGGAATACTCGAAAATTGACTGAAAAACGTTAGGAATCAACATATCTGGAATATGGATTCTGCTTTCACATTTCTTATAACTAAATTCGCGAAACTCTAGCGTGGTTCCAATGCGGGCTCCATCCAAAGTACTAAGAGGTAACGGCAAGTCACAAAACTTGCCATAGGAGACAGAAGGGAATGAATTTTTACGCTTGGCTTTCGCTTGCCGCAAGCATGACTTCCGCCGTTCTAGGGGGTATTGTTTATTCCCTCAACAGAAAGAGATTGTTGAGCAAAATCTTCTTGGTGACCTCTCTAGCGGGCGTCTATTGGACATTCACTGAATTCATGATGTGGCAGGCAAGCAACGCGGAAAGCGCTTTTTTCTGGAATAAGATGGGCTTCTTGTGGCCTTTTTTCGCGGTTTTGGTTGTTCATTTTTCCCTAGTTTACACGGAAAGCAATTGGCTTAAAAACAAGTTTACGTATGCAGTTCTCTATTTGCCAGCTGTTTTATTTGCCGTAACTGATTTGACGACCGAGCTGATAAATGGGGCTCCAGTTATGACGTACTGGGGTTATGAAGACACGTCGCCGGTTTCATTAGTTTACGGCTTAAGCACTATTTGGAGTGCAGCTTTGCCAGTTTTGGCGCTCATTTTGTGTTTCATATTTTACCATCGAGCGAGGGAAGATAGCAAGAAGCAGCAAAGCAAGTTTGTAACCATAGGCTTTGCCATCCCCATTTTCACATATTTGGTGACTAATATGGTATTTCCTTCATTTGCAATTGATATTCCAAATTTGGGGCATATTGCTATTCTATTTTTTGGCGGTTTTGTCGGGTATGCAATTTTGAAATACGAGTTATTTACATTTGACGCCGCCATCGCCGCAGAGAACATAATTTCCACGATGCCTGACTCGCTTATCCTTGCGGACATGAATGGAAAAATGCTAAAAGTGAACAAACGTTTGGTGAGTTTTTTGGGATATGAAGAGGATGAGCTAATTGGTAAATCAATTACCAAATTATACTTGGACAGCGAGCGCTTTATGAATGTTTTAAAGGAGTTAGCAGAAAAAAGAGTAATCAGGAATTATGAGTTAACGTGTAAGACAAAAGTTGGCGAGGAAAAAATTGTTATGTTTTCTGGTTCGGTGGTTCGAAGTAAAACAGGACGAGATATTGGAATCACGTGTGTTATTAATGATATCACGGAGCGCAAGAAAATTGAAGAAAGACTTGTTAAGGCAGAAAGGTTTGCTTCCATCGGTGAATTGGCTGGGCAGATTGGGCACGACCTTCGAAACCCCTTAACAGGCATTAAGAGTGGCGCTTACTTCCTCAGAAAAAAGGGCGGTGACCTTACAGAAACAGACAGGACTACGATTTTAGGAATGATAGATAGTGCAGTTGAAGATTCCAACAGGATTATAAACAGCCTTTTTGATTATTCACGCGATTTGCGTTTGGAAATGGACAATTGCACGCCAAAGTCACTCTTATTGTCCGCTCTGTCTATGGCTCAGGTTCCAGACCGCATAACCATATTGGATCACACTGCGGACGAACCTGAATTGTCCCTAGATGTATCCAAAATAGAAAGCGTTTTCATCAGCATCATACAAAACGCAGTAGACGCTATCGCGGAAAAAGGCACCTTAGAAGTGCGAAGCGCCCAAAAAGCCGCAAACGTAGAAATAGCCTTCATCGACTCAGGCGCAGGCATACCAGAGAGCGTGTTATCGAAGGTTTTCTCGCCTTTAACAACTACCAAGGCTAAAGGAATGGGGCTGGGTTTAGCAATTTGCAAGCGCATGGTAGACATACACGGTGGCATAATCGCGATCGAAAGCACAGTCGGCAAAGGAACTACGGTGACGATTACGTTGCCGACTAGGCCGAAAAATGAGTTCCTAGTTGAAAATGGCTTGATGACAACCGAGCAGCCATTGTTCACAAAAAGTTAGGATAAAACTCGGGAAATTTAGCGTTCAAAACCCCAGTAACTTTAGCTGAGGAAGAGATCGACCCCCAACTTACTTTATTGGAGGAGCAACTTTTATGGAGGAAAGTAAAGTATGTTTAATTAAGAAAGTGATTATGCGAGACTAAAAATTGACGTCAACTAACGATTATGCCATCCTTACGAGTGACCTAACTAAAACTTACAAGTCTAAAATCAGAAACCCTGAGCAGCGAACCTTATTCTTTAAGCGGAAAAACAGAATTGTTACTGCGGTTGACCATGTGAACTTGGAAATCCGAAGGGGCGAACTGTTTGGTTTGTTGGGGCGCAACGGCGCAGGCAAGACCACTTTGGTGAAGGTTCTGTGCACTTTGCTGCCACCAGATGAGGGAACGGCTTCTGTGAACGGGTTTGATGTGATAAAACAGCAGATGCAGGTGAAGCAATCAATAGGCACAATTTTCAGCGTGGGAGAACGAGGGTTCTTCTGGAGGCTCACGGGATACAGCAACTTGGAGTTCTACGCTGCCATCAACAACGTTC
>Ga0209342_10005708_pt1 | contig 12690 bp, 6 predicted proteins | sample RifCSP16_2_FD_184023 | JGI IMG/M metagenome (GOLD analysis project Ga0209342, IMG submission 184023) | Soil microbial communities from Rifle, Colorado - Rifle CSP2_sed 16_2 (SPAdes) (version 2) | ecosystem: Environmental > Terrestrial > Deep subsurface > Rock core/Sediment | place: Rifle... | reverse complement strand
CGCATCGTGCGCGGCTTCCAGCTCGAGCCCGCCCGCCTGGCCAGGGACCTGACAGCCTCGCTCGACCGACTCCCCCGCGGCGCCACCTCCATCTCCGATCTGTCCCCGCACCTCGAGGAGGCGGTCGAGCGCGGATGGGTCTACGCCTCGCTCATGTTCGGGGAGGGGCAGGTCCGCACCGGTCACGTCCTCTTCGGAGCCGTGAAGACGCCGGGGCTGAAGAACGTGCTCTTCTCCATCTCGAAGGAGTTCGAGAAGCTCAAAGCGGAGCGCCTGGCCGACGAGCTCGGCGCGCTCACCCGCGACTCGCCGGAGGCCGCGCTGTGCGCCACCGACGGATCCCGGCTTGGGAGCGCCGACGCGGTGCCGGGCGAGGCGAGCGGCGCGATGCCCCCTGCCCAGCTCGGGAAGCAGGAGGCGCTGCGGCGCTACTCGGTCGACCTGACCGAGCGCGCGCGGAAGGGCGAGATCGACCCGGTGGTCGGGCGCGACGACGACATCCGCCAGATCGTCGACATCCTCATGCGCCGCCGCCAGAACAACCCCCTGCTGACCGGCGAGGCCGGCGTCGGCAAGACCGCCGTCGTCGAGGGCTTCGCGCTGCGGATCGCCAAGGGAGAGGTGCCGCCCGCGCTCCGCGACGTCTCGCTGCGGTCGCTCGACATCGGCCTCCTGCAAGCCGGCGCCAGCATGAAGGGCGAGTTCGAGAACCGGCTGCGGCAGGTCATCGACGAGGTGCACGCCTCGCCCGCGCCCGTCGTCCTCTTCATCGACGAGGCGCACACCCTCATCGGCGCGGGGGGGGCGGCCGGCACCGGCGACGCCGCGAACCTCCTCAAGCCCGCGCTCGCTCGCGGCACCCTGCGTACGATCGCCGCCACCACCTGGGCCGAGTACAAGAAGCACATCGAGAAGGACCCTGCGCTCACCCGGCGCTTCCAGGTGGTGCAGATCGCGGAGCCGGACGAGGAGAAGGCCGTGCGGATGCTCCGCGCGATCGCCTCGACGCTCGAGCGCCACCACCGGGTCCAGGTGCTCGACGAGGCCCTCGAGGCCGCGGTCAAGCTCTCTCATCGCTACGTCCCGGCGCGCCAGCTGCCCGACAAGGCGGTCAGCCTCATCGACACCTCGTGCGCGCGCGTCGCGGTGAGCCAGCACGCCACGCCGGCGGAGGTCGACGCGTGCCGCCGCGAGATCGAGGCCCTGGAGACCGAGCTGGAGATCATCGGGCGCGAGGAGGACGTGGGCGTGGACGCGCGCGAGCGCGGCAAGGCCGCGAACGGCAAGCTCGCTGCGGAGCGGGATCGGCTCGCGGGCCTGGAGGAGCGCTGGAAGCGAGAGAAGGAGCTGGTGGAGAAGATCCTCGGGCTGCGCACGGAGCTGCGCGGCGCCTCGCGGGTCGAGCGTGTGGAGGGGACGGCGAGCGCCGCGGGGGAGCCGGCGAGCCCCGATCCCGCGGCGCGCGCGAAGCAGCTCGACGAGCTCCGCGCGCTGCAGACGGAGCTGGCGGCGTTCCAGGGCGAGCGGCCGCTCATCCTCCCCAGCGTCGACATGCAGGCCGTGGCCTCGGTGGTCGCGGACTGGACCGGCATCCCTGTTGGACGGATGGTCAAGAACGAGATCGAGGCCGTGCTGCGGATAGGCTCGCTGCTCGGCGAGCGCGTCCTCGGGCAGCCGCACGCGCTGGAGATGATCGCCCGCCGCATCCAGACCTCGCGCGCGGGGCTGGAGAACCCGAGCAAGCCGATCGGGGTGTTCCTCCTCGCCGGCCCCTCGGGCGTGGGCAAGACGGAGACCGCCCTCGCGCTGGCCGAGGCACTGTACGGCGGCGAGCAGAACCTCATCACCATCAACATGAGCGAGTTCCAGGAGGCGCACACCGTCTCGACGCTCAAGGGTGCCCCCCCCGGCTACGTCGGCTACGGCGAGGGCGGCGTGCTCACCGAGGCGGTGCGGCGGCGCCCCTACAGCGTGGTGCTGCTCGACGAGGTCGAGAAGGCCCACCCGGACGTCCACGAGATCTTCTTCCAGGTCTTCGACAAGGGCTGGATGGAGGACGGCGAGGGCCGGCTCATCGACTTCAAGAACACGCTCATCCTGCTCACCTCCAACGTCGGCAGCGAGCTCATCCTCAGCCTGTGCAAGGACCCGGAGCTCATGCCCGAGCCCGACGCCGTCGCCAAGGCGCTGCGGGGACCGCTGCTCAAGACCTTCCCGCCGGCGCTCCTGGGCCGCCTGGTCGCCATCCCATACTTCCCGCTCAGTGACAAGATGCTCGGCGACATCGCCAGGCTCCAGCTCGATCGCATCGTCAAGCGGGTGCGGCTGAACCAGGGCGTCGAGCTGCGCTACGACGATGCGGTCGTGAAGCTCATCACCGGCCGGTGCACGGAGCTGGAGAGCGGCGGCCGCATGATCGACGCCGTGCTCACCAACACCCTCCTGCCAACGGTCAGCAAGGAGCTCCTGCGCAGGACGGTGGAAGGCAATCCGGTCCGCGCGATCTCGCTGACGGCGGACGGGAGCGAGTTCTCGTACACGTTCGAGTAGCACGCCAGCGGCCCGAGCCGCTGCCGCGCTCGAGGAGCGGGGAGCGATGGCACGACCGATCACCATGGACGGCGGGGGCGTCGCGCCCGGCACGCTACTGTTTCGCCACATGGCGGGCCAGGAGGAGCTGGGCCGGCCCTTCACGTATGAGCTCGAGGTGGAGAGCGCCGACGAGGCCATCTCCTTCTCGAGCGTGGTGGGACAAGCGATCGCCGTTCACCTCGAGCTCCCCGGCGCCGGCAAGAGGCACTTCCACGGCATGGTGACGAGCCTCGCGCAGATCGGCTGGTCGGAGCGTCGCGCCGTCTACCGGGCCACGCTCCAGCCCTCGCTGTGGCTGCTCAGGCGGAGGGCGGGTTGCCGCATCTTCCAGAACCAGCCGGTCCCGCAGATCGTGCGGACGGTCCTGTCGGAATACGGCTTCCCCTTCCAGGCATCGCTCAGCGGCAGCTACCCCCCGCGCGAGTACGTGGTGCAGTACCGGGAGACCGACTTCGACTTCGTCAGCCGGCTCATGGAGCAGGAGGGCATCTACTACTACTTCCGTCACGAGGCGGCCAAGCACACCATGGTCCTCGCCGACTCGGCCGGGGCTCATCAGGCGCGTGCCGGATACGAGGAGATCCCGTTCTACCCGCCCCAGCAGGGCGAGCGCCGGGAGCGCGACCACATCGAGCGGTGGCAGGTCTGCCACCAGATCGAGTCGACCGCCTTCTCCTTCCGCGACTACGACTTCACCAAGCCCCGGGCCGATCTTCAAGTAAAGCGCTCGGGAGGAGGGGGACGGTCGCCCGAGCTCGAGGTCTACGACTACCCCGGCGGATACGTCCAGACCGGCGAGGGCGAGCGGTACGCGCGCACGCGGCTCGAGGAGAGCCTCGCGCGCCAGGAGCGAGCGGAGGGCGCCGGCAACGCCCGTGGGATGGGCACCGGCCTGCTCTTCACGCTGCGCGAGCACCCGCGGAAGGATCAGAACCGCGAGTACCTCGTGGTCTCCTCCAGCTACGAGCTGGCGGAGCCGGAGCAGGAGTCGGGCGCTTCGCGAGGCGAGCCGGTATTCCGCTGCCAGTTCACCGCGCAGGACAGCAAGACGCCCTTCCGGCCTCCGCGCTGGACTCCCAGGCCGCTCGTGCAGGGCCCCCAGACCGCGCGCGTGGTGGGGAAGGCGGGCGAGGAGATCTGGACCGACAAGTACGGCAGGGTGAAGGTGGAGTTCTACTGGGACCGGGCGAGCCCCGGGGACGAGGGGAGCTCCTGCTGGGTCCGCGTGGCCCAGGCCTGGTCCGGCGGCGCCTGGGGCGCGATGCACATCCCGCGCATCGGCCAGGAGGTCGTCGTCCAGTTCCTGGAGGGCGATCCCGATCGTCCGCTCATCGCCGGCCACCTGTACGAGGCCGACCACATGCCGCCCTACGCGCTGCCCGCCAACCAGACGCGCAGCGGGTTCAAGAGCCGCAGCACCAAGGGCGGCGGCACGGACAACGCCAACGAGATCCGCTTCGAGGACAAGAAGGGCGACGAGCAGCTCTACCTCCAGGCCGAGAAGAACTACGACCTACTGGTGAAGAACGACGCCACCAACACGGTCGGACACGACGAGACGCACGCGATCAGCAACGATCGGCACCTGTCGGTGGGCAACGACGACACCATCGACGTGAAGAAGAACCGCACCGAGACCGTCGGCGGGGACGAGTCGATCTCGGTCACCGGCAGCAGGACCGAGTCGGTGTCGAAGGACGAGTCCGTCTCCGTGGCCGGCGGCAGGACCGGGTCGGTGGGCAAGGACGAGTCGCTCTCCATCGCCGGCAGCCGCTCGGTCCAGGTGAGCAAGGACGAGACCGTCGACGTGAGCCAGAACCGGACCGAGTCGGTCGGCAAGGACGCGACGCTGACGGTTCAAGGGAACCGCAGCGAGACCGTGGCGAAGGACGCGACGGTCTCGGTGACCGGCGCGCGCCAGACCAGCGTGGGGAAGAATGACGCACTCAAAGTGGACAAGGCGCTCCTCGTCGACGCGGGCGACCAGATCGTCCTCCAGTCGGGGAGCGCCAAGATCATCCTGAAGAAGAACGGCGACATCGTCCTCGACGGCAAGGACATCACCGTGAAAGGGTCGGGGAAGATCACGATCAACGCGTCGGGCGACGTCGTCGTGAAGGGGAGCAACATCAAGCAGAACTGAGGTGAGTAGCCACGCTGACGGAGGGGGAGTCCATGTGCATTTCGAGCTCCGTGGGTCGGAACGGATCGAACAAGCACGACGACGTCAAGACCGTCCAGATCCTGATCAACATGAGCATCGGCAAGCTCGTCCCGCTGGCGCCCCTGGAGGCCGACGGAGGGATCGGCAGCAAGACGATCACCGCCATCGAGGAGTACCAGCGCCGCGTCCTCTCCATGCCGCAGCCGGACGGTCGCGTGGACCCGAACGGCACGACGCTGAAGAAGCTTCGCGAGGGCGTGCCGGATGGATTCACGGCGGAGAAGCTGCAGGGAATGATGATCCACGCGACGCCGTCGAACGTGATGAAGTACGCCGGTCCGTTGCATAACAAGATGGTGGAATACGGGATCGACACCCCGTTGCGCATGGCCCATTTCCTCGCGCAACTCGCTCACGAGAGCGCCGAGTTCAGGTACTCCGAGGAGATCGCCAGCGGCGCCGCCTACGAGGGCAGGGTCGACCTCGGGAACACGGAGACCGGCGACGGCAAACGATTCAAGGGCCGGGGCCTCATCCAGCTCACCGGTCGCTCCAACTACACCGCCTACGGCGCCGCCAAGGGGGTCGACTACACCAAGGACGACACCGCCCCGCTCATCGCCCAGGACCCGTTCGTGGCCGTGGACGTCTCCTGCTGGTTCTGGAAGGAGAACGCGCTCAACGACCTGGCTGACGGCGACAACGTGAACGCCGTGACGTACCGGGTCAACGGAGGGTACAACGGCCTCGCGGATCGCAAGGCGAAACTCGCCCGGGCGAAGTTCTTCCTGATGAGGTGATCGCAATGTCTCAGCGCTCCCGCAAGAGCGTGCCATGGGCTCTCGGCACCGGGGTCCTCGTCGCTCTCGTCACTTCCTGCCAGGTCAGCGGCCAGGCGGCTGCCCGGGACCTCGCGGACGGCGGCAACACGACACGGCCTGACACCCGGCCGGCGCAGGCCGTCCTTGGCCCATCGTCGAAGGCCTTCGCGAATGTGACGACGTGCGACCCGTGCACGTTCTACGCGCGGGGAGGGAGCCCGCCGTACTCCATTCGATTCGTGGTCGAGGACCTGCCGGACCAGACGCGGGCGGTCCGCGAGCTGAAGGTCACCAGGGAGGACAAGCCCGGCTGGCAGCAGATGCTCCCGGTTCACCGCATGGCTCCGCTACCCGGGCACAAGAAGTTCTTCATCGGCGTCGCCGACGTCGACTTCGACGGCAACAACGACCTGTACCTCGCCACCAGCCGCGGGGCCGCCAACACCTACGCGGACTACTGGCTGTTCGTCCCGTCGAAGGAAGAGCTGTCGTACCTGGGCAACTACCCGTTCTTCACCGTCGACGCCGCCACCTCCTCGCTCTCCACGTTCGAGCGCGGCGGACACGGAGGGATGATCTACAAGAAGAGCGCCTATCGCTTCATCCAGGGCACCCTGACGCTCGTGGAGTCCGAGGCGCAGGAACAGACCGCCCGGGAGGGCGTGTATCGCAAGAAGCTGTTTCGGCTGGAGAGGGGGTCGTTACGTCTCGTGAAGACCGAGACGGTCTCTGCGCCGTCCCCGGAGTAGCACGTTCGATGGCATCATGCACTGGCAGCGCTTCGACCAACTAGCATCGAAATGAAAACGGGTCTAGACGACCGTACCCCGAGACCAAGGTCCGGGTCCTCGACTACGAGCGCTTCCTGGCCGGGCTGCCGTAGGTGCAACCCATCTCGAGCGCGGCGCGCGCGGTCGCCCGCACGACGAGCCCGGCCACCGGCACCCCGCCCTCCGCGCGCAGCTCTGCCTGCACGCTGTGCGGCACGAAGCCCGCGACGCGCAGCGCCGCCGCGATGTAGTCACGGTGATGGCTGTACCGTCCATGCGTGTTGATGCGATGGGGACCCGACGCTGCCGGGTCGTTCAGCTCCTCGACGGTGAAGACGAGGAGCCCGCCGGGCCGGAGCGCCCGCGCCGCGGCGGCGAACACCGCGTCCAGGGCGCCGAAGTACACCAGCGTGTCGGCCGAGACGATGACGTCGAAGGCCGCGGTCTGGGTTTCGAGATACGCCGTGAGCTCCTGCTTGACGAGCTCGTCGTAGACGCCCTTCTCCCGCGCCTGGCCCAGCATGCGGGCGGAGAGGTCCACGCCGACGAGGCGAGCGGCATACGGACGCAGCAGCGGGCCGCAGAGACCCGTGCCGCAGCCCGCGTCGAGGACGACGAGGCGCCTGTCGGGCTCGACGCCCGAGTCCGCCAGCATGGCCGCGACGAGATGCGGGGCCCGGTAGCCGAGGGTCGCGAGCTTGAACTCGAAGCTGTTGGCGAAGTCGTCGAAGGTCCTCTCGACGTAGGAGTCGGACGCGCGCACGGGGACGTCCCTGCCCGAGCACGCGGCGAGCATGTGCTGCGCCACGGCGTCACCCGGCGCCTCGCGGAGCCACTCCTCGAGCAGCTCCACCGCCTTCTCGTGCTCTCCCAGCATGCAGAACGCGGCCGCCAGCCTCGTCCGCGCGCTGGGATGCACCGGATTCGCCGTGAGCGCCTTGCAGTAGCACTCGACCGCCTCCCTCACGCGCTCGGTCGCCGCCAGCACCACTCCCAGGTTGTGGTAGGCCTCCCCGTGCCGGGGGGCGAGGCCTATCGCCGTCCGGTAGGCGGCCTCGGCCTCCTCGGGCTTGCCCTGCGCCCGGAGCAGAACGCCCATGTTGCTGTACGCGTCCGCGTTGCCGGGCTCGAGCCGTATCGAGTGACGGTAGGCGTCGAGCGCTTCGTCCAGCCGGCCACGCGCCCTGAGGACGATCCCGAGGTTGCTGTAGCAGCCCGCCTGGTCGGGCTTCACGGCGAGGCTTCTCTGTATCAACCTCACGGCCTCGTCGCTGCGCCCCCTCTGGTGCGCGAGGACCCCGGAGAAGTGCAGCACGTCCGGGTGGTCGGGGGCGGCCTCCCGGAGCCGTCGATACAGGTCCTCGGCGTCGTCGAGGTCACCGTTCTTCTGGAACAGGATGGCGATCGAGAGCGCTTCTTCCAGGGTGACGGTTGCGGGCGGGGCGGTGGGCGGGGCGGGCGGTTGGTCCATGGCTGGCTGGGGCTACCGGGCGGGCGCGGCACCCCGGTGTCGACGAGAACCCAGCCATGCCGAAGAGGTCGGAGTCAAGCGTGAGATCGACAGCCCCGGGCGACGAGCGCCGGTCATCCTTTCGGCGCCCTCCTGGACTCCTGGTCAGTAATCCGGTTCAGGGGGGTCGATAGCGGGTGGCCTTCGCCTGTCCGGTCCGGCAATCGACCACCTTGAAGGCGACCCGTCTGTCGAGCGCGTCGCTGGCGTCATCCCGGCCGGTGCCGACGAGGTTCTCGCTCGAGCCCATGCCGAAGGCGACCGTGTGCTCGTTCAGCAACGGCGCCATGGCGGCGAGCCTCTCCCGGATGACCTCGGCCCGGCGCTGCGAGAGGCGCTTGTTGAGCGGCTCTGGCCCGGTCGGGCTCGTGTGCCCGGAGATCTCGAGGCAGCTGTTGGCGGCCGCGCTGCGCTGCGCGATGCGCTGCAGCCAGACGGGGTACGGGCCGCTGACGGCTGGGTCGCGCCAGAACCCGGTCGATCCGGGGGCGAACAGGAACTTGACCGCCAGCTGCTTCCTCGCGAGTCCGTGATCGACGATCCGGCTGAAGTCCTCCGAGGCAGCCTCCATGTGCCCGAGCTTGTAGTGAGCCATGTACAGCCCGTTCAGGACGCGCGCCTCGTCGGCGCCGCCGGCCATGTGCTGTGCCTCGCGGTAGGTCTCGAGCGCCTCCGCGTAGTGACCGGCGTCGTAGGCGTCGAGCGCTTCGTTCACGAGCGCGCTGAGGAGGATACGATCGAGATAGACTGGATCGATCGGGCCTCCGATCTGACTGGACTGGCAGGTCCTCACGTACCCATCGACCGAGGCGTCCTCTGCCCAGGTCGGGCTGTCGCGGAAGAAGGCGCCGGGAGTGGCGTCGACGCCGGTCATCCGAGCGCGCGCCCATCCCCGGCCGACCACGCGGCCGGAGCGCAGGTCGATGAGGGCAAGGCAGATGCGATAGGCCTCCCGAGGCCCCTCGGTCTTGCCCCCTCGACCGACGGGCGTGAAGGTCCCGATCAGCACGATCGGCGACCTCGCGACGGTCTGTCGGTTGAAGGGCTCGATCTCGAAGCTCGAGTACTTGCTCCGCACGATGCTCGCGATGCGATCGCCCATGGAGCGCGTCGCGTGCGATTGCTCTCCGGTCACGCCGTCAATCAGCGGATCGATGACGAGCGTGAACGGCGGAGCGCCGGCGGAGAGCCGCGCCGTCGAGAACAGCATGTCGGCCGCCGCCGCCACGGCCTCGTCGAAGGGGAGGACCGGGACCGGAGCAGGCGAGGCCACCGGCGCAACGGCCGCGGGGGCGGATCGGGGGGGGGCCGCGGGCGTCGCGGCAGGGCGCGCCGCGGACGCTTCGTGTCCGGCCGGCGCGCCCTCTCCGGGCTGGAGCCGGCTCGGTCCGGCGCAGCTCGCACACAGGGCCATCACGATAGACAGGCGTCTCGGGTTCACTTGTGGCACTCCTCCTCCAGCACGCGTAGGTCCTTGGCTGACAGGGGATCACCCAGCGCCTGGCGCAGGAGGAGCTGCGAGCACCGCGCGGTCGCAGCGTCCTCGGGTCGCTTCCTCCGCTCCGGGCGGTTGCGCGTGATCCGCTCGTCCGTGCCACGTCCCGCTCGGGAGCTCGACCTGACCACTGGCGCGCGCTGCGCCGCGCCTCGCGCCCTGCCCTCCTCGGCCGGCAGCCGGCTCGAGATCCCCTCCGGGGGAGGTGGCCCGGACACCGCACCCGCTCGGAGCTGCGCGGCAGGTGCTGGAACCAGCCAGGCGTCGGCCTTGGCCGCCGCCGCGGGCTCCAGCCGCTGCGCCGGCGTAGCGATCTCGACCGGCGAGCCTCCACCGCGAACCACCCTGGCGGCGGGAGGCGCGGGCGGGGACCCGGGGCGCGTGACCAGGTAGGTGATCGCGGCCGCTGCCGCCACGACGCTCCCGGCGGCGGCGAGCCAGACGCCCATCCTCGACCGGGGCGCGGGCCGAGCCCCAGCGGAGGAACCGGGCGTGGCCGGGGCCGGTGGCGGCCCTCCGCGCTCGAGCACGACGGTCCTGTGCGCGCCTGCCTGACCGCCGTCCGCGACTCCGCCCGGGAGGAGAACGCACGAGAGGAGGGCGTCGCGCATCTCATCGGCGCTCGCCGGCCGCTCATCGCGATCCGTGGCGACCGCGCGCATGACGAGCGCCTCCAGATCGGCCGAGACCCGCTTGCCCGAGCGGCGCTCACTCGGCCTCGTCGGCTTCTCGGTGAACTGCTTTCGGAGCGTCTCCATCGGCGAGCTCGCCCCGTGGGGCAGCTCGCCGGCGAGCATCTCGTAGAGGATGACGCCCACGGAGTAGAGATCGCTGCGGGCGTCCAGCTGCTCGCCGCTCCACTGCTCCGGGCTCATGTAGCCGGGGGTCCCGCAGACGAGCCCCGCCTGCGTGAGCGTCGCGCCGCGCCCTCCTGGCGTCAGGAGCTTGGCGATGCCGAAGTCGAGCACCCTGACCAGATCCGGCTCGTTCCGGCGCGACTCCACCATGACGTTCTCGGCCTTCAGATCGCGGTGCAGGATCTGATTGGCGTGCGCCTCCGCGAGCGCCGAGAGGATCTGCTCCCCGATGCGCACGACGCGCTGTTCGGGCAACGGCTGCTCGTCGGCGATCACGCGCGCCAGGCTCTTCCCCGAGACGTACTCCATCGCCATGTAGAGCGTCCCGTCCTCGGTCTGTCCGAAGTCGGTCACGGCGATGACGTTGCGGTGTCGCAGGCGCGACGCGGCGCGCGCCTCCTGGTGGAAGCGCTCCACGGTGGCGGGATCCGCGAGGAGCGCCCTCTTGAGGATCTTGAGGGCGACCGGCACCTCCAGCGTCAGGTGCATCGCCTTGTAGACATCGCCCATCCCCCCGCCGCCGATCCGCTGCTGGATGAAGTACGTGCCCTTGAACGTCTGCCCGATGAACGGATCGTGCGGAGCGCGATCGGCCCAGGGAGGGCCGACCTCGGCGCCGCAGAACGCGCAGAATCGAGCACCCGTGGCGACGACCGCGTGGCATTTCGCGCAGGAGTCCATTCGTCCGTGGGAGCTGGCGCTCCTCGGTCCGCGAGGGATAGCGACCGGGTCTCGGCCGGGCGACTCCCTGGCAGGTCGAGGTGCCGGCTCGCGCCGGGAGGGTGGCTCACCCGGGCCGCCCCTCCAGGCCCCGTTCCCGGGGCGTGCACGTGATCCGATGGCCAGGCAGGACTACAACATCATCCTCGTCGACGTCCCCGTGCACTTCTAGCGCCTCGACCCCATTCGTGACGCTCCGCCGGGCCGCGGGCGGCAATACCGGCCGCGAAGCCCGGCCGGCTCACGGTCCTCGCCTTCGCCACCGCCCGCTCGGGCGCGGGGGCAGGCGCGGGGCGGGCCGGCGAGCCCGGCGCCGCGCTCGATCGGAGCGAGTCTCACCTGCATACGAGAACCGACCGCGGCCGGGATCCCCTCCGCGATGCTCACGCCCCTCCCTGGCGCTGCAAGAAGGTCGTCGCCGGGTGCTGCCGAAGGAACGACGAACGGGTTCCTGCTGTCCCCGGGGATAGTGGTGACTTCCGAGCTGCCGGAACCTGGCGCGCACCGCTGCCAGCATCTCTTCCGCGCCGAGTGTGTCGAATTCACTTGACGGCTTTGGGGACGCACCTTCTCGCGAGCGCCGGACCGCCCGCCGGCTCGCGCTCCAAGGCCCTCGCCGGGCCTGTGAACGCCGCATTTCTCCGCGCGACGAGAACGGAGCACCCCAGGCCCCGATCCCTTCTCTACGACCGGTCCCGGCGCTCCGGATCGACCGTGCTAGGGTGAACTATGAACACGCGTTCAGTGTCTTTCCCCGAGCACTTGTCGAACCAGGAGCTGATCGCTGCGCTCCCGCTGCTGGTTCGGCGCGAGAGCCAGGCCATCGCCGAGCTGGTCGCCCACCTCGCCGAGGTGGACAGCCGCCGGCTCTACCGCGACCAGGCGTTCCCGTCGATGCACCAGTACTGCGTGGACTCGCTCCACCTGTGCGAGGGGGCGGCCTACAAGCGCATCACCGCGGCCCGGACGGCCCGCCGCTTCCCGATCATCCTGGAGATGCTCGCCGATGGCAGGCTGCACCTGTCTGCGGTCTGCCTGCTGGCGTCGCACCTCACCCAGGAGAACCATCCCTCCCTGCTGGAGAGCGCTGTCCACCGCAGCAAGCGCGGGGTCGAGCTGGTGCTGGCCGAGCGCTTCCCCAAGCCCGATGTGCCACAGTCGATCCGCAAGCTGCCGGCGCCGCAGCGACAGCCCGAGGCGGCAGTTCCTTCACCCACGCCGATCCCGATCGCAGCCCGGCCCTCGGAGCCATCGAGCCCTCCAACCCCCATCCCCGCTGTATCTCCTGCGCCCCCGGCTCCGCCGCCGAGGCCGGCGGTCGTGGCGCCACTGGCACCGGAGCGCTTCAAGCTGCAGCTCACCATCTCCCGGAAGACGCGGGAGCGGCTCGAGGAGGCGCGCGACCTCCTGGCTCACCAGGTGCCTGACGGCGATCTGGCCGAGGTGGTGGACCGCGCGCTCGACGCGCTGGTGCGCGAGCTGCGCCGTAAGAAGTATGCCGAGACCGAGGCGCCGCAGAAGCCGCGGCTGGTCGAGGAGAAGGTCGGCGCGAGGCACATCCCCAATCACGTCAAGCGAGAGGTGGCCAGGCGCGATGGCTATCAGTGCACCATCGCGGCGCACGAGCGCTCGCCCCGGGGCTCGTCATCGATCACTTTTCCCGCACCGCAAGTCGGTATCCGGCGGTCATCATCAACAGATCCTGGTAGCCGCGACCAAGCAACTGCCAGCCAGGTTCGCCGTTTCTGCGGTGATGGCCGC
>Ga0209342_10005706_pt1 | contig 12692 bp, 9 predicted proteins | sample RifCSP16_2_FD_184023 | JGI IMG/M metagenome (GOLD analysis project Ga0209342, IMG submission 184023) | Soil microbial communities from Rifle, Colorado - Rifle CSP2_sed 16_2 (SPAdes) (version 2) | ecosystem: Environmental > Terrestrial > Deep subsurface > Rock core/Sediment | place: Rifle... | reverse complement strand
GAGGTCAACGAAGACGGCGCATTTATGAAACGCCTTGACGACCTGTGGCGGGAGAACGAAGACCTGCAGGTGGGCAAAGAGGAATTCATCGAGTTCGTGCTCAGCCATCTGCCCAACATGCCCGAGCAGTATATCCAGATCAAGCGCGTCAACGCAGGCCTGGTCCATCCCGACGAGGCGGAAGCCAGCGAGCTGGAGCTGGGCAAAAACGTTTGTGCCCTGTCCACCGCCTATTGAGATCCGCTCGCCCACGTCTGATGCAAGCTGGCGATGATTTTGTCCAGCCCTCCTGGCGTGTGTGACTCGATTGACCAGGCTTGCCCATTATTGTAAAAGCCAGGATCATTACGAGACTGTTTCGTCTTATCCGGCCAGATCGGATAAAATAAGAAAAACTGAGCTCATGCTACCCCTGGAGACACGGAATGAATTATGGCTTCCTGATTGACCAGCGGAAGTGTATTGGCTGCCACGCGTGCAGCACGGCCTGTAAGTCTGAAAACCAGGTCCCGCTCGGCGTTTACCGCACCTGGGTCAAATACGTAGAAAAGGGGGCGTTCCCCAACACGCGCCGCTCCTTCCAGGTGAATCGCTGCAATCACTGCGCCAACCCACCTTGCGTGCGCATCTGCCCGGTCACTGCCATGTATCAGCGCACCGATGGCATCGTGGAGTTCGACCCGCGCGTCTGCATCGGCTGTAAAGCCTGCATGCAGGCCTGCCCCTACGATGCGATCTATATTGACCCCGAAACGCACACGGCTGCCAAGTGCCACTACTGCTCACACCGCGTCGAAGTTGGCCTGGAGCCGGCCTGCGTGGTAGTCTGCCCCGAGCACGCCATCATCTCTGGCGACCTGAACGACCCGGAGAGCGAGATCAGCCAGCTCATTGCCCGCCAGCAGGTCAGCGTGCGCAAACCGGAGCAGGGCACAGCCCCCAAGCTGTTCTACATCGAGGCCGACGAGGTCACCCTGACGCCTACCGCGGCCCCATTCAGCGACTCCTTCGTCTGGGCTGACCTGATCACCGAGCAGCAAATCCCGGTCTTCCACGCCGCTCCGGCTGAGAGCCTGGTACCCGGCGGGGACGGCCGCGGCGCAGCCGCCCAGACTGCCTATTCCGGGGTCGCCATCCGCGCCCCCAGCGCCCAGGGCTTGGGCCGCGAGGGCGGGCCGATCGTCATCGGCGAGGGCAGCATGGCCGAGCACATGGTCCAGACAGCTTACAACGCCCAGCACGAAATCCCCTGGCACTGGCCTGTGCCCGCTTATCTGGTGACCAAAGGCATCGGCAGCGGCATCTTCATCCTGCTGGCGCTTCTCTTCGGCCTGAACGTTTCCGCGTTCAGCCAGACGTTTGCCCTGATGGCCACCTTGCTCTCCTTGCTGTTCATCGGCCTGACCACCGTCCTGCTGGTGGTCGATTTGGAGCGCCCCGAGCGCTTCTTCACCATCCTGACCCGCCCGCAATGGAAGTCCTGGCTCACCCGCGGCGCGTTTATTTTGATCGGGTTTACTGCCCTCGCTGGCCTGTGGTTCCTGCTGGAAGGCGGCGCTTATCTGAATTTCCTGCCCGTCTCCCTGGTTGGGGCTCTCAGGCCGGTTTTTCTTACGCTGGGCTTTGTCCTGGCGGTGCTGGCGGCCATCTACACCGGGTTTCTCTTCGGGCAGGCGGAAGGGCGCGACCTGTGGCAGAGCGCCCTGCTGCCCATCCACCTGGTGGTGCAGGCGTTGATGGTCGCTGCGGTGGTCTTGCTCGTCCTGGGCCAGTTCATCGCCCACCCGGTTGAGCTGGAAACCGCCCTGCTCTGGACCTTTGGCGCCTCCCTGGTGGTCGACCTGTTCTTGATCCTGCTCGGAGAGTTTGGCATGCCGCACGCCTCCGAGATGGCTGCCCGGGCTGCCCATCAGATCAGCCACGGTAAGTACCGGGGCAGCTTCTGGGGCGGCGCAGTCCTCGCCGGGCACCTGCTCCCCCTGGCGCTGTTGCTGCTGGGCGCTTCTGGAGGCGGTTTCTCTTTTGGCTTCATCATGGTGGCTGCCCTGGCGACCGTGGCGGGCCTGTATCTCTACGAATACGCTTTCGTCATGGCCCCGCAGGAGCTGCCGAACTCGTGAAATGCCCCCCATCCAGCCTGCCAGGTGCAGCCTGGGGCGAGGTGGGCCATATCAGCGGAGAAAATTTATGCATCAACGCCTGAACCGTTTTCTTGAAGCCGTAGCGAGCCTCTCGAGCCGGCTCAGCCCTGAGCTGTCCCTGGCAGGGACAGCCATTCCGGCCGTGGATGCCGCCCGGCCGAAAGCGGCGAATCTCTCTGCGCTTCCAGGTGCGCAAGAACGCTCACCATCAGCTTCACCCTTGGTCGCGAAGGGGGAGGCTGCCGGGCTGTCCAGCTACCCGCCCGTCGAGAAGTGGGACGAATGGGAAGAATACGATCCCAAGGCCTGGCCCGAGCGGGTCAAACGCCGCTACATGCTCATCCCGACCACCTGCTTTAACTGCGAGAGCGCCTGTGGACTGCTCGGCTACGTGGATAAAGACAGCCTGGAGATTCAAAAATTCGAAGGCAACCCGCTGCACCCGGGCAGCCGGGGGCGCAACTGCGCCAAGGGTCCGGCCACGCACAACCAGGTTTACGACCCCGAGCGCGTGCTCTACCCTCTCAAAAGAGCGGGCAAGCGCGGCGAAGGGAAATGGGTGCGCGTCACCTGGGACCAGGTGCTGGAGGATCTCGGCGAGCGCCTGCGCAAGGCTTTTCAGGAGGGGCGCCATAACCAGGTGATCTACCACGTCGGTCGCCCCGGTCACGATGGCCTGATGGAGTGGGTCCTTTTCGCCTGGGGCGTGGACAGCCACAACAGCCACACCAATGTATGCTCCTCTGGGGCGCGCGCCGGCTATGCCTTCTGGATGGGCCTGGATCGCCCCTCGCCCGACCACGCCAATGCCCGCGTGGTCCTGCTGATCAGCTCGCACCTGGAGACCGGGCATTATTTCAACCCCCATGCCCAGCGCATCATGGAGGCCAAGATGGCTGGCGCCAGGCTGATCGTGTTGGATACCCGCCTGTCGAACACTGCCAGCCTGGCAGATTACTGGCTTTCCCCCTGGCCCGGCTCCGAAGCCGCCATCTTGCTCGCCATAGCCAACCACCTGATTCACACCGGTCGCTACGACCGGGAATTCGTGAAGACCTGGGTCAACTGGGAGCAGTATCTCAAAGCCGAATGGCCGGCTGAGCCCTGCACCTTCGAAACGTTCGAGGAGAAACTCAAGGAGTTGTATGGGGAATATACCTTCGAGTTCGCCGCCGCGGAGAGCGGCGTGGAAGCCGAGGTCATCCGCCAGGTTGCCGAAGAAGTCGCCCGCTGTGAGGGCAAACTGGCCTCTCACACCTGGCGCAGCGCAACGGCTGGCAACCTGGGCGGCTGGCAGGTCGCCCGGGCGCTCTGGTTCCTGAATGTGCTCACCGGCTCGATCGGCGTGGAGGGCGGCACCTCCGCCAACGCCTGGGATAAGTGGGTGCCCCGCCCGCACAAGATGCCTCCCCATCCGGACCGCTGGAACGAACTGACCTGGCCGGACGAATACCCGCTCACCTTCTACGAGCTCAGCATCCTGCTGCCCCATTTCCTGAAAGAGGGCCGCGGGGTAATCGACACCTACTTCACCCGCGTCTACAACCCGGTCTGGACCAACCCGGATGGCATGTCCTGGATGGAGGTGCTCACCGACGAAGAAAAAATGGGCCTGCACGTCTGCCTGACCCCCACCTGGAGCGAGACGGCCTGGTTTGCCGATTATGTCTTGCCCATGGGGCACGCATCCGAGCGCCACGATATCACCAGCCAGGAGACCCATGGCGGGCGCTGGATTGCCTTCCGCCAGCCCGTGCGCCGGGTTGCTCTGGAGAGGATGGGCCAGGACGTCAACTATACCTATGAAGCCAACCCCGGGGAGGTGTGGGAGGAGACGGAGTTCTGGATTGAGCTTTCCTGGCGCATCGACCCGGATGGCTCTCTGGGCATTCGCCAGTACTTCGAATCTCCCTACCGGCCCGGCGAGAAGATCACCGCCGTAGAGTACTTCCGCTGGATGTTCGAGAACACCGTCCCGGGCCTGCCTGAAGCCGCCGCCGAGCGGGGACTCAGCCCGCTGGAATATATGCGCAGGTACGGCGCTTTCGAGATCCGCGCCGGCGTCGAGGCGCCCTACATTCAGCCGGTGGAGGCTGAGCTGCTCGAGGATGCCCACGTTGATCCCGAGACCCGCATCGTATACAGCCGTGCGCCCGCCCCTGCCTCGCCCAATATCACCCCTCACCCGGCATTCCCTGACGATGGAGGCGGTCGACCGGTTGGCCTTCAGGTCGGCGACCAGGCGCTGCGCGGCTTCGATACCCCCTCCCGCCGGCTGGAATTTTATTCGCCCACGCTGCGCCAATGGGGCTGGCCCGAACACACCATCCCGGGCTACATCCACAGCCACGTTCACCCGGAGGTGATCGACCAGCAGGCGAACGAATTCGTCCTCATCCCTACCTTCCGCCTGCCTACCCTGATTCACACTCGCTCGGGCAACAGCAAATGGCTGTATGAGATCAGCCATAAGAATCCTCTGTGGGTGCATCCTCGCGATGCTGCCCGGTTGGGCCTGCGCACCAACGACCTGGTGCGCGTCTCCACCGAGATCGGCTACTACGTGATCAAAGCCTGGGTGACCGAGGGCATCCGCCCCGGCGTGGTTGCCTGCTCGCACCACATGGGCCGCTGGCGCTTGCAGGATACGGCGATGGAGCGCTGGTCTTCGGCGCTCGTCGATCTGACCCCGCAGGGGGAAGGGCGCTGGCAGATGCGCCACAGGCAGGGCGTCCTGCCTTTCGAGAGCAGCGACCCCGATTCGAAGCGCATCTGGTGGAGCGACGTGGGCGTGCACCAGAACCTGACCTTCCCCGTCCATCCCGACCCGATCAGCGGCATGCACTGCTGGCACCAGAAGGTGGTGCTCGAGAAGGCCCGCCCCGAGGACCGCTACGGCGATATTTACGTCGATACGGACAGGGCCCACGCGGTGTACCGCGAGTGGCTGGCGCTGACCCACCCCGCCAGCCAGGTTTCGCCGGATGGCACCCGGCGCCCTTACTGGCTGCTGCGCCCCTTCCGTCCCACTCGGGCGGCTTACCAACTGCCTAGCGGCAAATTTGCCGAATGATCTCGCCAGCCCTGCAGCTCATCGGCAGCTACTGGCTGGAGGAGATTCGCCCTGCCGACCTGCCCATCCTGGAGCAGCTACCCGACCTGGCGGAGACCTTAACCGGCGCCGGGCAAGATTCATTCACCGATCTGGCAGTCGAATACCAACGCCTGTTTGGCTTCAATTTACCCCCCTACGAGAGTGTTTTTATCGACCCTTCTGCGATGTTGAACGCGCCGGCGAGCGCTCGGGTACAGCAGCGCTACCGGCAGGCAGGCTGGAAGCCGCTCACGGGGTGGCGCTTTGCCGCCCCAGACCACCTCGGCCTCGAGCTGCATGCGCTGGCATATGCGCGGCAGCAGCCCGACCCCTCGCCTGGTCTGCTACTGCTTACCGCTCACCTGGCCCTGTGGGCGCCGGTCTTCCTGCTGACTCTGAAGCGCCTCGACCCGCATCCATTTTATGCCCGCCTCGGCGATCTGACCCTCGCGCTGATCCTGGAGACCCTGCCCGCAGACCCGCTGCCGATCGACGCAGACCCGTTTCCGAGCCTGCCGCCAGCCCCGGTCTACCGCGGCACCTACCAGCCGCCGCCCGGTCAGCCCGTCCCTAACGCTGCTGAGCTGTACACAGAGCCTTCTCTGATGGGAGAAAGCCTGCAGCAGGTGCTGCGCCGCCTGCTCACCCCGCGCCAGGCTGGCATGTTCCTCACCCGCCAGGACCTGGCTGCCGCGGGGACCGCCCTGGAGCTGCCCGGCGGGGTAGGCGACCGCGAGCACATGCTAATGGCCCTGTTCCGGTTGGCTGCCCAATACGAGCTGCTCCCCGAGTTGTTCGCCTACCTGGTCTCCCTTTGCCAGCACAGCTTGTCTGCCTATTCTGACCTGGAGCGGGCTTACCCCGCCTGGGCGGTCTACGCCCAGGCCTGGCGGAACCGACTGGAGGTCACCATCCAGTTCCTGCGCCAGCTCGACCTGCAAGCCCTGGCCTCATCTGCATAATTACCTGTGCCCCTGGACTCGCACGCTTCCATACTGATCTGGACCACCAAGCCACCAAGACACCAAGAATCCTTGACATGAACGAAGTTCATGACCTCTATATTGTTACTTGGTGTCTTCGTGTCTCCGTGGTTCGTCCCTTTGCGTGGCACGAAAACCGTACACGACTTATCTGGGGCGGAGCATAAAAAGATACGGGTGGATTGGGAACAAAAATCGGATACATTTCGTCACATATCCATCTAAGCAGCTTATCGAATGCAGCCGGTTTTCATCTCGGATCCAATGCCTGTCTCGTCAAGCTGCTTAATACTATATTTCAGGAGTGTGTAGCATGTCGTCCAAGAAATTCGCCTATATCTTTACCCTGCTCTCGATTGTTGGGCTGGTCCTCTCTGCCTGCGCCTCTCAGCCGCCAGCGGTTAATACCCCCGAAACAGAGACCGGCTCTGGTGAAAGCTCCATCATAGGTTTCGATGACCTGGTAGCTGCCCTGCAGGCTGCCGGCGCTCAGGTTGAGCCGGCTGGCGAGGTCGAGCAGGTTTTCCTCAGCGCCTCCGGTCAGATCATCAAACTGAATGGGGTTGATGTGCAGGTCTTCGAGTACGCCACTCCGGAAGCGGCTGAGGCCGAGGCTGGCACGATTTCCCCCGATGGCACCTCGACTAACACGACGATGATCACCTGGATCGATGCCCCCCATTTTTACAGGTGGGGTAAGCTGATCGTGCTCTACGTGGGCAGCGACGAAGGGGTCATCAGCCTGCTGGAAGGCATCTTGGGCCCGCAATTCGCCGGTCAGTAGCCCAGCCCTTGCAAATCTTACCCCGGCGCATTTGGGGGGAAGCGCCGAGGCGAAACCAGGCGTTCAGCCGATACCGGGTGGCTGAACGCCTGGTTTTTACGCCGCCAGACCCTTTGTGCTATACTTTGTATATGTCGGCTGAAACGGATCGAGGTTTGCAGCCCCAGCGACTTTTTTTATTCCTGGTAGCTTACCGCTGGGCCAGCCTGCTGCTGGGCCTGTGGCCGCTGCTAGGCTCGCAGGGCTCAATCAATTTTGGGGCGCAACCGGTGTACATCCTGGGGCTGGCGGCGAGCATCACGCTGCTCATCAGCCTCTTCAACCGTCCCATTAACCGCCTGCTGATCCGCTATCCTTCCCTGCTGGTTGTAGATATGCTCCTGGCTGGAGGGCTGGTAGCTGCCAGCGGCGGCACCCGCAGCCCGTATTACCTTTACGCCCTCAGCCCTCTGCTGGCGGGGGCTTTTTTCTTCCAGGTGCGCGGCGCGCTGGCCTCCGCCGGATTTTTCACCCCCGTTTATCTGACCGCCCTTCTGATCAGCCAGCGAGTTTATGAAAACCCTATCCAGGTGGATGCCTTGGTAACTGAAAGGGCTGGCATCTGGTTGATCGCCATCCTGATCGGCTACCCGTCTGTGTTGCTCGAGCGCCTTCGCCAGGCTCACGCAGACCTGCAAGCGGCGCGCGACGAGCTGGCGGAACAGAACCAGGAGCTCAGCGCCACTCACCGCCAGCTCCAGATCATCCATGATCTCACCCTGGCTCTGCAGGCCGCTCCCGACGTGCAAAGCGTGCAGGAGCGCGTCCTCTCGGTGGTCACCGATGAGCTGGGTTTTTCTCGCGCCGTCATTGGTCTGGTTAACCCGATCACCGAACGGCTGGAGAACTGGCGCTCTCGCCCGGAGACGGCGTCGCTGTCCTTCCACCTGGCTAACCTGCCGCTGGATCCGCAGGCTGGTCCGATTGCCCGCGGCCTGCTCGCAGAGCCCGAGACGATCTGGCTGCCTCCTGGTCAGGCGCTGACCAGCAACCCCACCCTGAACGCCTGGCTGGGATCGGGACCCTGGCTGCTGGTCCCGCTGGCATTGCGGGAAAACCCGGTTGGCGTTCTGCTGATTGCGGTTGAAAGCGCCCAGCCAGCGGAGCAAGATGGCCGCCTGGAGATGCTCGCCCCCGTCGCCAGCCAGGCAGCCGTCGCCCTGGGGACCACCATGATGTGCATCGATCGCGCCCAGCGCCTGGCGGTGGAACGGGAGCGCAACCGCATCGCCCGCGATATCCACGATACCGTCGCCCAGTCGTTGTTTGGCATCGTTTTCAGCCTGGAGGCTTGCATTGCTATGCTGCCCTCCCAGGCTGAAAGCGTCCAGCGCGAGCTGACAGAGCTGCGCGACCTGGCCAGCGACGTCCGCCAGCAGGTGCGCCGCTCGATCTTCGACCTTTGGCCGCAAGAGCTGGTGCTCGAAAGGTTCGAAGCCGATCTCAGCCAGCATGCGGCCCAGATCTGCCGCCCAGAGCCTTTCCAGGTGAATTTCAACGTGCAGGGCGAGTTTGACGAGCTGCCCGGAGAAGTGCGCCAGGCGCTTTACCAGGTGGCCCAGGAAGCCCTTGCCAACGCCGCCAGGCACGCTGGAGTGGACTCAGCACAGGTAACTTTGTCCGTCGAGGCAGACCAGGTTTACCTCACAGTGCAGGATCAGGGCTGCGGATTTAACCCCGAGCTGGCCCTGGTCGAACGGAACGTCTCCGAACGCTTCGGCCTGCGCGGCATCCAGGAGCGGTTGCGCTCACTGGGCGGCGATCTTGATTTACGCACCGCGCCGGGCCAGGGCACCTGCCTGACCATACACCTGCCTATCAGCGGGGGGGTGGGACCTGCCTGAGGCCATTCGCATCCTGATCGTCGATGATCATGCCGTGGTGCGCAAAGGCCTGGCTATGGTGCTGCGTTTGGAGGCGGATTTCGAGGTGGTTGGCGAGGCCGGTGATGGGCAAATAGGGGTTGAGCTGGCATCCACGCTGCAGCCCGACCTGGTGCTGATTGACCTGATGATGCCCAAAATGGATGGCGCCGCCGCCACTCGGGCAATCCGCAAGATATTACCCGCCGCCCGCATCTTGATCCTGACCGGCGCCGAGCTGGACGAGCGCCTGCCCGACACGCTGGCTGCCGGCGCGGATGGCTACATCCTCAAAGATATCGAGCCCGAGGGGCTCAAGGAGGCTATACGGGCGGTCGCCCGCGGCGAGGCCTATCTGCACCCGGCGGTGGCTCGTATGCTCGTGGAACGCACGGCTGGTCTGTCCAAACCGGAGCCCCGGGCGCGCCTGACCCAGCGTGAGCTGGAAATTCTGGGCTGGATGGCTACGCCGATGACCTACAATGAGATCGCCTCTCGCCTGGTGCTCAGCGAGGAGACCATCCGCAGCCACGCCAAGCACGTGCTGCGCAAGCTCGGCCAGCCCAACCGCGTCCAGGCTGTGCTGGCGGCTGTGCGCCTCGGATATATCGAACTGCCCCCTGAAAACGATTAATAAAAGTGCACTTGTAAATCGGATAAGTTTAGCCGGTACGAAATCTGGCTGCGCTACAACCCCGTAGCCTGGAGATGGGTTATCGGAGAAAATATACCTAAACTATCATATAAGGTGTTATAATTGCGCTATTCCATTGCTCCATCTTCGCCGTAATCTAATTCCGCAGTAGTCAAGCTCCAGGACTATGTTGCTCCGAGCTAAGTCCAATTTAGCGAGAACTGACACCGTGTTTTCGGAGTGAGATGAGCACTCCATTTGCCTTGACGGATGGGTTCACCATGCTGATCGTAATTCAATTACCAGGCTCTCATTGACCTTTCTATTTTCTATAAGGTAGAAAACGTGCGCTTTGAAGGGACGCTCAACATCATTGCCCCCCGAGAAAAGGTTTGGAAATTCTTGACTGATGCGGAATTTGTCAGCCGCTGCGCCCCAGGGGTAAAAGAGATGGAAGTTGTTATTCCGGAAAAAAAATACCTGGCGGTCGCGAGCGTGGGTTTCGGGTCTGTTGTAGCGGTCTTCAAGACGGATATTGAGTTTCAGGAGTTTAAGGAACTCGAATTCGCCAAAGTCAGGGCGCACGGAACTGCCCCTGGCAGCGCGGTGGATGCGACGAGTGAAATGCTCCTCACGGATGGAGTAGATGGCTCAACAGACGTGAAATGGACTGCAGATATCGTGATTGTTGGCAACATTGCCAGCATAGCTTCGCGCTTGATGGGCAGTATTACCAAAAAGCTCACCCACATGTTCTTTGACTGTGTAAAAAAACAAATCGAAGCATGAAATTTGGCCCGCTATTGGTCACCCAGGCTGAAGGAAAGATCTTGGGACACAACATCTCCAACCCTGAGGGGAAACGTGTGTTACCTAAGGGCAGGCAGCTCACCATCGACGACGTGAGAATGCTGACTAGCTTCGGTCGCGACATGGTCTATGTCGCCGAACTCGAGGCTGGAGATATCGGCGAAGATATCGCCGCAGAGAGGATAGCCCGCTCTGTTTCTGGAGCTGGCATCCAACTTACCAGGCCGAAAGTGGGGCGGGTAAACCTGCTCGCTGAAAAGTGGGGTGTGTTGCGAGTAGACGCTTCTCAACTGGCTCGAATTAACGCCTGTGAAGGCATTTCCCTGGCAACCCTTCCCACCCATGCAGTTGTGCAAGCCAGGAAAATCACAGCGACAGTAAAAGTTCTGCCTTTCGCTCTCCCAGAGACTTCCGTCATCCAGGCAGAGACGATCGCTGCTGAATACAGCCCGGTAGTTCAACTTTTTCCACTCCGCCCGCGCACGGCTGCCCTGGTGGTTTCCAGTTCCCCATATTCGAAAACGCGGGTACTGAGAGACTTTACACCTGCTCTTCAAGAGCGTCTCGAAAGACTCGGATCGCGAATTCACTCGGTTGACTTTGTGCCTTTGGAAGAGGAGGCAGATGAGATCGTTCTGACAAAGACGATACGGAACCGGGTGAATGAAGGAGCGGAAATCATCATTCTGGCAGGTGAAACGGCGATTATGGATCGTTATGACATCGCTCCCCGCGCGGTAGAACGAGCGGGAGGCGAGGTGGCTTGTTATGGCGCCCCGGTTGACCCGGGCAACCTGTTGATGCTCGCTTACTTGGGCGAGGTGCCCATATTGGGAGCGCCGGGCTGTGCGCGCAGCCGGAAAACGAACGTTATCGACTGGGTTCTACCTCCATTGCTTGCGGGTGACCGCTTAACCCGGAAGGACATCCTCCAGATGGGCCATGGCGGCTTGTTAGATGATATACCAAAAAGGCCTATGCCGCGCGAGTGAGTTGGCGAGAGTTTCCACACTAAATCTTTAAGGAGGCAGCTTTATGAATATTCCCGTTTCAATTACCGTAAATGGGGTTCAGCACAGGCGAGACGTTGAACCCCGCTTGCTACTCGTGCATTTCCTTAGAGATATGCTCGGGTTGACCGGCACCAACATCGGCTGCGATACGAGCCAGTGCGGCGCATGTACCGTGCATTTGGATGGTATGAGCGTTAAATCATGCACCGTGCTGGCTGTTCAAGCCGATGGAAGCAGTGTCACAACGATCGAAGGCCTGGCCCAGAATGGGAAGCTACATCCCATGCAACAAGCTTTCTGGGACCATCACGGCTTGCAGTGCGGCTACTGTACGCCGGGCATGATAATGGCTGCTGTCAAGCTGGTCGAAAACAACCCGAGTATTTCCGAGGCGGAGATTCGCCACGGATTGGAAGGGAATCTCTGCCGATGCACAGGTTATGAAAACATCGTCAAATCAGTGAAGGCTGGAGCAGGAGGTTAGCCATGGGTTACGTAGGTAAAAGCGTAAAAAGAGTTGAGGACCCGCGCTTCATCCAGGGTCATGGTAAATATGTAGCCAATATAAAACTCCCGGGAATGGCTTACGCGGCGATCAAGCGTAGCCCTTACGCACATGCAGAGATCATCAGCATCAACACTGAAAAAGCAGAAAACCTGGAGGGTGTCGTTGCAATATTTACCGGCCGTGATCTGATGGAAGGCACCAAACTCTCGGGTCCATGTGGCGCGCTCCCTTGCGGATTCGTCCCACCCAATACCAAAGTGCCCACTCGCCACCCTCTGGCTGTCGATGAAGTAAACCACGTGGGAGATGGTGTGGCAGTGGTGGTCGCTGAGAGCGCTTATATCGCTTATGATGCGCTCGATCTGATAGAAGTTGATTACAAACCCCTCCCGGCTGTTGTGGATGCAAAGGCTGCTGCACAGGAGGGGGCGCCTCTCGTGCATGCTGAAATAGCCAACAATACCTCCTTCCTCTGGACATTAGGGGATAAAGAGGCGACGAAAAAAGCTTTTGCCGAGGCCGATCACGTTATTGAGCTCGAGTTAATCAATCAACGCCTGATCCCTAACGCAATCGAACCGCGCGCAGCTGTCGCTCAGTGGGATAAGTTCGCTGGAGAAATGACCCTGTGGACCACCAGCCAGAACCCGCACATCATCCGTTTATTACTGAGCGGCTTCACTCTGGGCATACCCGAAAACAAGCTGCGCGTCGTCTCTCCGGATGTAGGGGGTGGATTTGGCAGCAAAATTTTCCATTACCCAGAAGAAGTGATCATACCCTGGTTAGCCCGAGCACTCGACCGACCGGTCAAGTGGGTGGCG
>Ga0209342_10005705_pt1 | contig 12693 bp, 11 predicted proteins | sample RifCSP16_2_FD_184023 | JGI IMG/M metagenome (GOLD analysis project Ga0209342, IMG submission 184023) | Soil microbial communities from Rifle, Colorado - Rifle CSP2_sed 16_2 (SPAdes) (version 2) | ecosystem: Environmental > Terrestrial > Deep subsurface > Rock core/Sediment | place: Rifle... | reverse complement strand
CACCGCCGCCCTGCTCGAGAGCGACCTCGCCGCCGCCGACCGGGAAGCGCACCGCTTCGAGCACGCGCTGGAGGTCCAGCTCCCCTTCCTGCAGCTCCGGCGGCCGGAGGTGGCCATCGCCGCCCTGTGCCTGGGCCCCCTCTCCTTCGCCCAGTGCCAGGCGCTGGGGAAGGCGGTGGCGGCCGCGGCCCGCCGGCGCCCGGCGCTGCTGGTGGCCTCGAGCGACCTGTCGCACTACCAGGCAGCCACGGTCGCGAGCCGGCTCGACGCCGAGGTCGTCGGGGACGTCCGGCGTATGGACCCCGACGCGTTGATGCAGCGGCTCGAGACGCGCGACAACGTCGCCTGCGGGGGCGGTCCCCTCGTCGCCGTGATGAAGGCGGCGCGCGCGCTCGGTGCCGATCGCTCCATGGTGCTGCGCTACGCCGACAGCGGGGACGTGGGCGGCGACAAGGCGCAGGTGGTGGGCTACATGTCCGCCGTGTTCGCGGCCTCCGCGTGACGGCAGCTTCGCCCCCGGCGGCGAGCGTCGAGCTCGACCCGCTCGAGCGGCGCAGCCTGCTGCGGGCCGCGCGCGAGGCGATCGCCGCGCACCTCTCGGGTCGCAAGGCGTCGCTGCCGCCCGCGACGGGGGGCTTGGGCGCCGCCTGCGGGGCGTTCGTCACGCTGCGACGCCTTGCGGACGAGGAGCTCCGCGGCTGCGTGGGCCAGATGGAGGCGAGCGAACCCCTGCTCGAGACCGTGGCCGAGATGGCCGTGGCAGCGGCCACGCGCGACGGCCGCTTCGCGCCCGTGTCCGCGAGCGAGCTCGACTCGCTGCGGATCGAGATCTCAGTGCTGTCGGCCCTCGCGCTGATCCGGCCCTCCGAGGTGGAGGTGGGACGTCACGGCCTGCTGCTGCGCTGCGGCGACAGGCGCGGGGTGCTGCTGCCGCAGGTTCCGGTCGAGTACGGCTGGGATCGCCAGGCCTTCCTGGCGCACACCTGCGAGAAGGCCGGGCTGCCGGCCGACACCTGGAGCCGGCCCGGCGTCGAGCTCCAGGGCTTTACTGCGACCGTGTTCGGCGAGGGCGACTGACGCCGGCGAGCGGCCGGACTGCCTTGAGAGCGAGGAGTCCGACCGTCGCCGGCGCGACCGGACGCGGTCTCAGGCCTTGGCGGGCTTGTAGAGCGCGGCGGCCACGATTCCCTGCACCACGCAATAGGCGAGGCCCGATAGGAACCACTTCAGGGCCAGAGAGTAGGGGATCGGGTAGATCACGTAGCTGTCGTACGAGTTGCTGATGCCGAAGAAGAGCCCGATGATCGCGCCGTAACGGGCCCCCTCGGCAAGTCCCTTCCGCTCGTAGCCGCGCGCGAAGACGTAGCAGAAGAAGAAGCTCCACACCGCGGCGGTCACGAACATGATCCACATCTTCGAGCCCATCTCGGCCTCCGGGCGCCAGACAGAGGCGAGCGAGGCATAGGTCTCCGCCAGCCAGACCTGGTGGATCAGATATCCCATGACCTGGCCCACGACGTAGACCGCTACGAACGCGATCATCAGCTTCTTCCAGTCGATCTTCATGGATCCTCCTTCCCTTTGCCGCTCGCAGGTTCGTGTCGGGAAGGGCCAGCAAGCGACAACGGAAAACCGCCATCCGCACGCAGCACGCACCGGCCCGCGCGCGGATCCGCGCGGGCTCAGGCGTCGGGTCGTGTGCGGAGGCGCCTCATTCTAGGCGCGGCTCGTGCCGTGGCAAGCGGAAAGAACGGATACCCGCTGGAGGGCAACGGAACGGAGAGGAACGGAACGGAAAGGAACGGAACAACAGGCAAGAGGTTTTCTGGACTGAGCTTTCGGGGGGCTGAGCGCCCCCCCGGGCCCCCGCTGACTAGAGCCGCGCGCCACCGGCGACTTCGACGACCTGGCCGGTGACGAAGTCGGCGGCGGGGGACGCAAAGAAGAGGACGGCCCGGACGACGTCGGCCGCGTCTCCGGCGTGGCCGACCGGCACCCGGTCGCCGAGCATGGCGTCGGCGGCGGCGGCGACCTTGTCGCCGCTCTCGTCCTTGAGCAGTCCCGGCGAGACCACGTTGACGGTGATCCCGCAGCGCGCCTCCTCGCGCGCGAGCGCGCGCGACAGCGCCACGACGCCGGCCTTGGCGGCGCCGTAGGCGGTCATCTGTGGCTCTCCCTGCGTGCCGGCGGCACCCACGGCCGCCAGGTTCACGATCCGGCCGAAGCGCCGCTCGCGCATGTGCGGCACGACCAGTCGGCACATGTGGAACACGGAGTCGAGGTTGGTGGCCATGATCCTGCGCCACTCGGGCGGCTCCATCTCGACGAGCGGGTTCCAGTGGAAGCGGCCCACGGTGTTGACGAGCACGTCGATCCGGCCCCACTTTGCGAGGGCGCGCTCGACGAGCCCGCGCGCCTCCTCGAAGTCGGCCACGTCGGCCCGCACCGCGAGGGCTTCGCCGCCCGCCTTGTGCACCTCGGCGGCGACGGCCTCGGCCGCGCGCTCGTCGCGGCGCGTGTTGACGACGACGCGGGCCTTCTCGGCGCCTGCGGCACAGGCGAGCGCCCGGCCCAGGCCGCGCCCGCTGCCGGTGACGAGGACCACCCGGCCGCGCAGGCCGTCGTCGTTCATTTGCCGGTGACCCGCATCATCTCGGTGGTGGTGGTCTGGCCGCGGAAGACCTTCTCGATCGCCGCTTCCTTGAGCGTGCGCAGGCCCTCTTCGCGGGCGGCCTTGAAGATCTCGAGCGAGCCCGCCTGCTGTGAGACGAGGCGGCGGATCTTCTCGCTCATCGGCAGGATCTCGTAGATCCCGGTGCGTCCGAGGTAGCCGGTCTCGCGGCAGTGCAGGCAGCCCTTGCCGCGCCGGAAGCGGTAGGGCTTGAGCTTCTCGAACGGGATCTTCATTGCCGCCGCCTCGCCCTCGCTCGGCTCGTATTCTTCGGAGCAGTGGTGGCAGTTCTCTCGCACCAGCCGTTGTGCCACGACGCCGATCAGCGTGGAGGTGATCAGGAAGTGGGGGACATCGAGGTCGAGCAGGCGCGTGATCGAGGACGGGGCGTCGTTGGTGTGCAGCGTCGACAGCACCAGGTGGCCGGTGAGCGCGGCCTGCACCGCGTGGTCGGCGGTCTCCTTGTCGCGGATCTCGCCGACCATGATGATGTCGGGGTCCTGGCGCAACACCGTGCGCAGGCTCGAGGAGAAGGTCACGTCGATCTGCGGCCGCACCTGCACTTGGTTGAAGTCCTCGAACACCATCTCGATCGGGTCTTCGATCGTGATGATGTTGACCTCGGGCTTCGACAGGTGCTTGAGTACGGAGTAGAGCGTCGTCGTCTTGCCGCTGCCGGTGGGCCCAGTCACCAGGATGATCCCAGTGGGCCGCGCCCCGACATCCTGCTGAAGACGATCGTCGTGCGGCGAGAGCCCCAGCTCGTCGATCGTCTTCAGCAGGATGTCGGGGTCGAAGATGCGCAGCACCGCCTTCTCGCCGAACGCGGTCGGCATGGTGCTGATCCGCAGCTCCACCTCGCGGCCGCCCTGGTCGCGCTTGATGCGGCCGTCCTGGGGCCGGCGTTTCTCGGCGAGATTGGCGCCCGAGAGCAGCTTGATGCGCGAGACCACCGCCTCGTAGACGATCTTGGGGATCACGTGCACGTCGTGCAGCACGCCGTCGATCCGGAGCCGCACCAGCGTCAGGTTGCGCTTGGGCTCGAAGTGGATGTCCGAGGCGCGCTGCTCGAAGGCGTAGCCGAGGATGTGGTCGAGCGCTTTCACCACCGGCGCCGCGGCCGGGTCCAGGTCGGTCGCGGCCTTGGAGAGGAACTCCTGGTTCCCGAGGTCCACGGTCGCGATGCGGCTCTCGCTGAGCTGCTTCTCGGCGTGCTGCAGGCTCGACTTCAGGTCGTAGAAACCCTTGTTGACCGCCTCGACGTCGCTGCGCGTCGCCACCACGCGGTCCACCTCGAGGCCGGTGACGCGGTTTATGTCCTCGAGCGGGAACGGGGCGAACGGGTCGTGGACCGCGATCGTGATCCTGCCGCCGTTCTTCGCGATCGCCACCATGCCGTGCCGGCGCGCGAACGGACCCGCGATCGCCTTCGTGACCACGTCGAGGTCGAGGTCGAGCGGGTTGATCTTCACGTACGGGAGCCCGGCGTGGGCCGCGAGCGCCTGGGCGATCTGCGCGTCGCTCAGGACGGCGAGCTGCAGGATCGCCTGCTCCGCCGTGAGGCCGTTCACCTTCTGCGCGCGGCGGACCTTCTCCGCCTGCTCGGCGCTCAGGAACTTCTGAGCCACGAGAACGGCGAGGAGCTCCGGTGCCTTGGGCGCCGCCGCCGGTGCGGTCTTCCTCGCTGATGGAGTCGCCATAGGACCGCTCGTGGGGATTATCGGAGCCGCTTCCGGGGGCGTCAAATGGCGGAGCGAGCGCGCTCACAGGCTGTCCGTTGGCGAGAAGCGGGCGGGCATGCTAGCGTGACCGGATCGTCCTCGGACTCCATATGGCGAAGCCTCGCGTGACGCTCATCGGCGTGCCCCTCGACCTCGGGGCGGGACGCCGAGGTGTGGACATGGGGCCCTCGGCGCTGCGCGTGGCGGACGTGGACGCGAAGATCGCAGCGCTCGGCTACGAGGTGGACGACTGGGGCGACCTGCCCGTCAAGATCCGGGAGACGCAGGGGCCCGGCGATCCCCGGCTCAAGTACCTGAAGGAGATCCTCGAGGTGTGCGGGCGGCTGCGCGACCGCGTCGGGGAAGCCGTCGCCGGTGGCAGCATGCCGGTGGTGCTCGGCGGCGACCACTCGGTCGCCATGGGAACGATCGCGGGTCTTGCCCGGCACTTCAACGGGCGGCGCGAGAAGCTCGGGCTCATCTGGTTCGACGCGCACGCGGACGCCAACACGCCCGAGACGAGCCCCAGCGGCAACATCCACGGCATGCCGCTCGCGGCCGTGCTCGGGCACGGAGCCGAGAGCCTGGTGAACCTGGCGGGCTTCCTGCCGATGGTCGAGGCGTCGCGCGCGGCGCTCGTGGGGATCCGCGACGTGGACCCGGCCGAGCGCGCCACCGTCAAGTCCTCCGGGATCGGCGCCTTCACGATGCGCGACGTCGACGAGCGCGGGATGCGGTCGGTGATGGAAGAGGCGATCAAGCGGGCGACCACCGGCACCGCCGGCGTCCACGTCAGCTTCGACCTCGACGGGATCGACCCCGACTTCGCGCCAGGGGTCGGAACGCCGTCGCCCGGGGGGCTGTCCTACCGCGAGGCCCACCTCGCGATGGAGATGCTCGCCGACACCGGTAGGGTGGTCTGCGCGGAGCTCGTCGAGGTGAATCCGATCCTCGACCAGAGGAACGGCACGGCGGCGCTCGCGGTGGAGCTGCTCTCGTCGCTGCTGGGCAAGAAAATCCTGTAGCCGCCGCCCGGGGTCTGGGGGGCGGCCAGTCCCCGGGGTGACCCTTCGCGTTCTGCAATGGCGTTGCTCAGGGTGTAGCGCCTGCGTCCGCGAAGCGTTTCTCCAGGTTGCCGAGCACGTAGCTCCAGGCCTTGTCGAAGTACTCGAGGGCCTTGACCCATTCCTCGCCCGTGCCCCAGCCGAGCGAGACGAGGCGCACGCGCACCTCGCGGGGGCCGAGCTCCTCGAAGAGCAGCTGCACGTTCGTGCGCTGGGCCCGCACCGCGGGCATGTTGGGGGGCGCGTTCCAGTCGAACGCGAACCAGCGCATCGGCTCGACCGACAGGACCTTGCAGCCCTCCGACCCGCGGGAGCCCGCGGTTGCTTCCTTGCTGAAGTAGATTTCGAAGCGTCCGCCCGGCACGGCTTCGACGAGCGCGTCCTCGGCGAAGAAGCTCTTCACGCCTTCGGTCGTGGTCCAGGCTTTCCAGACCTCGGGCAGGGGAGCCTTGACCAGCGCCGTCTTGAAGATGAAGCGGTCCAGGGCGTCGCCGGGCGTCTCCTTCGTGGCCGTCCAGTCGGGCGACACCTTGTCGCGGCAGTAGACGACCAGCCGGTTCAGCACGAGCGGCCAGTTGCGCTCGCCGAACATCGCGAAGGCTTCGTCCCACTTCCCCCCACGCTTCCAGCCCTCCATCGCGAAGCGCAGGCGCGTGCGTCCGGCCCGCCCCGGCGCCGGCTCGAGCCGCAGCTCGACCCAGGTGTGGATCGGGGGCCCGCCCAGCTCGGGCCCGAACGGCGGCATCGGCCACTCGAACGCGATCTCGCGGTCGGGCACGAGGCGCAGGATGCGCGCCCCCTTGGTGCCGTGGCCGGCTCCCTCGGGGTCGCTGGCAGGGTCGAAGACGATCTGGTACCGGCCACCGACGACCGGATCGATGTGGGCGACCGGCGCCAGGAAGCGGCGCGTGCCCTCGGCCGTGGTCCAGAGCCTGTACACCTCGACCGGCGGAGCGTCGAGCGTCACCTCGAGAGAGATGGACCTGTCCGTCCGCACCTTGCCCGATGGGGTCTCCGGCGAGAGCGCCAGGACTGCCGCCAGCCCCAGGATCAGCATGCGTCCGCTCCTTCCGTCCACGATCCTGGAGGAGGATTCTCCCTGATCGGACTCCTCATCTGACCCGTCGGCCAGCCCTTCGTTTCACCGAAGCCCCCTCGGGGCGCCCCGAGGGGGTTGAGGTCGCCGGGGAGCGCGCACTTTCGTTGACAATCCCTGTATCCCTCTGGTACTTTCGAATTTCCGGTCGAAGGCGCGTGGCTCAGTGGTAGAGCGCTTCCTTGACACGGAAGAGGTCGGTGGTTCAATTCCACCCGCGCCTACCAGGCCCGAGGGGCCAAGCGACCGGACGGAGGAGCAAAGCGGACCCGAAATGTTGACCTTCCAGTGATGTCGTCGCCGAGCACTTTGGAACCACTCGACACGACAGGTCCTTCCGGCGAGACGAAGCCGGCCGACTCCCCAATCGAGATCTACCGCCACTCGTCCGCGCACCTGCTGGCCGCCGCGGTCACCGAGCTGTTCCCAGACGCGCAGTGCGGCATCGGTCCGCCGACGGACGAGGGCTTCTTCTACGACTTCCTCGTGAGCCGGCCGTTCACGCCCGAGGATCTCGTCGCCATCGAGAAGAAGATGGTGCACATCGTCAAGCAGAACCGGCCGATCGAGAGGAAGCTGCTGCCGAAGGCCGAGGCGCTCGCGCTCTTCGCGAAGAAGGGCCAGACGCTCAAGTGCCAGCTGATCCAGGAGAAGTCGGGCGACCCTGTCCAGTGCTACACGATGGGGGAGTTCATCGACTTCTGCCTCGGGCCGCACCTCCCGTCGACGAAGGAGATCAAGGCCTTCAAGCTGAAGCCGGAGCCGACCGCCGCCTACTGGAAGGGCAAGGAAGGCAACCCGTCGATGCAGCGCATCTACGGCTACGCCTTCTTCACGAAGGAGGAGCTCGACCAGCACCTCCAGCGCCTGGAAGAGGCGAAGCGCCGCGACCACCGGAAGCTCGGCCGCGAGCTGGATCTCTTCTCGATCACCGACGAGACGGGGGCCGGGCTCGTGCTGTGGCACCCGAAGGGCGGCTTCATCCGCAAGCAGATCGAGGACTACTGGCGCGCCGAGCACTACGCGGGGGGCTACGACATCGTCTACACGCCCCACATCGCGCGGCTCGAGCTCTGGAAGACGAGCGGCCACACCGATTTCTACAAGGCGAACATGTACTCGCCGATCGAGATCGAGAACGCCTTGTACCAGCTGAAGCCGATGAACTGCCCGTTCCACCTGACGATCTACAAGTCGCGGCTGCGCAGCTACCGCGACCTGCCGTATCGCTGGGCGGAGCTCGGGACGGTGTACCGCTTCGAGCGCTCCGGGGTGCTCCACGGGCTGATGCGTGTGCGCGGCTTCACGCAGGACGACGCGCACGTCTTCTGCCGGCCCGACCAGCTCGAGGACGAGATCCTGCGCGTGCTCGACTTCACGACGAACATCTTGCGCACCTTCGGCTTCGACCGCTACGACATCTACCTCTCGACCCGGCCCGAGAAGTCGAGCGGCACGGACGAGCAGTGGAGCGTCGCGACGGCGGCGCTCAAGAAGGCGCTCGAGACGCGCGGGCACGCGTACACCGTCGACCCGGGGGAGGGTGTCTTCTACGGCCCCAAGATCGACATCAAGATCAAGGACTCGCTCGACCGCGCCTGGCAGTGCTCGACGATCCAGGTGGACTTCAACCTCCCCACCCGCTTCTCGCTGGAGTACATCGCCGAGGACGGCAAGGCGCACCAGCCGGTGATGGTGCACCGCGCTCTGCTCGGCAGCCTGGAGCGCTTCTTTGGCGTGCTGGTCGAGCACTACGCGGGGGCGTTCCCGCTGTGGCTCGCGCCGGTGCAGGCGGTGGTGGTGCCGGTCGCCGAGAAGCAGCAGGCCTACGCGCGCAAGGTGGGCGAGGCGCTGCGCGCGCAGGGCGTGCGCGTCCAGGTGGACGACCGCAACGAGAAGCTGGGCTACCGGATCCGCGAGGCCCAGGTGCAGAAGGTCCCCTACATGCTCGTGGTGGGGGACAAGGAAGTCGAAGCGAAAAACGTCTCCGTGCGCCACCGCCATGCGGGCGACCTCGGCCCGCAGGAGGTGGCAGCCTTTGGCGCGCGTGTCGTGCGGCTCTCCGCCGAGCGCGCGGTCCAGGAGGAAGACAAGGCCCGAGGCGCTGGAGGTGTCACATAGACAACAAGACGGTCCGCATCAACGACCGCATCCGGGCCAAGGAGGTCCGGGTGATCGACGAAGACGGCTCCCAGCTCGGCATCATGCCGCCCGGCCAGGCGCTGATGCTGGCGGAAGAGAAGGGGCTCGACCTCGTGGAGATCGCGGCCACCGCCACTCCGCCGGTTTGCCGGATCATGAACTCCGGCAAGTTCTTCTACCAGCTGGCCAAGCGTGACGCCGAGGCGCGCAAGCATCAGCGGCACATCCAGATCAAGGAAGTGAAGTTCCGGCCCAAGATCGACGAGCACGACTTCCAGTTCAAGCGGCGCAACGTCGAGCGCTTCCTGAACGACGGCAACAAGATCAAGTCGCTCGTGATCTTCCGCGGCCGCGAGATCGTCCACAGCGAGATCGGCCGCGAGATCCTGAACCGGCTGGCGGCCGAGCTCGGGGACAACGTGATCGTCGAGTCGCCGCCGCGCCAGGAGGGCAACACGATGGTGCAGATCCTGGCGCCGAAGAAGGAAGTGGTTCCGGCCAAGCCGAAGCCGAAGCCCAAACCCAAGGCAAAGAAGCCGGCGGACGAGGCGACCCCGCGCGCGGCCGCCAAGACCGAGTGAGACCATGAGAAAGCCCAAGAAGAAGCTGAAGCTGAAGACGAAGCGCGCCGCGGTCAAGCGGTTCAAGGTGACTGGCACCGGCAAGATCATGCGCCACCAGTCGATGAAGCGGCACATCCTCACGAAGAAGGCCCCGGGCAGGAAGCGCGGCCTGGGCCAGGCCGTGCGGGTGTCGGACGCCGACGTCGAGCAGGTGAAGCGGATGCTCCTGGCGTAGAATAGGTCGTTGCTCGTGGGCGGGCGCGAGAGCCCCGCCCGGCGCCCTTGGCGCCGAACCCCCAAGCCTCGCGACGCAGGGTAGCGGTCGAGCTGCCCGGGCCGATGTCGCCGCCTGAAAGCGCGACGGGACGGGCCGCTCTTGGCCCGGGCCAGACGAAGGGACGTTGTCATGCCGAGAGTCAAACGGGGCGCCAAGCGGCGCGAGAAGCGCAAGAAGCTCCTGGCGCGCGCGAAGGGCTACTTCCTCGGGAAGAGCAAGCTCTACAAGTTCGCCAAAGAGGCGACCGAGCGCGCGGGCAACTTCGCCTACACCGGCCGCAAGCGGAAGAAGCGCGACTTTCGCCGCCTGTGGATCATCCGCATCAACGCCGCGGCGCGCGCGCACGAGACGAGCTACAGCCAGCTGATGGCGGGCCTCAAGCGCGCCGGCATCCTGCTCGACAGGAAGTCGCTCGCCGAGATCGCAGCCAAGGACGACGCGGCCTTTGGCAAGCTCGTCGAGGCGGCGAAGTCGGCCCCGGCGACCGCCTGAGACGAAGAGCGCGGGACGCCCCGGCGGGCGTCCCGCCCGGGAGCTCGACCATGGGCAACAAGACCGACGAGCTTCGCGAGACGGCGCGGGCGCTGCGCGCCGAGTTCGAGGCGGTAGCGCAGGCGGTCTCGGATTCCGCCGCGCTGCAGGCCCTGCGCGACCGGTTCCTCGGTCGCAAGTCGGGCGCGCTGTCGGGCCTGCTGAAGTCGCTCGGGCAGGTCGGCGAGGCGGAGCGGCGCGAGCTGGGCCAGGAGCTGAACGCGCTCAAGGCCGAGATCGAAGCGCGGCTGGCGGAGGCGCAGGCGCGGCTCGAAGAGCGGCTGCGCCAGGACGCGCTCGTTCGCGAGCGCGTCGACACCTCGCTGCCGGGCCGGCGTCCGCACGTCGGTCGCCGCCACCCGCTCACGGTGGTGCGCCAGGAGCTCGAAGACATCTTCGTGGCGATGGGCTACGAGGTCTACGACGGCCCCGAGGTGGAGGACGACTACCACAACTTCGAGGCCCTCAACATGCCGCCCGACCACCCGGCGCGCGACATGCAAGACACCTTCTACCTCGAGGACCCGCGTGGCCTGCTGCTGCGCACGCACACCTCGTCGTCCCAGATCCACTACATGCTCGAGAACGAGCACCCGCCGGACGTGCGCATCATCTGCCCGGGCAAGGTGTTCAGGCGCGACAGCGACATCACGCACTCGCCGATGTTCCAGCAGGTCGAGGGGCTGGTGGTCGGCAAGGGGATCCACCTCGGACACCTGAAAGGCACGATCGAGGCCTTCCTGCACGCGCTCTTCGGCGGGTCGTACCCGGTGCGCTTCCGCTCCTCGTATTTTCCCTACACCGAGCCCTCGGTCGAGGCCGACCTCGGCTGCATCGTGTGCGGCGGATCGGGCCGTCTCGCGGACAAGAGCGCGTGCCGCGTCTGCAAGGCGACCGGCTGGCTGGAGATCCTCGGCTCGGGCATGGTCAACCCCGCGGTGTTCGAGGCCGTCAATGCGCGGCTTGGCCGCGCGGTCTACGATCCCGAGGAGGTCAGCGGCTTCGCCTTCGGCCTGGGGATCGAGCGCGTGGCGATGGTGCGCCACGGCATCGACGACATCCGCCTGTTCTACGAGAACGACGTGCGCTTCCTGGAGCAGTTCCCGTCGTGAGGCTGCCGCTCTCGTGGCTCGCCGAGTACGTGCCGTTCGAGGTCGAGCCGCGTCGGCTGGCGGACGACCTGACCGCGGCAGGCCTCGCCGTCGACGGCATCGAGACCTCGGGCGGCGAGACCGTGCTCGAGCTCGACATCACCACAAACCGCGTCGACTGCATGAACATCTACGGTGTGGCTCGCGAGGTGGCGGCGCTCTATGGGCTGGCGCTGCGACCCCCGGACACCGCGATCGACGCCCAGGGCTCGCCGGCCTCCGAGTCGCTCGAGGTGACGATCGAGGCGCCGGAGCTGTGCGGCCGCTTCTGTGCGCGGTTGCTGGACGCGAAGGTCGGCCCCTCGCCCGCGTGGCTCCGCGACCGGCTCGAGCTCGTGGGCATCCGCTCGATCAACAACGTGGTCGACCTCACCAACTACGTGATGGTCGAGCTCGGGCAGCCGAGCCACGCCTTCGACCTCGCGCGCGTGCCGGGCGGAGCGCTGGTGGTGCGCTGGTCGCGCGAAGGGGAGCGCCTGACGACGCTCGACGGCACCGAGCGGGTGCTGCCGGCCCGGGTCGGCGTGATCGCGGGCAGGGGCGGCGAGCCCGCGCTCGCGCTCGCCGGGATCATGGGCGGCGCTTCGAGCGAGATCCAGCAGGCGACGCGGGTCGTGGCGCTCGAGGCGGCCTTCTGGGATCCGCTTGCGGTGCGTCGTGCGGCGCGGACGCTCGGCATGCACACCGAGGCTTCGCACCGCTTCGAGCGCGGCGCGGACATCGCCGCGGGGTCGCTCGCCCTCGATCGGCTGGCTCACCTGGCGGTCAAGATCGGGGCTGGCAGCCTGCGGCACGGGATCGTCGAGTGCAAGGGCGGCGCGCGGCCGGGACGCAGCGTCCGCTTTCGGGCGCAGCGCGTGAGTGCGCTCCTGGGCACCGAGGTGGCCTGGCTGCGGCAGGAGCGTACGCTCGAGGCGCTCGGGTTCCTCGTCACCGGCTCGAGCAGCGAGGCCACCGCCCTCGTCCCGTCCTGGCGCCTGGACGTGGCCGGAGAGGCCGACCTCGCGGAAGAGATCGGCCGGCACGTCGGCCTCGACCAGATCCCCCCGGCGCTGCCGCCGGCCGGCCGCGTCGGCGGCCTGCGCCGGTCGCAGCGGCGCGAGCGGCAGATCCGCGAGATCCTCACCGGCGTGGGTTTCACGGAGGTGGTCAACTACGCCTTCGTCGCAGGGGCCGAGGTCGCGCCGCCTCCCGGCGTGCGCCTTGCCAACCCGCTGACGGTCGAGCAGGACACGCTGCGCACCTCGCTGGTGGTGCCCGGCCTCGTCTCGACGCTTCGCACCAACCTGCGCCTGGGGCGCCGCGACCTGGCCGTGTTCGAGCTCGGTCGCGTCTTCCTTCCGGGGCCGCAGCGACCGGTGGAGCAGCGCCGGCTGGGTATCCTGCTCTCGGGCCAGTGGCACCCGCGCCACTGGTCGGCGCCCTCGCGTTCCTTCGACCTGTTCGACCTCAAGGGCACGGTCGAGCTGCTCTTCGA
>Ga0209342_10005703_pt1 | contig 12693 bp, 13 predicted proteins | sample RifCSP16_2_FD_184023 | JGI IMG/M metagenome (GOLD analysis project Ga0209342, IMG submission 184023) | Soil microbial communities from Rifle, Colorado - Rifle CSP2_sed 16_2 (SPAdes) (version 2) | ecosystem: Environmental > Terrestrial > Deep subsurface > Rock core/Sediment | place: Rifle... | reverse complement strand
TGCCGGCCAGCACGGTGGCGACGTTGGTGATCGTGCCGACGGGAACCATCACGGCTCGCCCCGGAAGGCGGCAGCCGCCTCGAAGCGGACCCGGAAGTCCTCGTCGGCGGCCGCCAGGGCGACCAGGTCGCGGCTCGGACCGACCCCGATGGCGGCGATGGCCCGCACCGCCCGCCACCGGATCCACGAATCCTCGTCGAAGAGTGCCTCTTCGAACAGTGGGCGGAAGGCGTCGTCCTCGAGATCTGCTGCGGCGTCGATCGCCGCCCGCCGCACGATGCGCGAGTGGTCGCGGTATCCGGTAACGAGCGCGGCCCGGGTCACCGCGGGGTCGCCGGACAACGCCAGCGTGACCACCGCAGCACGCCGCCGCCGGGCGTCCGTCGCGTCGAGGGCGGCGACGAGGATCTCGCGGTGGTCCTCTCGATCGGGATCCATGAGGTGCAGATCCTCGGGACGCGCCGGGTCGAGGGCGAGATGACCGGCCTCGTCGAGCAGTTCCTCCCGGGTGCGCACCGGGGCCCGGGACGCCGCTCCCGTCCAGAACAGCTCGGTCACCCGGGTGAGGATCGCGTCGAGGCGGTCCTCCCACGAAGCCGATGCCATGAGGCCGACGGTGACGAAGTCTCCGGCAACCATGACATCGGTGACGTCGAGGTCCTCCATGAGGGTCGCCACCCGCGGGTCGTCGATGTCCTCACCGCGCCGGTGCCAGACGCCCGGCGCCGGCTCGCCGCCGACATCGAACTTCACCTTGCGCGGGTGCGGTGTCGGCCCGGGGATGACCGGTCCGGCGAACACCCGGTCGAAGATCGAAGGGGAGGAGGACCCGGCGTCGCCGGTCACGGCGATGAGGTAGCGGCCCTTCCTGATCCCATGGGAGAGGGTGAGCCCGTGCCCCAGGTCGTGCTCCCACCATCCGCGGTCGAGATGGGCTGTGACGAGGCGAGACAGCCTCTCGGCATCCTCGTCGCCCCACGGTTGCGCCGAGAAGAACCGTTTCAGAGCGTTCTTGAATGCCACCAGGACCTCGAAGGGAAGATGGACCGCCACCTCGCCGGTGAGGTGTCCTGATGCCACCGCCACCAGATCGTGGGCGGCCACCTCGGTGCGGGGTTCCCGGGTCACCACCCCATGGTGGCACGCCGGGGGACGGCGGGGGACCGGACCATCGCTACCCTCACCCCCTGTGCCGACACGCATCCGGGGAGGGATGGTGGACCGCAAGCGAGTCTTTTCCGGCCTGCAGCCGACGGGCAACGTCCACGTCGGCAACTACCTCGGCGCGCTCCGCAACTGGGTGCGGCTCCAGGAGGAGTACGACTGCGTGTACTGCATCGTCGACCTCCACGCCATCACCGCGGACTACGACGTCGCCGCCTTTGCCAAGGAGCGCCGCGAGGCGGCCAAGGTCCTCATCGCGTGCGGGGTCGACCCGGTGCGCTCGCTCTTCTACTACCAGAGCCAGGTGCCGCAGCACACCGAACTGGCGTGGATCCTCGGCACCATCACCGGGATGGGGCAGCTCGGTCGAATGACCCAGTTCAAGGACAAGGCGGAGAGCGCCGGCGCCAACCTCGGTCTCTTCGCCTACCCCGTGCTGATGGCGGCCGACATCCTGCTGTACCGGGCGAACGCGGTCCCGGTGGGTGAGGATCAGAAACAGCACCTCGAGCTCACCCGCGACCTCGTGCTCCGCTTCAACGCCCGTTTCGGCGAGGAGTTCCCGCTCCCCGAGCCGATCATTCCCGAGCGCGGCGCCCGGGTGATGTCGCTGCAGGACGCGAATTCGAAGATGTCCAAATCCGACTCCGACGAGGACAGCCGCATCCTGGTGCTCGATCCCCCCGACACGATCCGGGCAAAGGTGAAGCGCGCCGTGACCGACTCGGGCAGCGAGGTGCGGTATGACTGGGAGGAGAAGCCCGGCATCTCCAACCTCCTCGAGATGATGTCGCTGTTCAGCGGCACCCCGATCCCGGCGCTCGAAGCCGAGTACGAGTCGTCGGGCTACGGGAAGTTCAAGCAAGCCGTGGCCGAGGCGGTGATCGCCGGACTGGCCCCGATCCGAGCGGCCCACAGCGCGCTCGACGACGCCGAGGTCGATCGGCTCATGCAGCGTGGGGCGCTCGACGCCCGCACCAAGGCCGAGGGATACCAGCAGCGGGTGCGCAAGCGGGTGGGCCTGGCGGGGTAGGCGGCGTCGGTCACTCCGGTGCGGCGGGAAGGCGCACCTCAACACTGGCGCCGCCGCGGCGGGGTTCCACGAACACGGCGTCTCCGCCGACATCGCGGGCGATGGTGCGTACGAGGGTCAAACCGAGACCGCTTCCCCCCGAGGCCCGGTCCCGGGCCGCGTCGAAGCGGACGAACCGTTCGAACACCCGCTCCCGGTCCTCCGGAGGGATCCCGGGCCCGTTGTCGTCGACCCCGATGATCACCTCGCCGCCTTCGGTGCGGGAGGTTAGCCACACCCCGTTGCGGCCGTGACGCAGGGCGTTGTCGCCGAGGTTGCGGATCATCCGCCCGATGGCGTCGGGGTCGGCGCGGACCCGGGCGGCACCCACGCCTGAGGTGTCCACCCGGATCGGCGAGCGGCGCCGCATCGCCGCGGCCTCGTTCAGCAGTGTCTGGTCGACGTCCCAACTACCGGTTGATCTCGCAACAGTCAAGACCCTCGATGATGGTGCGGCGGCCGACTTCATCGCCCCAGGCCACCACCGTCGGGGCTGCAAGTTGCCTGCTGCAGGCTGGGTCTCGGCGGGACTGCAAGCTGCAAGCTGCAAGCTCCCCATCTACCCTCCGGCTCGCACCCCACCAGGAGTTCTCTGCCCATGGACATCGACATCGGGATCGGGAAGACCGGCCGGCGTGCCTGGGGGTTCGACGACATCGCCATCGTTCCGAGCAGGCGCACCCGTGACCCCGACGACGTCGACATTTCGTGGCAGATCGACGCCTACCGGTTTCCCCTTCCGATGCTCGCCGCGGGGATGGACTCGGCCGTCAGCCCCGAAACTGCGGTAGCGATCGGCCGCCTCGGCGGACTCGGGGTGCTCAACCTCGAGGGCCTGTGGACCCGGTACGAGGATCCCACCCCGGCCTTCGAGGAGATCGCCTCGCTTCCCGCCGAGAAGGCCACCCGGCGCATGCAGGAGATCTACCTCGAGCCGATCAAGCCCGACCTGATCGGCCGGCGCATCAAGGAGATGAAGGCGGGCGGGGTGACCACCGCCGGCAGCCTCACCCCGCAGCGGGTGCGCGATTACGCCCCTCTCACCGTCAAGGCGGGCCTCGACGTCCTCGTCATCCAGGGGACGGTGGTCTCGGCCGAGCACGTGTCGACCCGCACCGAGCCGCTCGACCTGAAGCGCTTCATCGCCGAATTCGACCTTCCCGTGATCGTGGGCGGCTGCGCCTCGTTCTCCACCGCGCTGCACCTCATGCGCACCGGTGCGATCGGGGTGCTCGTCGGGGTCGGTCCCGGAACCGCCTGCACCACCCGCGGGGTGCTCGGGGTGGGTGTCCCCCAGGCGACCGCCATCGCCGACGCCGCCGGTGCCCGGATTCGCTACCTCGACGAGGCCGGGCGGTACGTGCACGTCATCGCCGACGGCGGGATGCGCACCGGGGGCGACATCGCCAAGGCGATCGCCTGCGGCGCCGATGCCGTCATGCTCGGCTCACCAATCGCGGCGGCCACCGAAGCGCCGGGACGGGGGTACCACTGGGGGATGGCGACGTTCCATCCCACACTGCCCCGCGGCGCCCGGGTGCAGGTGGGCGAGCTCGGCTCTCTCGAGGAGATCATGGTGGGACCTGCCCACGAGAACGACGGCCGGCGCAACCTATTCGGTGCGTTGCGGATGTCGATGGCGACCACCGGATACGCCGACCTCAAGGCGTTCCAGAAGGCCGAGGTGATGGTGGCGCCCGCCCTCAGGACCGAGGGCAAATCGCTGCAGCACGAACAACGCGTCGGCATGGGCTGATGACCGTCGCGGACTTCGACCGGGTTCTCGTGGTCGACTTCGGCGCCCAGTACGCCCAGTTGATCGCCCGCCGGGTGCGGGAGGCGCATGTGTACTCCGAGATCGTTCCCCGCGACCTCGGCGCCGCCGAGGTCGCCGCCCGCAACCCGGTGGGGATCATCCTCTCCGGGGGCCCCGCCTCGGTATACGCCGCAGATGCCTACGACCTCGATCCGGCGATCCTCGGAATGGGGATCCCGATCCTCGGCATCTGTTACGGCCACCAGGTGCTGGCGCACGCCCTGGGTGGCGACGTGGTGCGCACCGAGGCTGCGGAATTCGGCCGCACCGATCTCGAGGTCGATGGCGATTCGGTGCTGTTCGCCGAGCTCCCCGAGCGGCAGCAGGTGTGGATGAGCCACCGCGACGCCGTGGTGAAGGCCCCTCCCGGATTCCGGGTGACGGCGGCGACGGCGGCGTCACCGGTTGCCGCCATGGAGGACCTCGACCGACGGATGTGCGGGGTGCAGTTCCACCCCGAGGTGGCCCACACCCCGCGCGGCCAGGAGGTGCTGCGCCGGTTCCTCTACGACGTGTGCGGTGCCCGGCCCACCTGGACCAACGTCGGGATCATCGAGCAGGCGGTGGCGGCGGTCCGCGCTCAGGCTCCCGAGGGGAGGGTCATCTGCGGCCTGAGCGGCGGGGTGGATTCGGCGGTGGCGGCGGCGCTGGTGCACCGGGCGGTGGGCGACCGGCTCACCTGCGTGTTCGTCGACCACGGTCTCCTCCGGATGGGGGAGGCCGAGCAGGTGGTGGCGACGTTCCGGGCGAGCCTCGACATCGACCTGATCCACGTCGACGCCGCCGACCGGTTTCTCGCCGCCTTGACCGGAGTCACCGATCCCGAGGCGAAGCGCATGATCATCGGCGAGACCTTCATCCGGGTCTTCGAGGACGTGGCCGCCGGCATCGAGGATGCCCGGTATCTCGTCCAGGGGACCCTCTACCCGGACGTGATCGAGTCCGGGACCAAGGACGCGGCGAGGATCAAGAGCCATCACAACGTGGGCGGGCTCCCCGAGGACATGGATTTCGAACTGGTGGAGCCGCTGCGCGACCTGTTCAAGGACGAAGTGCGCTCGATCGGAGAGGAGCTGGGGCTTTCCGAGGACCTCGTGTGGCGCCAGCCCTTTCCCGGCCCCGGCCTGGCGGTTCGGATCATCGGCGAGGTCACCGTCGAGCGCCTCGAAATCCTGCGCCGCGCCGACGCCATCATCCTCGAGGAGATCCGTCGCGCCGGCCTGTACCGGGAGATCTGGCAGGCCTTCGGGGTTCTTCCCGCCATCCGATCTGTGGGCGTGCAGGGAGACACCCGTACCTACGCCTATCCGTTGATCATCCGGGCGGTCACCTCGGAGGATGCCATGACTGCCGACTGGGCCCGGCTCCCGTACGAGGTGCTGGAGCGGATCTCCTCCCGGGTGATCAACGAGGTGGCCGGAATCAACCGCGTGGCCTACGACGTGTCGTCGAAGCCGCCGGCGACGATCGAATGGGAATAGGCTTGGCGCCGCACGGCGGCACCCGGATCATGAACCACGCACCAAGTTTCCCGTGGGTGCCGGACTCATTCGTTCAAGGCGCCGGGCCATTCGCCCCTACGCGAGACTGCGATCGCCCCGCTAGTTTTCGCTCAGTCCGGGGACGGCCCGGATCTGAGCCGGACGGGCGGCGTCCGTCGGCCGGGAGCAACGAAACGGCCCTGGAGGGGAACCGATGACCTGGATCAACGCCTCGCTGCGGGGTGTCGCCGTCTTCGTATACTTCGTGGTCGCCACCGTGTGGCTCCCAGACTTCGTGTTGAAGCTCGACTCCATCGCCTCCGCCTCCTGGTTTCTCCGCGACCTCGTGGTGCTCGCCGTCTGGGGCGGTGGGTTCGTAGGCGGCTTGTGGCTGCTGCGGTTCGGCCAGCGCAAGGGGTTCGTCTGATGGGCCTCCAGCTCGACCTGTCCTACTACGACCGCAACATCCCCTGCATGGCGGCCTGCCCGGTCCACACCAACGCCGGTGCCTACGTTGCCGCCATCGCCGAGGGCGACGACCTCACCGCCTATCTCACCGCCCGGCTCCCCAATCCGTTTGCCTCGGTGTGCGGGCGGGTCTGTGCCGCTCCATGCGAGGTGGCGTGCCGCCGCGGCGAGGTGGACAGCCCGATCGCCATCCGTGCGTTGAAGCGCTTCGTCACCGAGAAGTACGGGCCCGAGTCCGGTAACGACCGCCGCGTGGTGGCCATGGATCGGCCGGAGCGCAAGGAGTCGATCGGGATCGTCGGGGGAGGCCCCGCCGGTCTCGCCGCCGCCCACGACCTCCGCCTTCGCGGCTACCAGGTGACTCTGTACGAAGCCACCCACATCCTGGGAGGGATGATGGTGCTCGGCATCCCCGAGTACCGCCTCGACCGCCGGCTCGTCCAGGCCGAGATCGACGCCATCATCGCCCTCGGCGTGGAGGTGAAGCTCGATACCCGGCTCGGGGTGGACGTCACCTTCGACGAGCTGCGCAAGCGCCACCACGGGGTGGTGCTCGCCCTCGGTGCCACGTTGGGCCGCGGACTCGACATACCGGGGAACGAGGCCGACGGGGTACTGCGAGCCATCGAGTTCCTGATCAACGTGAACCAGGGATTCAAGGCCGACATCGGCGAGAAGGTCGTCGTCATCGGAGGCGGCAACGTGGCCATGGACGCCGCCCGGACCGCCCTGCGGGCGGCGGCGTACGGTGAACGACCTGCCCTCGGGGTCGACCTCCCCCCGGGTGAGTACGAGATCACCGAGGCCGTCGACGTTGCCCGGTCCGCCATGCGGGTCGGCGCCAAGCAGGTCACGATCGTGGCACTGGAGAGCCCGGAGGAGATGCCGGCTTCCGAGTTCGAGATCGACGAGGCGAAGACCGAGGGAATCCGCTTCGTCCATCGCCGTGGACCCCAGCGCATCGAGGTCATCGACGGCAAGGTCACCGGCCTCACGACGGTCAAGGTGCTGTCGGTGTTCGACGCCCTGGGGCGCTTCGCCCCCACGTTCGAGGTGGGCGTGGAGGAGACGCTCGAGGCCGACACGGTGATCATCGCCATCGGTCAGGCCGTCGACGTGACCGCCCTCGGCGGGGACGATGGACCGAGGATCTCGCCGCGGCGCACCGTCGAGGTCGACCCGAAGACGATGACGACATCGCTGCCCCGGGTGTGGGGTGCGGGCGACGCCGCATTTGGGCCGCGCAACCTCATCGAAGCCATCGCCGAGGGGCGCAAGGTGGCCGCCGACGTCCACCGCACCTTCGGCGGCGCCGATGAGAAGCCGGAGACGGGCACCCTGATGCCGTTGCGCAGCTTCCATCGGCTCTCCGACCTGTACGACCGGATTCCCCGCCAGGACGTCCCCAGCCTTCCCACCGAGCGCCGGATCGGCCTCGCCGAGGTCGAGTTGGGGTTCAGCGATGCCGAGGCCCGAGCCGAGGCGCAGCGGTGCCTGCGGTGCTTCTCCAACATCCAGTTGGATGTAGATGCCTGCGTGCTCTGCGGACTGTGCGTCGACGTGTGCCCGTTCGATCTGATCTCCATCGTTCCCGCCGCCGACTTCGAGCCGGGTGCGGTGGGGACGGCGCTGCTGCTGGACGAGTCCAAGTGCATTCGATGCGCGCTGTGTATCGAGCGCTGCCCCTCCAAGGCCCTGTCGATGGCGACGTGGTCGGGAGTGGGGGTGCTGCCGATGCCGGTGCTGGCGAGATCGGGGGTCGAGGCGTGAAACTGCGCGAGACGACCGTGGGACGTTCGATGTTCCGGAGTCCCGACCGGAAGACGGAACGCGACCAGGCCGCCGGTCACTGGTCCAACTTCCTGCTCCACATCTACCCGGTGAAGGTGCGCCGCCGCGAACTGCACTTCAGCTACTCGTGGTACCTAGGGGTGATGTCGACCGTGCTCCTGGCCTCGCTGGTGATCTCCGGGGTGTACCTGATGTTCTTCTACGTCCCGGCGCCGAGCAGCGCCTACGGCGACATCCAGACGATCCAGACCCAGGTGGCCTTCGGGCAGTTCATCCGCAACGTTCACCGCTGGTCGGCCCACTTGATGGTGCTGACGGTGGCGGCGCACATGGCCCGGGTGTTCTACCGGGGGGCCTACAAGTCGCCGCGGGAGTTCAACTGGGTGATCGGCGTGATGCTGCTCGTGCTCACGCTGTTGTTGTCCTTCACCGGATACCTACTGCCCTGGGATCAACTCGCCTACTGGGCGGTGACGGTGGGGACCTCAATGGCCGACTTCGTGCCCTTTATTGGGGGCGGGGTCCGGGAGACGTTGCTCGGAGGCGACCAGGTGAGCGCGGCCACTCTGCTGCGGTTCTACGTGTTGCATGTTGCGCTCTTGCCGCTGTTGATCGTGGGGTTGCTCATGGTCCACCTGTGGCGCTGGCGCAAGGATGCGATGCTCGATCAGGGCAACGGAGGAGGTGAGGCATGAGCGAATCGGATCCCCGCGTGGTGCAGGGCAAGCGCGTGCTCGGCGTGGTGCCGGGGCAGCCGCCCATCGGCGAACGCAAGGTTCCGGACGAACAGGATCTCGTGATGGTCACGCCGCACCTCCTGGTCCGCCACGCGGTCGTCGCCCTCGCAGTGCTCCTCCTGGTGCTGATCATCTCGATCCTGTTCGACGCCCCGCTGCGCGAGGTCGCCAATCCCTTCGAGACCCCGAACCCGGAGAAGGCGCCGTGGTACTTCGCCGCGCTCCAGGAGTTGCTGTCGCATTTCCACCCGATGATCGCCGGGGTGTTGCTGCCGGCCGCCATCATCGGCGGCTTGGTCGCACTGCCCTACGTGGATCGCAGCCCGGCCCTGCAACCGCGGTTGCGCAAGGTGGCGGTGGCGATCTTCACGATCTTCCTCGTGGTGTGGGTTGTGCTCACTCTGATCGGATTCGCCTTCCGCGGCCCCAACTGGGGCTGGGTCTGGCCCTGGAACGAATGGCACGGTGAGCTATGAGCGACGGTATCGATCGGAGGGAGTTCCTCAGCCGGGGCTGGAAGGCCGGGGTGGTGATGATCGGCTGTGCGGGTGCGTGGACGTCGTGGGACCTACTCCGGCCGCTTCCCGGTTCCGGTCTGGGCGGGGTGATCAAGACGATCGCCGAGGCGGACGTGTTCTCCAACACCGCGGTTTACGTCCGGTCCGCCCAGGCCTACCTCACAAAGATCGACGGTGCGGTCGTTGCCCTCTGGCAGAAGTGCCCTCATCTCGGGTGTCGCGTTCCGTGGTGCGAAAGCTCCGGTCAGTTTGAGTGCCCCTGCCACGGATCGGCTTTCAATCGCGCGGGCGAATATCGGTCCGGGCCGTCGCCCCGAGGAATGGACCGGTTCGCGGTGACCGTAAGCGATGACGGCATCGTCGAGGTCGACACCGGGGCGGTCACCAAGGGAGTCCCTGCCGGGACGCCGGAGTCGATCGACGAGCCACCTACCGGGGAAAGCTGCACCTGAGATGACCGAAGCCACCCCGCCCGACAGGGCCGCACTCGGGGCCTCCACCCGCATGTGGCTGTTGGCCGGGCTCGTGCTCATGGGTTTGTTCGTGCTGGCCTTTCCGCGGTTCCGGTTCTACGAGCCGGCGCGGCGCGCCGACGCCCGTACCCGGCAGGAGCAGTTCCTGGCCGACCAGGGGGCGGAGATCTTCGCCACCAACGGCGAGTCCTGCCATGGGGTTTCCGGCACCGGAGCGGTGGCTCCCGCCATGGGTTCCATGGAGTTCCTCGCCTCGGTCGACGACACCCAGATCAAGCAGTAGGCCCCAGTCGACCGACGCTCATCGACCTCCACCGTCGCCCGTCTGGCGCCCGGCGTCTGGTATCCGGCACCCGGCATCTGCTCACCTCAAGCGCCCCCTTCCACCCGTCGATACCCACTAGAACATGGTTCCCGGGGTGAACGTTGAACAAGATCTCCAGCAGCTGTTCGCCGGGGAGGTGCAGGAGCGCACGGCACGGCTGATGGCGGGGGCCGAGGCGATGGCCGCAGGGCACCTCGACGAGGAGACCCTGCAGACCATGATCCGCGAGGGGCATACCCTCAAAGGCACCGCCCGGATGATGGGCTTCGCCGCGATCTCCGACGCCGGCAAGGCGCTCGAGGATGCCTGGCGGGCGGTCGCCGCCGGAGAGATCGTGGCGGACGGCGAAGTCGCCTCCGCCCTGGCCTTGCTCGCCGGGGAGATGGTGTCGGGGATGCGGGCCGATCCGGCCACCGGCACCCCCGGCCTCGCCGCCGGGATGCGGGCGCTGCGCAGGGCGCTCCGCGAGGAGGAGCCGGTCGTGCCCGAGACACGGGCGCCGCATCCCCAGGGCGACCTCGACGGACTCCTCGGCGCTATCGACACCTGGGCGTTCGGAGAAACCGTCCGGGTGAACGCTGCCGGGCTCTTTCGCCTCATCAACGAGATCTGTTCGCTGCGCGTCGACGCAGAGGCGCTCGGCTCTGCGGTGGCAAGACTCACCCGGAGCGCGGAGGATCCCCGGTCCATGGCCGAGGAGCTCACCGGGCTCACTGCCCTCGTGGAGAGTGCAGACAAGGCACTGCTCGACCTGCAGACCCGGGCCGTCGATCTCGCTGCTGCACCGCTTTCGGACATCACCGCCACCTTCACCCAACTGGTGCGGTACGTGTCACGCCGCGCCGGCAAGGAGGTACGTTTCGAGCTCGTCGGGGACGAGCACCCCGTCGACCGGCAGGTGCTGGAGCGGCTGTCGGACCCCCTGCGGCATCTCGTGGTCAACGCCGTGCAGCACGGCATCGAAACCCCTGAGGAGCGACAGGCGAGCGGCAAGCCGCGCACTGCGACGCTCCTCCTCCACGCCGCGGTGCGCGACCACCGGCTCTCCATCGTCGTCGAAGACGATGGGCGCGGCGTCGACTGGGCATCGGTGCGGCACATGGCGCTCCGCCGCGGTCTGGTGAGCGCCGCCGCCGCCGACGACCTCGACACCCTCCGTTCGGTCCTGTTCTCACCCAACTTCTCCACGGCCCGGCCCTCGGAGATGATCGGCGAGGGCCAGGGTCTGGCCACTGTGGCCGCCGCGGTCGAGGCCCTTCACGGAACGGTCGTGCTCGACACCCGCGCCGGCGAGGGCACCCGGATCACGATCACGGTTCCCACCAGCCGGGCCCTCCAAGACGCCGTGCTCGTCACCGCCGCCGGACAGACCTGGGGCATCCCCGCGATCGCGGTGCTCGATCGACTCCCGCTCGCGTACGCCGGTGTTGGGGAGGCGGCGGGCCGCCTCGAGATGACCTGGAACGGCGCCACCATCCCCGTGCTGTCGTTTGCCGAGACCGTCGGATTGCGGGAGACCGGAGAGGCGGAACGCCTGGTGATCGTGTCCACTTCGGTGGGCCCGACGGGATTCATGGTGGTCCGGGAACTCGGCCGCCGCCAGGTCGCAGCCCGCGAGCTGGGACCGATTCTCGAGGGGGTGCCCCATCTCACCGGCGCCGCCATGCTCGGCGGCGGCGATGTCGTCGTTCTCGTGGATCCGAATCGTCTCGCCTCCCGGGCACGCAGTCCGCGCGACGCCGGGCCGCGGCACCGGGTGCTGGTCATAGACGACTCGCGGGGAGCCCGTCAGGTGGTCGGGGGAGCGCTCGGCTCCGCGGGCTTCGAGGTAGATCTCGCCGCCAGCCCCACCGAGGCGCTGTCGGTGCTCGCCGACCAGACCTTCGACGCCATCGTGATGGACTACGTGATGCCCACCATGGATGGTGCCGCGCTGGCGGCACGGGTGCGCCAGCTGGGGATCACAGCCCCGATCGTGATGCTGTCGGGAGCCGCCACCGCGGAGGACCAGCGGAGCGCCCTCGCCGCCGGCGCCGACGCCTATCTCGACAAGGACGACCTGCGCCAGGGTGCCCTGGCGGCGGCGATTGCCGAGTTGATCGCGGCGGCGTAGCCCGGCATCAACTGCCGCCGTTCTCGCCCACACGGGCAATCCCGTCGGACCGTCAGCGGGCCGACACCGCGGCGGCGCGGCCGCACGACAACCCCGGGGGTGGGCCGGGGCACCGCGGTCGTTTCGTCCCGTCGGCCGGCCGGATCACGAGCCCGGATCTCAAGAATTGGCGGTCGGATGTCGATGGAAACCGGGGTCGAGTCAGGAGGAGGCGGTTGTACACCTACCGCCGGGATGAGGGTGGGTTCACCCTCATAGAACTGATGGTGGTGATCATGATCATCGCCGTGCTGCTTGCCATGGCGCTTCCAACCTTCCTTCGGTTCCGGGCCCGCGCTCAGGACTCGGCCGCGCAGCAGTCGCTCGCCGTGGCACAGAAGACCACCTTTGCGGTCGCCCTGCAGGACGACTCGTATCCACCCTCGGCGACGCTCGTGGCGACCATGCCCGGCTTCGAGGGATCACTGGATTGGCTCGACGGTGTCACTTCGTCGACCAGTCCCGCCGAGGTGTCGATCGCCGACGATGCCGGGGGACGGGAGTTGGCCATGGCCGTGCTGTCCCGTTCGGGATCGTGTTTCTACCTGCGGGTGTCGCTCGACGCGCCGCCGGCGCGTCGCGTTGATGCCGCCCCCGCCACCTGTGCCGGCCAGGACTACGTCGACGGCGCCGACGCCGGATGGTGAAGACGCCCGTCGCCCGTCGCCCGTCGCCAGCCACCGTCGCCCGTCGCCC
>Ga0209342_10005697_pt1 | contig 12696 bp, 14 predicted proteins | sample RifCSP16_2_FD_184023 | JGI IMG/M metagenome (GOLD analysis project Ga0209342, IMG submission 184023) | Soil microbial communities from Rifle, Colorado - Rifle CSP2_sed 16_2 (SPAdes) (version 2) | ecosystem: Environmental > Terrestrial > Deep subsurface > Rock core/Sediment | place: Rifle... | reverse complement strand
GTCTTCCCGGGCTACGTCCTGGTGCAGATGTTGATGGACGAAGATTCGTGGTACGTCGTGCGCAATACCCCTGGCGTAACGGGTTTCGTGGGAATGGGCAACGAGCCCACGCCCTTGCGGCCGGAAGAGGTGGCGCAGATCATCAAGCGCATGGAGGCCGAGGCGCCGCGGGTCAAGGTCACCTACAAGGCCGGCCAGCGGGTGCGCATCATCGACGGTCCATTCAACGATTTCATCGGCACGGTGGACGAGATCGACATGGAGCGGGCCAAGGTGCGCGTGATGGTGTCTTTCTTCGGCCGGGAGACGCCGGTCGAATTGGATTTCCTTCAGGTGGAGAAGGCCTGAGGGCCGCGACGTGGGAGGGCGCGCCGTTGCGGCGTCGCGCCCGCCAGGACCACCCAGGAGTTGAGACGTGGCGAAGAAACTGAAGATCGTGGTGCGAGTGCAGATCGAGGCCGGCAAGGCCAACCCGGCGCCGCCGATCGGGCCGGCGTTGGCGCCGCACGGCATCAATCTGATGGCCTTCTGCAAAGAGTACAACGCCCGGACCGCCACCAAGTCGGGCGACATCATCCCGGCCGAAGTGTCGATCTACACCGACGGCTCCTTCACCTTCGAGCTGCGGACCCCGCCGACCCCGGTGCTGCTGCGCAAGGCGGCCGGCGTGGAGAAGGGATCGGCCGAAGCGAACCGCGTCAAGGTCGGCAAGGTCAGCCGCCGGCAGGTGCGCGAGATCGCCGAAATCAAGATGCGCGACCTCAACGCCGTCGATCTGGAAGGCGCCATGCGCCAGATCGAGGGTACGGCGCGCAATATGGGAATTACCGTCGAAGACTGACCCCGGTGTGGGAGCCCCTTCGACTTCGGGCCTTCGGCCCCGCGCAGGATTCATCCTGGGCGGAGCGAGCCGCTGGCGAGCGAAGTCGAAGGAGCGCCAGGACCACAAGGAGCCGAGATGACCAAGCACGGCAAGAAATACCGCCAGGCGGCCACCAAGGTCGAGGTCGACAAGCTGTACGATCCCCGCCAGGCCCTCGAGCTGGTACGCGAGACGTCCTACACCAGCTTCGACGGCACGGTCGAGGTGCACATCCGGTTGGGCGTCGATCCGAAGCAGGCCGAGCAGCAAGTGCGCGACACGGTCATGCTGCCGCATGGGCTGGGAAAGACCGTGCGCGTCCTGGTCTTTGCCGAGGGCGACGCCGCCCGCCAGGCTGAAGCGGCCGGGGCGGATATCATCGGCAGCGACGAGGTCATCCAGCGCATCAAGGACGGCTGGCTGGAGTTCGATGCCACGGTGGCGACGCCGGACATGATGGGCAAGATCGGCAAGTCGGGCCTGGGTCGAATCCTGGGGACGCGCGGCCTGATGCCGAACCCCAAGGCGGGGACGGTCGTCGCCGCCGGAGATCTGGGGCGGATGGTGCAGGAGTTGAAGGCCGGCCGGGTGGAATTCCGCCAGGATAAGACGGGCAATCTGCATGTCCCGATCGGCAAGGCGTCGTTCGCCGCCGACAAGCTGTACGACAACATGGCCACATTGATGGAATCGGTCAAGAAGTCGCGGCCGCCCTCGGCCAAGGGCAGCTTTGTGCGCAAGGTGACGGTGACGTCGACGATGGGGCCGGGCATTCGGGTCGACCCCAACGCCGCGTTGGCGATGTAATCGAGTTCACGGTCGTGCTCGCCGGCGGGTCGGGGAGCACGACCGAGCTTCGCCGCAGACAGCAGGCGTCTCGCGTGAGCGCGGGACTCAATCTCCTGCCGAGGTGAGGACGCTGTGGGTCGGAGACCTCCGGTGTCTTTGCTTCGATCGAGCGAGGCAAAGACACTTCTGATTCCAGGAAAGGAGGTCAGGAAGCGTGCCCGTTACACGAGAACGCAAGCAGGAGCTGGTGCAGGCCTACCGGGCGTGGCTGGAAGGCAGTTCCGGCGTGGTGCTGACGAGCTACTCCGGGATGAGCGTACGCGCCCTGGAAGATCTGCGGCGCAAAGTGCGCGAGGCCGGGGGCGAGTACCACGTGATCAAGAATCGGCTGATGGCCTTGGCGATGCGGCAGGCCGGCATGGATGTGCCGACCGAGGCGCTGGAAGGGACGACGGCGATCGGCTTTGCCGGCGAGGACGTCGCCGGTATGCTCAAGGCGATTGTCGAGACGGCGCGGCAGGCCGAAGCGCTCAAGGTCAAAGCGGCGCTGCTGGAAGGGCGGATCTACGACGCGCGCCAGGTGGAACGGCTGGCGGAACTGCCGCCGCTGCCGGTGATGCGCGCCCAACTGCTGGGCCTGCTTCAGGCTCCGGCTACACGGGTGGCCGGCGTCGTCGCCGGTTCGATTCGCCAGATGGTCAACGTGGTCAAGGCCTATTCCGAAACCCAGCCGGCCGGGGCCTAGCCTCGCGCCGGACACAGATCGAGAAGAGAGACGAAGGAGTCTGCAATGGCTGATCTCGCTAAGCTCGTGGAGGACCTGGGGAAGCTGACGGTCATGGAGGCCGCCGAGCTGACCAAGATGCTGGAGGAAGCGTGGGGCGTGTCGGCGGCGGCACCGGTGGCGATGGCCGCCATGCCGGCCGGCGGCGCGGCGGCGGAAGCCGTGGAAGAAAAGACCGAGTTCGACGTGGTCTTGAAGGACGTCGGCCCGAAGAAGATCGACGTCATCAAGGTCATCCGCCAGATCACCAGCTTGGGGCTGAAGGACGCCAAGGACATGGCCGAGGCCAGCGGCTCCAAGGTGCTGGAGGCCGCCACGAAGGACGCCGCGACCGATGCCAAGGCCAAGCTGGAAGCGGCCGGCGCCAAAGTCGAGCTCGTCTGATCGCTCCCGACCGAAGAGAGGGGCCGCCGCCAGGCGGCCTCTTTTCGTTTGGGGTCGGCTGGCGTAGACTTGGCGGTCGAGGCGGGCGTGCGTGAACGTATCCTGATTATCGAAGACGAAGACAAGATCCTGCAGTTCTTGCAGCGGGGCCTGACCTACGAGGGCTACCGGGTCGTGACGGCCTCCGATGGGACGTCGGGGCTGGCCCTGGCGCGCGCGGAGGTGCCTGAGCTGGTGATTCTGGATTGGATGCTGCCCGGCCTGGACGGCCTGGAAGTCTGCCGGCGGTTGCGAGCCGCCGGACCGACGCCGATCCTGATGCTGACGGCGCGCGAGTCGGTCTCGGATCGGGTGCTGGGACTGGACGCCGGCGCCGACGACTACCTGGTCAAGCCGTTCGAATTCGATGAACTGGTGGCGCGGGTGCGAGCGCTGCTGCGGCGCGCCCGACCGGAAGCGGCCGACCTGCTGACCTTCGGCGACCTGCGGCTGGATACAGGGACGCACCAGGCCTACCGCGGGGATCGGCCGATCGAGCTGACCGCCAAGGAGTACGAGCTGCTCGACCTGTTTCTGCGCCACCCGCGGCAGGTGCTGACCCGGGAAGTCATTTTCGACCGGGTTTGGGGGTACGACTTCGGCGGTGAAAGCAACATCATCGAAGTCTACGTCCGCTACCTGCGGCAGAAGACCGAAGCCGGCGGCGAGCCGCGCTTGCTGCACACCGTGCGCGGCGTCGGTTACGTGCTCCGCGAATCGTCGTGATCGCGCTTCGCGTCCCGGAGGGGACTGCGCTTCGCGCCCCGGAGGGGACTGCGCTTCGCGTCCCGGAGGGGACTGCGCTTCGCGTCCCGGAGGGGATCGCGCTTCGTCGCGTCTTCGCACCCTGGAAGGGCATCGGCGAGGGGAGCGCACCTCAGCAGCGTCATTGCGAGCCCCCGGCAGGGGCGAAGCAATCGCACCTCCTTGGAGATTGCCACCCTCATGCTGGCCCTGTCCTCCCGGAGGAATCCCCGTTCGGACCGCGAAGCCCCGGTCCGCCGGGGCGAGACGGCCGGGACGGCGTGAGCGAAGCCGAAGGGCTCAGGGCAGGCGTCGCCCCTGGCTACCCTCGAGGCTCCTCGCAATGACAAGCAAAGGCGGCCGCGGGGTGATGGCGCTTGGCCGCGTCTTGGCACCCTGGAAGCGGCTGCGGAAGGGCGACAGGCGGGCAAATCCGATCCCAGCGAAGGGCAACCTTGCGACGGTCGAGCGCGGTCGCCTTTTGCGCCTCGCCGACGAGGCGTCGGCGTGACGCTGCGCGCCCGTCTGACGCTTTGGTATGCGGCCATCATGGCCATCGGCTTATTCTTCTATGGTGCGGCGGTCTACTCCATCCTGGTGTACAGCATGACGCAGCAGGTGGACGAGATGCTCGAGCGCACGGCCGACGACATTCGCCAAACGTTTCGGCGGGACGTGCGCGGGGTGAGTTTCTCGGCGCTGGCGCTGGATATGACGGCCCGCATCTATGCCCAGGTGTGGGACGCCGATGCGAATCTGGTGGCACGCAACACCCCGCTGTTGGACGAGGCGCTCGACCCGGAGCGGTTGGCCGGTGAAACATCAGTCTTGTCGACCGTCCGGCTGGACGGCATCCCGCTGCGGGTCCTGACCTACCCGCTCGTGACCTCGCCGGAGGGGGATCTGGTCGGATATCTGCAGTTGGCGTCGTCGCTGCAGACGGTCGATACGGCGCGGCGGCTGGTGTTGACGGTGTTGGTCGTCGGCGGCGTGTTGGCCGTCGGGTTCGCGGCGTTGATCGGCTGGACGACGGCGGCGGCCGCCCTGCGGCCGCTCGACCAGGTCACGGAGACGGCGCTGCAGATCACCCGCGCCGACGATCTGTCGCGCCGCATCCCGCAGCGGGGACCTCCGCGGGATGAGGTCGGCCGGCTGATCCTGGCGTTCAACGAGACGCTGGAGCGCCTCGAACGCGTCTTCGAAACACAGCGGCGCTTCATGGCCGATGTGTCCCACGAACTTCGAACGCCTCTGACGGTGATCCGCGGCAACATGGACCTCATTCGACGCACGGGCCAGGCCGACGCCGAGTCGCTGGAGGCCGTCGTGTCGGAGGTCGATCGGATGACGCGCATGGTCCAAGATATTCTGCTGCTGGCGCAGGCCGAGACCGGGAAACTGCCGCTCGGGCGCGAGCAGATCGAACTGGACACGCTCTTGCTGGAGGTCTTCCAGCAGGCCAAGCTGCTGTCGCAGGGGCGTCTGGATGTCCGCCTGGGGCAGGAGGACCAGGCGCGGGTGGTGGGCGATCGCGACCGTATCAAGCAAGTGATGCTCAACTTGGTGGCGAACGCCGTGGCGTTCACCCCGCCTGGCGGGACGGTGACGATGTCGCTGGCCTGCATCGGAGGCTGGGCGCGGCTGACGATTTCCGACTCCGGGCCCGGCATCCCGAAGGACGAGCTGCCGCACATCTTCGAGCGCTTCTATCGGGTCGATCGGGCGCGGCGTCGATCGGCCGGCGGCGGCGCCGGACTGGGACTGTCGATCGCGTACTGGATCGTGCGCATGCATGACGGACGGATCGAAGTCGCCTCGGAGGAAGGCCGCGGGACGACGTTCTCGGTCTGGCTTCCGCTGACCCCGGCGGCGACGCCGGCGCCGCTGGCCGTCATGCCGCCTTCCGGGTAGCTAGTTGCTGGTGGCGCGCCGGCAGAGGTGCGCGCCGCCGGCATCGAGCCAGGCCTGCAGCGTCGGACTCGAGGTTACCCCGGCGCGGAGTTCGGCCAGAATCCCACTCCCCCAACGAACGTAACGGGCTGTCTCGGATGGCCAGAGAGACGGATCGCGGTCGATCAGTGAGTGACCGCCGTTGTAGCCCGCCAGGGCCAGCCGCGCGTCACCCGAGGCCAGTTCAAGTCCACGGCTGAGATAGGCCAAGCCACGCCGGGCGTTGACCTCCGGATCGTAGGCGTTCTCGCCGGGGGAAAAATGGAAAGGCATGACCTGGAACAACCCTTGGGCGCCGGCGCCGGAGCGCACAGCAGGATCGCCGCACGACTCGAGCGTCATCACCACGGCGACCAGGTCGGCCGGAAGAGCGAACTCGTCGGCCCAACGTTCAATCTCGGGGGTCCAGCGACGGACCGCGTCGGGGAAGGCTGGGGCGACGGACGACGGCGAAGTCGCCGCAGGCGGCGCCGGATCTGCCTCGGGGAGGAAGCCGCCCGAAGACGAACGCTGCAAAGCCGCCCAGACGATGACGATCGCCAGAAGGATCCCGAGCAGGGTAGGAATGGCGACCGCCGGCTGGAGGGCGACGGCCGGCGGTCGCACAAGGAGGGGGAAGGAGGGCGAAGCCGCCCGCCGATTCAGTCTGGGGATGCCATCTTGAGCGGGAAAGACGTTTGCATACGGAAGCCAGGGAACTGCCATTGCCCTTTCCCGGTGTTGCGGCCCGCGATTTCGGAGACGTAATCGACGGTCTGCTTGCAGCGGGTGGCGGGCGTCGGGCCGGTTGGTCGCTGCACGGCCCGACGCCCGCCGTCATTGCACCGGCTACGGCCGGGACTGGGGCGGGCGCGCCATGGCCGGTGATGGCGTCGAAGCGGCAGGGCGGCGCCGAGGACCGATGTGGCGCAAGTAGAGAGTTGCGCCCTTATCGCCCTGGGAAAAGAGTCGGTTGCCGCCCAAAGAGAAGGAGCCGATCATCAACACTCGAATCAGCCAGACCAGGACCGCCACGAACACCGGAACCACGCGGATCAGAGTCTCCCGTCCGACAACGGCGTTGCCGAGCGCCGAGTGGCCGACCAGGGCGACCGATACCGCCCACCACGTTAGCACGGCGTTCATCGCCGCCGCCACGAACCATGCCGCCAACACATACCAGGCTTCGATGGCCTGCCCGGGGCGGCCCGGCGTCAGCAGACGCGCCAGACCGGCGAAGTCCATGGCGCAGAACGCCAGGGCGAGGATGGTCGCCCAGCGGACCCCGGAAAAGCGCAGATCGCCGAGGAGATCCGCCAGGGCAAATTCGGTCGTGCCGTAGTTGAAGGTCTCGAAAGCGAGAAGCGCGCCAAGCATGAGGGCGCCGAAGAGCAGACCTTGCCGCAACGTGATACGGGAAAGGCGCTGAGTGAGCCCGTGCAGGGCCCCGCTCGGCAAGCTCAGTCTCTGAACCTGGGACGGATAAGCCGACATGGTGACCTCCTTCCGCGAAAGCCACGCGGATGGCCACCACAATAGAACGAATGTTCTACCCTGTCAAGAGGCACTTTCAGACTTCGGGGAGCCCGAGAAGGGTCGCCGCTTGCGGGTGTAGGTGAGGATCAGGAGAACGCCGACGAAGTAAGCCGGCAGCATGATGGCCCCGGCCTCGGGCCCGAAGGCTCCCCCCGTGGCCCAAGCCGGGCCGACGGGGGAGTGTCTCATCAAGGCGAAGGGTTCGAGGCCGCTCACCTGGAACCCGAAGATCGTGCCTTCGAAGAAGTTCCAGCCGATATGAAGGCCGATGCTGAGCCACAGGCGGCCGGTACGCAGCCAGCCATAAGCAAGGAAGTAGCCGGCAGCCAGCAGGCCCACCGTCGAGGCAACTCCGGATGCGGGATTTGCCAGGTGCAGCACGGCGAAGATCGCCGAAGACAGAAAGAGCGCCCAGCGGAGCCCAGACCCGTCGATCAGGTTCTGCAAGTGGTAACCCCGGCTGAGAAGCTCTTCCTGGTAGCCCACGAGAACGAAGACCAGCAGGCTGAGCGACAGCCCGCCGGCGACGGCCGCCCAAGACGAGACCTCCCACGCCCAACCCTGCCAGCGGGTCCATCCTGTGAGGAGCTCCAACAGCAGGACGAGTCCGAGCTGGGCGGCCGGGATGAGGAACCCGACGATCACGTCGGGAATCGTGAAGCGGTCGAACGCAAAGCCGAGGGATCGGAAAGAGCGACGATCGAGAAAGCGGCGCGCCAGGTAGGTGGCCGCCGTGATGCCGATCGCTCCGGCGGCCGCCGAGGCCAGCATCGCCTGCATGGTGAGGTTGCCCTGCGTCAGGATGCCGGGGATGAAGACCAACGGCAGGCTGCAGCAGATGATGAAGTAGAGCGCCATCGCCCCCTGGGTGAGCACCCGCCACCCGGCGCGCGCTCGCCGCTCGTCCGGGGAGACAAACAGCCTCGCCCAGAGAGCCCGCGACGGCGGAGGAAGGACAGACTCAGGACTCATGCGGGTAGCGCTCGCCGGCTTCGATGGGAAACGGCAGCCGGTTCCCTGACGGAGGAAGAGGACAGGTGGCGAACGGTGTGAACGCACAAGGCGGGTTGTAGGCCCGATTGAAATCCAGGACCGTCCCTCCGTTCCGGGGACCTTCGGCGACGAGGAATCGACCGGAAGGGTAGGTCGTGGCTTCGTTCGTGGAATCGCCGAACAGGAACCACAATCGCCCTCCGTCGGCGGGAACGGCCCGCAGCGACGCCGACCGACCGCGCAGGTTGAAGTGGGCCGTTCCCAGCAAAAGCTCGGTGGCAACGTCTCCCGTCACACTCGGAACCGGGATCGTCGCCTGCGCGCCGGCGGGCTCGAAACTGGCCTCGATCCTCCAGGCCGAATCCGGAGCATACCAGGACCTTCCCGGGAGGTCGGCCGTCGCCAGGCGGCCGTTGTCCCAAATCCGAAGGCCGAGACGCCGGCCGCGTTCGATGACGACCAGCGTGAGATCCCCGACGCGCAGAAAGGTCGGCTCCTCGGCGGTGTCGGCCTGGAGCGGATCGCCCTGCGGGGGGAGGCCGTCGAGGGTCAGCGATGGCGCCGGGTGGAAAAAGACCTGCCCGCGGCGCACCTCGAAATCGCCAAGGTGATCCGGGAAGGAGGGCGGCAGACACACATCGGCTGAGGCGGCCGCTCCGGCGGTCTGCCGTCCCTCGGCCAGCCAGTGCAGGCCGGCCAGCGTCAGCCAGCTGTCGCGCCGGCGCAGGTCGTCGTCCTTCTGACGCCGCCAACTCAGGAGACGCTCGAGATATGTCGAGTCCATGGGCGCGGGAGGGAGCCGGCCGCCGCCCCAGACCGGCAGCCGATGGAGTGAGTCAATTCAGGTAGATCCGCTGCGGGTCGAGTTGGCGCAGCAACGACAGCTCATCCGGCGTCACCGCCTCGGTCGTCCGCAGCGGCGACGACACGCGCAGCTCCCAGCCGGTCTGGGCGCGCGCCTGCTCCGGGTCGATGCCCGGGTGGACCGCCCCCAGCACCAGCTCACCGGTCGCGTCCGGCTCGAGGATCCCCAGGTCGGTCACGACGGCGGCCGGTCCGCCGCCGCGCAGCCCGGCGGCCCGGCGCTCCGCCCGGCCGCCGAGGAACCCGGCCGAAGTATGAAAGTCGACGCGCGGCGGGAGGCGCCGCTTTTCGTGCGGCGTGATGTAGTAGCAGCGATCGGCCCACGCCGCGATCTCCATCGAACCGCCCGAGCCGGGCAAGCGAACCTTGGGATTGGCATAGGGACCGATGACGGTGGCGTTGACATTGGCGAAGCGGTCGATCTGCGCGCCGCCCATGAATCCGACCGAGACCAGGCCGCGCTGCAGGTAGCAGGCGAAGATCTCCCACATCGAGACGACCGACAGGGAGCCGGACACCAGCGTCGGGTCGCCGATCGACAGGGGCAGCCGCGCCGGCTGGGCGCCGATCACGCCGGCCTCGTAGATCATCACCAGCCCCGGCGCGTGGGTGCGGCGGGCCAGGTTGCAGGCCAGGTTGGGAAGCCCGACGCCGACGAAGACCACGTCGCCGTCGCGCAGCAAACGGGCGGCATTGACCGTCATCAGCTCGGAAGGGGTCAACTTCACATCGACCAAGGCACAGTCCTCGGCGGATCGCCGCCGGTCAGCGAAGCAGGCCTCAACCGGCGCCCAGCGTGTCCTGCATCAGCAGCGTCAGGCGGCGCTCCAGCATCTGGAAGGAATAGTAGCGACGGCCGAGATCGAAATTGTGATCAACCATCTCGGCCGCCAGGCGATTGTCCTCGAGCACCTGCCGCGCTTTATCGACCGTCTCCTTGGTCATGAAATCCTCGAACTCGATGACGCGGAACCCCTTGGGCTGAATGTCGGTTCGGAAGATCTCGTAGGAGCTCATGACGATCGGCCGCCGATAGTATATCGTCTCGATGAAAGCGTTGCCGAAGCCTTCGACCGTCGAAGGGTAGGTGACCAGTTCCGCCATCTGATAGGCGTCGGCCAGCGAGAACACCTGCCGTCCGTCGGGAAGCCGCGATCGTTCGGGGGCGAAGACGTCGGCGGCGAAGATCACGCGCACGCCCAGCAGATCGGCGTACTCGCGCAGATGGCGTTCGTAGGCCGTCCCCTCGTCGCCGGAGGCGTGGGTGACGAGCAGCGCGCAGTCGCTGTCCAGCCGGCGGGCGAGTTCGAGGGCCAACTCGATGCGCTTGCGGGGCACGATCCGCGTCGGCTGGAGCAGCAGGCGCTGCATCGGAGTCAGGCCGAGGGAGGCGTTCAGGCGCAGGCAGACCTCGTCCGGACCGGGAGGCGGCGAGTCGAAGTCCATGACGTTGGGGATGAGGACAGAGCTGATCCCGGCCCGCAGCGCCAGTTGGCGCGCGGCGAAGGAGTTGATCACCACATGGCGCAGCGACGGCAGCTGCGGCGGGAAGGCGGCCCGCAAGTAGTCGCCGGCGGCATGGATCGCCAACCGGGTGCGTTCCCAGCTGAAATCGTGATGATGGGCGATCGTCGGCAGGCCGGTCTCCGCGATCAATTCGACCAAAGCCAGGCCGAGCGGGACGTTCAGCGGCAGGGACAAGGCGTTTTCGACGATGAGCAGGCCGATCCCGAACGTCCGCACGAATTCCTCCAGGCGCGGCTTGAGCAGGTCGCGCAGCTGCTGGACTTCGCGTGAGGTCTCGGCCGATCGGGTGGGCCCGCCGAACAGCCTCTCGGTGAGCGACACCACCCGCGGGTGAAGGAAATGCGCCTCGGGGACGACCAGCGTTCGATCGGAGGGCGTGTCCGACTCGCCGGCCATGTAGAAAGACTCGAACCCGAGGCCGTCCAGGATCGTCGCCCACTTGAGGGTTTCCAGGCTGACCCCGTCCGTGCCGGCGAAGCGCGTCGAAACGAAGCCGACCTTCGTCGTTCGATCTTTCACTCTCCAACCCATGAGCCTAGCCTCCTTCCCCGTTGGCGCCGAGTCCGGGCGGCGACAGGTACACCTCGACGGCCGCATTGGCCGGCTCGTGCTGCCAGACGGTCTCGAGCGGCAAGCCGAGCAGCAACACCTTGACCACGGCCAGAGCCAACCCGTGCGAGACGACGGCCACCCGGCCGTCCGGGAACGCTCGCAGGATTTCCTGCAGGCAGGCCAGGACGCGCCGGCGGACCTCGGGGACGCTCTCGCCCCGCGGCGCCCGGTGGTTGGCGGGGTCGCCGCGGAAAAGGTCGAGCGCCTCTCCATCGCGACGGTGGATCTCGTCGAAGCTCATCCCTTCCCAGGCGCCCAGGGCGATTTCCCGAAGGCGTCGGTCCTGCCGCACGTGGGCGCCGGTGGCGGCGGCGACGGCCTCGGCCGTCTGCCGCGCTCTCTGCAGGTCGCTGGTGTAGATGGCCTCGAGATTCGTCCCCCGCAGGCTCTCGGCCGCGGCCTGGGCCTGGCGCATCCCGGCCGGGTTCAGCGGCACGTCGGTCTGACCCTGCCAGCGCAGCTCCCGGTTCCAATCGGTCTCGCCGTGGCGGATCAACACCAGTTCGGTCACGCCCGCTTCCGGTCGCCGAAGAGGGCGCGGTATTCCGGCAGGCCGATCATCGGCGGCCGTTCGCGCTCGATGACCTCATCGACGTCGAGCAGGTATTCGCCGTCGGCGAAGCGGATCAGCTTCATGCTCTTGTTGACATCTTCCAGGATGGAGAGCTCGTAGCGGCGTTCGAGTTTGGAGATGACCGCCTGGATGATGGCGAAGGACATCTTGCTCAGCGCGTCCAGCGGCTGGTTGTGATGGATGCGCTCCAGCAGATCGACCTGGGCGATGGCCGACAGGCCGAAGCGTTCGAGGATTTCGATCAGCAAGCCGGTCTCGACCCCGTAGCCGGAGAAGAAGGGCAACTGCTCGAGCGCCGCCCGCCGGCCGGCATACTCACCGCTGAGCGGCTGGATCACCCCCGAGAGCTCGGGGTAGAACAGATTGAGCAGCGGGCGAGCGGTCAGCTCGGTCACCCGGCCGCCGCCGCCGGCCTGCATCCGGTCGCCGACACGCAGCGGGCGGCGATAGAAACCCTTGACGAGCTGGACGCGGCCGTCGTTCAGCAACGGGCCGAGCACGCCGTAGACGAAGCGCGGGTGGATATTGACGATATCGGTGTCGATCCAGACGACCAGGTCGCCGCGGGTGACGAGCAAGCTCTTCCATAGCGCCTCGCCCTTCCCGAAGCGGGCGCCGAGATCCGGCAGGAGTTCCTGATGGACGTACACCGGGACGCCGAGGCGGCCGGCGATTTGCCGGGTCCGGTCGGTCGAGTTCGAGTCGATCAGAGTGATTTCGTCGATCAAGGGCACGCGTCGCTGCAACGCATCGCGCAGCGTTCGGATGACGCGGCCGACCGTCTCCTCTTCGTTGAGGGCGGGCAGCACCAGGCTGATGGTCACACCCTGGTCGCGTTTCAACTCGACCAGCCGCCGCAGGTCCGAGAATTCGTCGGCCTGGTAGGTGTTCTCGGCGAACCACTTGTCGACCAGGATCGAGATCGCCCGCACGCCGGCGACCTCGTCCGTGGCCGAAGCCGGCAGGGGATGACGGGTGCGAACGGCGACGACTCCGATCGGGCTCTCGTCCAACAACCGCCGGGCGACGCCTCCCAGCGTCGGGCGCTGATCCTGAGGT
>Ga0209342_10005696_pt1 | contig 12696 bp, 11 predicted proteins | sample RifCSP16_2_FD_184023 | JGI IMG/M metagenome (GOLD analysis project Ga0209342, IMG submission 184023) | Soil microbial communities from Rifle, Colorado - Rifle CSP2_sed 16_2 (SPAdes) (version 2) | ecosystem: Environmental > Terrestrial > Deep subsurface > Rock core/Sediment | place: Rifle... | reverse complement strand
GGTCGTATTGGGTGATGGTGATCCCCTTGCCGGAAAATTGGGTGGGAACCAGGTCGTTCATCGGACCGGCGCTAATGACCACGCCGCCGGGATGGATGGATAAATGGTGAGGGATATCCAGGATAGACTCTGCCTGTTTGAAAATAACCTGGGAGCGCTCATCGGGGTAACGTGCTTCGAGGTCAGCGTATGGTTTCTCGCTTTTTTCCGCGGAACCGGCAGCCGGGTTCCAATATCTGTAAGGCAGGGTGTCCACCATGGTCTTGATCTCGGCTGGGGTTAACCCGTGCGCTTTAGCCACCTCGCGCAACGCCGAGCGGCGACGGAAGCGGTTAATGGTGGCGACCATGGCCACGCGGTCGTGGCCATATCGTTCGTACACATGGTGGATGACCAGATCGCGCCGCCGCGAGCACAGATCTGTGTCCACATCGGGAGGGTTGGGGCGCGCCGGATTGAGGAAACGTTCGAAATAAAGATTGAGCCGTACTGGGTCAGGGGTGGTGATGCCCAGGCAGTGGGCTACCAGCGAAGAGGCTGCCGACCCGCGCGAAGCAATGGGCACGTCGGCTTGGTGCGCGAAGGCAATCACCTCCTCCATAATAAGGAACAGGGTGGCATAGCCGCTTGACTTGATCACATCCAGTTCATGTTCAAGGCGGGATTGTATTTCGGCGCTTATCTCAACGTATAGCTTGCGCGCTCCGGCGAATGCCTTGTCGCGCAATACCTCCATGGGAGTCTGTCCGGCAGGTAGATCCAATTCGGGAAAGATGGCTTGCCCGAGCGGTAACTTAAAGCTGCAGCGCGCGGCAACTTCTTCCGTGGCGCGCATCGCAGCGGGGTTGGGGGCAAAGCGCGCCAGGAACTCTTGCTCAGTCGGAAAATGAGATTGGGGTGGGGCGCAAGCTTCCGGAGGCAGGCGATCCATGGGCGTGTTGAGGCGCATGGCGGCCAGGAGCCGTTGGACCTCGGCTTGCTCGGGCTTAAGGTAATAAATAGGCCAGGTTGCTACTTGAGGAAGATCGTGAGCGTTGGTCTTCACTTGAGGGTGGGTTAATCGCAGGTAAAGGCGGTCGCCAAACAGGCTCCGGAGGGCGGCTAGCGGCTGTTGGCGGCCGCCAACCTGGCTTCCACCAGCGGAAGCCAGGCAAAGTAGCCCGCTGTGCTGCTTTGCCAGCTCTTCAAACGGCAGCGGTTGCGATTCGCCATGCAGGTCGTTGAGCAGCCAGGAACTCAGCCGGCACAGGCTCGCCCACCCTTCAGAATCCATGGTCAGCAGCGCCAGGGGCATCACGCCTTCGCCTTGTTGGCGTGGCAAGGTCAGGTTGGCTTCCATCCCGAGGATGGGTTTGATCCCCGCGTCCAGGCAGGCCTGGGTGAACTCGATGGCACCTGACAGCCGGTTGTGATCAGTTAGCGCCAGGGCAGGCTGGCCCGCGGCTGCAGCCGCGGCTACCAGTTCGGCAGGTGCCGGCAAGCCGGCAAGCAGTGAAAAATAGGAATGGGTAGCTAGATGGACAACCATAAGAACAGTGTTCTAGTACAGATTATAAATCAATTTAGTCTTCTCCTTAATCTTTTTGACCCAAGTCCCCGAAATAACGGATGGCCTATATGTTCGGACTGGGCAGCCTGTATGGTTATAATAATTTTTGCTTTCCTGGCACACAACCTCAATGTCTCCTTCAATAGGGAATCTCCTTTTTTCTTTATCAATGTTCTTTACTGCAGTTATTGTGACTGCTCTGGTGGCAAAACCCTTTATTAACCTCGCCCACCGATTAAAGATCATCGATGTTCCCGGGTCTTCAGCGCATAAGAAACACAAAACTCCCACCCCCAAAGCGGGCGGAATGATCTTGGTGACCGCCCTTTTCTTCGTATGGATTGTGTTTGGCTGGGCATATTCTCAGGAGGTTCAAGGCATCTTAATGAGCGCCCTGATCGTTTTTGTTTTTGGCTTGGTCGACGATATCAGGGGCATGAATGTGTTTGGAAAATTTGCCGGTCAACTTTTGGCTGTGGTCGTGATGATCTATTTCGGAGTGAGGGTATCTGCCTTTTCACTTGCCGGCACGGAGGTCGACGAAATACTGAATTTGGCGATCACCGTTTTCTGGGTAGTGGGGATCACCAACGCCATTAACCTGGTGGATAGCGCCGATTCATTGGCGATTAGCCTGACCCTGGTTACTTTAATATTTTTACTGCTGGGTTCTATTATCGCCGGGCAGGAGCAGCTAAGTTTCCAGGCTACCGCGTTGCTGGGTACCTGTTTGGTTCTCATCTACTTCAATCTAGCGCCTGCGCGGTTGTTTTTGGGCGATTCCGGAACCCAAACGATCGGTTTTTTGCTGGCCTCCCTTTCCATTCTGTATAATCCTGTGGTTCAGCCGCAGGCTTCGTCTTGGTTCGTCCCAATTACTTTTTTGGCAGTCCCAATCTTCGATGTCTGCTTGGTGTTTTTTTCCCGGCTGAGGCGCGGCATTCCCTTTTACCAATCTGACACCAACCATACCTATCATCGCCTGGTTGCCCGCGGGTTCCCACCCTCGCGCGCCGTCTGGCTGATGGACCTGGCTGGCGCAACCGTGGGCATGCTTGGCTTGTTCGCGTTATATCAGGACCCGCTGGTCGCCAACGCCATCTTCGCGGGCTTGTTGATTATTGGCCTCTTCGCCTTTTTTGTCCTGGAAAAGGAAAGGGCGCTTTAGGGGTTAATCCGCTTGCGCAAAGTATCCAGATTCTTTTCCTCTCAATATCCTTAGCTAATTGTGTTCTAAAAAGTCGTTTTAGGAAAAAAGGACTCAGGGTTTTTCGTACTTTTGTTATAATTTCGGCCAACGGCCCCGTAGCTCAATGGTAGAGCAGTTGACTCTTAATCAATTGGTTGAGGGTTCGAGTCCCCCCGGGGTCACTAAGCCGGCTGGCTTGCAGTGAGCCACCAGTAAGGTCAAAAAACAAAAAGACACCTATAAGGTGTCTTTTTGTTTTGGGTTTAACCTTGTACCCGTTAACTCTCAATCAATCGGTTGAGGGTTCGAGCCCCCGACGCCACGCCCAGAAAATAGGTTAGCCGGTATCACTCAGCATGGTTGCCTGAGGAAGCTGCCTGCCTGAGCCCGCCCTCAGTCTGCACAGCATTCCCCAAGCACACGACTCTAAATAGCGGCAAAGGACACTAATACCATCACAATGGTTAAATATACCGAAGCGAACTTGAAGAGCTGAAAATTTCGTTTTTGAGAGGGGCGGATCACACCGGCCAAGGCCAGGGCTAGCAAGGACGCCGAAAGGATTATGATCAGGCGGAAAAAGCCCCAGGACATTCCGACACCGAACGCAACCGCAACCAGTGCCAGGGCGGCAAAGATATTGGCAATGGCGATCACTCGGTGAGTGTAGGTTCGTCCGTACGTGGATGGAAAAGTAGGTATTCTTGCTTTTCGATATTCATCTTCATATTTGATGCTGATCGTCATGATATGGGTGGGGATCCAGAACAGGATGCCCAAGGCTAGGGCGATTCCGACCCAATCCACGAATCCCAAGCCCAGGGCGCGGCCCGCCAGGCCTGGCATGCCCCCAGAGATTCCTCCTAAAATGATGGCCCACGCAGTTCGACGCTTCAGCCAAGCCGTGTACACAACTACATCGAAGACCACTCCCAAAAGTACGATCGAGCCGTAAAGCAAGTCCATCCAAAACGCAATCAGCAGACCTGCCAGGGTTAAAGTGATCCCCAACAAAATTACGCTTCGCGGTCGCACTCGGCCGGACGGGAGGGGCCGCTGGCAGGTGCGCGGCATGATGGCGTCAATGTCGCGGTCGTACCACATGTTGATCATCGTGCTGCCGCTGATGGTGAGGAACAGGCTGATGGTGAGGGCAATGACTGTATCAAGATGGAACACAGGGCAGCGTGTGCTCAGGTAGCCGGTCAGACCGGTGAGCAGCAGCAAGCCGGTCTGGCGCGACTTGATTAGCGGCCAATAATGGCTGCCGAGTTTTGCCAACCGCGCTGTGTATTCCTTCAATCCGGAAGGCATATTATGGCTCCAGCGGGTCTCGCGCACAGCGGAACCCGATGCTAGGGCTGTAGTAATCCGGCCGCACGTTGTTACTAGACCACACACGCAGGTCGAACCCGTATGAGAGCTTGCTTCCTCCCCTCAAATAGCGGTAGTGTTGGTTTGCATAAACATCCCCCATCCATTGTTCAACGTTGCCTGCCATATCGTACAGACCGTAGGGACTGGGCGAATCAAGGGTGGTGTAATTCCTGAAGGTGATCCCGCTGTAGAAACCTACTGGGGTGGTGTCTCCGGATTTGCCATAGTTCTCCTCGAACGGATCGTGGCTGCCGTAATAATTGGCGTTCTCCCCTTGGATCTCATTTCCCCATGGATAAGCCCTCCCATCAATACCTCGTGCGGCCTTCTCCCATTCTAGGCTGGTCGGTAACCTCCCGCCATAATATTCGCAGTACGCTTGGGCCCCGAACCAGCTGACCATCACCACCGGGTGATTTTCGTAGCCTTCCCGAACCGAAAAAAGGCTGTCCTACCACATGATCCTGAGGCTGGCATCTTCCAACGGCAAGTGAAGCCAATCTCCTGCGGCAATCTCCTCCTCGTGGCGATAGCCACGGAACTCATCACCCGGATAAAACCCTACAACAAAGTTATCCTGGATTTTGATCTGGCCTGCGGCCAACGCTTCATTGAGGTAATCGGCAAACTGGCGGTTGGTCACATCGGTGACCATGATTTCGTAGTCATAGGCCAGCTCGGCCTCGTGATTGAACTGCCCACTTAGGAACTCGCCGGCGGGCACAAGCGCCCAGGCTTCGGGATCCACTCCCGTATCCACATCCGGGGGGGCGGTTGTTGCAGGTGCGGGAGTACAGGAACTAAGTAAGAGAGTCAAGCCAAGTAGGGCCAGTACGCTTTTCATGCCTTTATCCTTCGGTTCTCCTTGCGATCTTTTTAGACCACAGGCCATCTCTTTTAAGCAGGTCGATCAATTGCCCGGCCATGAAGATGGCGATCACCACCAAGGTCGTTCCCAGGCCAATATCGGTGAACAGCATCATGGCGTCAACAAAAGGTTGTTGGCTGGCTTCGGAAATGAAGAGCCGCTTGATAAAAAATAGTACGGTAGCAGCAAAGGCGATATCGGTGAATATAAGGATCGACCAGCCAAACCACTTTCGGACCTTCCCTTTCATCCTCATCAGGTCGGCAAAGTAGAAGAGCAGGATGGTGGCTGTGAGCACCGCCAGGATATGCCAGTGCCCGGTCAGTTCAATGCGTTCCTCGCGAGCCGGCCATTTGCGAATGATCTCATCCAGTCTGATGGCGTAAAAGATGCCGATAAATGAGGTGGTAAAGTTCATATACAGCATCTGCCAGGAAGCGCCGAACTTCAATGGATCATGCACCAGGGCTTTTAGTTTTTGCCAGAAGCGAGCTTTGCGGATGCCAAGCTCCATGAGCCGCTCTTTAATAAGTTGGTTCCAGTTGAAGATAAGCAGCAGCAAACCCGCCAGCAAGATCAATGTGGATCCGCCGTAAATGATGTAGTGGGCAATGAATTCGTAGGGCACTACCAGCCACACGCCGATGGTGATAATGACGGTTCCCACAATGGTGGACGGCATGGCGATCTTATGCAGGATGCCGCGGAAATTGACCCAGCGGGAAACGATCAGCATGGCAGCCACCGCAATGAGGGTTAGCATGATGTGCAGGTGCCCGATCACGGCCAGCATCAAATAGTCTTTTTCCGGCATGCGGATGACGTTTTCGGCTAGAAATGTTTCAAAACCGTTGCCGTAATACGCCCCCGGCACCGCGCCGAACAGGGCGGATCCCAGGGTGGCCACCGCCATGGTGAAGAAAGCCGCCCGTTCTAAATCCGCCCCCTTTTTTGTGTGTGAGTGCTCCGGGTCGCTAACGCGATATTCTGGCCTCCAGGGCCACAACGCCACCGCCAGCAGGATCCCCGCAAAGAAGACGAGGGATTGCCCAAAGATGAAAAGGCCATGGAAGACGACATTATGGCCAAAGTAGGCGAACCACAGGCCGAAGATCATGGAGGTGAGATAACCCAGCGTCATGGTGGCATTGATCGACCGTTGCTGGGCCTTTGTCATCTTGACAAGATCGGTGATGAAATACACTTCAACCGCAATGACGGCCATGGCGATCGAGTGGTACAGCATGATGATGCGGCCTTCGCGCTCGGCTGGTAGGAGGCTCATCCCCACTGCCTCCGCAAATACTTTGCTGAAGCCAATCTCTGCCATGGGACCGGATAACATTCCGAAGAATGCGGCGACTAAGGAAAGCATGGCAATGGCAACCAGGGCTAGCCCCTTGGTGGAGGAGAACAGGTAATTAAATCGATCTTTTATTGCGTGCACATTCCTCCTGCATCGTTTGAAGAAGAACCCTCGAGGGAGGGTCGCAGCAACTCGAATCGGTCGAGGGTTCTTCTTCGTGCTTGGCTGCACCGCACCCTGTTTGGATCACGTGCAGCCGCCAGGTTCAGTGGAGATCTTCCAAATCAGTCTCCAGCATTGAGGTTGTTAACTTTCTGCCTCTAAGGCTTTCCACAAGCGAGGCCAGAAGAGCACGATGAGCAAAACCACGCTGCCGATGGGCGCAATGGAAAACAGCGACAAACGGCCTAGTTCCTGGGATGTAGTGATCGCCAGCGGCACTCCCACCACCAGTTCGAGGACGCAGGCAGTGAGACCGGCTACCCAGGCTGGTTCATTGGGTTTCAACAGTGTTTGAATTGTAAAAAATCCCGCGAAAACCATGGCGATCCAGTGCAATCGTTGCGTCATAACAAACAGCGGCGCACCGATGGTGAAAATGCGGCTCAGGCTGGATACGCCGTTCATGAAGGTCACCACGAAGACGATCCCACCCAGCAAACCGACCAGGGTTCTGCCCCAGCTTAGTTTGCCCACATACAGCATCAGCAGGAAATACAGGATCACGTAAGGCCAGAACATGATGAAGTAAACCGGCGGGAGACCAGCGGCCATGTACGGCACGTTGATAAACCAGGTGGATTGCAGGGCCAGAACGATGCCGATGATGGACATGAGGAAAGCCCAGCGGCGCTCTTTGTAGAATCCATAGGCGGCGATGCCCAACAGCACCGCTCCCAGGATGCCTACATCGGTGAGGGCGGGTTGCAGGTACTTCAGCAGGATCTCGCAGCCAGGCTCTGCCGATTCGGCCGCCATGCCCTTGAAGTACCAGGCGTCGAAGATGAGGTAATGCCCGATAACTCCCATCAACGCGCCCAATGTTGAAATGATCCAGCCTGCCTGATGGTTGACTACTTTTTTCATGTGAGACCTCCTCAGTGGTTGGTTGGAACCGTCGTTTGCTTGCTCTTACTGGCTGTCGCTGAAATGGCAGGAGCAGCCGTTATAAAAAAGTTCGTCGTTGTGGTAGCCTACATATACTTTCGCGCCCTCCTCAATATTGACATCGCACTCATCGAAAAAATTTGGAGTCTCTTCCCAAGGAGCCACTTCGACGTCACAATCCACGTACACCGTCCCGCTCCAATCGACTACGCACAGTGGGCCATGGACGATGCTGTCAACGCTGACTAGTTCGTTTCGGATTTGAACCGCAAAGGGGCCGAGGCTGCTATCCGCGGTGTCAATTTCAAGGCCTTGCCGCACCTCGATAGGAAGGTTCGCTTCGCAAACGTTGGACGTGCGTCTGCACCCCATAACCAGCAGGGAAAGGACCACCAGGGCTATGAACGTTAGGTTCTTCTGCAAGGCTGTATAATCCCTATATGTGAAAAATAGCACATGGAGACGGAATTGCAATTGCCTTAAGCTAAATTGCCGGGTCCAGGTCCACCAGGAGTTTGATTAATGGATAAGCCAACCGTGATTCAGGCACCTTCGCTCCCTAAAACCCACCCCTTCAGCCGCCTTTCGCCAGAACAGCTCGCCTACCTGGAAGAACATAAAACTTCCCGTTTGTACGCTGAGGGCGAGTGGGTCGTTCACTATGGTGATAATTGGCCCCACATCTTTTATGTTGAAAGTGGGGAGATCACCGCACTCAAGGAATCGGTTGAAGGTCGCACCCTGATCGTTGCCAATATCCTACCGGGGGAACTGTTCTGGGGTCTGGCTTTTTTCAATGAACAAATGCCGATGTGGGTCGGTCTGCAAGCCAACCAGGAAACAAAAATTTCTCTTTGGCGCAGAAAAGACCTGCTGCCCATCCTTTATGAGAACGGGGAGTTCACTTGGGGGTTGACCTGCAAGCTGGTCGCTCGCATGGAGCGGGCCAGTGAAATGGTGGAAGAGTTGGCTTTCCATCCCATTGCCGGGCGCCTGGCCAATCTGCTTCTGGAACACTTCGGTGGTCATCCAGAGAAGTTCGTGGAACGCGATCTCACCCTGGATGAAATGGCCGCGTTGATTGGTACTACCAGGGAAGTGGTTTGCCGCCAGCTTTATCGATTTGCCAGCCATGAACTGATCCAAATCAACCGGACCGAATTCAAGATCGTTGATGCGGACGGCTTACTTAAGTTCGCCCAGAAATTTAAGGGTTAAGCCCAATCCCCCGGGCTATTTTCCCCGGCCTCAATTCAGCACGCCAGCTTGCTGGGTTTCTGCTTCGTTCCCCGCTTCCGGTTGCCTCAAAAGCAGCACCAGTTCCTGCAGCTTTTGCGCGGCTGCCGGTAAAGCGGCTTGTACCTCAACGCTTAGCTGGCTGCCCAGTTCCAGGCCGCCCGCCTCGATCGCCAGCAGGCGGATGCGCTTCGGCAGCTTGTCTGCGTAAAGCTCTTCGCCCAGCGCCAGGGTTTCGGCCACTCCCCAGCCATGCGCAGAACGCGCATCCGTACCAAAAGCAGCCAGGTCCTCACGTTGCAGTACATGGACAGTCCCCACCCGCGCACCGCTCTGCACCGCGTCCACCAGGATGGCAGCTTCCGCACACTCCAGGAAACTCAACAAGCTGAGCCCGGGTAGGGGGGACAGCTCCACCACCAGTTCGGGGTCCCCTGCCGTTTCCGGGTACTCGGCCTGCCAGCGCTTAACTACTTCAAGACCTGCGGCGTCGTCTCCCCGCAGGTCTTGGCCCAGGCCGATGACCAGAAGCTTGGTTTTAGGCATCGTACACAGTTAATGTCAGGAAGTGCGTGGCGCAGGAGATGCACGGGTCATAAGCGCGCAGCAAATGTTCTGCGGTCAACGTGGCTTCCTCATGGGGCAGGGCAAGCAATTGTGGAGCCAGCTGCCACAGGTCAGCTTCCATGCGCCCCAGGTTTTGCGCTGTGGGCGGCACGATCTTGGCCTGTTCCACCAGCCCGTTTGCGTCCAGGTTGTAGCGATGGTAGAGCAGCCCGCGCGGCGCTTCGCTGCCGGCCGCACCACTGCCTGCCTTTAAGGTTAACTCAGCCGCGCTGGGGCCTGTGGGCGCATATTCGTCGATCAAACGGATGGCGCGCTCGAAGACTTCCACGGTTTCGATGGCCCGCGCCAGCAGGCTCTTGTATGGATTGCGCAGGGGCAGCTTGAGGCCTGATTCCTTCAGCGCTCGAGCGGCTTGCCCACCCAAATATTCGTGGTTGAGGTTCAACCTGGCCAGCGGACCAACCAGATACGGGTTCCCTTCGGTCGTATAGCTATGCAAGGCATTGGAGCGCTGCACATGCTTTTCGAGGTAATGCTTCTCGAAATCGGCTTCCGGGAGAATGCCCTGCTGCGAGGAAAGGATCTCCCCATCCAGGATGGCGTATTCATCCTTGCGATGCATGGCCACGAATTCGTAATCAACTTCCAGTTCCGGGAAGGGCAGGCCTTTCGCCCAACTTGCTGCTTTGATCGCCTCGTGCAAGCCCCACTCCAATTCCGGGATCAGAGCGCGCAATTCCGCCGCATCCGGCCAGCTGTAGAAACCGCCCGCGCAGGCGTTCACCGGGTGCACCGATCGTCCGCCGATCACCTTGAGGACTTGATTGCCGATCTTTTTCATGCGCAGGGCGGTCTTGACTACCTCGGGCGCCACCGCCGCCAGGCTCAGCGCGCTTTCGTGGCCGGTGAGGTCCGGCCCCTGCAGCATGAAGATATGCAGCACGTGGCTTTCGATCCACTCGCCGCAATAGAACAGGTTGCGCAGTTCGCGCACCTGCCGGGTTACGGACGCACCTAGCGCGTTTTCCAGGGCGCGCACCGCGCTCATCTGGTAAGCCACCGGGCAGATGCCGCAAATGCGAGCAGTGATATCCGGCACGTCCTGCAAGAAGCGGCCGCGCAAAAAACCTTCGAAGAAGCGCGGCGGCTCGTAGATATCTACCCGGATCTCCGTAACCGACCCGTCTTTAACGCCAATGTATAAACCACCCTCGCCCTCGACACGGGCCAGGGCGGGAACGTGGATAGTCTCAGGCATGGGCCTCCTCTTCGGCCAGCACCAGGTTGGCGGCCTGTTCGAACGCCGGGGCGGCGCCGCTGATCGTGCGCAGCAGCCGCACGGCTTCACCGGGGAAGCGTTCGTGGGCCATTAGCACCGGGATGAAGGGCTTGGGATCGAGATTGTGCAGCGGCCCAAAGCAGCCATAGCAGCCGCGCCCATAGGCCGGGCAAATCGCTCCGCATCCCGCCTGGGTGATCGGGCCCAGGCAAGCGATGCCGCTCGCCACCGTGACGCAGTTGGTGCCGCGCCGTTTGCATTCCAGGCAAACAGAGTATTGGGGCAGGGCGGGCTTGCGCTGTTGCAATAAAGCCGTGACCACTTCCAATAATTGGTGTTTGTTGACCGGGCAGCCCCATAGCTCCAGGTCCACTTTGACATGCGCGGAAATGGGCGTGGATGTGGCCAGGGTCTGCAGGTACTCCGGGTGGGCGTACACCGCCCGCGCATATTCCTGCACGTCGGCGAAGTTGCGTAGAGCTTGCACGCCACCTGCCGTAGCACAGGTGCCGATGGCGATCAGGGTTTTGCAATCCCGCCGGATCTGCTGGATGCGTTCAGCTTCTTCTGGAGTGGTTACCGACCCCTCGACAATACCCATAGCGTAGGGTGGTGGCTGAACCTGGCGGCGCGCTTCCAGGAAGAAGGCGATCTCGATGGCGCCGGACAGCTCGATGAGTTCGTCTTCAAGATTGAGCAATTGAAGTTGGCAGCCGTCGCATGAGGAGAATTTGTAAACGGCTACTTTCGGTTTTTGGGTCATCAGAAATTCTCCACGTTGAAGAAGCCGGCTAACTGGTCAAAATGGAACACCGGGCCTTCTTTGCAAATAAAGTATGGGCCAAGCTGGCAATGGCCGCAAAATCCCTGCCCGCACTTCATGTTACGTTCCATGGATAGGAAGATACGTTCCTGCGGGATGCGCCGCGCCAGCCCTTCGAAAACTACAAAGCGCATCATGATCTCGGGGCCGCAAGTGAATAAAACGGTCTGTTCTGCTTTCAGGCGCAGGCGATAGAAGAGGATCGGCACCACACCCACCTGGCCTTTCCAGGCTTCGTCGCCGCGGTCTACGGTGATCATGACGTCCATATCCTTCGCCCGCCAGGCGTCGTATTCCCGCGGATACAGCAGATCGGCTGGGGTGCGTGCCCCATAGATAAGGGTTACTTTTCCAAAATCCGCGCGGTGGTCGAGGATGTAATAGATCGCCGGGCGCAGCGGCGCCAGGCCAATGCCGCCAGCTGCGATGACCACGTCCTGGCCAGCCAATTCGGCCATGGGCCAGGGTGTGCCGAACGGGCCGCGCAGGCCCAGCATAGCGCCGCGGTTCAGACGGCTGATGGCATGCGTGAGGTTGCCGACAAAGCGGATGGTATGGCCGATGAGTCCCGGTTTGTCCGGGTGAGAGCTGATCGAGATGGCCGCTTCACCGTAACCGGGCAGGTAGACCATGTTGAATTGCCCGGGGGCGAACCGGTAATTGTCACACACGGACTTGTCGGTAAATTCCAGCCAATACGTGCGCACCCCCTCGGCTTCCGCCGTGATCTCCGCGATCTTTGCCCACCATGGGGCGATCAGCACTTTGGCCTTGTCGGCGACGGCGGCGGCAACTGTAATCTCGTTCATTACTTAGCCTCCACACGGATGGCTTTGATCTCCTCGGTGATATCGATGCCCGCCGGGCACCAGGTGATGCAGCGCCCGCAGCCCACACAGCCCGAAACCCCGAACTGCTGCACCCAGCTGCCCATCTTATGCGTCAGCCATTGGCGGTAGCGCGAAACAGTGTCCGGTCGGATGTTGCCCCCGGCCTGTGCCGAGTAGGCCGGGTTGAAGCAGGAATCCCACACGCGGGTGCGTTTGGTGGTTGAGCCATCCAGCGAAGTGGCATCTTCCACGTCCCAGCAGAAACAAGTGGGGCACACCAGGGTGCAGTTGGTGCAGTTCAGGCAGCGGGCTGCCACGTCCTGCCATTCTGGGTGCTCGAGGCTGTTGAGTAGCAATGCCGGGATGCTCTCCACATCCGGCAGCACGCGGCCCATGGCCCGGGCTGCTTGGACGCGGCCGGTCGCCGCTTCTTCCTGCCACTTGATCGCCAGCGATTCGACCGATAGGTCTTGCAACGCGTCCAGCCCGGCTTTGCTGCCCACCTCCAACAGGAAGACTTCGTTGAGTTCGGTTAATTTGAGGTCAAATCCCGCCTTGGCGATGG